>Ga0209089_10000094_pt1 | contig 75770 bp, 82 predicted proteins | sample ArcticOcean_MG_C_FD_187431 | JGI IMG/M metagenome (GOLD analysis project Ga0209089, IMG submission 187431) | Marine microbial communities from western Arctic Ocean - ArcticOcean_MG_CB2_150 (SPAdes) (version 2) | ecosystem: Environmental > Aquatic > Marine > Oceanic | place: Arctic Ocean: Canada...
AATGCTGTTGGAGGTTCAACTCATCACTGGACAGCTCATACACCCAGATTCCACCCTTCAGATTTTAGAGTTAAAACTTTAGATGGAGTAGCGGATGATTGGCCTATTTCTTATTGGGATCTTGAAAAATATTATGATTTAAATGATGTTATGATGGGATGTTCAGGCATAAATGGAGATCCTGCAAACCCTCCTAGGTCCCCTAGGCCAATGCCTCCACTTCCCTTAGGTAAAGATGGAGAAAGAATAGCTCAAGCTGCTGATAGATTAGGCTGGCATTGGTGGCCTTCAGATTCTTACCAAGCATCTGAAGATTATAAAGGAAGAAATGGTTGGAATAATCAGGGTACTTATGCATCTAAAAAGAAATGGAAATCTATAGCATCAACTGACCATACATACATTACTCCAGCCATTCAAAATGGGCTTGAAGTCAGAACTAATTGTGCAGTTCAAAATGTTTCTGTAGATAATAATGGCAACTTAACAGGAGTGATATACGTTGATAGTAAAGGAATTCAATATTTTCAAGAGGCAGGAAAAGTTATATTGGCTTGTAATGGGATAGGTACTCCTAGAATTCTTTTAAATAGTAAATCAAAAAAATTTCCAAATGGTTTGGCAAATTCATCAGGTTTAGTAGGGAAAAACTTAATGTATCACCCTTATGCTTCTGCTACAGGCTTATTCAATGAAAATGATTTGAATTACACCCTTGGCCCTTTGGCTAATATAATTATTGTTCAAGAATTTTATGAAACTGACCCAAAAAGAGATTTTTTAAGAGGGTATTCTTTTCAGATGAGTAGATCTCATGGACCTGCTCATACAGCATTAGGCTCGGGTTCAGGAGGAATAAGTCTTCCATGGGGTAAAGGGCATCATGATGAATTTTCAAAAAGATTTAAAAAATATTTAGGTCTAGCAATAATTAGTGAAGATTTACCTGAACTGCATAACAGAGTTGAAATTGATGAAAGTTTAAAAGATAAAAACGGTATACCTTTACCAAAAATATTTTATAAAACATCTGAAAATACAAGAAAACTTTTAGATCATGGTTTAAAATCAGCTGAAAAATTATTAAAAGAAGCAGGTAGCTATGAGGTCATAAAACAACCTCTTATAGAAACTGCAGGATGGCATCTCATGGGAACAGCAAAAATGGGTGTTGATCCTAATACATCTGTAGTGAACTCTGAATGCCAAACTCATGATGTTGAGAATTTATATATAATAGACGGATCTGTTTTTACTACTTCTGCAGCAGTAAATCCTACTCCAACTATTCAAGCAATTGCACTTAGAACAGCAGATAAAATATTAAAAGGTTAGTTTTATGAGTATTAGTAAATTAGAAATAAATATTCTTTATGATTTTTTTGATTTAATCATTCCGACTAATGAAAAAATGCCACCGGCTTCAGAAATTATTACTGAAGAAGAATTTCTAAAACTTCTTTCAAGTACACATAAGTATGATAAAGGTTTATCCAATGTTGTAAGTTTTATTAGAAAAGAACCAACTGCTCGAGTTATGGGCGGTCCAATGGTATTAAATGAAAAACAAAGATCAGATATCTTAGTTCTTATGGAATCTACAATCCCGGATGATTTTTCTGCTTTAATTGAAACAGTTTATTTACTTTATTATTCAAAAAAAGAAATTCACGAAAAAATAAATTGGGATACAGAAGAAGAATCAGAAGAGAATAAAATGGAACCTTTTGATCCTTCTATTTTAAAAAACATTTCAAAGAAAACACCTTTTTGGAAAAAAGTTTAAGAGGATTTATTTTTTTAATGCAAAGTATGAACCAATAAAAACAAGTAATATTGATATTACCAATTCAATTCCAGGCTCTTCTGCTAATAGCATCCAAGCAAAAAACACTCCTAAAATTGGCTGAAATAAATTAAAAAAAGTAACTTTTCCAGGTAAATATGTTTTTAAAACATGAGTCTGTAGAATCAATCCAAAACCAGCTATAATAATACCTAAATAAAATAAAGAAATAATTAATGATTGGGTGAAAACAAACTCTTTTTTTTCAAAAAGCATAGATATTATAAAAAATGAAGTAAAACCAAATACGATTTCAAAAAGTACTACATGAATCTTATTTATACCTTGAGTAATATGCGATACATATACTAACCTTGCTCCTAATATAAGTGCAGATATTAATATTAATGCATCTCCGATTAGATATTCTGTAAAATTATTATTAAACGATTCCCAAAATAAAACAATTATTCCAAAAAAAGCTAATGTTAAACCAAATACTCTAACTTTATTTAATCTGTCATTTTTATTATAAAAATGAGAGAACATTGCAGCCCATAAAGGAAAAGTTACAATCATTATTACTCCATGGCTTGCTGTTGTTTGGTCTTGACCAAATAAATGGAATGCAAATTGAAATGGTGCTACAAGACTTGAAATTGCTAGAGGTATTAAGCTTTTCTTAGAAATCCTAAAAGATTGCTTAGTATATATTCCCCAAGCTACAACAACTAAGATACCTAGTGCAAATCTCATAAATCCTAATCTAAAAATAGGAGCATCTTCCAAACCAATTTTTGCAGCTAAAGGGTTCGCTGACCACAATATGGCTATTAAGATTGCTAAAGCCCCACCTTTTTTATCTAAAGATTTTCTTTTATCTAGATTGTTACTCATTATGAAATTTCAATTTTTAAGAATTAGGATTCAAAGATTTATTTACAAATTACTATCCTATCAGAATTAAACTTTTGAGCTTCTTCGTAAAACTTTTCCAGGTGTTATTTTTTGATGAATTCCATTATCAACAACTAGTTGCCCATTTACTATTACGAATTCTATTCCTTGAGCATATTGATGAGGATTTTCAAAAGTGGCTTTATCAATTATAGTTTGGGGATTAAAAATTGTAATATCAGCATTGTAATTTTCTTTAATTATTCCTCTTTGTTTCAAATTTAATCTCCACGCAGGAAATCCAGTCATTTTATATATAGCTTCTTCTAAAGATAATTTAGATTTTTTTTCTCTTATATATCTCCCTAATATTCTAGGAAATGTTCCATAAAACCTTGGATGAGGCTTCCCATTTCTATAAAAACCCTCTGGAGATACTGCATTTCCATCTGAACCAAACATTGCTAACCTGTGATCCATAAAGCATCTAACATCTCCTTCCTCTCTATTATGATAAATTACTGAAACTACTGCTTGATCTTCTTCAGTAAGTTGGAGGATAGTTTCACTTTCATCTAAACTTCTTAATTTAGCAATTTCTTTTATTGAAAGTCCAATTAAATCTTGATTATCAGGGTTTTTAACTGATGAAATAACTATTGTCTCCCATCTTTGAGGCAGTCCGTCAATCCCTTTGGTTATTTCTGATTTGATGTTTTCTCTTAATTTGGGATTCTTTAGTCTTTCTAAAAATTTTTCAATTCCTCCTGAATGTGACCATAATGGCATCGTTTGATCTAGCCCTGCTCCTGCTGCCGTGTATGGATACATATCATAAGTTATATCTAGTCCTGAGCTTTCTGCATCCTCAAAAATTTTATGCATTTTGGGGCCATCTCCATAATATCTCCAATCGGTTATAGCTAGATGGGAAAATTGAACAGAAATATCACTTTTTTTACCTATTTCAACAGCTTCTTCTATTTTAGATAAATGTTTACCTGCTCCTTCTCTAGCATGAGTGACATAATAAATTCCTTCATAATGAGATATGGATTTACAAATTTCTATAATTTCAGCTGTTGATGCAAATGCAGAAGGAGGGACAGATAATCCTGTAGATAGAGAAAAAGCTCCCTGTTCAATTGATTCGTTAGCTAACATCTTCATTTTAGCCATTTCAGTATCTGTTGCAGGTCTATTTTCTATTGCACCTGAAGCAACTTGTAAAGCAGCATAACCTAATTGAGGGGCAATGTTTATACTAGTTCTTTTTTTCTCAATAAAATTAGCGTATTCATCAAATGTGTTCCAACTCCATTTTGTTTTAGGATCATCAGCATTTCCTCTCTTTTCCCATAAGCCATCCCTTATGGTATTTGGATTATTATTTCCTGAAGGAAAAGGTGAATAACTGCAGTTACCTGTAACTTCAGTAGTTACTCCTTGATATATTTTACTTTCATTATAAGGATCGTTTATTACTGAAATGTCTGAATGAGTATGGATGTCTATAAACCCTGGAGAAATTATAAGATTTGATGCATCAATTATTTTATTTGCTAAAGCATTTGGAATGAATCCAATTTTAGAAATTTTATTATTATTAATAAATATATCTGACTTATATTTGGCTTTGTTTGTACCGTCAATAATTGTTCCATTTTTAATTATTAGATCAAACATAAAATCTCCAAAGATTAAATTAAATTTATATTATGATACGAAGATTTAGAACATAAAATCTCAAATAAGTGAAGATTTTATGTCAAATTAATATAGGTATATCAATGTTTATACTCCAGAAAAAAATTATTTAGGTCATTGGAAAATAATTAAATCTTCAAAATCCCCATACTAATCCCCACACTAAACTTCAAGTTATAAGAGTTTATTGATGTAAAATTAAAGAATCTAAACGTAAGCCCCTGTAGCTCAGAGGATAGAGCACCGGTTTCCTAAACCGGGGACTCGAGTTCGAATCTCGGCAGGGGTACCAAGTTTTAATTGTATTAATAAAATTATTATATTAACATTGATCCTTAAGCTTTCAAGAAATTTTATGAAAATCTCAGAAGTAAGATGATATGGTTACTGAACTAAATGCGGATGATAGGAAATGGGTTGATTCTACTCTAGATTCTATGACTATCGAAGAGTGTATCGCCCAAATGCTTGTACCTCACCATCCTTTTGAAAAGCCTCAAACTCACTTTGAATCTGTAACTAATGCTACAGCAGATGACTGGTTACGGTTATTAGATAAAATTCCGCTCGGAGGAATATGCATAAGAAAACCGCCATCAGATGAATTGAAACTAGCATTGGAAAAAATTCAGAATCACTCTAAAATTCCTGTGATAGTTGGATCAAACATTGAACTAGGAAGTTCGAGTCCTGCCCGCATAATGAACGAAAATACTCCTAGGACAAAGGTATTTGATTACGCGTCATATTCACCTTCAATGATGGCGTTTGCTGCTGCCAACGACCCAGATTTAACCTATGAAACTTGTCGCTTTATTGCGGAACAAAGAAGATTTTATGGATACCATTGGACCTTCAATCCGATTGTAGACTTAAATTTAAATTTCAGAAACCCTATCACCAACATAAGATCTCTAGGTGATGATACTGAAACAGTTTTGGCACATGCTGCCGCTTTTATACGAGGATTCCAAGATGCTGGACTCATGGCATCCACAGCGAAGCATTTTCCTGGAGATGGTACAGATGAAAGAGATCAACATCTACTCACAACTTCAAATCATCTCAACTTAAATGACTGGTACAAGACATACGGTCTTGTCTGGAAAGCCGCTATAGATTCAGGCGTAAGTGCAATTATGTCTGGGCATATTGCATTTCCAGCCTACGAACAAGAGATTCCAAATTCAAACTCCACACTACCTGCCACTCTCAGTAAAAACCTCCAAGTGAAATTATTGAGAGAAGAACTGGGTTTTAAAGGAGTAGTTATTTCTGATGCTAGTCCTATGACGGGTCTGACTAGCAGAGTACAAGTATCTGATAGAGCGATAGAGAACATACTTGCAGGGACAGATATGTGTTTGCTTCCCGAGACAATAAAAGATTATGACTTCATAAAAAATGCAGTATATAAAGGACGTATTTCTGAAGAAATTATTAGAAATTCCACCAAAAGAATACTGGAACTTAAAGCACGTTTGACTCTCCACAAAGACCCGTTTTCTATAATCCCTGCTAAATCAAGTCAAGTCAATGCTAAGAGGACAATTAATGCAGTGGCAGATAAAAGTATCACATTATTACGGAGAGGCAATCCTGAACCAAGAAAGCTCAAGGGTGACGAAAATGTACTTTTTGTAAATGTCTTCTCAAAAGGTCCATTTTCGAATTCAAATTTGGAACCCTTGGCTAATTCACTTAAAAACCAAGGCTGTTCGGTAGAGTTATTGGAAAATCCCACCGATATGGAATTAAGAGAAAACTTACCTAATGTTCATTCTGTTTTCGTAAACGTTTGTCATGTGCCTATGAATGGAAGCTTTGATCAGATAGGAGCAGGCTTTGGACAGACTCTCTGGCGGATAGCGCACATGCTTCATGACAATGTCACTTACACTTGTTTCGGTACTCCATATGTTTTAACTGAGCTTCCTCATGTTCCTAACATGCTCCTCTCATATGGTGCTTCTGTATCTGCACAAGAGGCAGTAGCAAAAGTATATTTTGGGAAACTTGAGCCAAAAGGTACGCTTCCGGTAAAAGAGCCAGATATTTCTTGGCAGAATATCCTCAGATAAATATAGGTTTAATAGCTCAAATATTATCCTTTTTTCCTAAACCAGTGTCGGATGTTCGAGTCATCTCATGGGCGCCAAGTTTTAATTCTCTTCCCATCCAGCCTTACCTCCACACCTTAAACATCTTCTTGTATTAAAAATATCATCCCAATCTCCGTCAATGGCAACATAATCTAAAATACATCTCATTGCTTTATCAACACTAGCTAGATTATATTTTTCAGTTGCTTTTTCTAACATCTGTATTATATCTTTTTGAATATCGAATGAAACGCTTTCTTTTTTTCCAGCCATCTTTACTCCCTAACTTTTTACTATAATAATAAATAAAATCATCCAAGTTACAATATTTTATTGATATATTATATTTCAACTAATAATAAAATAAAAAATTAAAAATGAAGATCGCAACTTTTGGTATATCTCACGAAACAAATACTTTTTCGAGTATTCCTGCTACATATAAAGAGTTTGAAAATTATGGAATAGAAAGAAAAGAAGGAATATTTGAAAAATTTAAAGATTCTAATTATACAATTGCTGGGTATATTGAAGCGTCAAAAGATTTAAACTTTGAGCTCGTTCCTTTATTATTTGCACAAACAGGACCAATTGGAACCATAACTTCTGATGCATATGAAAAATTATCAAATGAAATTTTTTCAATGCTAGAAAAAGAAGGCCCATGGGATGGAGTTTTAATTTCTAACCATGGTGCAGCTGTGGCTGAAGGTTTTAATGATATGGATGGAGAATTTTGTAAGTCTATCAGATCAATTGTTGGAAATATTCCCATTGGCATAACATTAGATATGCACGCAAATATTTCACAAAAAATAATTGATCAAACAGATATCTGCATTGTATGGAAAACAAATCCTCATCTTGATGCTAAGGTACGTGGCTACAGATGTGCAGACTTGATCTATAAAACTATTAAAAAAGAAATTAATCCTAAGCAATCAATTTCTTGCCCTCCTTTATTAGTTAATATAGTGAAACAATTTACAGGTCAAAGCCCTATGAAAGAATTGGTTGCTCAAACTAATAAAATAGCTAAAGAAAATAAAGTTCTTGATACTTCAATAGCTGAAGGATATCCTTATTCTGATGTAGAAAAAATGGGTATGAGTTGGATAACAATTACTGACGATGATAAGCAATTAGCAGATAACTTGTCAAAAAAAATGAGTCTTTTTGGCTGGAGTAAAAGAGAAGAGCTAAATGAAAGTGTATGGCCTATAGAAAATGCTTTAAATCATGCGGTTAAAAATTATAAAGGGCCTAAATTAAACGATGATAAAAACACTATCGCAAAAAATGGAATAGCTTTAGATGATATAGAGAAAAGTAATCATTCTAAATTTGGACCAATAGTATTAATGGATGTCGGAGATAATATTGGAGGAGGTAGTTCAGCTGATTCTACTCATATCTTGGATGTGGCGATGAAATTAAAAATAAATAATATTTTACAAACTTTATATGATCCAGAATCAGTCAAACAATGCCTTACAAGAAATATAGGAGATTCAATAACTTTAAAAGTTGGAGGTAAAAGCGATTCATTACATGGTAAGCCGTTGGAAGTAACTGGAAAAATATACTATATTTCCAATGGTAAATATAGTGATGAAGGCGCAACACATGCAGGGTTTAAGTTTTTTAATGACGGAAAATCTGTGGTATTAAAAACTATTGATGGAAATACAATTTTACTTACATCTAACCGAGGTGGAAATACTTCTATTAATCAAATGTACTTTAACCAAATAAATCCTGAATCTTTTAAAATTATTATTGCAAAAGGGGTAGTTTCTCCTAGGCCAGCTTATCAACCTATCGCTTCTCAAATATTACTAGTAAATTCTCCTGGAGTAACGACTTCAGATTTGAGCTTTTTTAATTATAAAAATATTAGAAAGAATATGTATCCATTTGATAAAAATACAAATTATCAATAGATTTATAATTGTAAATTTAATTGGTAGATAATGAGAGTTTTTCATATAAATCTATGAAGTTTTTTGCATTGAAATCAAATTTTTCAATATCTCTTTTAATGTTATTATTTGAATATTCAAAAGGCCTATCTACATAAGCTGTTTTAAGACCCACTTCATTTGCTGCTATTAAATCATTTTCATGAGCTGCTACTAAAGCGACTTCATTAGGATTAAGGTCTAGTAGGTTACAAGCATGCTTATAAACATATTTATTAGGTTTATAAGCCAAAAAAATATCCCCTGAAAGAATAAAATCCCACATTAGGTTTGAATGTTTACTCATATTTAGTAATAAAGAAAAATTACCATTTGATAATGTTCCTATAGAGTATCTTTTTTTTAAAAGTTTTAACCCGTATACAGTATCATCCCAAGGATTAAGTTTATGCCACAATAAATTGATTTCAGAAATTTGATTTTTGTTTAATAAATTTAAAATATTCTTGGATTCTAAAATTTCAGTAAGTTTTTTTAGATGTATATCATCTACTTTCATCCAATCATTCAATCCTTTGTTGAAATCTGAAATAAATTCAGTATATCCTTTTCTCCATTCTAGAGCGAAAGATTCAAGCTCATGATTTTTCAAATCAACTGGTAACAATTCTTTTAATCCATTCACAATACTTGATCTCCAGTCAACTACAGTTCCGAATACATCAAAAATAAGCGCTTTAATTCCATTATTTTTCATAAATTACCTTTTTTTTATTTTCATTAAAAATATAGAAGTGAAAGTTTCCAGAATTTTTTAATAGGTATGAAAGACAATTTTTCTTTCATAGATAAACTATATATATAATCTATTGGCATTTCCTTAGAAAGTATTTTTTTATTCAATTTTCTATATAATTCTAAGCAAGTTTTTATGGCAATTTGGCTGTCTGCAGAAAAATAATCCATACCTTTTTCTGCTTTACTGTACCAAAGTTCCGCTTCAGTAGCTAAAATTTTTCGAGATTTGAAAACATAATCTTCAAGTTCAACCATATTTTTTGGCTTTTCTGACAAATTACTTGGAACATAGAATCTTCCTCTATAATAATCTTCATAAACATCTCTAGCAAAGTTAGTAAGCTGAAGTGCAATTCCTAAATCTTTTGATGGAGTTAATAAATCACTAACAGTATAATTTTTATTCGGTCCATAAATATATGCTAAGAAATAACCTACTACAATTGCTGATCCATATACGTAATCTTCAATTAATTTATCCATATTTTTATATTCAGAAATTTCAATGTCTTTTCTCATTGCTTCAATAAAAGACAAGTAATATTCATCAGGTATATTTGTATTTGAGGCAGCTTTTCTATAGCAAGAAATTATTGAAGGAATACCTGCTTTAACAGATTCTATTATTGAAGAATATTTTTTTGATTCGATAAATTTTTCTTTCCAATTATCTAATAAAACATTTTTATCTTTGGGATTTAAATCAAATGTATCAACAATTTCATCAGGATATCTAACTGATGCATAAATTATTTCAACTAAATCTCTTTTATGTTTAGGCAAAAATCTTGTAACTGTAAAAAAGCTATTACTATAATTTTTTAAAATTTTTTTACCCATTTTTTTACCAATATAAAATGCTTTATTCTCATAATCAGAATTTATTATTTCAGAACTAACTTTTTCTTCTAAAAATTTCCATTCTGAAAACCCCCATAAATTCTGACCAGAAATAAAGTTTGTATTTTTAATTTTATTATTTTTTTTCATATGTTTGTTTTATTTTACAACAGCCTTAAGCTACTAGTATTAATAAAAAAAACAACATATTAATAGTCTGAAATATAATACATTTTATATTTCAAATAAATATAATTTCTTATTTACAAAAGCTTCATAATCTCTTCATAATAAACAGATACAATTAATCTATAAAATATAATTACTAAATGAATTAAGGGATAAAATGCTAAAGATATTTAATAAGAACCAAACTATTTTGGTATTGTTATTTACTATTTTTTTTATTGTTTCTTGTGGAAACTCTGAGGAAAATCTAGTGAATGAAAACGAAAGTAAACCTGAAACTATTATAGATACTTCTGTAACTAACTCAACTTCAACACCAAGCATGCTTCCTTCGCCTACTACTGAAGCTAAAAATAAATCTATTGATGAAAAAAAAGAAGCCCCTTTGTCTAATGATGAAGGAAATTTAATTCAAATAGATTTTAATTCTGATTCTGATAATTATATTCGTGCAAATTATAGAGTTACCGAACAATTGGCAAAACTTTCTTATCCTATTGATGCAGTTGGATACACTCAAGAAATATCAGGAAGTATTTATATTGATAAGAATGGTAACCCGACTTCAGAGTCATTGATTCATATTAATTTATCATCAATAAAAAGTGATGAATCAAGACGAGATGACTATCTGAGTGAAAATTCACTTGAAACAAATAAATTTCCTGATGCTTATTTTTTAGTAAAAGATTTGAAAAACCTAAATATTTCAGATTTAACTAGTTTCACTCAAAATGAAATCAAATTCCAAATGGTTGGTGATCTTACTATACATGGAGTTACAAAATCTAAAACATGGGATGTGGAAGCAAAAACAGAACTAGGATCAATTAAAGGAAATGCAAGCATATCTTTTCCTTTTAGTGATTTTGATATGAATATTCCAAACCTATTTTTTATTATTAGTGTTGAAGATAATATCACTTTGGAATTAGATTTTGATATTTCAGTTTCTCTTGATGCTTCAACATTAATAAATGGATTATCACTGCTAAACAAAACATCTTTACCTGAATTTTCCCAACAAGAGATTCAAAATAATAACAGCAATGCTTTGTATACTAATGCTTGGCTATGCACAGGTGATAAAGAAGAAAGATTTGATGATTTATCCACATCTTCTGAGGAAATGTGGAAATGCTTTGTAGAAATAGAAATGACAGATGATTCTGTAATTGTAACTAGCACAGGAATACCTAATCATGATTTTGAATCTAAACTAGGTTGTTGTGCTGAAGAAAATGATTACCAATGGATTATTCCTACATCTCCAAAATTTTCAGAAGAAATCATAATGGCGCCTGATAGAGGTGCTATTGCAATAACTGTGACGGGAGTACCTATTTTTGGACCGGAGGAAGGCCCTGGAGGAGATGCCGTTGCATTACATTTTGATTATTTTGAGGAAGATAGACAAGAAATTCAATTAGGATTATGTGGAGGACATTCTGCTGGTGCTTATTTTCATTATCATTTTGATGCTAATTGTTTACATTGGCATCCAGAAGAAGAAAGTTTAGATTGGGAAGACTGGGATTACACAAAAAACTTAGATCCAGACGAACATTCTCCTGTAATTGGATTTGCATTTGATGGATTTCCTATTTATGGACCTTATGGTTGGGATTCGTATAAAAATGTAATAGAAATAACTTCTAGTTATAGATTAAAAAAAGGAGCTGATGGATATAACGGAATAGACGATTGGGAATTTGTTGAAGGACTGGGAGATACAGATGAGTGTAATGGATTATCTAGCTCAACCCCTGAAGTTCCTGATGGTATATATCACTATGTCAGTACAATTAGAAATGGGAATGATCAAATAGGATTTCCTTACTTTCTACTTTGCTATCATGGGATACCAAATGAATCAAATTATGAAGAAATTATAGACGGGCAAGGTCCAAGGGCAGGAGCTCCAGGTCGAGAAGGCCCAAGTCGAGGAGGCCCAGGAAGAACTCCTCCTGATCTTACTTCAATTGCTAAGACTTTAGGAATATCTATTGAAGAGCTTGTAGCTGCGCTAGGAGGACCTCCTCCTAATTATGAATCAGCCGCTCAGGCTTTAGGAATATCTGTTGAAGAATTATTGAAATTACTGCCAAAACCTCCGGCTCCATAAGTTTAATCAAAACTTAATTATCTTGTAATTAATATGCTTGACTTAATTAGAACAAGTGTTCTAATATGAACATATGTTCTAATTAAGGAGTATTTATGATTACAAAATTTTCAGAGACTGTTTTTGATAAAACAAAGAGATCTAATTTAAAAGATAATAATTTAATAAGATCTATAGCTTCAAATATAATAAACAAAAATAAATGTGAATATGAAATAGGTATAGAGTGTTTTTATTGTTGGCATGATGTAATGAATGATTTACGTATTTGGACTCTTGTTAAAGGGAAACAAGAAGGTGCTGTTTCAGCAGTGTTTAGTTCTTCGATAATTGAATGTCTTTATCCTGGTGTTCTAAAAATGATAAATAAAATAAATGAATTTAAGAATTTTAATTTTCTTTTTTCTAAAAACCATAACGAAGTTTCTTATGATAATTCTAAATATTTATTTTCTAATCAAGTAAATAATAAATCTAAATTTTTGTTACTTGAAAATATAGATATAGAAGAACAAAAGACTAAAAAAACTGATGCTTTAGTTAAACTAAATATTATTAAAAATAAATATTCTCAGCAATATTTTTATATTTCTGAAAATTGTACTCACATATAAGGAGAAAAGATATGACGATGATTGAAGATAACATTTTTGCAAATAAAGAAATTCTTTATGATGATGGGTGTGAATATTCTAATAGCTGTTTGAATTGCGCTTTGCCTCTTTGTAAATATGATGATCCTATATTAGATAACTCTAAAATAAAAACTAATAGAAATACTCTAATATATAGTATGAAAAAAACTAATTTAAGTAATAAAAAAATAGCGGAAATACTTAAAATTTCTACAAGAACAGTTCATAGAATTCTTACAAAAGATAATACGCATAAACAAAAATTTGTATTGGAATTAAGGAACCAGAGCATAATTAAGAAATCTCAATTAGTTTCTATGCAGAACTGATTTATATACTTAGGGGAGAGTAACCCTTCATTGCTTTCTTCTACTACCCCTCAAACATAAAATGGCTTAAAGAGTGGCTTAATATTCTCTAAGCCATTTTATGGTTTAAGAAGACTTCTAAAACAACAACTATATTAATTTCTATGTAAAATTAGTTACCTACTAAAAACATAGACCTTTCGGCAATATTAATAGATCTATCAGTTATTCTTTCTAGATTATGAGATACCCATAGTAAATAAGTTGCACGCTCTATTTCTTCAGGTTTTCTTTTCATTAGTTCAATTAATGCAGATCTAACATTTTTACTCAAATCTCCAATTTTTTTGTCATCTGATTTAAGCTGTTTATACCTTGATTTAACATCTTCTGGATTCTTAATCAAGAAAGTTTCTGTGCTGAGTCTAAGCATTTCTATAGATTTTATACTCATTTGAGGAATAATTACTAAATCTGTTGGAAGTGGCTTTATTCCAATTCTTTTTGTTAATATAGCTATACCTTCAGCGTAATCTCCTATACGTTCTAATTCTTCAATAACATACATACATGAAACTATCTCTCTGAGATCTCCTGCTAAAGGAGCTTGTCTTCTTATCAAATTGATACAAAGTGTTTCAAGCTCAGCTCCCATATCATCAATGATGTCATCTCCTAAAATAACTTTATCTGCAAGATCCATATCTTGTTCTAGCAGTGAATGTATTGATTTTTCTATGGAATTTTCTACATGTGAAGCCATTAATTTAATTTCTATTTCAAGTCTTTCTAATTCACTTGAAAATTCTTTTCTTACCATAACTATCCTATCCTTCCTGTAACGTAATCTTCAGTTCTTTTGTCTTTTGGATTTCCAAAAACAGAATTATTAGTACCATATTCTATAAGTTCTCCAATCCTTTCTTGTCCAGCCATCATCACCGCAGCATAATCACAAATTCTAGTTGCTTGTTGCATATTGTGAGTTACTATAATTATTGTGACATTTTTAGATAAATTTTGTATTAAATCTTCTAATTTAGAAGTGGATACTGGGTCTAAAGCAGATGCAGGTTCGTCCATTAATATTATGTCAGGATTAACTGCTAATGCTCTAGCTATACATAATCTTTGCTGTTGACCTCCTGAAAGATCAAGACCATTTTCATTTAACCTATCTTTTACTTCATCCCAAAGAGCAGCTTTTTTTAAAGAGTTAAAAACTATACCTTCAATATCTTTTTTAGCGAAACCATTAATTTTTGGGCCAAAAGCTACATTCTCAAAAATAGTTTTTGGAAATGGATTAGGTTTTTGAAAAACCATTCCAATTTTAAATCTTATATCAGTAGGGTCTGCTTTGTCAGAATAAATAGATGCTCCGTTATATTCAACTAACCCAGATACTTTTGCTGAAGGGATCAAATCATTCATTCTATTAAAGCATCTTATTAATGTACTTTTTCCGCAACCGGAAGGGCCTATAAGCGCAACGATTTTATTTTTAGGAATACTAAATGTGACATTATTTACTGCCTTTGCTTGACCATAAAAAACACTTAAATCAACTGTATTTAATATTACTTCCTTTGAATCTATTTGAGCAATTAATTTATTTGGCATATTTTGAAGTTTTATTTCTTTTTATATATATTAACATATGATAATTTATTAATGTTAAACAAACATTAATTGATCTAAAAATGAATGATATTTATAATTTTTCTAAGCAAGAAATTAACTCACTTTTAGAAAAAAATAACTTTCCTACCTATAGAACTTCTCAAATTTGGAGATACCTATACAAAAATCAAGTAAAAAACTTTAAAGAAATGAGTAATATATCATCAGATTTAATTTCTTTTTTATCCCTTAATTTTTATATAGGTAGTTTAGTTGAAATTAATAATGTTGTTTCTAAAGATAGATCAACATACAAGAGTCTTTTTAAGTTACCTGACGGTAAAGTAATTGAGACTGTATTAATGAATTATCCTTCTGATAATCATAGAAAACCTAGAAAAACAATATGCATTTCTAGCCAAGTTGGATGTGCTTTAGGTTGTACATTTTGTGCAACTGGACAGCAAGGATTTACTAGACAATTATCCGCTGGTGAAATTATCTCTCAAGTTATGTATTATGCAAATTTAGAGAAAGAAGGTTTTTTTGATTCAAAATTAAAGAATCCTGAAAAATCTTATAAAGGTGTAAAAAATATAGTTTTTATGGGTATGGGAGAGCCATTGGCTAATTATGATAATACTATTAAGGCTATAAAATCTTTAAATGATAATTTAGGTATTAATTTTGGAGCAAGAAACATTACTGTTTCAACAGTTGGTCTGGTACCAGAAATATTAAAACTTGCGGATGAAGAAATTCAGATTAATTTAGCAGTTTCTATTCATGCTCCAGATAATATAACTAGATCCGAAACAGTTCCCATTAATAAAAGATACCCTATAGAAATGTTAATAGATGCATGTAAGCAATACATAGAAAAAACGAACAGAAAAATTTTCTTTGAATATGTTTTACTTGAAGGACAAAATGATTCAGCTGAACATGCAAAAAAGTTAGGAAAATTACTTGAAAACATGCTTTGCCATGTAAACTTAATTCCAGTTAATCCTACTGAAGATTCAGATTATAAAAGATCTCATAAAGATGTAATATTAGATTTTCAAAGAATTTTAAAAAACTTTTCTGTTCCTTCAACATTAAGAATGGAAAAAGGAATCGAAGTTAGTGCTGGGTGTGGACAATTAGCTAATACAAATAATTATTAGCTATCAATTGCTTCAGCTAATACTTCAATAAGGTATTTAGGGTTTTTATTTGATAGATCTTTAATTTGGTCATGACATGAAATGCCAGTAACTATAATTTCTTGATTTTTTTCTGAATTATTTATTGCGGGTATGAGTCTATCGTTAGCCATTTTCTTTGAAATGTCGTAATGTTCCTTTTCCATTCCAAAAGAACCTGCCATTCCGCAGCATCCTGCATCAATAAGTTTAGCTTGAAATTTATCAGGTAAATTTAATGATTCTAATGAATTATTAGGCCCATCTAATGCTCTTTCGTGACAATGGACAAAAAGTAATAAATCTTTAGCTAATGGCTTCCATTTTATTTGTTGTCCTCCGTCATTTTGAATTTGCAATAATAAACTTTGAATAGTAAAAGTATTTTCTGCAATCATTTTTGCTTTTTCTCTATCATCAGCTAGGTCAGGAAATTCATCTTGCATAGCAGATACGCAGCTAGATTCAATTCCAACTATTTTTATACCTTTCTTTACATATTTGTACAAAAGTTCAGTATTATAGTCTACATTTTTTTTAGCTTCATCTAATAATCCTTTTGAAATCATTGTTCTTCCACAACATTTCCTATCTGTTATCTCTACTTCATATCCTGCAGCTTCTAGTACTTTTACAGTAGATTTACCAATTTCTGGATGAATAAAGTTTATGTGAGTATCGTGAAAAAAAAGTATTTTACCTCTTGATTTTGATGATTTACTATTTCTTTTTTTGAACCAAGATTCAAAAGTATATGTACTGATATTAGGCATTTTTCTTTTTCTATCAATACCAATTATCTTTTCAGTAATAAGATTAGAAAAAGGTAGTTTATTTGCTAAATTAAACAAGTGTGCTTGAGGACCAGATATCAGCTTATATAATTTTGGGATACTTCCTACTAATTTAGATCTTAATGGTACTTTATTTTTTTTATAATAATTATTTAAAAATTCGTATTTTATTTTTGCCATATCTACATTAGCTGGACATTCAGATTTACAAGATTTACATTCTATACATAGATCCAAAACCTCAAGCATTTTTTTATTTGTTAAGAAATCTTCATTCAAAGACCCTGATAAAACTCCTCTAAGAGCGTTGGCTCTACCTCTTGTTGAATGAACTTCTTCACGTGTAGCCATGTATGAGGGACACATTGCTCCAGCATTTAGTTTTCTACAGGCACCAACACCGATACATTTTTCAACAGCACCTTCAAAACCTCCTTCAACAGAAAAATCAAGAACAGTATCTATTTTTTTTAATTTATAAGCGGTTCCATACCTTAAGTTTTCTCCCATTTTAGGAGTGTCAAAGATTTTACCAGGATTCATAATACTTTCTGGATCAAATGCACTTTTTAATTCTCTGAAAGAGTTTATTATCTTAGGGCCATACATTTTTTCAGACCAAGCACCTCTAACAATACCATCGCCGTGCTCACCACTTAATGTACCATCAAACTCTTTTACTAAATCTGATATTTCATCAGATATCTTAATCATTCTTTCAATACCTTCATTGTTCTTTAAATTAATTGTGGGTCTGATATGAAGGCATCCTTCTGCAGCATGTCCATAATAGCCAGCTTCCGTTCCATTAGCTCTTACTATTTCATCAAACCTTTTTACATATTCAGGTAATTTTTCTGGTGATACTGCAGTGTCTTCAACAAAAGGTATTGGCTTGGCGTCTCCTGGAATATTCATCATAAGTCCTAAACCTGCTTGTCTCATTGCCCATACTTTAGATTGTTGTACTGGATCAAAAATTTTTGTAATGGCATAAGAAAGATTTAGTTTTTTCATTTTTTTTGCTAGCTTTTCTATTTTATCTTTTACATCATTAGATGAAATACCATTCATTTCAACAACTAAAATATCTGTAGGATTGCCTTGTAGGAAATCAAGATTTCTAGAAAAACCTAGAGATTGCTTTGCCTGAGTAATTATCATTTGCCCAATATGTTCCACTGCAGCAGGACCTTCTTCTAATGTAGCTACCGTTGCTTCCATAGATTCTATTAAATCTTTAAAATGCAGTATTGCTAGCCCAACGAATTTAGGAATAGGTTCTAGATTTAACTTTGCTTTAGTAACTGCTGCTAAAGTACCTTCAGAACCTACCATCATATTTACTAGGTTTATCTTATTAGAATTTGGATGAAATAAGTCTAAATTATACCCACCTACTCTTCTATTCACTTTTGAATATTTATTCTTTATTTCGTCATAATATTTTGACGATAAGTTCATTACATCTCTATAAATTTTCCCTTCAAGATTTGAAAGTGATATTTTATCTTCAAGGACCTTTCCTGAAATTTCTTCAAAATACGCCTTAGAACTATCAGATAATATGACTTCCATTTCTTTTACTTGATCAACTGTCTTTCCGTATATTATCGAGTGAGCACCACAAGAATTATTTCCCATAGCACCTCCTATATTTGCCCTAGATTTTGTTGATGGATCAGGAGTAAAATGAAGATTTAAATGTTTAAGCTTTTCATTTAAGTTATCTATAGTTATTCCAGGTTGAGTTATGACATATTTTTCTTCAGGGTTTATTTCAATAATATTATTCATATATTTTGAAAAATCTATAACTACTGCAGAATTAACTGTTTGACCGGAAAGACTTGTTCCTCCTCCTCGTGGCAAAATTGCAGTATTATTTTTATTACAAATATCAATAATTGCAGAGACATCATCTGAATTTTTTGGGAGAGTTACACCAATTGGAGTGATGCTGTATATAGATCCATCGGTACTATACATTTGACGATATACATCGTCAAATTTTACCTCACCTTGAATATTTTTTCTAAGATCATTTTCTAAATCAGATTTGATTTGAATTTTAGTTTTTTCTTTTGTAGAGGGCATTCAATTTTATTTTATATCATCTATTGTGTAAATCTGCTCTCCTTTAGGAGTGCTAACAGTTACTTCATCTCCACGTCTTCTGCCTAGAATAGCAGAACCTACAGGAGAAACACTAGATATTTTACCAATTAAAGGATTAGCTTCATTTGCTTCAACTAATTGATATTCAGAGTTATTATGGCTTTGGTGATTTTTAACTATGACTTTTGATCCTATTACAATCTTATCTCCAGTCGCTTTATTATCTATAATATTTGCAACTTTAAGAATAGCTTCAATTTCAAAAATTTTAGAATTAACCATTTCTATTTTTTCTCTTGCTGCGTCTAATGGTGCATTTTCTCTAATATCTCCGTCAGCAGCAGCTTTTCTTACTTCATCAGCAAGAAAAGGCCTTTCAGATTTGAAATCTTTTAATCTTTTCTCATAGTCTTTGTAGCCGGTTTCAGTTAAATTAATTTCTTCAACTCTAGTTGACTCTAGTTTTTTTGTTATTTTTCCAACGTTAGATTTTTTCATCCTAAGATGAGAAGCTAAGTTAGTTTGTGTTAAGTCTGATGATCTTAAAAATGAAAGAAATTTTTTAATGTCAGCTACTTTTTTTGCTCCAGAATCAGTACTTGATCTTTTTGCAAACTCATCAGAATAGATTCCTACTTCGGAAGGTGTTATAGATTCTACTTGTCTTTCTGAACCTAGCCAGCGAACCATTCGTCCAATTTCTTGCTGGGTAGTATTGGTTAGCTTTCTTGAAGCGCTTTGCACATAATGTTGAAAAGCTTCACCTAAATTATCTATATCGGAGCTAAGCTCGCTTGCTTTATCGTTTAAGTCAGTACCAGATTCTATAGCCAATGTTACGCCCCCAGAAAATTAGTATCACTCTATTTTAACTCCAATTTCAATAAATTGCTTTCTTAATCTTGATGTTTTTATGAAGAAACAATTTTTTTATTGATTATTTTTGGTAATATTAAGTAATAAAAGATAATATCGAAGAAATAGAAAAAATTTAGAAAAATGCCAAAAAGAACTTATCAACCTAAAAACAGACGAAGAGCTAGAGTACATGGTTTTAGATCAAGAATGAGATCAGCTACCGGAAGAAGAGTTTTGGCCAGAAGAAGAAACAAGGGTCGAACAAGACTTACAGTTTAAAAAAGCTATTGGAAGTTAAAAGCCTAAATTCAAAAGCTGAATTTGTAGAAATTAAAAGATTTGGTAAAAGAGCTAGTTTTAATTTAATAACCATTACTACTTTGAATAAAACTAAAAATGACTTTAGAATTGGATTTCAAATAAGTAAAAAAGTAGGAAAAGCTGTCTTTAGAAATAAAATTAGAAGACAGTTAAGGCACTTGTTTTCTGAAGTATTTAATAACTACTTCAGAAATTCTGATAATAATGGGTTATGGGTATTGATATACATAAACCCTAAAATAGAAAATTTTGATTTTTCTGAATATAAATCTTTTTTAGAAAAAAAATTTGATTTATAGGAAAATAATTTGAGAAAAATAAATTCTCCATTAACTATATTTGGGCTTTTTATAAGGAAAGCTGTAATATTTTTAATTTTTATTTACAAATGGGCAATTTCACCTTATATAACTACCCAATGTTCATATTCAATTACCTGCTCAGATTATGCTAAAAATTCTATAAAAGAAAAAGGAGTATTTCTAGGAATTTTTCAATCTACAATTAGAATAGTAAAATGCTCTTTACTTCCCTTGAAAGCTATTTTTGATTATAAAATATACTTGCCATCTTTGAATAATAAAAAAAGATTTAATATTTTTATTATTCTAATTCTTATGTTTGTATTTATTTCTTGTACAAACTTTTCTCATCAGGGAGGATGGTCAAATGTAATATTAGATTCTGAAAATCAGAGTTTATATGTTTCTTCTAATAAAGGTAAACTTTATAAAATAATTACCAATGATGGTCTCCCAAGCATTAATTGGGCCTATCCTAAAGATTCTAAAGGTACTTCGTATTCAGACCCAATTCTTTATGAAAATTCTGTAATAAGCTCTAGTTTTGCTTGTAAAGGTAAAAACTGTGAAGGAAAGATTTATGAATTAAAAAAATCTGATGGAGAACTAGTATGGCAAAAAAACATTCCATCTAAAATTAGTCCTAAAATTCAAATATATAAAGATTTATTACTTGTTAGTTCTCTAAAAAAACAAGAAAATAATCAAGATCTGACTACTAGTGAAATATACTTAATTTCTCTAAATGATGAAACTAAAGGAGCTATTTTAGGAAAAATACCTGTTTCTGGAGAAATATGGAGTGGAGCTTATTTACATAATGAGATGGTTTTTGTAGCGACTTTAAGTGGATGGTTATATGTCTTTGATGGGAATAAAATGAGAGATTTTTCCAATAATTCATATGATGAAATTTTAATAGATTCATTACAATTCCCTCATGCCATAAATTCAAAATTAAATTTCACTTCTAACAACATATATTTTTCTGATGTTTCAGGTGAGTTTTACTCATTAAGCATAAGTAATATTAAAGAAAATAAAAGTTTAAATATTAAAAACTGGATGATTTCTACTCCTTTATTTTATGATGATAAGCTATACGTATTTACAATTAATGGGGATGTTTTTTTAATTGATTCTAAAAAACATGAAATTATAAAAAGCTTTTCTATTGATAAAGTGATCGTAGGTGATCCTAAAACATTAGAAATTGATAGTGATAATTATATTTTGATACCAACTGAAAAAAATGGGATAGAAATAATTAATAACGACCCTTTTGATTTAGGAACAAGTTTAGGCAAATATGCTACAGATAAAAAATTATATAGCTCACCACTTATAAATGAGAATAATTTAATTATTCATACTCAAAAAAGTGAGTTATTGTTTTTTAAATTGAAGAGTAGAGAGTTGTACTATTGTCTAGATTTAAATGAAGAAAAAATTTGCGATTAAAATAAAGGATTATTTTGAACATATTTAGTTTATTTTGGAATAACGTAATTATGAAGCCTATGATAAATAGTCTTACATTACTTTATGATTTACTTGGAGACAATTTAGGTCTTGCAATAATTTCATTTACAGTTTTAATTAGATTTATTTTAATACCTCTTACAGTAAGGCAAACTAAGCAAATGAAAAGAATGCAGGAATTACAACCTCAATTACAAGCCATTCAAAAAAAATATAAAAATAAAACTCCTCAAACTAAACAAAAAATCCAACAAGAAACTATGGCTTTATATAAAGTAGCAGGAGTAAATCCTATAGGTTGTCTTGGCCCATTAGTAATACAAATGCCAATTTGGATTGGATTATATAGAGCAATTTTAAAAACTGCTCCTTCTTCTCCTGAAGGATTTGTTGACCTTTCTAAATATTTATACTCTTGGAATTTTTCTGTTTCTAAAGTACCTTTTGATAGTAATTTTTTGGGGATTGACTTGGTAGATTTTGTACAATTTGCTCCTACACCATGGCAATTTGCTTTACCATTAATAGTTGGTCTTTCAATGTTTATACAACAAAAATTTACAACTTCTCCTTCTACAGATCCGAGACAACAACAGACACAACAAATGATGTTGTGGATGATGCCTATAATGTTTGGTATCTTTACATGGCAATTTCCTGCAGGACTAGCGGTATATATATTTTTTTCTAATCTTATGGGAATAACAATTCAATATTTTGTAGGTGGAAAACAGCCACTCATGCTGTTTGGAAAATTATTTTTTGGAACAGATCAATCAAGAGAAGAATACTTGGAAAAACTTAATAATCAAAAACTTAGTAAAGAAACACAAATAGAAGAAACAAATAACAAGGAGAACAATAATGAATCCAAGGACATTCAAGGGGAAAACAGTAGAAGAAGCAACCGAAGAAGCCCTAAAAATTCTAAAAAAAGATCTAGAAAACCTAGAAATTAAAATAATAGATACTGGAAGGACAGGTATTTTAGGCCTAGGAGGACATCCTGCTGAAATAGAAGTTTATATAATAGGAGAGCCTATTGATGCTATTAGCGATGAAGATGAATCTCCAAGAAAAATAATTAAACCTAAGTTATCTAAACCTCAAATTAAAAGAAAGCCTCAGCAGAAAAAAGAAATTATAAAAAAGACTTTTCCTAAAAAAACTTTTCCTAAAAAAAATATAGAAAGTAAAGTTAATGAAAACATTCCAACAGAAAAAGACCCTGAAGTAGAAGAAGCAGTTGGAAAAATTTTAAGTAATATAATAAATTCTGCAGGATTAGACACCGACGTTTATGTTAGAGATCAAATGGAAGAAGGCTCTATAGTTTTTGAATTAGAAGGTAAAGATTCTGGACTACTTATAGGAAGAAGAGGAGAAACTTTATCTTCTATAGAATACCTTGTAAGATTGATTGCCAGCAAGAAATTAGACAAAAGAGCGAATGTAATGATAGATGTTGAAGATTATAAGTTAAGAAGAAAAGAGAAATTATCTTCAATTGCAAATAGCACTGCAGAAAAAGTTATTAAAACAGGAAATAGAATCAGCTTAGAACCAATGTCTGCGTCTGATAGAAGAATAATTCATATGACTCTTGCTGATAATAATCAAATTAATACCCAAAGTAGAGGAGAAGGATTACAGAGAAAAGTAGTTATAAATCCTAATGATTAGAAATGGTCAAATCTTTAATTATAGGAAACCCTTCAATAGATATTTTAGATGGTAATATTAATCAGCCTGGAGGCCCTGTAGCTTTTGTTGCTAATACTCTAACTTTAATGGGGCATAAAAAAATAGAAATCATTTCTTCTTTTGCTGAGGATTATCCAATGAAATCTTTTGATCCTAAAATTATTCCTATAAAACATAATTCTGAATCAACAACAAAATTTAATACATATTATAAAAAATCAGTAAGATATCAAAATTTGGAATCAAAAGCCTCAAAATTGAATTTGAAATCAATTTTGAATAAAAAGATACTTTCAGATATGGTTTTTTTTGCTCCATCTTTTGACGAAATAAAAATTTCTGACACTGTTAAAATTGTAGAAAATAATAATAATATTTTTTTTGTATCTTTACCTCAAGGCTGGATAAGAAAACTTAATGGAAAGAAAATATTTCATGAATTTTCTTCAATTAAGTCTCTACCTTTTTTTGATATAATTTTTTTTTCTGAAGAAGAAATAATTTCAGCTAAAATTAATAAATATGACTTATTAAACTTAGCTGAAATTTTAGTTATAACTAATGGAGAAAATGGATCTACTATTTTTTTTAAAAATAAAACAATTAAAATAAATCCTTTTCAAGCTAATACAATAGATTCAATTGGTGCTGGTGATATTTATGCTGCAGTTTTTTCTTCTGTTTATTATAAAACTAAAAGCTTAATAATTGCTGGTGAACAAGCTTCTAGAATTGCTTCTAAAAGCACAGAATATAAAGGACTTAAAAGCGTAAATTCTAAAATATTAATTTAGAATTTTACTTATAAATAATGATAAAATAAATAAAATTATAAATATCAAAATATAAAAATCTTTCATTATTATTTCTTCAGGAAAATCACCAGAATTTTTTCTATTAACAATAAAATAATAGCGACTTATTCCAAGAGCAAAAAACAAACTTGAAATAATGAATAATAAATTTCTTTGTGCACTTAAAATTTCTGAAATTGAATATATAAAATATAAAATTATGTTAGTTATATATAGAGAAAAGACAATTTTAAAAAATATAGGCTTTGTGTAATAGTTACTAATATTTTTATTTCTAAAAATTAAACCTTTTTGAGACTCTCTTATTCTTTTGATTATTATTATGAATAGAGAAACAAAAAAAGTAAGAATAAATAACCATATTGAAACCTCATAACCAATTGCGTAAGTTCCTGCGATCATTCTTATTATGTAAAAAAAGGTTATAGCAATAACATCCAAAATAATTATATTTTTTAGAAATTTTGAATAAATTATACTAATAAAAATATAAAGCAAAAAAAGTAAAACTATATTTTTATTTACTATGATTGAAAATACAATTCCTAAAATAAATAATATTGAAATAAAAAAAAATATTTCTATATTGTTTATTTCTCCATTTGTAATAGGTCTGTTTTTTTTAATTTCATGTTTTTTATCATAGTTCTTATCTATTAAATCATTTATTTGATAACCAATAATTGAACAACAAACAAATACTAAAAATGCAAACAAGCTATTTGTAAATAAGGTTTGAATTTTACTTATTTCTAAATTTATCCAGCTATTTAAAGTAAAAAAAAGAGGAATAAATAATACAGTGTTCTTTAGTATTTGTTTCGGTCTTGATGATATAAGAAATTTTTTCATAATATTAAGTTTTATTATAATTTATGAAAAAAATTAAATATGATTATTTTTGATTTAAAAAGATTAAAAATTACTATATATACACTTTATAAATCTTATTGAAAATGTAACCATTGTAGTAGGTGTTACAAGACAAATAATAATAATAATTAATGGCTATAGAATCTCCAAAGGAAGAATGCGGAGTTTTTGGGATTTTTAATCCTGATGAACAAGTCGCAGAATCTATTTACTTAGGTCTATTTGCTCTACAACATAGAGGGCAAGAAAGTGCAGGAATTTCTACCTCTGACCATTTAAAAATTTTTAATAAAACAGGTCTTGGATTAATTGCTAATGTTTTTGAACAATTTGAGATGTCAGAATTGCAAGGCGATTTAGGTATTGGACATACTAGATATTCTACCACGGGTCTAGATTCATTAGAAAATGCTCAACCGCTAATAGTACAAGGTATTAATGGACAAATTTCTTTAGGTCATAATGGTAATGTGATTAATGCAGATGAGCTAAAAAAGTCTCATTTAGACCATTTTGATATCAATTATAAAACAACCACTGATTCAGAAGTTATTGCATACATGTATGCAAATGCTGTTGGTAAAAATTGGCTTGAAAGATCAAATTATTGTATGAGGTTTATTAAAGGAGCTTTTTCATTAGTTTTTATGACGAAAGATGAACTTATTGGAGTTAGAGATCCTCTTGGTATTAGACCGCTGTGCTTAGGGAAAATAGGAAAAGCATGGGTTCTAGCTTCAGAATCTTCAGCGCTTGATCATGTAGGAGCTGAATTTGTCAGAGAAATAGAAAATGGAGAAACAATAGTTATAAATAAAAATGGTTTGGAAAGCTCAACTTTTTCATCTAAGCCTAAAAGCCATAAAATGTGTATATTTGAACAAATATATTTTTCAAGACCTGATTCTATTATAAATGATCAATTGGTTTATGAATCTAGAGTAAGAATGGGAGAAAGTCTTGCTAAGGAACATCCAGTTGATGCAGATATAGTAGTTGGAGTTCCTGACTCAGCAATACCTGCTGCAATTGGCTATGCTAATCAAAGCGGAATCTCTTATACCGAAGGATTAATCAAAAATCGATATGTTGGAAGAACATTTATATCTCCCAGCCAGAAAATAAGAGAACTTGGAGTAAAAGCTAAATTTAATGTTTTGAAAAAAGTTATTAAAAATAAGAAAATAGTTCTTATTGATGATTCTATAGTTAGAGGAACAACTACTTCAAGAGTTATTGAATTATTAAAAGATTCTGGTGCAACAGAAGTTCATATGAGAGTTTCTTCTCCTCCTATTATTTCACCATGCTTTTTTGGCGTAGACATGGCAACATCATCAGAACTTATTGCTAATAACTTTAAAATAGAATCAATAAGAAAGTTAATAGGAGCAGATTCATTAGGTTTTTTAAGTATGAAGAATTTATTAGATTCAGTAAAATCTAATAATAATGATTATTGTAGGGCTTGTTTTACTGGAGAATACCCAATTCCTGTACAACTAGATTTTGATAAATTTCATTTAGAGAAAACAAAAGAAAAAAACTAATTATGTCAGAAAAATTTACTTACAAAAGTTCAGGTGTTGATTTAGATAAGTCAGATATGATTAAAGAAAGGCTTGTTGAAAAAATAAATGTTACTCATAACTCTAATGTTATAAATAATTCAGATGGCTTTGGAGGGTTATTTTCGACACAAAACATTAAGAAAAATTCAATAATGGTTTCTACAACAGATTCTGTTGGCACTAAAGTTAAGGTATCTGCAAAAATTGGACTTCACAAAAATTTAGGAATAGATATAGTAAATCATTGTATAAATGATTTAATCCCTCAAGGAGCGCACCCTTTGTATTTCTTGGATTATTTAGCTTTCGGTAAACTAGATCAAAATATTGTTTTGGATATAATCGATGGTATTTCAGAAGCTTGCTTAAATGTAAACTGTGCAATTATTGGCGGAGAAACGGCTACTTTACCTGGAGTTTATAACGATGATGATTATGATGTTGTAGGATTTATGGTTGGGAATGTTTTACAAGAAAATTTAAAGAAAAAAGATAATGTTAAACAAGGAGATATTTTAATTGCTCTTCCATCTAGCGGTTTGCATACAAATGGATTCTCTTTGGTTAGATCTATTTTTAAAATAGATGAAAATCAAAAAATATTAAATTCTAAAGTTTTTGATGAAGAAAAGAATTTTGGAGAACTTTTAGCTGAACCTCATAGAGAATACCTTACAACTATAAAGCCAGTCTTTAATTTAATATCAGGAATTTCACATATAACTGGCGGTGGTTTGTATAAAAATTTACCTAGAATATTTAATAATAATCTTTCCGCAAAAATATTTAAAAACTCTTGGGAAATTCCAAGTTTATTCAAATATATTATGCAACATGGAAATGTTGATGAAAGAGAAATGTTTGATGTATATAACATGGGTGTAGGCTTAGTACTTATAGTTGACCCAAAGCACTCAAAAAAAATATTAAGTACATGTAAAAACTCTTGGATTTTAGGTGAAATTAATGAAAAAAGTTTAAATCAAAACTCTAGCGTACTTATAGAATAAACAGGAGATTAGATGAGAGCATTAATTAGTGTCTATAATAAAGATGGACTAGATAAACTATGTAAAACTTTAGATTCTGGTGGATGTGAAATTTATTCCACTGGAGGAACATTGTCATATATAAAAAAATTAGGAATAAATGTTAATTCAGTTGAAGAATTAACAAATCAAAAAGAATTTCTTGGAGGTAGAGTAAAAACTCTTCATCCTAAAATTCACGGAGCTATACTTGCAGACACTGATAACCCTGATCATATATCTGATTTGAAAACATTTAATATAACCCCTTTTGATTTTGTGATTAATAATCTTTATCCTTTTGAGAAAATTGTAATTAACCCAAATTCTTCATCCGAAGAAATTATAGAAAATATTGATATAGGTGGCCCTTCAATGTTAAGAGCTGCTGCTAAAAATTTCTCAAGAATAACTGTACTTATTGACCCAAGCGACTATATAGAATTTGCTGAAAAATTTATAAATAGAAAAATTGATAAAAAATATAGAAAAAAATTAGCGACAAAAGTTTTTAAAATAACCTCTGAGTATGATTTAAAAATTTTTGATTATTTTAATAATTATAATATTGATCACCCCATCCCAAATTCTATTTATATAAAACAATATAAAGTCAAAGATTTAAGATATGGAGAAAATCCGCATCAATCCTCAGGGCTATTTACTAGTAATGACAAAGGAGTAGCAAACGCTAAATTATTACATGGTAAAGAAATGTCTTATTTGAATTATTTAGATGCTGATGCAGCATTTACTACATCTAATTCATTTCCTAAGAAATGCGTGAGTATTGTAAAGCATACTAATTCTTGTGGATTATCTTATCAAAGTAATCAATTAGAAGCTTATAAACTGGCATTAAGAGGTGATCCTGTTTCTGCATTTGGAGGAATAGTAGGTTTAAATTCAGAAGTAGAAGTAGATACTGCTAAAGAAATATCAAAAACTTTTTATGATGTAATTATAGCTCCTTCTTTTTCAAATTCTGCTTTAGAAATATTAAAAAAGAAAAAAAATATAAGATTGCTCTCCTCTAATTTTACTAATGAAAAATATGAATATAGAACAATTAATGGAGGATTGCTCTTTCAAGAAAAAGATAATGAATTAGATAAATCTTCAAATTGGGACTTTGTAACTAAAATTAAACCTTCAGAGGATTTACTTGATAATTTAAGTTTCGCATATCAATCTACAAAATTTATTAAATCCAATGCAATAGTTATAACAGAAGGAACTTCAATCTTAGGAATTGGATCAGGTCAGCCTAATAGAATCAATAGTGTAAATTTAGCTCTTAATCGTGCTAAAGATTATATATCCGATAACTCTATTCTTGCTTCTGATGCCTTTTTCCCGTTTCCAGATAGCATAGATATTGCTGCAGAAAATAATATTAAAACTATTATTCAACCTGGTGGATCTATTAAAGATAAAGAAGTAATTGAAAGAGCAGATAATTATAAAATAAGTATGATATTTACAAATAGAAGACATTTTTCTCACTAAATATGAAAATAGAATTAATTTTTCCTGTATTAAATGAATCAAAAACTTTAGAAGATCAATTAAATAAAGTGAAACATCATATATCAAAAATTGATGCATATGATTTTCTTATTACAATTGTAGATAATGGTTCTACAGATGAAACTAAAACAATTTCTAAAAAATTAATTAAACTAAAAACAGTAAATAAATATTTATACCTTCCTGAAAAAGGAAGAGGGAAAGCAATTAAACTTGCTATCTCAAAATCAAATGCAGACATCGTAATCTATATGGATATTGATTTATCAACTGATTTAAATTCATTATTACCTTTAATTGAATCAATAACTAAAAAAAATTATGATATTGCAATTGGATCAAGATTATCAAAAGGATCTAATGTTATTGGGAGAAAGAAAATTAGAGAATTTACATCTAGATCTTATAATTTATTAATAAAATTCTTTTTCCCATTTAGTCGAATTGATGATATGCAATGTGGATTTAAAGCTTTTTCAAGACTTAAAATTTTAAAAGCGTTAAATTTAGTTACAAATAATAAATGGTTTTTTGATACTGAAATTATTATCATATCTAGAAATTTAAACTTAAGTATTTATCAACTTCCTGTAAAATGGACAGATGATCCAAATACAAGTGTAAATATTATATCAACTGCTATTGAAGATATAATAGGATTAATAAAACTTAGAATAAAATTATTAAAAAAAATAATATAAATATAATAAAACTCTTATGACTAATAATGAAAAACAGCCTATAAATAGATCAGTAATTGTAGGAGATACATCTGAGATATATCATCATAGAACTTTAAATATTTTAAGAAATGAAGGATTGAATCCATTTGTTACTTATGAAATAGAATCTACGAACAAAGGTGTTGTTTGTGGAGTTAACCAAATAATAGATTTACTTGAACATGTTTTACCTGAGTCAGATAGAGAACTATGGAGTTTACAAGAAGGAAATGAAGTTTCTGAAAATGAAGTTATACTAAGAATAAAATCAAGGTTTGCAAATTTTGGCTTATATGAAACTTCCATGTTGGGAACTCTAACTTCTTGTTCATCATGGGCTACAGCTGCTCATAATTGTGTATTAGCTGCTTCAGGTATACCTGTAGTTAGCTTTGCTTCAAGATCTGTACATCCCTCAGTGGCAGGTCAAGTTGACTACTCTGCATATATAGGAGGATGTTCGGCAGTAAGCTCTATAATAGGAGGAAAATTAACTCAAACGACACCATCTGGAACTATGCCTCACTCTTTAGTACTTATTATGGGAGAAACTGTTAGGGCTGCATTAGCCTTTGATAGGCATATGGAGAAAAATGTGCCTAGAGTAGTTTTAATTGATACTTTTAAGGATGAGGTAGAAGAAGCTATCCAAGTAGGAAAAGCATTAAAAGAATTAAGAGGAATAAGAATTGAAACTCCTATTGAAAGGGGAGGTATTACACCAACTTTAGTAGATGAAATATCTCAAAAACTTGAAGCTGAAAATATTAATGATATAGAAATATATGTAAGCGGAGATATGACTCCTGAAGATATTGCTAATTTTGTTTCTAAAAAATCTAAAGTTGCTGGTTTTGCTATTGATAACTATATAGCTAGAGGTTCAAAAATAAATTTTAGAGCAGATATAAAAGAAATAGATGGCTCTCCAATAGCGCGAAGAGGTAGAAAATCTGGAATAAATATATCCTCTAGGTTAAATAGAATTTTTTAATAAAGATAATTCTATTACTTTTGCATCATTTTTATTGACGTAAGAATTGATCGACTGTCTAATTCCTAATATCCATATAATTTCTGACTCAGTAGAAAAAATAAGAATATTTTCTTTTTCTTTTTTATTTTTATGATTTGATAAAATTTTTTTAACTCTAATTTTAGTTTTATCGTTAATTTGAAAAATTTTATCCCCTTCTTTCCTGCTTCTTACAAAAAGGTTTTGGCTTAAATATTTTTCATTGATGTAGATTTTTTTTGAATTATTAGTTTTAATATTTTTTGGATTATTTATAATTTTTGTTTTTAAAGTATTACCACCAGGTAAATTAACAATACAAGGGATAGTAACTTCTATATTTATAATTGGTTGTTTTTTATTTTTTAATTTTTCCTTAAATAAAAATTCTCCTTTATTTTCATAAAGAATCATACCTTGAGGTAAATTTTCAGAATTTGTTTTTTTTAATAAAATATTTTCAATCATTGTATGATGATTCTTGTTTAAAAAAACATCATTTTCAAATTTTGATTTAAGTCTATCTATAATAATATTTTTAGCTACTGAAAGAGATAAGCCATTAAACTCTCCAAATTTTACTAATTTTTCTTTAGAATTATTTGTAATTCCCTTTGATAATGAATCAATAGATTCTAAAACTTTAGGATTGATTTTTTCAAACTCAGGTATAACTTTATTTCTAATTAAATTTCTAGAATAACTACTTAAGTTATTAGATTCATCTACCCTAAATCTGAGATTGTTATTTTCACAGAATTTTGTAATATCTATTTTTTTTAAATTTAATAAAGGTCTAATAATATGAATTTTTTTATCTGATGATTTTATTGTTGATTTTTTTCTAATACCAGATAATCCATTTATATTTGTTCCTCTGATAATATTTAATAATATTGTTTCTACATGATCATCAAGATTATGTCCTAAAAATATATAATTAGTAGAATATTTTTTTGATAGTTTGAAAAATACTTCAAATCTTAAATCTCTAGCTTTTTCTTGAATTCCTTTTTTTTGATCACTAAGATCAAAAATAAATTTTTCAATAATTAGATTCATATCTTTAGAAGTTTTTTTAACTAACTTTTCATCTAGATCTGATTGAGTGCCTCTAAGTTTATAATTTAAATGACAAACAATAATATTTTTTTCTGGATTCTTGATATTTTTATATAAGACTTCTAGTAGGAACCTAGAATCTGGACCACCAGAATAACCTAAAATAATTTTTTCTTCACCATTAACAATCTTCTTTGGAATTTGTTTTTTTAAGTGCTTTATAAGATCAGATTTTAGCAACATTTTTCTTTACTTGTCCTGAAGGGACTCTTATTTGAACTTTAGAAATTTTATTCTTTTTCAATTCTAAAATTGTAAATCTATAACCCTTAAAATTAGTACGAGTATTGATTTCAGGAATTGTTTGTAACATATCAATAATAAATCCTGCTAAGGTTTCATACCTTCCTTCAGGAATATTAATTTTTATTTCATCGTTGATTTCATCTATTGAAACACTTGCGTCAATTAAGTAAGTATCTGAACCAGATTTGACTATTTTTTTTATAGGTCTTTGCCCTTCTTCTCCAACATCACCAACGATTTTTTCTATACATCTTGAAAGTGTTAATATCCCAGAAATATCTCCAAATTCATCAATTGCTAATGTCATTTTATTTCCTGTGTCTTGAAACTCTTCTAATAATTCATCAAGAATCTTCATCTCTGGAGAAAACATTGGTTCTCTCATTAAATTATTTATAGATTTTGATTGATCAATGTTGCCATTGGATAAGTACAACATTATATCTTTTACGCTGATTATACCAACGATTTCATCTAAAGTTGATTTACATACTGGAAATCTTGTGTGTGGGCTCTTTTTATAGATTTTTAAAAAACTACTTATAGATGTGTTTTCTTCTACCCAAACAATTTCTAGTCTTGGAGTCATTATATCTTTGATCTCTGTTTCACTGAATCTAAAAATATTTTCTAACATTTCACCTTGTGATGATTCAACAGTTCCTTCTTCTTCACCTATATCAATTAGCTTTCTTAATTCTCCGGTCGTTACAGCAAGATTTTCATCTAAGGATGACTTTAAAAAAGTTTTAGTTATTATTTTAGGAATAAGTGTGAATGTCCATACAGCTGGACCTGAAGCATACATTAATCCTCTAATAATATTTATTACTAATAGTGACCATTTATCTGCTACTCTTGTAGAAATAGATTTTGGAGTTAACTCACCAAAAGTAACTATAAGTATTGTAGAAATAGCTGTGGAAATTATCACTCCATTTACTGATCCTTTTCCAATAAAATTTATTATTAGAGCACTTACTAGTGTTGCTACTAAAATATTCAGTAAATTCCCAAATAATAGCAATGTACCAAAAAACTTCTCATTTTCATTAAGAGTTTTTTCAATTGCTATAGCTTTTTTGTTCCCTTGATCTGATAGATGTTTTATTCTCACCTTGTTTACAGCTATGATTGAAGCTTCAGAAGCACTAATAAATGCGCTACCTAATAAGGCAAAGAGTATAATTATTATTAAAATTCCCACATTAAGATTTTACATGAAAATCTTATATTTCGAATTTTTCTACCCTAAAGCTTCTGAATTATCTAGATTATCTGGTAACTCAATCTCTATTGGGTTCATTATTAAATTTTCTATTTTTTTACAAATTTCTGGATTATTTTTAAGGAATTTTCTACATGATTCTCTTCCTTGTCCCAGTCTTTCTCCTTCAAAAGAGTAAAATGAACCATTTTTTTCAACTATATTGTTTGACACTCCAATGTCTAACAGTTCACCTTCTTTAGATATACCTTCGTTATAAAGTATTTCGATTTCAGCTTTTTTAAATGGTGCTGCAACTTTATTTTTAACAACTCTTGCTCTAACTTTATTTCCAACTAATTCTTCTCCTATTTTTATAGATTCTGATCTTCTTAAATCAATTCTTACTGAACTATAAAATTTTAATGCTCTTCCACCTGGAGTTACTTCTGGCGAACCAAATATTACTCCTACCTTTTCTCTTAATTGATTTATAAATACACAAGTTGTATTTGTTTTATGCACAGTTGCTGTTAGTTTACGTAATGCTTGAGACATTAATCGTGCCTGTGCGCCAATGTGATAATCACCCATTTCACCTTCTAATTCTGACCTTGGGACAAGTGCAGCAACTGAGTCAATTACTATTATGTCTAAAGCTCCAGAACTTACTAAATGATCTGTTATTTCTAATGCTTCTTCTGCTGAATTTGGTTGTGAGATTAATAACTCTTGGTTGTTAACCCCAATTTTCATTGCATAACTTGGATCCATAGCATGCTCTACGTCGATATAAGCTGCTTGTCCTCCATTTTTTTGAGCTTGTGCTAAGCACGAAAGAGCCAAAGTGCTTTTACCAGCACTTTCAGCACCAAAGATTTCTACTATTCTTCCTCTTGGCAATCCTCCTATTCCTAGTGCAAGGTCTAAACCGATTGATCCTGTGGGAATAGATTGAATTGTTGCATCAACTTCAGAAGTTTCACTCATACGCATAACTGCGCCCTTCCCAAAATTTTTTTCTATTTGCGCTATGGTTAAATCTAATGTTCCATTTTCAATTTTTGTATTTTTTTTCTTTGCCACTTTTTTCTCCAAAATATTTCTATACCAATAATATAGCACAAATGTTCTAAAAAATGCAATGTACTTGTCATATCAGTTTTAATCAGGCCTTGCTTCTAATTCAACTTCTATTATTATATATTTATAATTTCTTACTAATTCTATTTCTACTATTTCCCCGGGATCAGTGTTAAGTGCTAAATAAGATATTAAATCTTCAAAACTATTTATTTTATAGTTATTAATTTTGGTTAATACGTCCCCATCAAATTTTAAACTATTTTGCTTCATTGATGAGTCACCTATGATTCCTGCTTTTTTTGCAGGCCCGTTATCCTGAAGATTTAAAATTAATACACCCTTGAAATTTTCTTCTATATCAGCCCTTATTCTTGTTCCATAATCTAAATTAAGAGCATTTATACCTAAATATGAATACTCATGTTTTTCTCCTGAAATAATGCTTGGAACCACTCTTTTAGCTAAATTTATTGGTACTGCAAAACTAACGCCAGAGTTTTGCTTTGAATCACTTTTAATTTGAGTGTTAATTCCAATAACAAGTCCTTCTTTGTTTAATAATGGGCCACCAGAGTTTCCCGGATTAATAGCTGCATCAGTTTGAATTACACTTGGTATTTTATACGGTGTAAAACTTGAATCTAAAGATCTACCTATTGCGCTAACAATACCTGTAGTCATAGTAAATTCTTGATCAAATGGATTTCCAATCGCAATAGTAAGATCTCCTGTATTAATCAAATTTGAATCATACAATTCTAGTGGATTAAGCACTTCTAAAGCATTATTTAATGAATTTTCAGAAATTTTTATTATTGCTAAATCGGAGTAAGAATCCCATCCAATAACTTTTGCTGGAAATTCATCATTATTTATAGTTCTAACAATAATTGGAGCTTGGTTTACTAACGTATTTTGTATTACATGATAATTAGTTAAAATATGTCCTTGATTATCCCACATAAATCCTGAACCTGAGCCAACTTTATTTACAGGAATACCATACGAATCTATTGAAAATATATTTATTTGAACTATTGATTTTGAACTTGAATTAAAAATATTTCTATAATGTTTTTCTAGGCTATTTGTGATTTCTGTACTTGATAATTCTGTGACTAAGTTACCTTCCCAATTTTGATTATCACAACCCAAAATTATTACAAATAAAATTAAAACTATTAATATATATTTTTTCTTCATATATTAATTTTATATTAAAAATGTGAATTTTCTATGAAGAAAGAAAATTCTTATAGGTATATTTATATTGAGATGAAATGGGATATCTTCTATCCCTTCCAAATGCAAGAGGAGTTATTTTTATACCTGGGGCTGATTGTCGTCTTTTATATTCATTTCTATCTATCATTTCTAAAATTGATAAAATTTTAGCTTCTGAAATTTTATTTGTAATTCTCTTATTTTTCAATATCTCTTTTACACTATGTTTTTCTTCTATATAAGATTCGATAATTTGATCCAAAATATCATAATCAGGTAATGTATCTTTATCAAATTGGTTAGATTTTAGCTCTGCTGATGGTAATTTACTAATAATGTTTTCAGGAATAACTTCTTTTTCTGAAACTTTATTTATGTAATTAGATAACTGATAAACTAGAGTTTTTGGTACATCTTTTAATACTGAAAATCCTCCTGCCATATCTCCATATAAAGTAGCATAACCTGTAGCCATTTCTGATTTATTGCCGGTTGATAAAACTAACCATGAAAATTTATTTGAAATAGCCATTATAAAATTTCCTCTTATTCTTGCTTGTAAATTTTCTTCAGCATTATTTTCTGCTGTGCCTTCGAATATAAATTTAAGGCTTTTTAAGAATTCCTCATGAGTATTTTTAATAGGTATATTTATTAGATCTAAACCTAAATTGTCACAAAGTTTTTTGGAGTCTGAAATTGAGTGATCTGAAGAATATTTTGAAGGAAGATTAACAACTTTTATATTTTCTGATCCTAATGCTTTTGTGGCTATTACTGTTACAAGCGCTGAATCAATTCCCCCAGATAAACTAACTAAACATTTTGAAAAACTATTTTTTTGTGCATAATCTTTTGTTCCTAAAATCAAAGCATTTAATATATCTTCTAAACCTTCAGATGGGGAAATTTTATTTATATGTTTAAATTTACTTTCTGTATTATTTAGAGCTATATTTTTTTCAATAATCTTGTATCCATTTTTTGAATTTAAATTATATTTTTCATATTTTTTTTCTGTAATATTAATGTTTATAATTTCATTTTTTTCTTTAAAACTTGGGAGAGAAAAAATTTTTTCTCCATAATTATCATATACAGATGAACTTCCATCAAAAACAAGATCATCTTGACCTCCAACGCAATTTACATATACTAAATGAGAATTACAATTTTTTGAAACATTAGACAAATGTGAATCTCTTGTACTCTTTTTATTTATGTCAAATGGAGAACCATTTATATTTATTAAAATATTGCACCCTAAATCTGACTCTAACTGGCATACTTCATAATCTTCCCATATATCTTCACAAATACTAATTCCTATTTTAATTCCTTTATTTTTCAGAATTACAATTTCGCTACCTTGTTTAAAATATCTTTTTTCATCAAAAACTCCATAATTTGGTAATTTATTTTTTCTATAAGTAGCAATAATTTTTTGATTAGAAATTATTGCTGCTGCATTATAAATACCTATTTCATCTTGATCAATAAAACCTAAAATTGCTGTAATATTATTAGTAGATTTAATGATTTTTTTTAAAGCTAAAATATTATTTTTAATAAACAAATTACTTAATACTAAGTCTTCTGGGGGGTATCCTGTAATTGTAAGTTCAGGAAAGCAAACTATATCACAATTTTTAGATTCTGCTTCATTTATACATTCAATTATTTTATTAGAATTATAATCTAAAGCGCCAACTTTAGTATTTATTTGGTTCATTGATATCTTAATATTAGACATCTTAATTCCATAAATTTATTGTGTATTTAATTTTCTAAAGTATCCTCTAACATCAGGCAAATTTGATGACCCTTCTAAAAAAGTATCAATTTTTTTAGCACATGACCTACCACTTGCTATTGCATGTACTACTAATGATTGCCCTTTTTCCATATCTCCACAAGAAAATACTTTAGATACATTTGTCATCATATTACTATCTGTTTTAACGTTTCCTCTGTCATCAAATTCTACTTTTATATCCGAGAGTAATCCTTCTTGAAGAGGATGAACAAATCCCATGGCTAATAGTACTAATTCTGATTTTATTTCAAATTTACTATTTTCAATTTTTTTCATATTAAATCTACCAGAAGCAATATCTTTTTCCCATTCAACTTTCTCGCAAACTAGCTTTTCAAGCTTAACTTTACCTGAAAAATGATCAGTTAAGATACTATATTGCCTGTCTCCTCCTTCTTCATGAGCTGATGAAGTTCTAATTATCATTGGCCATTCGGGCCAAGGATTACTATTTATTCTAAATTCTGGAGGTTCTGGCATTATTTCAATTTGTGTAATACTTTTAGCTCCTTGCCTAATAGATGTTCCTAAGCAATCAGCCCCAGTATCTCCACCTCCAATTATTACTACATTTTTATTTTTTGCAGTTATAGATCTATCTTTAGGGTTATCATTCCATCTATTTTGTTCAGAAAGAAAATCCATTGCGTAGTGAATACCATCTAACTCTCTACCATTTATAGGTAAATCTCGCGGGACAGTTGAACCTCCAGCAAGACATATAGCATCAAATTCATTAAGTAATTCATTAGCTAAAATATCTATTCCTACATTTACTGAACATTTGAATTCTATTCCTTCGGCTATTAATAAATCAATTCTTCTTTGTACGATATTTTTTTCTAATTTAAATTCAGGTATCCCATATCTTAATAAACCTCCAGGATTTTCACTTCTCTCAAATACTGTAACACTATGACCAGCTCTATTTAATTGCTGAGATGCAGCTAATCCAGCAGGACCAGATCCTATAACTGCTATTTTTTTATTTGTTCTTATAAGTGGAATTTCAGGTTTAACATATCCTGCCTCCCATGCTTTCTCAATGATATTTTTCTCAATCATTTCAATTGATACAGGATCATTATTTATAGCTAATGTACATGAAGCTTCACAAGGCGCAGGGCATATTCTTCCAGTAAATTCAGGGAAGTTATTAGTAGCAGATAATGTTTCATATGCAGATTTCCAATCTTGATTATAGACAAGGTCATTAAATTCTGGAATTAAATTTCCTAAAGGGCATCCATTGTTACAAAATGGTACTCCGCAATCCATACATCTTGATGCTTGGAGAGAAGTTTCCTTTTTAGTCCAAGGTACATAAATTTCTTTCCAGTTTTGAACCCTTTTTTGGACTGGTTTTCTTTGTTCGGTTTTTCTTTTATGATCTTTAAAACCTGAAAATTTACCCATTAATTTTTTCTCTTTGCTTATTATTATTTTCTTCTAATATTTTAGCGTAATCTCTTGGAATTATTTTTTTGAAATGTTTAATTTCAACATCCCAATTGTCAATTATTTTAATTGCTACATTAGATTTAGTGTAATCAATATGATTTTTAATTAACTTTATTAATTTTTGTTCGTCTTTAGATTTTACAAAAACCTCTTCAAGGTTAGAAAGTTCAGAATTGAAATTTTGTAGAAAAGTTGATTTTGGGTCATAAACATATGCTATACCACCACTCATACCAGCAGCAAAATTACTTCCAACTTCTCCTAAAACGACAACTGTGCCTCCAGTCATGTATTCACAACCATGATTTCCAATTCCTTCAACTACAGCTTCTGCTGCAGAGTTTCTAACACAGAATCTTTCTCCTGCTTTGCCGTTAATATATACTTCTCCTCCTGTAGAGCCATAAAGAGCTACGTTACCAATGATAATATTTTCTTCTGGGATAAAATCAGGATTTTTACTATCTGGACTAATTACAATTTTTCCTCCTGAAAGCCCTTTGCCAAAATAATCATTAGCATCCCCTCTAAGATTAAAGAAAACTCCATGAGACAAAAATGCCCCAAAGCTTTGTCCCGCAGAACCATCAAAATTTATTTTAAGATTGTCAGAAGGGATCCCTTTTTCTCCGTATTTTTTTGTAATTTTTCCAGAGATTAATGCACCAACAGTTCTGTTTATGTTATTTATTTTAAAATCAAGCTCTTGTTTTGTTGAAGATATGTTTTCTAAATTAATTTCTTTTAACATTTTATTGTCTAGTGCAATATCAAGCTGGTGATCTTGAGAAGTTGTACGGTAATTTTTTTGTCCTTCAATTCCTTTTGGCTTATATAACATTCTTGAAAGATCTATTTTTTTTGCTTTCCAATGATCTATATCTGTTCTTTGTTTTAATCTATCAACTCTTCCAACCATTTCATCTACTGTTTTAAATCCTAATTTAGCCATTTCTTCCCTAAGACTTTTTGTAATAAATTTAAAATAATTTACTACAGCTTCTGGAGTTCCTTTGAATAATTTTCTTAACTCAGGGTCTTGAGTTGCTACTCCTACTGAACATGTATTTAAATGACATTTTCTAAGCATAATACAACCCATAGTAATTAATGATGCTGTTGCTATTCCCCATTCTTCTGCGCCAAGCATAGTAGCTATAGCTACATCTTTTCCGGTTTTTAATTGTCCATCTGTTTGAAGAGTAATTCTATCTCTAAGACCTTGTTCAACAAGAATTTGTTGAGTCTCAGCAACTCCTAACTCCCATGGAAGGCCAGCATGTCTAATTGATGATAATGGAGATGCGCCTGTACCTCCTGAAAACCCAGAAATTAAAACTACATCAGCTTTCCCTTTTGATACTCCTGCAGCAATAATTCCAACTCCAACTTCTGAAACAAGTTTAACGTGAATTCTAGCATCTTCATTTACATTTTTTAAATCATGAATTAGTTGAGCCATATCTTCAATAGAATATATATCATGATGAGGAGGAGGAGATATTAATTCTACTCCTGGAGTAGTTTTTCTTATTGAGGCAATATATTCTGATATTTTGTGGCCAGGAATTTCTCCGCCTTCGCCAGGTTTAGCTCCTTGAGCCATTTTAATCTGGATATCTTTAGAGTTAACTAAATAGTTGGTTGTGACTCCAAACCTTCCAGATGCAACCTGTTTTACAGCTGAATTTCTTGAGTCACCATTTGAATCTGGTTTGTATCTGATATCGTCTTCACCACCTTCACCAGTATTTGATCTAGCACCTATTCTATTCATTGCTATTGCTAAGGTTTCATGGGCTTCTCTAGAAATAGATCCTAAAGAAATAGCTCCTGTTGCAAACCTTTTAAGAATTTCCATTTCACTTTCAACTTCATCTATGGGTATAGCTTTAGATTCTTCATAATCTATTTCTAGAAGGTTTCTTATACTTATATCTCCGTAATAATCTTTATTAGCAGCTTCTTCAAATTCTTTATACGTTTTTTCGTCATTTTGAGTAGAAGCTTTTTGTAATAAAGAAATAGTTTCAGGAGACCACATGTGCCTTTCGCCAGTACCTCTCCATAAATAAAGTCCTCCCAAATCAAGTTTTAAGTTTGAAGGGATTTTAGATTGAGAAAAAGCATTATTATGAAAAAGAAGATAATCATCACAAATTTCTTCTATTCCAATACCTTCTATTCTTGATGCAGTCCACGTAAAAGATGTTTCAATTAAATTTTCACCAATCCCCAATGCTTCAAATTGCTGAGCCCCCATGTATCCTTGCAATGTAGATATTCCCATTTTTGACATGGTTTTTAGCACCCCTGCAATGGAAGCGTTACAAAAATTTTCAAGATTTTTTTTATTTAACTTTTCATCTGAGAAATTTTCAATTGTATCAAGAGCTATAAAAGGATTAATTGCTGATATTCCATATCCAAACAACAGTGCAAAATGATGAACTTCTCTTGCCTCACCCGTTTCGTATACTAGGTCTACTTTATCTCTCAAGTTTTTTCTGATTAAGTGATGATGCAATGTTCCAGCTACTAGCAGAGAGGGCAAAAGTGCATTATTCTCATCAACACCTCTATCAGAAAGAATAATTATTGAAATTCCTTTTTGTATTAATGATTCTGCTTCTAACTTAATATTTTCTAATGCTTCATTGAATCCTTTTTTCCCTTTGCTTACGTCAAAAAGAGTAGAGATTTTTTTTGTATTAATTCCTTTTGAATTGATACTTGAAAGCTTTTTGAGCTCTTCATTTAACATAATTGGACGTTCAATTTTTAGTAATTCTGCATGCTTGGGAGTTTCTGAAAGTAAATTTTCTCTTTTCCCTACAAGAATACTAGTTTGAGTAACCATTTTTTCTCTAATTGGATCTAATGGAGGATTAGATACTTGGGCAAACAATTGTTTGAAATATGAGTATAAATTTTGAGGTTTGTCTGATAAAACTGCTAAAGGAGCATCATTACCCATAGATCCATTTGGTTGGCTTCCTGTATCACTCATAGGCCTTATTATTAAATTTATGTCTTCGTTAGAGTATCCATAAGCTACTTGCTGCTCAAGAAGGGCCACTCCTTTATAAGGTGTTGATTTATCAGTTTCTTCAACTTCATCTAAGTTTATTGAATTTTTATTTAACCATTCTGAATAAGGGCTTTGATTGATTAGTCTATTCATTATTTCTTCTGAATCAATTATTCTTCCCTCTTCAAAATCAACAAGAAATCCTTTACCTGGTGTCATTCTAGATTTCAATTTTATATTTTTGGAATCTAATTCTAAAACACCAGTTTCTGATGACATAACCAAAACATCATCTTTAGTTACTGTATATCTAAAAGGTCTAAATCCATTTCTATCTAAACAAGCACCAAGTTTATTACCATCAGTAAATGCGACCATTGCCGGGCCATCCCATGGTTCCATAAGTCCTGCATGGTATTGGTAAAAATCTTTAGTTTTTTGATCCATTTGCTCATTATGATCCCATGCAGCAGGTATCATCATTGACGCTACGTGTTCAATTGGTCTTCCTCCATGAAACAAAAGTTCGAATACATTATCTAAAGAAGCAGTATCAGAAGCATCTTCTTCACAAATAGGTAAAATATCAGAGTTATTAGGGAATTTTTTACTTATAAGGTTGTGCTCTTTTGCTTTCATCCAGTTTCTGTTTCCTCTAACGGTATTTATTTCACCATTATGGGCTAGCATTCTATATGGATGAGCTAACTTCCAAGAACCTAATGTGTTGGTAGAAAATCTAGAGTGAACAAGTCCAAAGCAACTTTCGATATCAGTTGATTGAAGATCTAAATAAAAATTAGATAATTGTTCAGTTTTTAATAATCCTTTGTAAATTATAATTTTATTTGATAGAGAGCATATGTAAAACTCATTATCTATTATTAGATTATTTTTTTCATCTTTTAGGTTACTTATTTTATTTTCAATTTTTTTTCTTGATATATATAATTGCCTTGAAAAATCTTCATCATTAAGATTGCCAATGTTTTCAATAAAAATCTGTTTAATTTCAGGCATAGCATCTTTTGACCAGTCACCAATAGAATTTGGATTATTAGGAACATCTCTTAGGAATAATATTTTTGTAGATTCTTGGTCTAAAACTGATGATATTATACGGATAATCTGATTTTGAATTTTCTTATCATTTGGGAGAAATACTATGCCTGTTGCATAATTTCCTTCTTTTGGTAGTTTAATTCCTTTTTTACCAAGATCTTTTCTGAAAAACTTATCTGGAATTTGTAATGTTATACCTGCTCCATCACCTGTTTCAGGGTCACATCCACATGCTCCTCTATGTTCAAGGTTGACTAATACTTTCAGAGAATTTTTTACTATTGTATTAGATTTTATTCCTTTAATATTTGCAACAACACCAACTCCGCACGCATCTTTGTCCAAATGATATGTGCATAACCCTTTATTTTGAAGGTTTTTTAAATTAGTAAGTAGTTCTTCTTTTGTTTTCATTTTTATTTTTAAATTGTGAAGTTTTTAAGAAATGACATATTACTTAAAAACCAATGAAATTATAAAAATTTCATATAGAAATCTCTCTCGTAATCTGTAACAACTAGGTTGTGTTCTATCCACTCTTTTTCTTTGTTAATTAATATACTATTATAAGCATCTATCCCAATAGCGTCCTGTAAAAAATTACCTTTTTGAGATTCTTTAATTGCATCATATAAAGTATTTGGAATGTTTGACTCCCAATTTTTTGGAACTATTAGATTATTCTTAATTCCTTCCATTCCAGCGTGAAGAATTGATGATAATGCTAAATAAGGATTGCATGCTGAATCTGGTAATCTAAATTCTATTCTAGAATTATCTGAGTCTCCTTTGTATATTTGTGGAATTCTTACAATATTTGATATTTCACCCTCTTTACCCATTCCAGCTATTGGAGCTTCTAGATTTGGAATTAGTCTTTTATAAGAATTTAACCATTGGTTTGTAACTAAAGCCATTTTAGATGAATAGTGAAGTAAGCCTGCTAAAAAACCTTCACCAATTTTTGATAGTTCTTTATTTTTACTTGAAGCAAAAGCGTTATTTTCACCCTTATATAAAGATAAATGAAAATGCAAACCACTACCATTTAAATCTTCAAATGGTCTAGGCATAAATGTAGCAAACCCTCCGTGCTTTATAGCTGTCTGCTTTACAACTAGCCTGGTTGTAACTATCGAATCAGCCATAGTTAAAGCATCGGTATGTTTAAGTCCTATTTCATGTTGACCTGAAGAAACTTCATGATGAGAACTTCTTACAGGGATTCCCATTTGCTCTAAGTTTAGGACACATTCTCTTCTTAAGTTTGACCCTTTATTATCAGCAGATGTTTGATCAAAATATCCAGCATCGTCACCTTCTATAATTGTTTTACTATTATCAAGAAAATAATATTCTATCTCTGGACCTACATAAAATTTGAAACCTGATTTATTTGCTTCCATTAACTTATCTTGAAGTATTTTTCTGCTATCTAATATTGAGTCATTATTATCAAAGCTTTTTAAGTTACAAAATAATCTAGCTACAGAGTTTTCATTTGGCCTCCAGGGTAAAATTTGCCAAGTACTTAAATCTGGAATAGCTAATGTATCTGATTCGGTTGCTCTTGCTAGACCTTCAATAGCTCCTCCGTCAAAAATAACTCCTTTATCAATACAATCTTCTAAATCTTCAACATTGATTGCAAATCCTTTTAATCTTCCTAATATATCTGTAAACCATAGTCTAATAAACTTTACGTCATGCTCACTTGCTTGCTTTAAAATAAATTCCTTTGTATCTGAATTATTATTCATTTATATTTCCTGACTTGATTTCATTAAATTTGTAACCAACATTCCAAATGGTTTCAATAAAATTATTTTTATGATCTTCAATCTTTCGTCTTAATCTTCTAACATGAACATCTACTGTTCTTGTACCACCATAATAGTCATAATCCCAAATATTTTTTAGTAAATTTTCTCTAGAAAAAACCCTACCTGGATTTGATGCTAATACTTTTAATAATTCTAATTCCTTGAATGTAAGGTCTATTTTTTTATTCTCAAGTGTTACAAGATATTTTTCAGTGTCTATTTTTAAGTTTTTATATACAATAATTTTTTCTGATTGTGAAATATTTTTTTTAATTAATTTTAAGTTTTTATTTGCTATTTGAATTCTCATTGCTAAGTCATTATTACTTGTAGGTATTGAAATAATTTGATCATTATTATTCTCATTATTTGATAAATAGCTTTCGTAAATTGTAAAGTTTTCAATTGATAAAATTTTAATTATTGAAGTTTCAATAAGATTGGAGTATTCCTTAGAGTACGTATATGGAAGATTAATTATTGATAAATCTTCCATTTCAACATTAATTATTGAATCTTTTTCTTCTTCATGGCTAAGTAAAGGATGACTTTGTTCTTTATTGATGCTGTAAGTAATTTGATTAGATGATTTTTGATCAATTTTAAAGTTATTAATAGAAATTATTCTAGATGAGTGAAAACTTTCATCTAAGATTTTTATCAAACGGTCTTCTGACCTAATATTAAAACCAACTAAAAAAATTCTATCAAACATAATAAGTTACAAAAATATTTTTTATATGAAACTAATTTTACATCTAAAAAGCAGTTAGTAAAATCAAAATTAAAAAAAAACAGTTATAAATTTAACATTTTTTCATTGACGTTTTGTAAATAAAATTCGTATACTAGTAGTTTGTGGTAACAATAACCTTTTATTATTCATGAATTTTATGAAATAAAGGCTTGTAAAAAAATATAGAGGATTATAAATAATGCCTACAGTTAATCAATTAATAAAAAAACCTAGGTCATCTGGGAGAAAAAAAGCTAAATCTCCAGCTTTGAGATTTAGATATAATTCTTTGACAAAAAAAATGACCAATGATGCAGATGGGAGCCCTCAAAAGAGAGGTGTTTGTCTTCAAGTTAGGACAGTTACTCCTAAAAAACCTAACTCAGCTTTAAGAAAAGTAGCAAGAGTTAAGCTAACTAATGGTATGGAAGTTACAGCTTATATACCAGGTGAAGGTCATAACCTTCAGGAGCATTCAGTTGTTCTAATTAGGGGAGGAAGAGTAAGAGACTTGCCTGGTGTGAGATATCATATTATAAGAGGAGCCTTAGATACATCTGGAGTTGAAGGACGTAAAAGAGGTAGAAGTAAATATGGTGCAATTAGAGAAGGTAAAAAATAAGAAAGTTTTTATAAATGTCTAGAAGAAGAAAATCTATAGTAAGAAAAATAAACCCTGATCCAAAATATGGAAGCACTGAGCTTTCAAGATTTATTAATAGACTAATGATAGGGGGGAAAAAATCTGTTGCAAGAAAAGCTGTTTATCTAGCAATTGATAAGCTTGAAAAGGAAGTTAAAAGACCTGGAATTGAGCTTTTTGATGAAGCAATGAGAAACACTATGCCTACACTTGAAGTTAAACCTAGAAGAGTTGGTGGTGCTACTTACCAAGTTCCTGTTGAAATAAGACCTAAAAGAAGAGTTGCTTTAGCTCATCGTTGGGTTGTAGAAGCTGCTAGAGCAAATAAAGGAACAACTATCACCGATGCGCTTTATCAAGAATTTATGAATGCAGTAAACAATACTGGTAATGCAATTAAGAAAAAAGAAGATTCACATAGAATGGCAGAAGCTAATAGAGCATTTGCACATTATAGATGGTAAACAGAGAGAAAAAAATGGCAGAAACAAAAGATTTATCTAAAGTAAGAAATATAGGTTTTATAGCTCATATTGACGCAGGTAAAACAACAGTTACCGAAAGAGTACTGTATTTTACTGGAGAGACATATAAAATTGGTGATATTGATGACGGTACTACAGTTATGGATTTTATGTCTCTAGAAAGAGAAAGAGGTATAACTATAGGTTCTGCTGCAACAAATGCATCTTGGAAGGACTATCAAGTAAATATTATTGATACCCCTGGGCACGTAGATTTCACTGCAGAAGTTCAAAGATCACTAAGAGTGTTAGATGGAGGAGTGGTAGTTCTTGAATCTGTTTCAGGAGTTCAACCTCAATCTGAAACTGTTTGGAGACAAGCCAATGATTATGGTGTTCCTAGAATGGTATTTGTAAATAAAATGGACCGTTTAGGAGCTGATTTTTATTATTCAGTTAAAACAGTACACGACAGATTAGGTGCTAATGCAGTTCCAATTCAAATACCAATAGGTGCAGAGTCTGACTTTAAAGGAATGATAGATTTATTAGATAGAAAAGCATTTATTTACGAATCAGAAGATGCTGTCGAGCATGTAGAAACAGATGTACCTGATGAATATAAAGAAGACGTAGAAAAATATAGAAACGAACTTATTGAGAAAATAGCTGAAACTGATGATAAATTGATGGATAAATTTTTGGGTGACCAAGAAATATCTGTTAAGGAATTAAAAAGTTCACTAAGAAATGCTGTTATAAAATTAGAAATATTTCCTGTTTTATGTGGTTCAGCCTTGCGACACAGAGGAGTTCATCCTTTGCTAGATGCTGTTATTGACTATCTTCCATCTCCTATAGATGTTCCTTCAATAATGGGAACAGATCCTTCAGATGAGTCTGTTAAAATTGAAAGGAAACCTGATGTAAATGATCCTTTTAGTGCATTGGTTTTTAAAACAGTTACAGACCAACATGTAGGAAGGTTAGTTTATTTAAGGATTTATTCAGGAGTTCTTGAATCTGGTTCAAATATTTATAATTCTTCTACTAGATCTAAAGAAAGAGCTGGTAGATTAATGAAAATGCATGCAGACTCTAGAGAAGAAATAAAACAAGCTACTGCTGGTGAGATAATCGCTGCTATTGGCCTTAGGGATGCTGTGACTGGACATACTTTGTGTGATCAATCTAATCCTTTGCTTTTAGAATCTATTAATTTTCCTGCTCCAGTTTTATCTGTAGCAGTAGAGCCTAAAACTCGTTCAGATCAAGATAAAATGGGAGAATCACTTGCTAGGTTAGTTGGAGAAGATCCAACCCTACAAACATGGACAGATGAAGAGTCTGGACAAACCGTATTAGCTGGAATGGGAGAGCTTCATTTAGATGTAATTGTAGAAAGACTTAGACGTGAATTTGATGTTGACGCTATTCAAGGAGCTCCTAAAGTTGCATATAGAGAAACGATAACTGTAGCTTCTGAAAAACAAGGTAAGTTTATAAGACAATCTGGAGGTAGAGGTCAATACGGAGATTGCACTCTAAGAATTGAACCTTTAGAACCTGGTTCTGGTATTTTATTTGAATCAGAAATAACAGGAGCCACTCTTCCTAAGGAATATTATGGTCCTATAGAATCTGGATTTAGAGAAGCCGCAACTAGTGGAGTGATTGCAGGATATCCTGTAGTTGATATTAAAGCTGTTTTAACTGATGGCTCTCATCATGATGTTGATTCATCTGAAATGGCATTTAAAATAGCAGGATCAATGGCATTTAAGTCTGCAATGACTGCAGGCTCTCCTGCTTTATTAGAACCTATTATGAAAATAGATATTGTTACTCCAGAAGAATTTTTAGGTGATTGTTTAGGAGATTTAAATTCAAGAAGAGCTCAAATCTTATCTATGGAACAACAAGCTAATTCACAGGCGGTAAAGGCCCACGTTCCTTTAGGTGAAACTTTTCAATATGCAACCACATTAAGATCTCTTACCACTGGAAGAGCAAGTTTTTCAATGGAATTAGATCATTATTCAAAAGTTCCAAATCATATAGCAACTGAAATTTCAGGCAAAGGAAAGGAAAACTAATGCCACCAACCCAAAAAATGAGAATAATATTGAAATCTTTTGATCATAGAGTTTTGGATGTTTCTGCTAAACAAATTTTAGAAACTGCTGAAAGAACAGGTGCTAAAGTAGCTGGTCCTGTTCCAATGCCAACAACAAAGAGAATGTTTACAGTAATTAGATCTCCTCATGTAAATAAGGACTCAAGAGAATATTTTGAACTAAGAACTCATAAACGATTAATTGATATTTTAGAGCCATCTTCAAAAACTATTGATTCATTAACAAGTTTGAGTGTTCCTGCAGGAGTAGATATAGCAATTAAGCTTTAAAGGAAATTATGACAATCAAAGGAATAATCGCAAAAAAATTAGGCATGTCAATCATTTATGATGACAAAGGAACTGCTTTGCCTGTTACAGTAGTGCAAGCTGGTCCATGTACAGTAACACAAGTTAAAACTTTAGCTAAAGATGGATATGATTCTGTTCAAATTGGTTTTTATGAGTCAAAAAATATCAATAAGCCACAATTAGGACATCAAGAACGGTCAGGGGGAAAATTTTCTATTCTACAAGAATTTGAATCAGACCTTTCAAGCGACTTAGAGGTAGGACAACAGATAACTTCAGAAATATTTTCTGATATTCAAAAAGTTAAGGTCTCAGGTACCAGTAAAGGAAGAGGATTTTCAGGTGGTGTAAGAAGACATGGTTTCAAAGGTGGACCTAAAACTCACGGTCAATCTGACAGACATAGAGCTATTGGTTCTATTGGTGCAGGTTCTTCTCCTGGAAGAGTATGGCCAGGTCAAAAAATGCCAGGTCACTATGGTAATGCAAAAGCTACAGTAAAAGGATTAAGAGTAGTAAAAGTTGATTCTGTGAATAATATTATTTTAATTAAAGGTGCAATCCCTGGTTATAATGGTTCAACAATAAGAGTTGAAATACAATCATAATTATTAAAGAAAAGGTAAATTTTGGAAACAAGTATAAAAAATAAATTAGGAAAGGCTGAAAAAACTTTAAGCCTTGATCCATCAATTTGGAATTTAGAATTAAATGAAGATTTGCTTCATCAAACTATTTATATTTATTTAGCTAACCAAAGACAATGGACAAAAGGTACAAAAACTAGAGCTAATGTAAATTATGCAAACCAAAAACTTCGACCTCAAAAAGGAAGTGGTAGAGCCAGGGTTGGTTCAAAAAGATCACCAATTATGGTTGGAGGAGGAGTTGCTCATGGTCCTCATCCTAAAGATATTAGAAAATCATTAAATAAGAAGATGAAAAATAAAGCTTTGAAAATTGCACTTTCTGCAAAATTTAAAGACTCAGAGATTAATATAATTGATGAATTTCCGTTGAAAGATTCACCTTCAACTAAAATCATGATTGATTACATTGGTAAATTAGAATTAAAAGGATCTGTTTTATTACTTACAGAAGGAAATGATTTAGTACTACAAAAATCATGTGAAAATATTAATAAAGTTGAAGTTATGGAAGCATCTTCTATTAACGCATATAGGTTGATAAGGCCTAAAAACATTGTTATTCCTGTAAAAGCAGTAGAAAAAATACAATCTTTATGGGGTGACTCAGAATTTAAAACTGTAACTAAATCTAAAACTGTAACTAAATCTAAAACTGTAACTAAATCTAAAACTGTAGCTAATAAAAAAACTACTTCCCCTAAAAAAACTAGTACAAGGGTTGTAAAAAAAGATGATTAATGAAGAAGTAATATTAAGTCCAGTAATAACAGAAAAATCATCTCTTTTACAAGAAAGTAATAAATATGTTTTTAAGGTTCATAATAAATCTAATAAATTTCAAGTAAAAAAAGCTGTTGAAGAAATATTTGATGTAGTGGTCGAAAATGTCAATATGATAAAAGTTAAGGGAAAAAATAAGATGTATGGTGGGAAAAAAACCTTAACTCCATCATGGAAAAAAGCAATGGTCACTCTTAAACTGGGTGATTCAATTAGTCTTTACGAAGGAGCTTAAAGTGGGAATTAAGAAAAGTAAACCAACAACTGCTGGTAGAAGAGATTCTGCTGTAGATGATTTTTCTGATATAACAACTGATTCGCCTTATAAATCATTACTTTCTCCTCTTACAAAAAAAGGTGGAAGAAATAACAAAGGAAGAATTACGGTAAGGCATAGAGGTGGTGGTCATAAACGTAGATACAGAATGCTAGATTTTATCCGATCAAAAGAAGGAAAAGCAACTGTTGAATCAATAGAATATGATCCAAACAGATCTTCTAGAATATCTCTTATTCGATTTGATGATGGTATTAGAAAATATATTTTAACTCCAAATAATGTTAGTTTGGGAGACGTTATTGAAACAGGAGATACTGCAGAAAATACTACAGGTAACACAAAATCCTTAGGCTCTTTACAAACAGGTACACTAGTTCACAATGTTGAGCTTTCTCCTGGTAAAGGAGGGGTAATGGTAAAATCTGCCGGAACTGCTGCTCAAGTAATGGCTCATGAAGGAGGTTATACTTTATTGAGATTACCTTCTGGAGAAATGAGAAGAATTTTAAGCAAATGTCATGCAACTATTGGTCAAGTTTCAAATCCTGATAACAAAAATAAAAAATTAGGTAGAGCTGGGACTTCAAGAAGATTAGGAAAAAGACCATCTGTTAGAGGGTCTGCTATGTCTCCTAACTCTCATCCACATGGTGGAGGAGAAGGTAGAGCTGGTGTGGGTATGGTTCATCCAAAAACACCTTGGGGGAAACCTGCTCTTGGAAAAAGAACTAGAAGAAATAAAAAAACAGATAAGATGATCTTAAGAAGAAGGTACGAGAAGTAAAAATATGTCAAGATCTATAAAAAAGGGTCCTTATGTTGACCCTAAGTTGTTAAAAAAAGTTTTAAAAATCAAAGAATCTGGAAGTAGAGAAGTTATAAAGACTTGGGCTAGATCATCTATGATAATGCCAGAAATGGTTGGCGTAACCTTTGGAGTCCATAATGGTATGAAATTTATTCCTGTACTTGTAAGTGAAAACATGGTTGGGCATCGATTGGGAGAATTTTCACCAACTAGGACCTATAGAGGTCATTCAAGAGGTAATAATTAATGGCAATTGCGTATAACAAAAATATTGGTCACTCTGCTTATAAAATGAGACGAGTTATTGACATGATAAGATTAAAGCCTGTTAATCAAGCTAAAATTCAACTGAGCTTACTTGGAACTCCTCCTGCAAAAGAGATTTTAAAGATACTAAACTCAGCTATAGCGAATGCAATTAGTACAGAATCATTAATAGAAGATGATTTGATTATTTCAAAGATATTTGCAGATTCAGGACCAAGAATGAAAAGATTTAAACCGAGAGCGAGAGGTAGAGCAGGTGCTTTTGATAGACCTTCATCTCACTTAACTATAGAAGTAAAAACAGGAGAATTATAGATGGGACAAAAAACACACCCAACAGGTTTTCGTTTAGGCGGAGTTCTTGATTGGCATTCACAATGGTTTGCTAATAATGGTAAAAATTATTCTTTATTACTTAATGAAGATAGAAATATTAGACAAATGATAACCGAAGAATTAGGTGATAATGGAGCTATCGCAAAAATAGAAATAGAGAGAGGATCTCAAGATATTACAGTAACTATTTATACTGCAAGGCCAGGTATTATAATCGGTCGTGGAGGTACAAGAGTTGAAGAGTTGAAAAATTATTTAGAAGAAAAAACAAAAAATAAAGTTCGCCTTAATATTAATGAAGTAAGAGTTCCTGAACTAGTGGCTAAACTAGTTGGAGAATCTATAGCTGAGCAGCTTGAAAGAAGAGTTGCATTTAGAAGAGCTGTAAATACTTCTATGCAAAGAACTATGCAAGTAGGAGCAGAAGGAATAAAAGTTGTTATTTCTGGAAGATTAGCAGGTGCAGATATTGCTAGAACAGAAAAATATCACCAAGGAAGAGTACCTCTTCACACTCTTAGAGCAAATATTGATTATGAAATCAGTGAAGCTAATACCACATATGGAGTTATTGGAGTTAAGGTTTGGATATATAAAGGTGATATAATTCCAACTGCGGAGAATTTATTGGCTATTAAAACTGCCAGAATACAAAAAACTGATCAAGTAGATGGAAATATAGAAAATACTAAGGACAATATTTAAATGTTACAACCTAGTAGAACTAAATATAGAAAACAACAACGAGGTAAAATGCGTGGCATGGCTACCAGAGGCTCAACTCTTTCATTTGGTGATTATGCTTTAAAAGCTCAAGCATCATCTTGGGTAACTGCAAGGCAGATTGAATCAGCTAGAAGAGCTATAACTGGGTATGTAAAAAGAGGTGGCCAAATTTGGATTAGAGTTTTTCCTGATAAACCTGTGAGTGCAAGGCCTGCTGAAACTAGAATGGGTGGAGGTAAAGGGGCTGTTGATAGATGGGTATCTGTAGTTAAAAGAGGTAGAATACTTTTTGAAATTGGAGATGTTCCTGAAGATGTTGCAATTAACGCTTTGAAAAGAGCGGGGCATAAACTATCAATACCAACAAAAATAATATCAAGAGAAGAAGTAACTTTTTAATGAATATAGAAGAAATAAGAAAACTGGAAACAGAAGAATTGGCTAAAGAAAAGCTATCTGTAATAAAAAATATTATGGAGAATCGCTTTAAGCATAAATCTATGCAATTAAGTGATACGAGTCAAATTGATAAATTAAGAAAAGACAAAGCAAAAATTTTAACAGTTATAAATGAAAGAAAAATTTCAGCTAAATTAGAAATAATCGAGAAAGATAACCAAGATGAGTAATAAAGTTAGAAGAACAGGCAAAGTTCTTTCAGACGTATCTGAAAAAACTATTATTGTAGGTGTATCTTGGTCTCAAAAAGATAGGATATATAAAAAATCTTCTAGAAGATTGACTAAATTAGTTGCTCATGATCCTAAAAATGAAGCAAAAATAGGAGATGAAGTAATAATTGAATTTTCTAAACCTATTTCAAAAACAAAGAAATGGAAGTTAGTGGAAGTGTTGGCAAAATAATGATTCAAAGAGAAACAAGATTAAAGGTAGCTGATAATTCTGGTGCAAAAGAAGTATTGTGTATCAATATTAATGGTAATAGCCATACTAAAACTGCAAAAATTGGTGATACTATAACTTGCACTGTAAAAGATGCGCAACCAGGTGGAACTGTAAAGATGCATCAAGTTGTAAAAGCTGTAATTGTTAGAACTAAAAAGGAATACAGAAGATATGATGGTTCATATATTAGATTTGATGAAAATGCATGTGTAATTATTGGCGATGATAACAACCCAAGAGGAACAAGGATTTTTGGGCCTGTAGCTAGAGAACTTAGAGATAAACAATTTATGAGAGTAGTTTCACTTGCTCCGGAGGTACTTTAATGCCAAAACTAAAAATGCCAAAATTAAGAATAAAAAAAGGGGATCAAGTATTAATTTTAGCTGGAAAAGATAAAGGAAAAAAAGGAGAAGTTATCAAAGTTAATCCAGCTTCTTCTAGAGTTATTGTTGAAGGGATAAATATATCTAAAAAACATATAAAAAACCAACCTAATGTGACGCAGTCTGGAATTATAGATACTGAATCACCGATACATATTTCAAATGTGATGTTTATACATCCTGAAAGTTCTGATCCAGGTAGAGTTGCTTATGAAAAACTTGAATCTGGAAAATATAACAGAATAGTAAAAAAATCTAATAGAAAGTAATTTGGAGAAATAATTGGTAGCAAAGCAAAAAGAAAAAATAAACCCTCAGAATTTAGCCCCGAGACTTAAAGCTAAATATTATGATGAAGTTGTTCCTGAAATGATGAAAGAATTTAACTTCACTAATAAACTTATGGTACCTAAAATTCTAAAAACAACAATAAATGTTGGTTTAGGAGAAGCTTTGGCATCATCAAATATTATTCAAATTGTAACTAGAGATCTTCAACTAATTACAGGTCAAAAACCTATTGAGAGAAAAGCAAAAAAATCTATCGCTAATTTTAAATTAAGAGAAGAACAAGTTATAGGTCTTTCAGTAACTTTAAGGTCAAAAAATATGTGGTTTTTCCTTGATAGATTATTAAATATTGCTCTTCCTAGAGTAAGAGACTTTAGAGGAGTTTCTGATAAAGCTTTTGATGGTAATGGTAATTATTCATTAGGGTTACAAGAACAAGTAATATTTCCAGAGATTGATTACAATGAAATTGATAAACTAAGAGGTATGCAGATAAATATAGTAACTTCAAAAAATTCAAATGATGAATCTAAAAAGCTACTAGAATTATTAGGCATGCCATTTACCAAGAAAAGTTAATATTAAGGAGAAAATTTTGGCAAAAAAATCTGCTATAGCTAGAAATAATAAAAGAATGAGAATGGTTAGTAAATATATGGATATTAGAACAGAACTAAAGAATATAGCTAACGATTCAAAAATTCCTTTTGAGGAAAAAATGGAAGCTAGAAAACAATTAGCTTTGCTTCCAAAGAATTCTAGTCCAGTGAGAGTAAGAAATAGATGCCAAAAAACTGGTAGACCTAGAGGTTATATGAGATTTTTTGGATTAAGTAGAATTTCAATGCGAGAACTAGCGTTGAAGGGGCATTTGCCAGGTATACGAAAAGGAAGTTTATAGAGGTTAAAATTGACAGTACAAGATCAAATTTCTGACATGATTACTAGAATTAGAAACTCAGTTATGGTAAAGCATAGCAATGTTTCTGTTAATAAATCTAAAATAAATAATAAAATTTTAGAATTACTTTCAAATGAAGGATTTATTTCTGATTTTGAAGAAAATAATTTTGAAAATAAAGTTAATTATTCTGTGAAATTAAAATATTATGATGATGGTTCATCAGCTATATCTGGATTGAAACGTGTTTCTAAACCAGGTTTAAAAATTTATGTTAAAAAAAATGAAATACCTTCATATTTTTCTGGAATGGGAGTAGCAATTGTATCTACTTCTAAAGGAATTATGACAGGATTAGAAGCAAAAAAACTTTCTCTTGGTGGAGAAGTGTTATTTTATGTTTGGTAATAAGGAAATAAAATGAGTAGAATTGGAAATAAACCTATAACTATCCCATCAGGGGTTGAAATTAAAATTGCTAAAAACCTTATATCTGTAAAAGGTCCTAAAGGAAACGTAGAAGAAAAAATCAAAACAGAAACTATTGCTTTTGAAATCAAAGATTCAAATTTAATAGTTTCTAGAACTAATGATGAAATAGAAACTAAATCTATGCATGGATTATATAGATCTTTAGTGAGTAATATGGTTGAAGGAGTAACTGATGGATTTAATAAAAAACTTCAACTTATTGGAACTGGATATAGAGCTCAACCTAAAGGTAAATCTTTAGAATTAAGCCTTGGATTTTCTCATTCAATAATAGTTGAACCTATTGGGGAAAACAAACTATCTGTGAATGAACAAACAGGTGTAATTATTGATGGTATAGATAAAGAACATGTAGGTAGGCAAGCAGCTAAAATCAGATCTCTTAGAAAACCAAATCCATTTACTGGCAAGGGAATTAAGTATTCTAATGAAGTAATAAGAAGGAAATCAGGTAAGTCTGCTGTAGGTTCAGGAGGAACAGAATAATGAAATTTGCAAAAAAAACTAGATCATTAGGAAGAAATAAAAGACATTTAAGAGTTCGAAAAAGAATTTCGGGTACTGAAGAAAGACCAAGAGTATCTTTATTCAGATCTAATAAAAATATCTATTTACAATTAATAAATGATAAGGAAGGAATGACTCTTGCATCTTCTTCTAGTCTAAAGTCTTCTCAGAATTCAGTTAATGCTGAATTATCAAAAAAACTTGGAATAGAATTTGGAGAGAAGATTTCTAAACTAGGAATAAAGAAGGTAGTTTTTGATAGAGGAGGATACCTTTATCATGGTAAAGTTGCTGCAATCGCTGATGGTATAAGAGAATCTGGAATAGAGGTATAAAATGACTACAGAAAACAAAGCTCCTGACCAAAGAAGTCAAAATCAAAGAAGAAGAAATTTTAGGCCAAGAAGGAAAAATAGTGGCTCTGATGAAATTTCTTTAATAGAAAAAGTTATAAAAATCAGAAGAGTTTCAAAAACTGTAAAAGGTGGTAGAAACTTATCATTTAATGCAATGGTAGCAGTTGGAGATGGTGCAGGAAGAGTTGGTATAGCACTTGCAAGTGCTACTGCTGTTCCTGATGCTGTTCAAAAAGCTGTTCAATATGCAAAAAATAAAATGATTAACGTAAATTTGAATAATACAACTTTACCTCATGAGGCTATTTATAAATTTGGAGCTTCAAAAGTAATGTTAAAACCTGCTTCACCTGGAACAGGTTTGATTGCAGGAGGAGGAGTCCGAGCAGTGCTTGAAGCAGTTGGAGTAAAAGATGTTATATCAAAAACTTTTGGTTCAACTAATGCCATAAATGTTGTTTATGCAACAATGGAAGCATTGAAAGAAATGAAAGATCCTAAAAAAGAAATTTCTAAAAGAAAAGCTTAATTATGAAAAAGATAAAAATTATTCAAAGAAAAAGTAAAATAGGAGTGTCTCCTTCACAAAGAGCTACACTTAGAGCTTTAGGATTAAGAAAAATTGGTTCTGTTGTTGAAAAAAACTTATCTCCTCAAATTGATGGAATGATAAAAAAAGTGGATCACTTAGTATCTACAGAAGAATTGAAATAAAAATAATAGGTGATCTAATGCCCCAAATAAATGATATAAAAAGAAAAAATAAAAATACCCCTAAGACTAATCAAGTAGGTAGAGGAAATGGCTCAAAGGGAACTTATTCAGGAAGAGGTTTAAAAGGACAACTTTCAAGAAGTGGAGGAAGTTTAAACCCCACTTTTGAGGGAGGTCAACTGAGACTAGTAAAAAAACTGCCACATATGAGAGGTTTCACTAATATTTTCAAAAAAAATTATGTTTCAATAAATTTGAAAGACCTTCTAAGCCTTTTTGACAATAATTCTATAACTATGGAAGACTTAAAAAATAAAGGAATTATTAAAAATAAAGAAATGATAAAAATTTTAGGAGATGGAGATGTTTCAAAACCTATTATTTTAGAAGTAAATGCTATATCTGCATCTGCAAAAAGTAAGATAGAAAAAGCTGGTGGAGAGGTGAAGCTAATAGGTTAATTTTATGACTACCACTGCTTCACAATCAAATAGACCTGCTTTAATTCAAGCAATTATTGATGCTTTTAAATTACCAGATCTTAGAACTAGAATATTATTTACTCTTTTTATACTTGTAGTATTTAGATTTTTTGCACATGTACCTGTTCCTGGTGTTGATAAAGAAGCTTTACAAGCAGCATTTGATGCTAATCCACTACTTGGCTTTATGGATATTTTCTCAGGAGGAGCATTAAGAAACCTTTCAATAGCTGCATTAGGTGTTTATCCATATATTACAGCGTCTATCATTATTCAAATTTTAACTCCCTTATTACCACAACTTAAAGAACTAGCTCAAGAAGGAGAAGCTGGAAGAAAAGCTATAAATAGATATACTCATTATTTAACAGTTCCTCTTGCGTTTTTACAAGGTTATGGTCAAATAAACCTTTTTTCAGGAGCCCTTGGTCAAGGTGCTTTATCAGGAATTGGCTTTGGTGGAGGACAAGCTCTAAATACTCTAGCTATATTATTATCCATGACTGCAGGAACAATGATATTAGTTTGGTTAGGCGAATTAGTTACTGAAAAAGGAATAGGAAATGGTATTTCTTTAATTATTTTTGCTGGAATCGTTTCTAATTTCCCTAGAATAGGTGGGCAACTTTGGTTGTTAAGAGATCAGCCTTTTCAAGTAGGATTACTAATAGCATTGGGTCTATTGATTGTTTATTCTATTGTAGTTTTTACTGAAGCACAAAGAAGAATTCCTGTTCAATATGGACGAAGTGTTTTTAGAGGTAATAAAATGTATAGGTCTCAAGGATCTTCGCATATCCCTATAAGGGTTAATTCTGCTGGTATGATCCCTCTTATATTTGCTTTTTCAATTTTGGCTTTACCTGCTGTTATAGCATCATATTTTGTTGATCCTGCTTCAAACTCATTTTTCCCTCAACTAGCTGAATGGGTTACAATTCAATTTGGGCCAACTGGTACCTTATATTGGATAACTGTATTTTTGCTAGTAGTAATATTTACTTTCTTTTACACATTAGTAGTTCATAATCAACAGAATTTATCTGAACAACTGCAAAATAATAATGGTTTTATTCCTGGAATAAGACCAGGCCCACCCACAAAAGAATATCTTATGAGAGTTATATTAAGAATAACCTGGGGAGGAGCTTTATTTTTAGGTCTTATTGCGGTGATTCCTTCTATAGCTGCTTTTGTAACGGGATTAGCATCAACTACTAGTATTCTTCAAAGTACCAGCTTACTTATTATGGTAGGTGTTGCTTTAGATACTATGAGACAACTTGAATCACAACTTTTGATGAGAAACTATGAAGGTTTTGTAAATTAGTAAAATGAATATTATTCTTTTAGGTCCTCCGGGTTCAGGCAAAGGAACTCAATCAACCTATTTATCTTCTACTTATAACCTTAACCACATATCCACTGGCGATATATTAAGATCTGAAATTGATGAAAAAACAAAATTAGGCTTAGAAGCTAGGTCATATATGAATTCAGGAAATTTAGTTCCAGATAATTTAATAATAGAAATGGTTTCAAAAAAGTTAAGTGTACTTACTTCTGTGCTTCTTGATGGGTTTCCTAGAACATTAAATCAAGCCATAGCATTAGATAATGAATTAGCCACATTAGATAAAAAAATAGATTATGTGTTTTATTTTGATGTTCCTACTGAGAAACTTGTTTTTAGATTATCTCAGAGAATATCATGTAAGAATTGTTCTTCAATATTTTCTAAGATTGACGAACAATTAATTTGTCCCTCCAATTGTATAGAACAGTTGTTATATCAAAGAGAAGATGATAAACCTGAAGCTATTTCTAAAAGAATGGAATCCTATGTGAGTCTAACATCTCCACTTATTGATTTTTATGATAAAAAGCAGATTATGATTAATATCAATGCAAATAAATCCATTTTAGAAGTATCTAAAGAAATAGATCTAATTATGCAAGATTGATGCTGTACATTAATTATCTCTTAAGTATATAATTGGGGTTTGTACATTATTTTACGGGAGAAACTTTAATAATTGGGAACTGAAGGATCTATTAAAACTCCAGAACAAATAGTTTCTATGAAACTAGCTGGTGAAATTGTAGCAAAAGCACTCATTAGTTGCGAAGAAATACTAAAAGTTGGTGTTACTACAAAAGAAATAGATAATTTTTTAAGAACATTTATTGAAAAAGAAGGAGCTAAGCCGGCATTTTTAGGATTGTATGGATTTCCAGCAACTGCTTGTATTTCTTTAAATGAAGAAATTGTTCATGGAATTCCTGGTTCAAGAAAATTGATTAAAGGAGATTTAGTTTCTATAGATTGTGGTGCTATTGTTAATAAAATGTATAGTGACCATGCTAGAACTTTTCTTATTGATAATGATGAAGATATTGTTAAGGAAAAATTGATTTCAGTTGCAGCAAAAGCTTTAGATATTGGTATAAGTAACTCAATAGCTGGGAATAAAATAGGAATTGTTTCGGAATCTATTGAAAAATATGTACTAAGTAAAGGCTTTGATGTAGTAAGAGAATATGTTGGTCATGGAATAGGTACACAACTACATGAACCACCAAGCGTTCCAAATTTTGGGAAAGCTGATGAAGGAGCTCTCTTAAGAGTGGGTATGGCAATTGCAATAGAGCCTATGGTTACTGAAGGTGACTGGGAAACAAAAATATTGGCTGATAAATGGACAGTGGTTACTAAAGATGGCAAGTTATCTTCTCATGTTGAAGATACTATTTTGATTACTGAAAATGGCCCAGAAATATTAACAAGATTGAAAAATTAATATGGTAAAAAAAGAAGCGATTGAAGTAGAAGGAAAAGTCGAAGAAGCATTACCAAACACAACCTTTAAAGTTGAATTGGCTAATGGGCACGAAGTATTAGCACATGCTTCAGGAAAAATAAGAAAAAATTATATAAGAATATTACCAGGAGATAGAGTTTTAGTTGAACTATCTCCGTATGATTTAACAAGAGGAAGAATAACATACAGGTTTAAATAAGAGAGAATAAAATGAAAAAAAGAACATCTGTAAAAAAAAGAAGCGCTGATGACCAAATAATTAAAAGGCGAGGAAAAATTATTATTATTAATAAAAAAAATCCAAGATTTAAACAAGTACAAGGATAAAATAAAATGGCTATGTTAGCTGGAGTAAATATACCTGATTCTCAACGAATTGAAATAGCTTTAACAGCAGTTTCTGGCATTGGAAGATCAACTTCAAAAAAAATAATTACTGATGTAGGAATAGACTTGAATACTCGAGTCAAAGATCTTGAAGAAGAAGAATTGGCAAGAATTAGAAGTGCTATAGATAGATCTAAAATTCGTATTGAAGGAGATCTTAAAAGAGAAGTTCAATTAAACATAAGAAGATTATCAGATGTTGGAAGTTACAGAGGTCTTAGGCATAAAAATGGATTACCTGCTAATGGCCAAAGAACTAAAACAAATGCTAGGACTAGAAAAGGGAAAAAGAAGACCATAGCAAATAAAAAGAAATTAACTCATTAACAACTAAAGTAGGAAAATAATGGTAAGAACTAGAACTAGGAAAAAGGAAAAAATATTTGTACCTCAGGGAAATGCATATGTCAAAGCTACATTTAATAACACTATTATTACTATGACGGATAATGGTGGAAATGTTATATCACAAAGTAGTGCTGGAGCTAAAGGTTTTAGAGGTTCAAGAAAATCTACAGCATTTGCTGCACAAAAAGCTGGAGAATCAGCTGCACAAAAAGCAGTAGAATACGGTATGAAAACTGTAGATGTATTAGTAAAAGGGCCTGGTGCAGGTAGAGAAGCTGCTATAAGAGCTATTCAACATGCAGGGATAAGAGTGGTTTCTATTAAAGATGTTACTCCAGTTCCTCATAATGGTTGTAGGCCTCCTAAAAAAAGAAGAGTTTAGTTGAAAATTTAATTTTATAAGTTTTAAAGATAGGATGATTTATGGCAAGGTATGTTGGTCCAGTAAATAAAAGAATGCGTTTTTTGGGATTAGATGTTCCAAAAAAACCTAGTAAGGGTTTTAAAATGACCCCTAGACGTAGAATTTCTCAATATGGGTTACAACTTAGAGAGAAACAAAAAGCTAGATTTTTATATGGAATACTAGAAAGACAGTTTAGAAATTATTATGATAAAGCATCTAACAATGATGGATCTACAGGAGATTCATTATTAATTTTATTGGAAAAAAGATTCGATAATGTAATGTATCGAACAGGAATGTTCAATACGAGAAGGCATTCTAGGCAGGCAGTAAACCATGGACACTTTTTGATTAATGATCAAAAAGTTAATATTCCTTCTTATGACATGAAAAACGGGGATAAAATTACATGGAAAGAAAAGTCTAAAAAATCTATTCTATTTGAGATTGCTGCTTCAAACATAAAAAATAATGATTGTTCAAAATGGCTTTCTTTAGATAAGTCTGAATTATCTGTTCAAATTAATAATCTTCCAAAAGCATCCGATGCTGAATTGGAGATTGATACAAGACAAATAGTGGAATACTATTCAAGGAGATAATAAATGTTAGAAAAACAATTTGGGTTATCACCAATTGACGAACTTTCAGTATCAGAACCTGAAGTTCCTGAACTAAGTATTAGAATGATTGAAGGTTCAGAAACCTATGGAAAGTTTATAGCCGAACCTTTAGATAAAGGATGGGGAGTAACCCTAGGAAACCCTTTAAGAAGAGCTTTGTTATCTGGATTACCAGGTACTGCTATAAATTGGGTTAAGATTGATGGAATTCAACATGAATATTCCACTTTAAAAGGTATGAGAGAAGAAGTTAATGAGTTCTTGATGAATGCAAAAGGCATAAGAATAAGATCCCTGTCAGACAGATCTGGAAGATTGAGATTAGAAGTTGAAGGTGATGGAGAAGTTAAAGCAGGAGACATAATGGCTACTGCTGATTTTGAAATAGTAAACCCTGGCCATCATCTTGCTACCTTAGACTCAGCTGATGCTCATCTTTCAGTTGAATTTAGCGTAGAACAAGGACATGGCTATAAAAAAGCTACTGATGAAGAAGATTCAAATATTGGAATCCTTCCTATTGACTCAATTTTTACTCCTATAAAAAAAGCTAATTTTACTGTTCAACCAACAAGAGTTGGGCAGCGATCAGATTGGGAAAGATTGACTCTTGAAATTTGGACTGATGGTTCTATAGATCCTCAATCTGCACTTCAAAAAGCATCAGAATTATTAATGGATAATTTTTATGTGTTTAGTAAATTTGATCAAGCTACTGAAGAACAAAGCCCTGCAGCTGGCTTAGGGATAAGTCCTGACATTTATAATACTCCTGTAGAAACTTTAGATTTATCTGCTAGAACTCTAAATTGTTTAAAAAGAGCAGGTATAAACAGAGTAGGAGAAGTAATAGCTATGCCAGAAGGAGACCTATTGAAAATTAGAAATTTCGGTAGAAAATCACTTGATGAGCTATTTGATGTCTTGGCTGAAAGAAATATGCTTCCCCCAAAATAATAATTCAGAGGAAAATATGAAACATAAAATATCACAAAATAAATTAAGTAGAGGCTCTTCACAAAGAAAAGCTTTATTGAGAAATTTGGTTACAGATACTATTAAACATGGGAAGATAACTACTACTAAAGCTAGAGCTAAAGAAGCACGTCCTCTTGTAGAAAAGATGATAACTATAGCAAAAAATAAAGATTTTAATTCTATAAGAAAAGTATCTGAATTTATTTTAGATAAAAAAGTAATTGATCATTTATTTGATAACGTTTCTGTGAAATTCAATGAAAGAAATGGTGGCTACTCAAGAATTGTTTCTTTAGGTACAAGGCAAGGTGACAATGCTGAAATTGCAATTTTGGAATTAATTGATTAATAATTATATTAATCTTTGTATTTTATTTTCATATAACGGCAAATCTTTTCATGGTTCTCAGTTTCAACGAAATCAAAGAACAGTTCATGGAGAGATATTATTTAAGCTAAAAAAACATTTTTCAAATTTTAATAATTTATCATTTTCTAGTAGAACTGATAAAGGTGTTAGTGCAAATGAGCAATATTTAGGGTTCAAATCTTTTATTAATCAAAAAAAAGAGATATTCTCAGAATTTTATAAAATGAAAGAAAATATCTCTAAAGATATCTCTTTATTAAACATTTCATTTATGCCGAATAATTTTAATGTCAGAAGAGATGTAGAAAAGAGAATTTATGAATATGATATTAATAATAAATTATTAATATCTCAAATAAATTTTGATCAAATGCTACAATCTTCTGAGAAGTTTATAGGTGTTCATAATTTTATGTCTTTTGCTGGTAAAAATGCTAAAGACAAATTTATAAGAGAAATATACGATGTAAGCATAAAAAAAGATAATTCTTCTATAGTTTTTAATATTTCTGGGAAGTCTTTTATCCACCAACAAGTTAGAAGAATGATATTTACCTTATTAAGAGTAGGATTATCAAAGGAATCACATTGCTGGATAGAAAAATTACTGGAAGCACCAATAAAAGGTTCTTGTAAAGGATTAGTTAACTCTGAAAATCTAACATTGAAAAAAGTTTTATACCAAAAAAAACACCAAAAGCTATTAGAAAAAGTGTAAAATTAAGTTTTACGATTAAAAATACGATGACTATTAAATTAAAACATTATTCTATAAAAGAAAATAAGCCTAGTAATTCATCTTGGGTACTTATTGATGCTCAAGATCAAACTTTGGGTAGGCTTTCTACAAATATTGCTATGATACTTATGGGAAAAAATAAACCTAATTATATTCCTAATGACCTTACAGGAGATAGTGTAGTAGTTATTAATGCTTCAAAAATTTCTGTAACAGGGAAGAAGTATTTTCAAAAGACATATATTTCGCATACAATGAGGCCTGGTAGTACTAAAGTAAGGAAATTTTCAGATCTTATAGAGAAAAATCCACAATTCATAATAATGAAAAGTGTAAAAGGAATGCTTCCAAAAAATAAACTTGCAGCAAGAATGCTTAAAAGACTTAAAGTTTATCCAGGCAGCGAACATCCTCATCAAGCTCAATTTAACAAAGATAACAAATCAGAAGATAATAAAGAGGTAAATGGTGACAACTAAAAAAACCTATTACTATGGAACAGGTAAAAGAAAAGCTTCTATAGCAAGAGTTAAAATATTTGCTACTCCAGGGAAAATACAGGTTAATGGAAAAAGTATTAAAGAAGCTTTATGTATGGACGATTTAGTTAACATAGCATTAGTACCATTAAAAGTTGCTAATAAAGAAAAATTATCTGCTGAAATTAAAATTCAAGGTGGAGGATTATCCGGTCAAGCAGGTGCTATATCTTTAGGTATAGCTAGAGCATTATGTGTGATGGATGCAACTTTAAGGCCAGCTTTGAAATCTAATGGATTATTGACTAGAGATTCAAGAATAAAAGAGAGTAAAAAATACGGACTTAAAAAAGCAAGAAAAGCTCCTCAGTATACAAAACGTTAAAAATCTGTAACGGATAGAAATCTTATATTTTTGTTGAGATCTAAAATAAAATTTATTTTCATTTGAGGATAAAATTGTTCTGAAAGTTCTTTAACTTTACTTTTAATACTTTCATCTATTTCAATTAATATAATCGAAGCTTTATTTTTATTGATATTTTTTTCCCAATTAAAAATTTCTTTAATGACGTTTATTCCGTATTTCCCTCCATCTAAAGCTATTTTAGGTTCTTGCTTTACTTCTTCAGATAGATTTTCTATCAATTGTGTCTTTATGTAAGGAGGATTACTTAAAACAAAGTCAATATTGCTCAGTTTGGTATTTTTTATATCTTCAAGTGTAAGTTTAATTTTTGATTTTTTATTTTTTATATTAGTTTTAGCTACCTCAAATGCTTCTTGGCTTATATCTATTGCAAAAATCTCAAGGCCTGGTATTTCTTTTTCTATAATTATAGGAATAACTCCACTTCCAGTGCCAATATCCAGTAACCTTTTATTTGAAACTTTATATTTATCAATTGATTTTATAAATATATCAATTAATTCTTCTGTTTCAAATCTAGGAACAAGTACCTTGTTATTTATGTAAAACTCTTCATTATAAAAAATCTTTTTTGTTGTTATATATGATAGTGGTTCACCTGAAATTCGACGATTAATATTGGTTTCTATAATTATCAATTGATTTTCATTTAATATTAGTTGATCTTCTGTAACGATATCTATTTCTGATTTTCTTAAAGAATAGGACAATAGACTTAATAACTCATAATTCGCATCAACTATTTTAGATTCAATAAGTTTACTTAATGCTTTTTTTTTAGCATCACCTAATGTTGTCATAAATTAGATTTTTGAGAGATCATTTTTTTTGCTTGTTCATCTTTCATCAGCGGTTCAATTATCTCATCAATTATTCCATCCATAAATCCTGGTAAATTATTTGATGTAATTTTAATTCTATGATCAGTTACTCTTCCTTGAGGATAATTATAAGTTCTAATTTTTTCAGACCTACCACCAGATCCAACTTGTGATTTCCTTACTTCAGATCTTTCACTTTGTTGTTTCTGTATTTCTAAGTCCCATAATTTAGACTTTAGAATTTCCATTGCTTGATTTTTATTTTGTAATTGTGATCTTTCATTTTGGCATGAAACAACTATTCCTGAAGGAGCATGAGTTAATCTTATTGCAGTAGCTACTTTGTTTACATTTTGTCCTCCTGCACCACCCGAATGAAACACATCAGTTCTTAAGTCATCAGCTTTTATTTCTATGTCTATTTCTTCAGATTTAGGCAAAACAGCGACTGTTGCGGTTGATGTGTGAATTCTTCCTTGAGATTCAGTTTTTGGTACTCTTTGAACTCTATGAACGCCACTTTCATGTCTTAATTTTGAAAAAGTTCCTTCACCTGAAATTTCTAATACAATTTCTTTTATTCCACCAAACTCATTATAATTGGAGCTTAATATATTAATTTTCCAGTTTTTATTTTCTGCATATCTAGAATACATTCTAAGTAAATCATTACCAAAAATTGCTGCTTCATCGCCTCCTGTGCCAGCTCTTATTTCTATTATTGCATCAGCTTCATCTGTAGCATCTTTAGGTATAAGCTCTTTATTTAATTCTTTAAAAATTTTTTGTAATTTTTGTTCTAAAATATCGTTTTCTGATTTAGCCAAAGCAGAAAATTCTTCGTCATCACTATTGATCATTTCTTCATTATCTTTTATTTCATTCGTAAGTTTATTATGTGAATTCCATAATTCATTGATTTTTTCTAAATTTCTATATTCTTTTGAAATCTTTTTCATTAAAGGCTGGTTAGAAATAATTTCAGCTTGAGTCATCATAATTTCTAGTTCTTTAAACCTAGTTTTTATTTCTTCTAATCTTATTAGTATCCAATCTTCCATAATAATTCTTTCTAAATATCTAAAACTGCTTTAATTTCTTCAACACTATTAATATTTATCTCTATTTGATCTCTTTTTGATTGTAGTAATTTGACTGAAATTTTATTATTTTCTATTTCATTTTTTCCAATGAATATAGCACTTTTTGAATTTATATTATTTGCAAATCTCATTTGAGCTTTTATAGATTTTCTTGGAGCAATAATAGTCCTGATTTCGTTTTGCCTAAAAAGATTAGCAATTTCTTGAGAAATAATTCTTAGCTCATCATCGACTACGATCAATACTGCATCTATATAGCTATTATCTGAATTGGTATTTTTTTTTAATTCATTTACAACTCTTTCTATTCCCATTGCAAATCCAACCGCAGGAGTATCTGGACCTCCTAAAATTTTAATTAGAGGATCATATCTTCCTCCACCTAATATAACTCCTTGAGGACCTAACGAATTACTAGTATATTCAAATACTGTCCTATTGTAATAATCCAGTCCTCTAACAAGTTTGTGATTAACTTCATAATTAAAACTATTATCAATATGTTTTAACTTTTCTAATTTTTCAATTAGATTTTCATGATGCTCTTTACTATCTTTAGAAACATAATCTAATGTTTTTGGAGCTTCCTCAGAAATCTTTATAGTAATTTCTTCTTTAGAGTCTAAAAGTCTAAGAGGGGATCTTTCAAATCTTAATTTATCTACTTTAGGCAATTCATTAAAGTATTTTTTAAAATAATTTTTTAATTGACTTATATAAATTTCTCTGTCTTCTTTGTCACCTAAAGAATTTATATTAAGCTTAATTCCTTCAATATTTAAGTTTCGTAATATTTTCCATGCTATATCTATTACTTCAAAATCTGTATCAAAAGTATTGTCACCGATACATTCAACTCCAAATTGGTGAAACTGCCTATATCTTCCTGACTGAGGTCTTTCATATCGAAACATGGTTCCATAATAAAACAGCCTACTTGGAAGGATGTTGTTATGTAGTCCATTTTCAATAAAAGCCCTACAAACACCCGCTGTATTTTCAGGTCTAAGACTAATATTATCTCCTCCTTTATCTGTGAAGGAGTACATTTCTTTTTCTACTATATCAGTAGATTCGCCTACTGTTCTTTCAAATAATTTAGAGTCTTCAAATATAGGAGTTTCAATATATTGATAACCATAAAGCCTTGCTGTATCAAAGCATGATTTTTGAACTTTATTCCAAATAACTTCATCTTTTGGTAAGATGTCGTATGTTCCTCTTTGTGCTTTATAATTCATTTTTTATGAACCTAAACCAGATAATTGATATCCTTTACCTTCTGTCTTTATTGTTGGAGCGTAAATAAGAGTCCCATCATGCATTTCTCTGACTTTTTCAGCCCCTATCATGCCCATACACACTTTCAAGGCCCCAACTAAGTTCCTTGTACCATCTGTTTTAGATGAAGGCCCATAAAGGAGCTCTTTTATAGAATATTCAGGCTTATTTACAATTCTTGTTCCTCTAGGTAAAGATTCGTGAGGAGTTGCCATCCCCCAGTGGTTTCCTTTAGCGGGAGATTCAAATGTTTTAGAAAAAGGAGAACCAATCATAACTGCATCAGCTCCAGCAACAAAGGATTTACATAATTCTCCCCCTGTTCGTATACCTCCATCAGTTATTATTGAAACGTACCTTCCAGTTAGTTTATAGTAATCATCTCTTGCACTAGAGCATTCTAAAGTTGCAGATATTTGAGGGACACCCACTCCTAGTACTTCTCTACTTGTACATGCTGAACCAGGTCCAACTCCTACTAGAATTCCATGTATTCCTGTCTCCATTAATTCTCTTGAAACATTATAAGTAACTGTGTTTCCAACAATAATAGGGACTTTAAGAGTTTCCACTATTTTTGAAAGAACTAATCCTTCTAGACTTTTCGAATTATGCCTAGCTGTTGTTACTGTAGATTGTATAACAATTGAGTCACATCCAGCTTCCACTGCTATTGGAGCAAAGATTTTTGTTGAAGCAGGTACAAGAGAAGCAAAGCATCTTGCTTTTGAATTTTTTATTTTTTTTATTATATCTCCAATTAAATTTTCTTTTACTGGAGCAGTATAAATTTTTTGAAGAAGCTCTGTTGCTTCTTCTTGAGAAGCATTTGTTATTTCATTATATATTTCTTCTGTGTCCTCATACCTAACATGAATCCCATCAAGGTTTATAACACCAACTCCTCCTAAGTCAGAAATTTCTTTGGCAAAACTAGGATTTATCACACTATCCATTGCAGAAGCAAAAATAGGAATGTCTAACTCAATACTATCTATATTTATTTTAGTATTTACTAGCTCAGGATTGACTGTTATTTCTCCTGGAACAATTGCAACATCATCATACCCATATGTTTGTTCAATAGTTTTCAATTTATTTATTCACCCATTAATCTTTCTAAATCATCTTTAATTTCCGAAAGGTATTTTTCGTAGTTTTTATTTTGATATTTTAGTATTCTATTTGATTTTGCGCTTTCATACCATGAAAAATGGCCATTCTGTTCTTGATAATTAGCAGCTTCAATATCAACTTCCAAAATTTCAAAATAATCCTTGACATATTTTGCTCCCAACATTTGCCAAGTTTTTCCGCCACTGATATTAAATATTTCTCCAAAAGTTTCTTTGTTATTAACACTATTGCATAATGCATCTACAACATCATCACGGTGTATAAATTCTATTTTCTGTTCAGTTTTAAATGGCCATTCTGATGGAGGCTCTTGAAATATTGGTATTGATACACCTGAGATTCTTAAGACAGTAAAGTTTAACTTAGAATTAGTAACAATATTTTCTGATTTATACTTAGTTAATGCATAATGATCATCAGGATCACCCATAGATTGTATATCAATGATTTCATTATTTAAGTTTTTGCCATATATGCTTACAGAAGAGCTAAAAATCAAATGAATGTTTAATTTACTTAATTCAATACAATTAACTAAATTTTTTGTTCCATCTATATTAACTTTGTCTGCAAGGGCAGTTTTTGTATTAGCTACTGGAGGTAATATAGCTGCTAGATGAATTACTGATTCAACATCTTTTATTGAATTTGAAATATCATTAAAACTATTTAAATCACCTTTAATTACTTCTGCAGAGCTTGTATCAAACCCTTCAAAGTTTGCTGTAGGTAAATCAAATATCTTTACAAAATAACCCATACAGATTAGCTGTTCTGTAACTAACCTACCCATACTGCCAGCACCACCTGTTACAAGAACTTTTTTCACTATGTTAAAACAGTGCCAGGAGCATCAGCCTTATCATCAATTTCTTGAATTATCTTTTCCATTTCTAACATATTTGACTCATTGCATTCACCGATCATTTTTTCAGTTGCCTTAAAAAGCTTATTTGCAGAAGGTAGCCCTGCTAACGATTGAAAGAAAAATTTATCTTTTTGCAAGTTTAGTCTTTCTAAACCAGATTTAATTCTTTCATTAAAATCTTTATTTTCAACTAAGGTATTCATATTGCTCATAGCTTTTTCAAGTAAATCTTGGGCTCTTCCCATATTCTTCTCCTTAATTGTTTATTATTTTTTTGTCTTTGAGTCAGTTTTACCGCCATCTACATTTGTTGAGCTTCTAGGCTTAAAACTTGAATCATCATCACCAGGATGCCATCCTCCATCTCCATGGTATGCTGCGTCTTGATGGGAATGCGGGTCAACAGTTGGACCATCATGGCCTTTTACTGCATCAATATCTACTTTTTCAAGCCTATTATAACCACGCCCATCATATCTATCGAATGGGAAGGGTTGAAATTTTTCAAACATCTTTGCAAATCTTACTTTTGTAGGTCTTGGATCCGGTGGGAATGCAAATCTATCTCTACCCAAAGGCTGAGTATGTATAATCTCATGATCTCTACTGCCTAGTCCATTAACTACGGCTGTATTAATTGTTGTTTGTTCACTTAATCCCTCTATTGCTCCACCGCCTAAATCAAATTTTCTTTCTCCTGGAGCATCAATTCCCATTTCTTCTGCTAGTGAACCTGGCATTCCTGGAGATTTCTTAGCAGCATCTACACATGCTTGGTCAATAGCAACAGGGTCTTTTGATGCGAATACTCCTAGATGTGGAACTAAAGGTACATCTGAGAATCCTGCACAATCACATTTAGGCGAAACGTCTACGGCAACATTAATAAATCCTATATTTTCTCTTCCAACCGCTTTAATAACTCCTAATGCTCCATCTGCAATAGCAATATCTGTAGCATCAAAGTTTGCTAAATTAGGTTCAAATATTCCTCTAGGGTTCATCCAGCTTCCACAGCCTAAGCAGTTTATACACTTTTCTCTTTCCCATAATAATTCGTCATTATCAGTTACCTTAAATAATCCTAATGGACAACAATTTTCAAGTAATTCCCAATCTGCATCTGCATCTTTTCCTTTAAAATTTTCTGGGTGGAAAACAGTAGAGTCTCCAATACCATAAGAAGGATGTCTTCCCATATGAACATTAAATTTTCCTCTTTTAGACTGACAACCTATGCCTAAGTTTTTTAATGCTCCACCAATTACACCCATCCCATGTCCTTTAAAATGAGTAAGAACAATTACTTTATCTGCTGCAGCAATAGCTTGGGCAATATATGCTTCTTTTAACAAATAGCCTTCAGGAACATCTACTCTATAGTCACTTGTCCCAACATATCCATCAGCGGAAATAAAAGGACACCCTAAAGTTGCAGAGGAGAACCCATTTCTTTCTGCTGTTTCAATTAAATCTAGCTCAGTAACTCTTGAGCCCCAAGTTCCATATGTTTGAGTAGTTGTATCGCACGCAAAAGGTCTACCACCAAGTTGCTTTATTTTATCTGCGATAGCTCTAACATAAGCAGGTCTAATATAAGCACTTGATCCAAGCTCTCCACAATGCATTTTTATAGCTACAACGTCTCCTTTATTAATCATTTTGTCGAAACCTGCAGCTTCAAAAACAGTCACAGTTTTATTTATCAAGCTAGTATCTGGCGATTCGCTTCTTGCATCCATAAAATATACTTTAGGCTTATCCATATTAAATCCCCTTATTTAAAAATTTTGTACAATTTACTTATATTTTTCTTGAAAATAACAAGTAAATTTTTAACTATGTTTATCATAAACATTATAGAATAATACCCAATATAACTGTTTATTAGATGAAATTAATAAAAAAGTTAGCTAATATTCTGCTCAATGACTACAAAAAAAATAATAAACATAGAACAAAATCTTAAAGATATTATCTCTAAAATGGGAAATGTTATAGTTGCTTATTCTGGAGGAGTTGACTCTTCATATTTAATGGACGTATCAAATGAAGTTTTAGGAAAGAATGCTACTGCTGTAATGTCTTTCTCTCCAAGTGTTGCAGAAGATGATAGAGATGATGCAATTAAATTAGCAAAATCAAAAAAGTGGAATTATAAAATAATTAATACCCTAGAGATGGAAGATGAAAATTACGTAAAAAATGATATAAATAGGTGTTTTTTTTGTAAAGATGAACTTTATGGAAAATTAGTTGAAGTATCAAATGATTTAAATATTGACTGGGTTTTAAATGGGTCAAATATTGATGACAAAGGTGATTATAGACCAGGAATGAAAGCTGCTAAATTGCATAAGGTTAGATCTCCATTAATAGAAGCAGAATTTACTAAAGAAGATATTAGATATTATGCGGGGAAAAGAAATTTAGAAACTTGGGATCGACCTGCTTCTCCTTGTTTATCTTCACGGCTACCATATGGAACTAAAGTTACAATAGATGCTTTAGTAAAAGTATCTAAGTCAGAAAAATTACTAAGAACCTTAGGTTTTAATATTGTTAGGGTAAGGCATTATGATAAAAAAGCATTAGTTGAAATTCCTAAAGATAAATTTGATAAGTTTGAAAATTTGAAAAAAACAATTTTTAAGGAATTTGAAAAAATTGGCTATATAACTACTGAACTTGACCTTAACGGATTTAGATCAGGAAGTCTAAATATTAAAGCTGGTATACAAAAAAAATAATTATGGATCTTCAAATACAAAATAAAGTTGCAATAATTACAGGTGGTAGCAAGGGTATTGGAAAAGCAACTGCATTGAAGTTGGCTGAAGAAGGTGTAAATATTGCATTAGTTTCTAGAACTGAATCTATGTTAATAGAAGCTAAAAAAGAAATTATTAAGAATAATCCACAATGTAAAGTTGATTATTTTGTTTGTGATACTCATGATAATTTTGAAGTTGAAAGAATGGTTAATGCAGTTCATGAAAAATTTGGATCAATTGATATTCTAGTAAATTGTGCAGCTATGCTTCCTCAAGAAAGCAATTTAGATAATTTTGACGATAAAGAGCTAATTGAACAAATTGAAGTAAAAGTTTCAGGTTATATCAGATGCGCTAAAAATGTAGCTCCTTATATGAAAGAAAAAGGGTGGGGAAGAATAGTAAATATTAGTGGTTTGAATGCACGTTCTTCAGCAAATTTAATAGGATCTATAAGAAATATATCTGTTAGCTCTTTAACTAAAAATTTAGCTGATACACTAGGACCTTTTGGTATAAATGTAAGTGTTGTTCATCCTGGAATGACTTATACAGAAAGAAGTGATCAAATGATTAAAAATCTTTCAAAAGAAAAGAATATAGATTTTGATAAAGCAAAAAAAATTTTATTAGAAAACAATTCTATAAATTCTATAATTACATCTTCTGACATAGCTAATGTTATTACTTTTTTAGTTTCTCCATTATCAAAATCTATAAATGGAGATGCAATTTCTGCTGGAGGCGGTACGAAAGGTTTTATATATTATTAGTTTGATTCATAATAACTATTTTCTAGTTGTATAGAAAGTAATTGTTATTGCAATGTTTCCAACTGGAGACAGTGAAAGTAATGTTATCTCTGTAGTTGAGTTTTTATTTAACTTTACTGCAAGGATTTTATAGTTATTATCATCATTTGTTGTGATTCCATCTGTTAAATCATTATCATTATCATGATCAACGATAGGTGATTTATCTAGAGGAACTCCAATAATTAAACTCTCTCCAAACTTAGTGAAATTATAAGAAGCTACTATAGAAGTTAATTCATAGCCTAAGTCTTCTGGTGGTAATGGAGTAGGTGTAGGAGTAGGAGTCCAAGTAGGAACTTGAGTCGGAGTCGGAGTCGGAGTCCAAGTAGCGTCTGGTACAGGAGTAGGAGTAACTAAAACTCCATTTAAATAAAATTCCCATTCAACCGGAGTTGCAGTAGGAGTAGGAGTAGGAGTCCATGTAGAAATCTGAGTAGGTGTAGGAGTCGGAGTCCAAGGTGAATCTGCAATCGGGACAGCAGTAGGGGTCCAAATAGGAATTTGAGTCGGAGTCGGAGTCGGAGTCCAAGGTGAATCTGCAATCGGGACAGCAGTAGGCGTCCAAGAAGGAACCATTTTTGGAGTCGGAGTCGGAGTCCATGTTGGCTCAGGGTTATAAGTTGGATCTAAGTAAATAATTTTATCAACAACCTTTGTTACTTCAACAATTACTGTCTCTTTAACTCTTATTGTTTCGGGTAGAGAAATTGGAGCTACCTCATTAGAGCAACTGAAAATAAAGATTATTAAAAGAATAGTTATTATTTTTTTCATATGTTTAAAAAATAATAACCTTGAGAAAAATTCTCAAGGTTATTATTCATATCTTTTATACTATTATCCAGCTTATGGATAAACAGGTGCCATAGGTGGTGCTTCATAAACAGGTGCAGGTGCAGGTGCTTC
>Ga0209089_10000096_pt1 | contig 74847 bp, 71 predicted proteins | sample ArcticOcean_MG_C_FD_187431 | JGI IMG/M metagenome (GOLD analysis project Ga0209089, IMG submission 187431) | Marine microbial communities from western Arctic Ocean - ArcticOcean_MG_CB2_150 (SPAdes) (version 2) | ecosystem: Environmental > Aquatic > Marine > Oceanic | place: Arctic Ocean: Canada...
GAAGAGCCCTGCAAATATTGAGAATTGCGCTCATGGTCCTTGGCCTTCGGGTTCGAACGCAGTATTAATATGATCCCGCAAGAACGGCAACTCCTCGAAGAAGACATCGTCGGGTACTTCTTTTTAGGGGAATACTACGAACAAAATGGAGACATAGAGAAGGCAATTTCGATTAAACCTCGGTATTATTTATCAGAAATACCGTCGCTTAGAACAGGCAAAAACAACCCTCTCTACAGCAGTAGAAATAGATAGCAGCTTACTGGATGCACGCTACAGACTGTCTGCAGTACAGGCAGAGACAGGAGATTTTGCAGGTGCGATACAAAACCTAGAATACATCGTTAAAGAAGATGCTGATTACAAACAGGCTTCTAGGCATCTGGAGCAACTGAGAGGGGTGATTCGTCAGTAGATTCTTCTGTGATTGGTCTCGCACCCATCCAAAACTGCAACATATCAATATTCTCTGCTGCACACTTTGCCATAAGCCCTACTAACCCTCCTACAGGATGATCACAAGCGGCAAGATTGTGATGATGATTCAATTCTTGCCACCGTCGAGCTATTTCTTTAATTACGTCTTTATTTTTCTCTAAAGCTGCAATACTGAGCATTTGCTCCATCAGTGACAAACAACCTGCTATAGAGCTTGGATTGGACTTTTCCCTGTCTATCACTTTCGAAAGTACTTCTTCAGGGTCTGCCTGCAGTAAGTCACCCTCAATACCATGCTGATCAAGTGTTGCTGTATTTGTTTGAATTCTATCACCACCCGTTTTCTCTATCTGATCTACGCACTCAATTACACATTCCTCTCGCCATGGCGCCTCAAAACTATTATCCGTTTGTCCATCTACTATATCCCATATTTTTGTGCGAAACTCTGGAAAAAAGTTTAGGACACGTGTGTTAGGTTCTAATTGTGTATAACACCACATTTCTCCTTCGGCTACTACACTTTGTAGGGTTGCAGAATTTTTTAACCATGCAACAAGTTTTTTTTCTGCAACAGTAAGATCCACAAGATATAACTGCTTTCCTGTGGTGTGCTCTGTAGAAGATGTACCGTAATTTCCAAAAAGAGGATCTCCTTCTGGGATAGCGTATCGCCTACCTCTATGCATGTTATCTACAGATTGTTGCATTCGTTCAGTGTATGCCTCTGTACCACCCATACCCGGAACCTTAGCAATTGCAGCAGATTCTCGAGCTGCACGATATGAAAGATGCTGTGCAAACTTTCTACGATCAAAAAAAATCTTTTGCATTTCAGGATTTTCGCCTTTGATATTACGCTCAATTCTTCCATGAACATTGGCAATAAAATCCGTAACCGTATATTCTGATTGGCTCATTGTTGGCCGAAACCACCATGGAAGGCTATTGGCGAATACTCGTAGATGGTTCTCATCAAACTCTGCCTGTTCCTTTGGTAATCTGTTCGGTTTGCCCATAGCGCTAGAGAATAGTATGTATGTGCCTATTCGAGCAAGGAATTATCTCATTCTTCGGAGGATGATTCGTCAGTAGAATCAGGATTTACTAATGCATATATGCGTCTAATTAGGTCTCCTGTTTCTCCACGCGCGACACTGTAATAACTGTGTTTGCCATCTCTCCGAACTTCTACCAAACCCGCTGTTTTCATGATACCAAGATGATGAGAAATCGCAGGCTGAGTCGTTGCATCTGTTAATTCGACTAGATCTGTCACATCTGTTTCCCCTCTTGTGAGAATGACATCTATTACCTGAAATCGAATAGGGTCACCAAGCATCTTTAATACTTTAGTAAAGTCATTAACATCTTCTCTGTGCATAAAGTTTGGCTCCGCTTGAGTGTCTTCGGGTTGTTGCTCATCTACTGCTGCAGGATCCTGTGGGACTTCATCATGTGCATCTGTCATCTTAAGAGTTGAGGGAAACTATCTATTCGAAATCTCGTATATCAATTTCATAATCGTCATAGGCATCATTTTCAAAATTACCACCACCGTATTCTTCCTCATCTTTTGTACCGTCCCCATCATCGTCATCGAATTCTGACATGTCATTATCTGTAGCAATAAATTCACTGTCTGCAGTGCCCCTAGCTTTATCAGCAAATGCTGCGTCTCCTATTACTTTATCTGCATATTTCTCATGTGGAGGCCTTGCAGGAGCTTTTGGTCGTGACCTTGATTTTGGCGCTGCTGTTTTCTTCTTCTTTTTCTTGTCTCCTACTTTAACTCGCGCACTGTTTGCTTTCCCTGTCTCATCTTGCACATATTGTTCCCACTGCTGCCGTGTTGGATGTTGCGTTTTAATCTCCCGCTCTGCGACGCGAATGCTTGCCTTTGCCTGTGTGCTTTTCTGTATAACTTCTAGTAGCTTATATTCTAGAGCTACTGTTCGCAGTGCTTCTGCGCGTTGTGCACTAACTTCTACCTTTCGTACAGCTACTTGCAGCTCATCTTCAAACTCACTCAATCCATTGAGTTCAGCAAATTCACGAATATATGTTGCCCCTACTGCATGTTGTTTAGCGGGAACTTTTTTTGCTACCTGTGGAAACTTAATAACAAAAGACTGATTCGTAAGAGGATTGTCTCGTACTTTGGGTGGGAATGTCGTTTTTGATTCTCTGGATTCTTTACGAACGTGATTGTTAAACTCAGCCTTAGTCGAATCCGACCATAGTTTTTGCATTGCCAATCCAGTGCTAGGCAATGTTTTTTCTTCTGCTTTACATGCCTTCTTACCAACAAAATACTGCCCAGGAACAAGGGAAATAGGCCCTTGATCTGGGATTTTCGCATCAGGTGTGTACGCTCTAAATGGTAGTCGATTGCGCTCTTTTTCATCCGCTAAGAGCTGATGGAAAATATATCCATTTTCTAATGCACTGTGATACTGGCGACCATACAGTCTTTTCATCATCTCCATAGTTGCCTTTGTCTCTTTTACACCCATAAATGTAGACCGCAGCTGCCTCCAGTCGAACGAATCGATTACTCTATCCATAGATCCTACAAGACACGTTTGTGTATATTTTGGATCATTCATGCGAACCTGTACCCGACCTGTGTGTTCCTCGTCTCCGGAGTTAACGTTATAGGAAATAAATCGCATACCGGTATCTCCGTATTCCTGACGTAAGCGCATAACGACATACGACACAAGGTTGGCGTTTACTACGACCAACATAGACCCCTCTTCATTGGGCTGAGGAATACCCGTTTTTTCTGCTAACGCTATTTTTTTACCAACTTGAGTAATAACTTGCTCAGCAGCTTCGTAAGAGCCAGAGGGGAAACGCACACCTTCTTGACCAGGAAATTCAACAAGACGCGGCGGCTTTAATACTTGGTCTGGACTGTTGTTGGCATCCTCAACAGTAAATTGAGAGAAGTTCCCATGAAAATTACTTCCATCTCTAAATGCCGTTGCCCCAAAAACGTGTGCAGGTTTCTCTCCTCCTATACTGTCGTGCGTCACCATAGTACCTAATGTATCTGGGTTTACTTTTCCTGCTTCATCCAAGAATATCCATTCTACATTTGCCAAACAGTCTTTCATACTTTCGCGAGCACGTTGCTGATACGTTGTTGTGTGAGCCATAACAACTATACGAGAATTTCTAGTAGGTAATGAACCTGCTTGTTCGTTTCCTACGTCATAGCTACTCTGCATAAACACACCACCAGTATCAAAGATCTGCCTATCTACCCCAAATAGTAAATCACCTCTTCCACTTCCTTCTTCCTCCGAAGCAGGTGATAGTTCTAAAAATTCCAAATCGGATCCATTTGGTGCAAATACCACTCCACCCTGTCTAGCTACGCAGTGCGCTAATTCATCTAGAACTCTCTCATGTTGAGGGTAAAGCACAAAGTCATCCCATAGCTTGCGCTCTGTAAGAGACTCTTGAATTAACTGCCTTGCTGCATCCACATCAGTCGGGTTCTCATCACAAATACTGGCCCACTCTTTTTTTGGAAAGAAGTCCTGCTCGGCTCCAGTAAACTCCTGCAGTGCGAACCTTCGTTGCTCTTCAATTTCTTTGGTACGCATTTTTGAGCTCTCTTTAGAAAGCACTGCGCTACGCATACCATCCTTACTAAGAGCCTGTTGCATCACCATAGATTTTCTCTTAACCAGAATAAGGACGTTTCCAGTCATCACTCCTCGCACCATCATACGAGACAACGCTGCAATAATAATTCCCATGATACGTGTTTTTCCTGTTCCAGGAGCCTCTTCCATAAGAAACGATTTCAGCTCTGCATTGGAGCGACGCTTTTGTACAAGCATTTGAATAAACTCAATAAGTAATGCCTTCTGATGTCGCCATATTGTATCTCCATTTACCTCATCATCTTCCTTTTCGAATTCACGCAACATTGTGATCAGTTCGTTTACAAGATGTTGGTGCATATCCGAAGAATCATCAAATCCTTCTAAAAATTCTTTATGCGTATTGGGGCCCGTCTTTGTAGTACCCCTCTTCTCCTGCTTCTGCTCTGGTGGTAATACCTCATCATGAAAGCTCGCCCACTGATTATATTTAGCTTTAAATGCTGCAGAGGTAATGCTGAGCAATTTAGGAACAGCTTTGTCGTCGTATTCAACAGGAGCCGGTGCTTTTTCTGCTAGAGCCATAAAGTAAGGTATTGTGCAGTACTTTGGTATTTATTGGCAAATAGATTGCCGAATTAGCTAAAATCGCTACAGTTTGCCCTGTTACCTGCCCAGGTGGCGGAATTGGTAGACGCGCACGCTTGAGGGGCGTGTAGGAGCAATCCTGTGGAAGTTCGAGTCTTCTCCTCGTCACCATTCGACTCGGCCCTCTGGGGCCTCGCTCATGGTCCTCGACCTTCGGTCTCGGGCCACCTCTTCGCCGAGGCGAATGACCCTGAGTAAGATTTTGCTTTGCAAAATCGAGTCGAAGGGCCCAGTAACAACTACCTCGGGCCTCCTCTTTGCCGAATCGAAGAGTCCACAAAGGCTTGTCAGGTTTGAAAACATATACTTGTATTGGTACACTCTTCTCATGAATCATTCTGTTTCTCTATTACTTGTATTCTTCCTGCTTACACCAAATGTAAGTGCAGCAACATATACTACGTTCACGCACGATGAATATGATATTTCATTTGAATACCCCGCAGAATGGATCAAAAGTAGTGCTAAAAGTGCATATGACGGGAGAGTTTCATCACTTTGGGTAAAACGAATAGATGCATTTAATGCACCTCGTATTGATATTAGATGGTTGGGATTCCCAAATACAGACACAGCAAGAGATATTCACAAAAAAGAAGCATTTGAGAAGGATTTTGCTGAATTAACAGAAAAATATGATGACTTCATTATTACAAAAAAAGACGATTCTGAACTCTTTGGGCATGTCGCTCTTCGTTATCGTTTTGAGGCATCGTTTTTCAACAAACTTATTCGTGAAGAATGGGTATTTGTAGACTTCAATGGAACACGAGTTGAATTCAAATATAAAGCGACGCCATCAAATTTTGATGAGTACTACGATCAATTTGAGCACGTCATTGATTCATTCTCGTTACAAAAACCTGCTCCAGAACAAAAAGTACAAGAAACTCCAAAGGAAGTTACAAATGAGGAAGTTGCAGAGTACCAGCGATGGAGACCTTTTTCTGATGTGCCGACTGGCGCTTGGTATTCAGATGATCTGCAGGACGCAAGAATTGCAGGTTTTGTAAGTGGATACAAAGATGCAAATGACAAACCATTAAACAAATATGGGCCTTCAGATCCCGTAACAGTTGCAGAGCTTTTGAAAATGACTATCAAAGCTACAGCTGTCCCTAGTTATGTATATGATAACCCAGAGGAAGTAACTATAGATCACTGGTCGAACAAATACGTGACATATGCCATACAGAAAAATGTTGGATTCAAAAATGTAAACACTGAAGGATTTCGAGATTTAATAGTCAATCATCCTAATAAACCGATAACACGTGCTGAGGCAGCAGGTGTTGTTCATGCATTCTTTCAAATTGGAGGAGTGTTAGACAAAAATGATCCACGATATGCCATCTACTTTAAGAATGGTGGCTTTATAGACACTGTTCACAACTACTTCAAAGAACCAATTCGTGATTTAGTCAGCATAGGAGTGCTCACCGGTGATACCGATGCAAATGGAAATCTTACGGGTTACTTCAGACCAGAGAGTAATATTAATAGGGCAGAGGCAATGATGTTGGTTATCAGGGCTAATAGTAAACTTTGCTTAATTACAAATCTCAAGTGCCCTGCTGAATAATAGTGATTTGCAAATAGTAACCTGTAAACCCCTCGTCACCATTCGACTCGTAAAAATACGTCCCGCTGTCTGAACCTTGATGTATAGGATTACAGGATGACCTAGATTTTACCACGCTCTGCTTTTGTAAGACCGAGCATATGTTCTGTCTGCTCTGGGTCAGTTGCTTCTGCTCTCCATGTATCTAGAGCTTCTTGAACAATGACACATACCTTTTCTGCATCTTGTTCATTCAAGGCTTCTGTGAGTTCATTGCGAACCGTAAACATCTGTTCGAGCCAAAGCCTCCTATCGTCATCGAGTCCAAGACCACGAGCATTGATATATCTGCTTACTGTCGACCATTCAAAGTCGTGTCCTTCTCCATTAAGCTGTCGGAAATTACGTGTAAGAACAGAGTGGCTAAAGTCTTCCTCAAATTTATCACTCCAAAATTCTTTGAGACTGTGATATTCCTCAAATACGAGTACGGCAAACCCTCGAGCAACAGGGTGCTCCCATTGCATGTCTTCTGCCATGTATTCTGGATATTGTTCGTACCAATCGGCAATAAGCTTATCTGTAACAGTAGAATTACCACTTTCTACAATACGCCTAATCTCTGGAAGAGACGGTACTTCACCTTCATCTCTTATACGTCTGAGGCGATCTTGTGAAATGCTTCGCATTTGATTCTCAGGATCTTGTAATCCTCTTGCAGTTGCAGCGAGTCCTCCTAGACGTCGAGTGATTTGTGGAACCACTGCGGCTACCGTATCTGGATCTGCATTAATTTCTTCTATCTCTTCGTGTACTGCGGCAATGCGGGCATCAGCAAACTCTTCTGCAAGCAGCATAAGCGTTGCTACTTCTTCATCGGAAACATCTTTTTTACCACGCTCGATAAGCATAATGTCATTGGCAGAGTAGTCGCATACAGAGGCAAGTTGCTCTGCAGATGTGCCACAGTAGTTTCGGTGTAGTCTTAGTGGAGAGTTATATAAGTCGCTACCATCAACTTCAAATCTCCTATTCATTTTTTGCTTAAAGAGTTGCTCTAGATACTCTCTCTCGGTTTTATCTCCTTCGTATTCTTCGTCGGAGGCAACAAGATCAAACACGACTTTAGCGGGTGCCTGATTAGAGAACGTTGCATTCTGATACATCTCACGGATCATATGCGAAGGACGATATGCCTCTGTGCGATTAGCCTTCTTTTTTCCTCGTTTTTCAGGTGGAAGAATATGCAGCAACTTTGCAACCATTCCATTGTTCCAGTCGTGACTGTCGCGAATACGCTCGAATGCATCACTAAGGCTTTCTTGGCTTTGCTCGGCTTCGTACGCTTTGTCCCATTCTAAGCGAAAGGATTCTCTGTATTCTTCGCCAATAATGTCATCAATCAAATCATCTATCTGATCTCTCGGTACAATACGTGCGGAGGCAATGTTATTCGCAGCCTCGTACGTAATATCAAGATGTTTACGGAGAGACTCTTGTGTAAGCTTGAGTCCTTCAGTTTGCAACTGCAATTGTATGATAAGGGTAATGACAGGCTCTGGAACGTTTTGCTTGCGCAGTTTCTTTGCCATTTGCTCTGACCAAATTTCTCCAGAAATTTCCAACTCACCCTCTTCTAGTTCCAGTAGAGATGCAATGGTTTGTGGCTCAAAATAATTAGGTACAGTTTCTGACTCGTGACGTTGCCAGAGTGTGCCGTAAGAAAGTGGACGCCCATCATTATTAGTGAGTGCACTGGCTGCAGAAAAAGCTTCTTCTCCTACCATATACTTCCATTTGGCATACAGTCCTTCGATCGTTTTAGCCCAAGGTCTATCGTAATCATCTTGTTCTGGTACGAGGTTTTCGAGAAGCGCTTCTGCAGTTTCTTTTAATTGCATACGAGCTTCTTCATCATATGTACCTTCATCTTCAGAAAGAGCGAGGAACATGCGGTACAAGATCGAATAGGTCTCATGCTGTGTTTCTCCAAAAGGACTCTCTGAACTAGCGACAGCATGATCATCAAGTGTCTCATCAAGAAGATCATGTGTACGTGCTTCCAATCCTTTTCTACTTAAACCAGCAATAAGCCATCTTCCTTCTACAATGGTAAGTGGGATAGCGAGGGATTCTTCTCTAAGATCTGCAGAAGACGTTGCCACTTGGATCTCTTTTCGAACAGTAGAGAGAGTGTTATTATTACGTACAACAGCGCTCATGTTCTGTCCTGGGATTTCTGGTCTGTATATGCCTGAAGCTCGATCTAATGAAGACATAAGGAGATCAGTGTAATGAGATAAATAGAACAGTCAAGTTAGCTTTACCCTAAGCAAGAATATAGGTAGTCTCTTTAACCAATATGAATGAAAACTCAACATCTAGTGGCAAGCTTCCTCCTCTTATGGATATTGCTGTGCGTCCAAAGAAAAGCAATGCACGTAGGACGAAGTTTGAGAAGAGGTACAAGGATAGTCGTGGTCGTTTGCTAGAAATATTCAAGCCAAATGAAGAGATGACAAAAGAAGAAATGCTTGATGTATACGGTCCAGAAGATCCACGCGTCTACCATGCTGCGTATCAGAAGGCTCCAGAAGGCAGAAAGGATATAACACAGGAGAACTGGACCCTTATTGAGGAGATCGATAAGAATGGTGGTGTGCTTCCTGGAGATACTGAGGAACGTGAGTTATACCCTTCACAAAGGGCTCATTTGGATTGGCTAGCCATCAATGGACCGCATGCGGACTCTTTTCATATTCTTGGGCCTCCAGGTACAGGAAAAACGCTCGCGCCTTGTGCTGCAGTAGTACTAATGCACATACGACAGCAGCTCCGTAGAAATTTAGAGGGTAAGATTGCGTACTGTACATCCAAGTCACATCACCTTTCTGCCAAGATGCGTCAGGGTGATGACCGGCGTCGCCATCTTCTTCGGGCTCCTCCCTATGATATGAGCGAGAAGGACTGGGCGAAAATTTACAACAAGTTACGGAAAACAAATCCGGCATTTATGAAAATAAGTTTTTCACGTGCTGCATTTATGGAATTACTTACCGAGCCCGTCAGTTCTGTAGAGGAGGCATATGCTCTGTTACAAAAATCACTGACAAGCAGAGGTCTACCCTTTACTCGAGATCATGAAACATTAGTAATGATAGCTACTATCCTTGGACGAGAAGGGAAGTTAGTACGAGGACCCAAGAAACAATGGGAATTACTACCAATGCCAGCTCCACCACAGACAGATGACGAGCAGCGCGAAGCACTGAGTGGAGATGTAGGCCTTGTTATTCCAGAAAATTACCCTGTGTATGCAAGAGCTGCAACAGGGGTATCTACTGCAGAGATGAAGGATGCACGTCTTGCATTAGATGTTTCGACACTGTTTACCAGTGCACGCCAGATACGTAGCTATGGTGACGTGCTTCATAAAGATCTTGATGCAGTCGTTGTAGATGAAGCTGGGCGGAATGAGGCAATGCGCTTTATAGAGCCGACATATACTGCATCAGGAAAAACGCGTACCCCTCGTGTATATGGTGCTTCTTCACAACGATATAAGAATCAAAGCTGGGAGAAGGAATCACCAGGAGTCAGCTGGGCAGAGGCCATTCGTATGCAAATGCTCTTTGATCTTGGGGTACAGTTTGGACCTTCAGCAAAAGCAGAGCACTACCCAGCAGAAACTGAGGAGGCTATAGATCAGTTTATGAAAATGATCTTTGCAAAATTAAAACTATATTCGAAGTTACAAATTCCACAGCCTGCAGAACGTAATACGGTTGCAGTAGTGCATGGAAAGTTGATAGATAAGGTCACAGAGGGTCTACGTGAACAATATCCAACACATATGAATGCAGATGTAAGACCTTACTATGGAGATGAAGATGAAAAAGGTGCACTAGAAGACTGGTTCGATACTCCAAGAGATGGACCAAATGTGTTAGTGCTTCCAGCATCTGAAAAACTTTCATTGCACCTTGGAAGTATTCGCAGATTGGCAATAGGTACTCGTGTTACAGCAGATGCGCTGTTTCATCTAGCAGGTCGTGTGGCGCATGGACAAGGAGACATGAAGAAAGATGATAGACAGCTTTTGACGATGCAACAGTTTGCAGATAGCAATCTTCGTGTTACTCCTTTTACCGTATTTAATCACGGTCAAGATCTCGGTGAAGCCCAGTTTGCATGGTCTAACGGTCAAATTCTTATGAGTGAAGAGGGGTATGCAAAAGATAGAAAAATAACAAAAGGAAAGGCTAGCCGATTTAATGCGTCACAGATTCCAAGTACTGCTCGCAGAACAAGAGGGGATCCATTGCCTATTAAAGTGGGACAAGGAATATCCCTCTTTACCCGTAACGAGAATGGTCAGCGCGTGCTTAAAGAGTCGCTGCAACCGCAAACCCAAAATCAAAGAACAGCTGCTGTTCCATCGCCAAATAATGTTTCCTACAGGCCTGGTGGAGCTGCTCCTACCTCTGGCATGGTACAGGAATGGTGCAGAGAGGTTGGTGGCGAAGGTATCTATGGCAATTACAGTGCCGCACTAAAGATGGCAGCCAACTCTGCACACGAAAGAAATGAGAATCCTCGTCTTGTAGTATTACGAAAGGTAGCACAACTACGAGAGCGATCTGCTCGATATAACAGTGGAGGGTAAGACTGTTTAGTGAGTATATTGCGATTAAATACATATTTTGGTATACTATATACTGTTATGTCTGATAAAAAATTCATATTAGTTGTCGACGACGATGAGGCTCTCTGTAATGCACTGGAGACGAAATTTGAGAGTAAAGGTTACGATGTCACCATCTGTAAAGACGGTGTCAAGTGTATGGAAATGTTAAACAAGAAAAAATTTGATGTCATCATGACGGATTTACACATGCCCAACATGGATGGTTTCTCTGTATTAGAAAAGATAAAAGACACGAAGAATGCAGAGGTACCAGCGTATGTAATTACTAACCTTGGTAGTGATGAACATTGTGAAAGGGCTCTTAAGCTTGGTGCCAAGCAATGCTTTGTAAAATCAATCGTAACACTACGAGATGTCGTGGAGATTGTTGATAAAGAACTAAGCTAAATTAGTTGAGGAGTTTTAAGAATTCCTCTTCGGTCAGTACATAAATATCGAGCTCTTTTGCTTTATCAAACTTACTTCCTGGGTCCTCACCTGCAAGAAGGTACTGCGTATTTTTACTTACAGAAGAACTTACTTTTCCTCCCCGATCCTTAATCATCTTTTTGGCTTCTTCTCGCGCAAGAGAGGGGAGCGTTCCGGTAAGTACAAACGTTTGCCCGGTTAGTATTTGCGGTGCGTGAGTTCCTTCTGGTTGTATGGCAATGACGGCTGCGTTTTCAAACTTGTGCAGTAGGGCTCGGTTGTCTTCTTCTGCTATCCAACCTGTGAGAGACTCGGCAACTACACCACCAATACCATCAATGGTAGAAAGGCCTTCGGCAGTTTGCGCCTGCAATGTAATGGCGATATCTGCCATGGTAATTCCATGAATTGTTTCAGCCGCTGCAAGCGTACTTACGGAAAGTTCACTCTTTGGCCATTGCAATCTTTGTGCAAGAATCTCGGCAGTTTCTCTACCGACGTGCCGGATACCAAGGGCAAACAAAAACCGATCGAGTGGAACGTGTTTTGCTCCTTCTATAGCGGTTAAGACGTTCTCTGTTTTCTTCTCTTTAAACAGTGGCAGTTGTATGAGGATGTCTCTGGTAAGGTAGAAAATATCTGCAGAATCAGACACTAATCCTTGCTCTAGAAGTACATCAATAGTCTCTTTTCCGAATCCTTCTATATTAAATGCATACCGTGAAACAAGGTGCTCGATTTTCTCTTGTCGCACCGCACCGCAATTATTATTGGGGCAACGGTGTACTGCCTCTCCTTCTGGACGCACGAGTTCCCCGCTGCAACTAGGACAGTGCAGAGGAAAGTGAAAGGCCCGAGAGTTATCGGGTCTTAGGTTCATCATTACTTCGACAACTTCGGGGATAATGTCTCCTGCTTTTTGCACAACAACGGTGTCACCAATGCGCACATCTAGTCGCGCAATTTCATCAGCATTATGCAGAGTTGCTCGTGTCACTGTCGTACCTGCAAGATGTACAGGGCTAAGATGTGACACAGGAGTAATGGCTCCAGTTCGCCCTACCTGTAGCTGAATATCAAGTATTTGAGCAGTCTTTTGTTCTGCTGGAAACTTATAGGCCCTCGCCCATCGAGGAGCTTTTGCAGTGGACCCTAAGTCTCTCTGCATTTGTATGTTGTTTACTTTTATAACAAGGCCATCGATATCGTAGGGAAGACTATCTCGCGTCTTCTGAAAGTCTTCGTACATTTTTTCTACTTCCTCCAAACTGTGCAGTAGTTGCAGCTCTGAGTTGATGGCTATACCCATATCTTGAATCAGTTGCATCAACTCTTGTTGGGTAGTGATTTTAAGAGCATCTGTCGTATCTTTTCCAAGCGCATAACAAAAGATTGCCAGCTTTCTTCCTGCTGCTATTTTTGGATCTAGTTGGCGTAAACTTCCTGCTGCAGCATTGCGAGGATTTGCAAACTTTTCCTCTTCGGATAGGGCTGAATTCAAATTCTCTAATGCAGCTTTTGGCATGTAGACTTCTCCAGAAATCTCTATCAACTTTGGCCCATCATCTCTATCTAGTTCAAACGAAAGCGGAAGCGACTCAATAGTTTTTACCGTGTGCGTTACGTCCTCTCCTTCGATACCATTTCCTCTCGTGATAGCACGTTTCAAATGATAGTGGAGCGGTTTCTGCTTTTCGGCGTCTTGCTCATAAACAAGTGTCACATTCAGTCCATCAATTTTGAGCTCTGTTAAAAACTCAAAGGAAACATTCTCTTTACCCAGTGCTCTCTCCATCTGATCTATCCAGTCTGTTAGCTCTTCTTGGGCAAACACATCACTCAGCGATTCTTTTGGTGTGAGGTGTTTTATTTTTGGCAATCTACCATCCAAAGGAGCACCAACGCGTTGGGTAGGGGAGTCCTCTGTAATAATTTCTGGGTGCGCAGCTTCGAGTTGTATCAGTTCTTGCTTGAGTGCATCGCGGACATCTTCGGATGCTTCTTCTTTATCATCGATAAAATATGCTTTGTTTAATCTCCAGATTTCATCGCGGAGTTTCGCTGCCCGTTTCTGCACATCTACATTATTCATATTTCGATTATACCCATTGCTCTACAATACAGATATGAATTTAAAGAGTACGTTGCAGCAACTGGTTATCGCAGTCTTTATATCATGTACAGTTTCTGGGCTAGGATATACGTTTTTTCAATACAAAATGCCCGGTGTACCTAGAATTCTGCGTCAGTGGAGCTACGGCATGATGGCTCCTTTTTAGGGATATAAGACTACGAATAAAGAGCTTTCCGCAGAGGGGTTACGGTCGGATGGAGCGTGGGAGGCTATCGATCTATTGCCGTATGTACCATTTTCACGTGCAGAACGTTCTATGCGAGCTGACCTTTGGACGTATCGCGTACAAGGTGATGCGATCTTGTCTGCGCAGTACCGAAAGATGGCATCAACAATATTGCAGCTAGAAAGAAACAGCGGCCATCAGTGGAAAGAGCTTCGACTTAAAATGGAAGAGTGGCCCATGTCTCCTGCTGGGTACGAGTACTTACGACACATACCATTTATCGATACTACGTTCCTTGTGTACGTTTTATGAGCACAAATCCTTGGGATCATTTTTGGCTTCGCACAGTGCCTCCGCATGCACTTGCACTTACGCGCATCGCACTTGGGCTCTACCTTCTTGTCTACGCAGGGTTGTATGTACCAAACATCAGCATGGTGTTTTCTAAAGAAGGGTTAGTCTTTCCACTGTATTTCGATCCACCATCAGTACTTAGTTCTATCATCATCTATTGGACATTTCTCGCATGCATTATTGGCCTAACATTGGGTGCGTTCTATCGGATCTCTGTATTCGGAACTATTACTATTGCGTTGTACTTATGGCAATTACAACTGCATGGGTTTCCAACATCGTACAATCGTATCCTCCTCTTTTGTCTTTTGGTGCTGCTTTTTAGTGGGGCACAGCGCACGCTCTCTTTTGATCAATGGAGACGCAGTGGTTCTATTTGGCACTGGGAACCTGTCAGCATTCTGCCGCAACGACTTATTGCATTGCAGATCACGGTAACATTTTTAGGGGTATCACTCCAAAAATGGTGGCTTCCACACTGGAAGGGAGGGGAGATACTTGCGTACTCATATATTAGTCGTTGGAGTACTCCTCTATCCAGATGGTACGCGCGACTGCCGCTGACATTGGTGCATTATGGTTTTATTGTGTGGACTGTAAAAATTTTCCAACCACTTTGCGCTATAGGTATTTGGTTTCCACGGTTTCGGTTGCTCTCTTTTTGCTTTCTTTCTTCATTTCTAATTCTGATTGGTGCCATGCTTTCTATCTGGTGGTTTGTGTTTGTCATTCCCGCTTTTATACTGTTCTATAGCCCAGAAGATGTGTTTTTGTGGTGCCGAGTACGTAGTGCTTCACGCATACCGGAAAAACCAGTAAAACATACAAAGTAAGGCCAGAGTATATTTTTGAAATTTGGCAGTTGCTTTCTGTAGAAAATCCATCAATATTCCGGCCATGATGACACTTGTAGATATCAAAGAGCAGATCGAATCCATCGACCAGCAGATCATTAATCTGTTGGAAGAAAGGACGCATGCATGCTCTGGACAGAACCTCAGCTCTGATGAAGAGGTTGAAATGCTATCACTTTGGCTAGAAGAAGCTGCAGAAAAGGGACTAGACGATGCAAGAATGGAGAAGATCGCCAAGTTCGTGATTGCTATGTGTAGAGATGCCTCAGAATAGACGTTGGAGGTTTGAAAGGTTGGAAATGTTAGGAAGGTTTGAAGCCTGCCGAACTCTCCAAGCGTTTGTAACTCCTCACTGACTCTGTAGCCAGCTTTGAAAGCAGTATAGCGAGGTCGCCCTCTCCCGGCGGGAGTGGGCGAGCTGTTTCACAGATATCAGAAAGAGGTGATGACAAGATCCTGATATTATTATGATTGGTGAGATGCGTGATCTTGAAACGATTGTAGCAGCCCTAACTCTAGCCGAGACAGGACACCTCGTATTTGCCACGTTACACACGCCTAACGCGGTGCAAGCCGTAGATCGTATAGTTGATGTCTTCCCATCCCATCAGCAGAAGCAGATCCGTACACAGCTCGCTTTGTCTTTGCGTGCTATCGTTGCCCAGAGACTTGTTCCATGCGCTCATGGAGGACGTATAGCCCAGCGTGAAGTGCTTATTAACACTCCAGCTGTCGCTAACATCATTCGTGACACTCGTGCCCAAGAGCTTACATCTGTGCTCCAGACAGGCCGAGACACAGGTATGTGTACCTTTGGGAAGCATGCAAAAGAGCTTCTAAAGGAAGGTCAGATCGATAAAGAGACGTATGACTGGGTAAAAGAGGGGTAGTTCCATATCGTAATAGAACTTAAAATTTGGCTTATATCAGCCGATTCTGATATGATATTCGTTAAATAAGGTAAATGGACATGTAAAGAACCTTTTACTTCTCTCAAATTGCTTTAGACTACGTTGTTGCATGGTTACTCTTCCTGCCAGCATCGAAAATTACCTCCACGAAGCCGAATTCTCGGCTACGGAGATCCTTATACTCAAGCGTCTTCTTGAGGGGAAAATGCTGACATTACGTGAACTTGCATCGAAAACAGGTAAAAGCACAGGAGTACTAGATCAAGCGACTAAGAAGCTTATAGAAAGAAAGATCGTGACCAAAGAGAATGTAAACAACACTACGAAGTATGCAATTTCTTCTTTAGAGGCAGTCAGTAAATGGATGCAGAAGGATATGGAGAAGCGGCATGCAGTCCTGGACCGCAAGCGACAGGATTTCGAGGCATTTATTTCTACGGTAGAGCATGAGAGTACGCGCCCAGATATGGAGCACTTCGAAGGACTTGCAGGAATACAACAAGCATTTGCAAAGCTTCTCGAAAAAGGAGAGAAGGAGTGGCTACATTTTTTACCTGCAACAATGCGAGAAGAGGATGACCCTCTTGTAGAGTTTCGTGTAAGCCTTTTCCGTCAGCGAAGAAAAGAGAAAACATTTATGCGCTCCATCTGCCCAAATGTTCCTCTTGGTCGTCGTTACCAAACACGAGATGTGTTTGAATACCGTGATACAAAACTTGTTACGCCACAGGATTTTCCTGTGTCCTTCGAGCAGTTTATTGTTGGTGACATCGTTGCTTGTATAGATGTACAGGAACAAAAGGCCAGCTTTATTCGTTATCCAGAACTTGCCGCTAGCCAGTGCAAAATGTTTGAGTTGCTGTGGTGTAAGGCGGAGGAGGATCCAGAAAGTTGCTCTACAGAGAAGGTAGTAGAGGTGGAGATTCCGTTAAAGACAAGATGTATTTCGGCGTTGAGGGAATGTTTTTTGAACAAGAGAGCTTCGGCAATATTGGCTATGTTAGCAATCATATCACTTGTAATTACAGGGGGAATGTATAAATACACGTTGGAGTTGATGAAGGATGAAATAGGCACAAGATTGATGTCTATAGCAGCTACTGCTGCACCAGAGATTGATGCTTCAGATTTAGATTTTGTACATATACCACGAGATATGAAAAGGCCTGAGTACCAGAGGGTATACAACCAACTAAATGATATTAGAGATAGAAATGAAGATATTATCTATATCTACATAATGCGGCCAACTGAAGATAAGGATATTTGGGAGTTTGTAGTTGATGGAGATACCAATTTCCATTTACCAAATTTTCTTGATGTGAATAATGATGGAGTACTTAATGAGGCTGATGAAGGTGCTCCGCCAGGAACTAGATATGATGTAGCATTCTCTGCCCCCACTATTCGTGATCATGGCCTAGAGAAGCCTGGTTATGATAGTGATTTCTATTCAGATCAATGGGGTACATTCTTGTCTGCTAATGCACCTATCTACGATGAAAGTGGAAAGCCAGTTGCTATTTTAGGTGTAGATATGGATGTGAGTGTAGTATTGACCTCTATTGGAAAAATATTTAAAACATATATATTGTTTTTCGCAATATTTGGCTTATTGGCCACAGTTAGACTAATAATAGTATTATGCAAGAAGTAGTGTGGCTTTGTATATTGTTCAATATGCTGAATAATGCTACAATAATAGGAAATGAAGAAAGAATCAAAAAAACCAGCAAAGACTAGAAATAAGATTTGGTTTCTAGACATTAGCTACTTGCCACTGTGTATTGCTGCAATTGTAACAATTGGAATGGTGTACTTTGTGTATTTGCAAACACAGGAGATTTTAAAAGAGAGGCTTCGTATGCGATTAACAGCAATAGTATCTACTGCTGTCCTAGGACTTGATGGAGATGAGGTAGAGAGGGTAATTGAATTGGAAAAAATTAGCTCACAAGAAGCTCTAGTCAGCAAAGAGCTAGATAATGTTGTATCTCATATGAAAAGAGTCAGAGATAAGAATCAAAATATTCAGTACATATATATATGGAATAAGACAGATGATCCTAACTTTGTTCAATTTGCTGCAGATGCAGAGATGATTGACCCTATTGATCTTGATGGTAATGGTATAATTGAAGATATTGAAATTCCACCTGAACCAGGTGAGCTTTATGAATCTTTTGAAATAGAACTATTAGATGAAGGTTTTGAGAACCCCGTAGCACAAACTGAGTTCATTATTGATAAGTGGGGAGTATTTATGTCAGCCTTTGCTCCTATATTAAACAGTAAAGGTGAAACGGTTGCCGTATTGGGTATTGATGTAGAGGTAGAAGACTTCACCGCATTGATTAACGCAACTCTTATTCCGTTTTCTGCTTTGGTTATTCTTCTACTCTTTATGTTGAGTGTGCAGACAGTTGCACTTGTCCGTATTTGGGGTAACCGAGTAGAGATAATGAAGGAGCTTGATAGACAGAAAGATGAACTTCTTAGCATTGTAAGCCACCAGCTTGCAACTCCAGTATCTTCTGCCAAGTGGTACATGGAAATGATGTTAGATGGAGATATCGGTAAGCTTACTAAGGAGCAGGAAAAACATGTGAAGACAGTGCAGTCTGTAATGAGTGATTTGGCTGATCTTGTTAGTATGATCTTGGATGTGTCTCGTATTCAACTAGGAAAAATGAAGGTAGATAGAGCAGACTTAGATCTGCAGGAATTCTTTGGAGAGGTATTGAATGTGATTAATCCAAAAGCTGCAGAGCGAAAGATAGATCTAGTAATTGAGATTCCAAAGGATATGCCTAAAGCCAAGCTTGATAAGCGTCTTATGCGTATGACATTAGAGAATCTACTAAGCAATGCCGTAAAGTATTCTGATGAGAAGAAGGGTAAGGTAGAATTCATTGTTACCATTAAGGGTAATAGCCTTCACTACACCGTTAAAGACAATGGACGTGGAATCCCGAAAAAGGATCAAGATCAGATCTTCGGAAAGCTCTTCCGTGCTAGTAATGTACAAAAGGTAGATGGTAACGGATTCGGACTCTATGCAGCTAAAGGAGCTGTAGAGGAACAAGGAGGATCTATTCGATTCGAGAGCAATGAGGGCAAAGGAACTACATTCTTTGTAGAAGTCCCCTTGAAAGAGAGGAAGAAAAAGTAAATATTGAGTGGTTTTTTTAAATATAGTGGTATATTTGGCGTATGCCTACTACGGATCAAGCCACAGCTGAGCCTAATAAAGATATTGCCGAGTGGGGTACTTGGGATGCAGATGAATACCTCAATACATATTTTTCAGCTTCTGCACTTGGAACGGATTCCTTTGAAGCATGGAAATTTTTAGCAAGAGAGCTGAAAGCATTAGAAGGTACTCCTAAGAAGATATTAGATTTTGGAGCAGGTCCAACGCTTTTTGGAACTATTCCTTGTGCTCAGTATGCTACTGAAATACATGTATGCGACTACTTAGAATGTAACTTGGAGGCAATCCAAAGATGGGTAGATCAGGATCAAAACATGTTTGACTGGGGCAATTGTATATCAGAAGTGCTAAAAATTGAGGGTGCAGAAATAAGCGAAGAAAGCGTTACTGCTCGAGAAAAATTGCTTAGGTCAAAAATTACAAAATTACAAAAATGCGATGCAGGAAAAAGTCCTGCTATAGAAGGTGCTGAGAAGTATTCCTTAATTATATCTACGTATTGCGTCGATTCAGCTACTAACTCAAAAGAAACATGGCAGCTATATATGAAAAATTTGTTAGCGCTCTTAGATGATTCTGGTGTCATGCTTCTAACTGCATTGCGCAATTGTAAGGATTATAAAGTAGGAGACGCTTCATTCCCATGTGCAGATATAGACGAACATGATATGGAAGAGGTGTTAAAGATGAATGGATTTACTAATCAGTACACAATAGAAATATGTGAAGCATTAGATTGTGAGGAGGAAGGATTTACTGGCTTGATGTTTGTAAAGATCCAGAAAAACTAAATTACAATCAACCCCAAGCCTCCAGCGATCACAAAGGTAATAGCGAGTTTACGGTAGATATTTTCTACTGGCTCAAAGCCATGCGCTCTAAAGAATGGTATTTTTACTAGCAAAGCACCGAAGATAAAGACCATTGCTGGATAGGTAGTCATTACCGCTGTTACCATTGCAGGGTGGCCAATACTTAATGCATACACAGCGGAGATAATTCCAAGAATATTGGCAATCTCCATGAGGCTTAAATGTGGCAATACTTTGCGGATATTCTTCCAGTTGTCCAATAATGCATGTCGCTCTGTTTTGCTGACTATAAATGGAAGTAGTCCGAAGAGAACGATAGCGATGCTGTAAGGGCCATAGAATGAGAGGAAGGGGATTTCTTTTAGGGCATGATGGGCCATCAGGCCATGGCACGCTAAAAACAGAACATCTGCTGCAAGAAAGCCAAAGTAGACGAGATCTGGCTTCTTTAAACGTTCCCAGGAGAGAGCCATTACAGCTGTTACAACAATAAGTATTCCAATCCATTCAGAGAATGCTAGATAGTTACCAAGGAATATTGAAGCTACAGCAATAATGACAGGATATGTTGCTTCTACAGCACTCATATCTCCTGCCTCATCTGCTTTATCTAGGGCATAAAAGTAACATGCCTGCGATGCCTGTAAGAAGAAACCAGATATAAAGGCTAGAGCAAAAATACGTGGTTCTGGCCAAACTATAAGAGGACCAAGTCCTAAAATAACTGCTACAGACGTAGGAATAGTAATAAAAAGCCCTTGAAGAGGGCGTGTGAAGATATTTGTAACAATAAACCTGTCAAATACAATGACAATTGCTATGAATACCGCATATATGAGGGCAAATACGAACCACATAATTATGTATATTAAACCACTTTTCTGCTTATAAGACTACTAAATACTATTTCAAAGCAGCAGCACTAGGCTTTCTGTCCTTAGACTTGTTAGGGCTTACGATCATTTCTTCTTTAGCTCTCTTGGCAATCTGCTTAGCAGCAACCAAGTGCTTGTCGTGATCGAGAAGGTTAAGTTCATCTAGGACGGTGTTTCCTTCACCAGAGATATGCGTAGCAGCTCGTGGAGCAACATCTATCTGACGATCGATAAAGGTTGCACGCCATATGTGCATATCGAGGTGTTCGTGGCAGACATTAATAACCTTTCTAAGGTTAATAGAGCAACAGCTATAGAGATCCAGTCGAATGTGTGGGTGGTGACCCGGCTGTTCGAAGTAGTGTCCAGCAATATGACTAGTAGTAATAGGCTGAATAAATGACCAACCCGGTGCACGCAAATCCAATGCAGGGAAAATCTGCAATGGTGCAAGCTCTTCCATACGAAGAGTGTTTAGGAGCGCATCTATAAAGTTATGTGTCCAACTTTCCATCTTGGATTGATCCAAGCTCTTATTGAGGTACGCATCGAGTACCAAGATTTCATGCTCAAGTTTAAAGTGGGATGCTCTCATAAGACGGGAAGGTGGTTAACAACGAGACATTCTCCTTAGTTAGAGCTTCGATGTCAAAGATAGAATGTAGGAAAGATGGTATAGTCTATTTTATTGTTGAATGCAAGAGTTGTTCAACACCGAGTGGCTCTCCTAAGCCAAAAAAAGACACAACTACTCGTTTTCTCCTACCACAAGGCAATATACAAAAACTTTCCGATGTATCAGAACTTCAAATATTGGTGACGTAACATTAAGTACTATTGTGTATAAATTATGTATTCAAACTTACTGTAGATCTTCAAAATTTAGCGATTCTTTTTCGGTATCTTCGCAGAAAGACCAATAGGCTCTTGCATATCAACAATAACGCTAGGTGCCTCCTGTTGGTTATTAGATTCGCCTCCTGCAACCGGTGAACCAATCTCAGATGCAGTCCATGGAGTCGCACTCATTAAGACGCGATCTTCTAAACCCTCAATTCCTAATAGGCTATTAGTAGGGCGCCTTCTTACAGAAGGTTTAGAGGCAAATAAGGAGTTCACAGAGCTTCCGAGCTGACGGGTAATCTGCATGACAGTAGACATATTTTCTGGTGAAGAATTATTCTCTTCAGAGTTATTTCTGATAATCTTATCCATGGTGTGATAGGGGAAGTAATGTGTCTCTATCACACCATCTACAGCTCTTTGGAGCTATAGTCATAGACATCAATCAAAAAGACAACTCGTACTCTTTGGCTTAAAAAAGCCAAAAACAGCGTTCCATATCTCCGTGGAACCATCCCCATTTACAACCCCCTAACACCTTCTTTTTGCACCTCTTTCATCACTCTATAAAAGATAGTAGCTGCTTCTGCACGGTTGAGAGTCTTACTGGTACCAAAGGTCCCATCAGGGTTACCTTGCATAATACCTACTGCCTTCGTAACTGCGGTATCTCCAAAGTACTGGCTGGAGAGGGGGACATCAGAAAAATACGGTCCACCTGCAAGAACCTTGCCTAGACGAAGGTTATTGGCATTCAGTAGGGCAGAACCAAGGACTCGGTTGATAAACGAGGCAGTCTCTCCTCGGGTTACCGGTTCGTCGGGGCTGAGGCTAGAGAGGGAGGCTGTCCAATGGTTTCTACGGAAGACGCAGGCTGCGTCGTAGGCATAGTGACCTCCGGGGATATCGTTATAGACCATGGCACAGTCATTGCGTGGAGCGATGAGGTTCATCTTTAGTAGTGTGCGGTGGAAGATGGTTATCAGTTGTCCACGGGTAAGAAGGTCGCCTGCACCGTAGCGGCCATCATCGTATCCATAGATAATGCCGTGCTCGCGTAGCTCGACAATCGGTTCACCTGCCCACGCTGGCAGAGGATCTTTAAAAGGATTCTCGATTGGTTTTGGCGGTTCTTGTGGTTGTGGTCTGCGAATGTTGATAACAGCTTCATCAGAAAAGCCATTTGCTTCGACTACGATAGTAACTTCTCCTCCTAGTTCACCTGCTTTAAATGTGCAGGTCTTTGCACTGTCACATTGAGACTCCAAAAAGTATCCAAGGTCTTCTCCGTCGGTAATTTTCCAGTTACCACGTAGTGGTGTTGTGTAGGTTACGTAGTCTCCTTCTGCAGTCATCATTAGTTGTTCGCCGGGGTCTATCGAAAAATCTCCAAAGGGTCGTATCTCTAATTCTCGTAACCCTGCGAGGCTATTTGCAGTAAGAGTTATTGTAGAAATAGCAGCAAGACTACTTAGGCCGACAAGCCCAAGAGACAGCATAGTAACTTTTCTCCAAAAAGAGTGCATTAACGGTAGTGTACCAATAGAAGAGAAAAGAGAGAAGAGAAGAGAGTTACCTCACCCCCTAACCCCCTCTCCTTCCACGCCACTTGCCTACCAGGAGAGGGGGAACTACAGTAACTTTCTATGAATCTCATTGGTTGAAAAATTCAGTTTGCTAAAAGGCTAAGAAAAAACATGACTGAAGCCGAAACAGTGCTTTGGAATGCTCTCCGAGCACGACAGTGCCATGGATTAAAATTCAGAAGACAGGTTCCAATAGCATGGTATGTAGTTGATTTTCTTTGTATGGAGAAAAGTTTAGTTATCGAAGTAGATGGAGGCATCCATAACGAACAAGAACAATATGATTCAGAAAGAGAAGAAGATCTTCGAAAAAAGGGTTACCACATACTTCGTTTTACAAATGAGCAAGTGCTCAATGATCTTCCAAAGGTTCTTTCTGTTATTAACGAAGCTCCCCTCTCCTGGAAAGGAGATCGGGATGGAAGGAGAGGGGTCTGGGGTGAGGTTGGCTAGACACCTAGAGAATATGAGGTTACGTCTTATTCTCTGTTTTTTGGACAGACGTCCAATGAATGTAGGATCTTTTCGAGTGCTTCTTCGTACAAAGATTCTGCATCTTCTTGTGTTGTAACACTGACGTTTAAGATGCCACCATGCTCTGGGCGGAAGATATTATACTCGCGAGTATGAAAACGCTTTCCAGAGATTTTGCGTACACCATCAGTAAAGATAGTTGGACGTTGCTTCCACACAAGACGCTGGAATGCTGTCAGTTTAAAAGCAGGATCTACGCGTAATGATTCTTTAATACTAGTAGCCATTCTGTCCATACCTTCTGGAGTGACGTAGGCCTTTTCCTTCGTTTCACTAATAGTAATAACGACACGCTCGCTGGGGTCACTAAGAATGTCTCCATTAAATTCATCGCGTGAATCATCGATATCCCAGTTACCGGGGAAGGTGAGTTTGTATCCGTAGGTATCACTTTGATAGGACACTACTGGAGCATCGAGAACTTCATCATCGATAAGATCTATCTCGTCTTGTGCACTGAGGTGTAATCCTTCAAAAGGATCTGCAGGAGCAGGAGCTGGATCATGGATAATTACAACGGCAACGATCGTCGCTATAGAGGCAGCAATAGTTCCAAGGAGGATGTGAAATTTGATCATCTGGTATTCTAGGAATGTGTATGTTGATGGTTATATTATTATACAATGAATATTAAATATAGTCAAATACGGCAATACCTACCTTACATAGGCTTCTGCGGAGGTCTAGTAGCACTATCAGGGGCTATGGTGCCAGTCCAGGCACTTGGGTTCGAGCTACCGAAGCTCGTGGCACTTTCTGTGCTTTGTATAGGATGTGCTCTGGCAATTGTCTTTGGAAAGCGTGATGTGATTACCCCTCTTACAGAGTCTAACTACGGAAGGTGGTATTTGGGGTTTGGGGCAGCGATACTCTTGTCAGTCTTTTGGTCTGTTGCCCCTATCACCAGCATTATTGGTGCGTCTCCACGATTTCAGGGGATACTTACCCATCTTCTCTATTTGCTTCTCGGAGTATTTGTAGCAGAGAGGATGCACTCTACCCGTGGAAGGTCCGTGGTAGTTTCTGCGATTATCTGCGCCAATATCTTTGTAGTTTTCTATGGTGTATTACAGATGATGCATATGGATCCTATGGCTAGCATCTGGAAACTTGAGGCATTTCTTGGCCGCATATTTTCGAGTGTAGGACATCCAAATACATTGGGTCAGTTTATTATTCTGACAGTTCCTTTTGTAGGATTGCAATGGATTTTACATAGCGAAAGAATTACGAGAATGGCATGGGGAATACTGCTGATATGTAATGCGGTCGTTTTACTTGGCACTGTTAGTAGGTCAGCAATGCTCGGAGCGTTTGTGTTACTGCTGTTTGGCATTCCTGCATTGCGCAGATGGATGAAGAGCAGAGTAAACAACATCAATACAGAGCAAGCATTCGCACTCTCTTTAATGGTCGTGCTGTGCACCTCTATTGGCTTGCTATTTTTTGCACAGAGATTTTCATTAACGTTTGAATCTGGCAGATCGGTCTCTTCGCGTGAGGTGATGTGGAGTAGTACGGTATCTCAAATCAAAGAGCGTCCCATTGGATGGGGGTTGGAAACTATGGCATTTACATCTCCACAATTTACCGGAAAAGAGCTGTATAACTACGAGTCCCTCACGACAACGGTAGACCGAGCACATAACGAATTATTACATCTACTTCTTACGTTGGGTCCTTTGGGATTAATTACTTATACAGCGTTAGTCGTGTCGTTGCTTCTTGGTGTATTGCGGTACAGAAAAGAGGATAAATATGGGTTACTGCATGCAGCTGGAGCTGGAATATTAGCCTACCAAGTCGCAGTGTTCTTTGGGTTTCCTTCTATAGCAACTGCAGCATTCTTTTGGATTCTCACCGGTATGTTAATAGGGCTTCTCCCGAAAACACGATCTCCAATGCGGGTTCGTGGTATTCGCATCATCAACTTCTGCCTTCTGGCGTTGGCCACTGTTGTATTTGTAGTTTCAGTTCGTTGGACACAGTCGCGGTGGATAAGTGCGTACGCACAGAGTATTACGTATACGAATCCTTCATTGTCCTTGTCGTGGTATCAGCAGGCAGTACTGATGTTTCGCTTCGACCGCCAAACCATACTGGATGCCACACAAGTACATCTGATTGCTTTAGAGCAAGATGAGATAGAACGTCGAGAAGATCTCGTAGCTAGTACACATATTCTTATCGGTTTGATGCGCACAGCAACGAACCATCATGATGGAATGGCAGATCTATTAGATGCGTGGCTCGCTGCGATAGAAGGCGATAGTGCGCGGGCAGAAGCATCCTTAGCTTTGGCAAAAGTATTTCTCCCCACCAGCGTGGTGTATCACCGAACAGCGTTACACATAGCTGATATCCTAGAGGATGGAGTTATGGCACAGCAGCACAAAATGGGTATTCGATCTCTACTTCCTGATGGATATTTTGAAGAAGGATCAGAGATACGACGCATTCTGATCAAACAACATCCATGGTTGCAGAAATTGTAAAATGTGAATAATACTGTACAATATGGTTATGGTTAAAGAAACAGAAGATCTATACAAGGCAGCAATTGCAGACGCACAAAAAGCTGGTGATTTAGAGTTAGAGCAGCGGCTATGGGATCAAAAAGATGATGATTATATCGAGAGGCACCGACGAGAAGCATCAAAACGTGAAGGAGGAATGGCTCACATTAGCGATAGCCTTAGAGAAGTATTGAAGAAGATTAAGTAACTACTTTCTGATCTTCCACCAAGCTGTAAGCATGGAAGTTCCAATGATGAGTAGAATGACAGCAACAAAGTACGCAAGGAGTTCTGGTGCAGAGAGAATTGCTAGTGCAAAGAATACGCAGAGCAAGCCGTTAAACAGAAAGCCATTTCCGAAACGTGGTGGCCTATTATGTCCTCCGAATTGAAAGAGATGAAGCATGGTAATAGTCTAGCACATCAAGACATACCTCACCCCCGACCCCTCTCCTTCCGCCCCAAACTCCTTTCCAGGAGAGGGGAGCTCTGTCCATAGCAAAAAATGTATTTCCCCCTCTCCCGGTAGGCAAGTGGCGTGGAGGGAGAGGGGGTTAGGGGGTGAGGTTGGTTCCTGTATACTTTTTCTATGTTGATTACCTACGCTATCTCCCACATAGAAACCCCAATCGGGTTTATAGAAGTACAAGGTACAGAGTATTGCCATCAAATCGATCGACTGGTGAGTATGCCTTTGGAGCTAACCGTAAAGAGTGGCTCTTAGAGCACGAATCGGTACAATAGCCATTGTATGTTCTTCCGTCCTTCTGGACCGGCCTTAGAAACACTAAAGCGATTGCGCAGGTCTCCAGCGTGCAAAAGATTTCGCGTGCAAACGCGAGGTAGGGGTGAATGCACCAAACTTGTTATTGGAATAGGTCAGGTGCACCCAGTACTCAGTGGTAGATTCGAACGTACCCAAGCAAAGCGCATCGCAAATGTACAGAGTGAAATCTTTACATTATGTCGACATCTATCCAGAAAGTTTAAGGTAATGAATTTTGGACAAGAAGGATATTCCGGAAAAGGCTTAGCTAGACTTCCACAGCATATGCTCAGTCAACTTAAGTCTGCTGCAGGGGATAGAAGAGGGGTAAAACGCGTACTAAGATCCACGGCACAGACATGGAGAAAAGCGCTTCATAAAGGTGATATAGCAACAGCAGAAACATCTGCTGCAGCTCTTAATGGAATCGCACTATTGCAATCTCTCGATAGAGGAGTGGCAATGTTTCCTATCGAACAGAAAGATGTGCACAGTGCTATAGGCGAGTCTATCGCGAGACTTCAGCATGAGATTCACAGAATAGAAACGAGTTCTCTCTATCAGTCTGTACAACGTAAGGCTGGAAAAGGGCTTACAAAAGGAGAGTATGAGAGTGCGGTCATGCGCAATAAGCTGATTAAGCAATTTAATAAGACTATTTCTCATCCAGAACGAGATCGAGCAATATTGCGCGAAGTTATTAAGCATTCAGAAAAAGATGTAACGGTGTTTATTTTGGGAACCGGACATAGGTCGGGGTTCTTAACACTTTCTGCTAAGCAACTACCCGAAGGGTATATGTTGGCATGGCTAACTCCACCTAGTTTGTGGTGGGCGAAAGCAACACTACGAAGAATAGGATGGGCGATAATTATTATCGCATCTATTACCATGTTTATGGCAGTACGTACTTAAGTTATGCGACCTTTGCTTACTTTCTGCAGCCAAGCGTGCACTTCTTCTGGAGTAAAGAAGACTATGTACGCAGGAATAAGTACGGCAAACCACCAAATATACAGCAGCGCATGCACCAGTACATGGAAGATCAGTCCAGAGCCCATTCCGACCCAGCGAATATAGTCTCTGCGGATCCAAAACGAAAAGGGGATCAGACACTCAAACAGTATGGTCATATGCACGGCAACGTGATACAGCGGGTTCCAGCCGTAGCTCGTGACCTTAAATGCGAGGGGAGTTCCCCATACACCAATCAGCGAGTAGTAGAGCATCTCTCCTCCCTGCCATCCGGGTAGCCACAACTTTTGGAAGCCTACACCGAGGTACGTCATCGTAATCTGAAATGCAAACATGCGCTGGGGGAATATCGATACGAGTTTCCCCCATCGCAGAGGATTGCCGTACTTTTGCCATGCTTCGATACTGTAGACTTCTCCTGCATTCGAGAGCGCCAAAAACATCAAGCTAAACATATAGAGCCTGTCGTAACTGGTATGAAAGTGATGTTGACCTATGTAGTACAGATACCAAGACAGTATACAGGCAAGGCCTGCTGAGGTTCGCGTAAAAAATCCTACTGTCAGTGCTGCAAGAGCGATGAGATGCACCATAAAGATCATCATGACGATATTTGGTTCCTGTACATCCAGAATCCACTGAATATTCTCGGGCATAAATGTAGGAATCTTTGGAAAGGTCATCCCTGTACTCGAGTAGAGTTTTGCCACATTCGGCAGTCGAATACCCCAGTAAAAGAGCAGCCATCCTCCAAGAGCGATACGTACTATTCCCATCACATGCGGGTAGGTTTTACGCGTCCACCAGTGCTCCCACGCAAGGGCGAATGCTTTAAGCCGAGAGATGATAGGTGCTATGTTCATTTGATAAAGTATTCAGTCACAACATTTTTTGTTACCTGCTCGGCTGTGTAGTTTCCATAAAAATCATATTGCGATTTGGGCCATTTTTCCCATTGCATCCGAACAGAGGTATACCCTGCACCGTGTACATTTTCTGCTTCTAGTATGCGTTTAGCGATCTCGTAGTATTTTGCTTTCTTGTCACCAAAACTGCTCATTCGAATACGTATAGCATATTCACCACGACCAAAGGGGAAGTACTCTTTATGGTCGATCTTGGTCCACTGACTACTACGATCTTGTCCGTAGATCATCATCTCGGCATTGTGTGTAGTGTAGTTTTGGAAGGGCGCCATCATTGCATAAAAATGTGTTACGTATGCCCATTGAATATGAGGGATCTGCTTCTTGCTCATGGTATAGACCAAGGCACATATCGTTAAAAAGATATACACGAGAATAAATGCCTGACGAAGAATCCGAACTATCACACATCTAGTATAACAATTAACTATTAACTCGTAACTATTAATTTCCCAATGCTTCACGAATACATGTTCCCCATTCTTTGGCAGGAACTTTACGGCAGGCTTGTGCGTTCTGCTTTTGTCTAGCACGTGTTTCTACAGGGTCATTTGTAAAGAATGATCGCACGCGGTAGCTTTCACGAATTTGTTTTAATAATCGAGGGTTTGCCTTTGTTTGCGTTTGTAGCCTTGTTCGTTGATTGGTGCTTCTTCGGTCAAGTTCTTCTTGGAGATCAGCTTCCTTGCGTTGCTTTAGCTTCCCTCCTTCTATTGTAGATCGCTGCTGCACAGAAGATCTTCTACGACGAAGATTGGATGCACGATTTGTTTCTGAGGTCATACGACCAATGCAACGCCTGAGTGTTCCTAGTTTTGGACCTGCCTTCACAATTTCATTTGCCCCAATGCCAAGTTTCTCTCTACATTGCATGTTGTATTTATCTCGAAGGGTTTTGGTAGAGCGTGCGGGATCACCAAAAATTTGCCTTTGCCTTTCAAGGACTTGATCAAGAATTTCTTTCTCCTCAATACCGGAAGAAGTCCGGCTACGCTTGGTCTCAGTTACTGTTCTTGCATTTGATGTTTTTAATCTAATACAGCCACGAAAGTCTCCTTTTACTTTTCCTGGTGGCAAAATAACTCCTACCAAGTTCATTTCTTCTCGGCATTCCATTTCGAACAAAGCTATACCTACAAGGTCTTCCTCTGCAGAGGCAGCATGAGGAATCAGCGCCAATGCCGCAATCAATGTGAGTAAGCGCATCCGAGCAATTTTACTCGCTATGCGATAGGTATACAAACCTAAACGCGGCTTTCTTTAGCCTTCTAATTAGAGTATAAAAGACATCCTCATGTCGCTTCTCTGTTTGATCATCGTTGTACTGCTTACCGCATGTACTTCCGTAGTTACCCAGCAAGTAGAGCCACTGGATATTGTTCGTGAGTTGGCATTTATTGAGACACCAGAAGTGCAATTGTACCTCGAAGAAGAGGGGAGTGCTTTTTTAGGAAATTTCGCAGCAAGTAGTGCCTTAAATAGCCAGAGAACCTTCGTTTCAGATTTTCATGGAGAGATACGCATCACTATGTATCCGAATAAAAAAGTAGAGTGCAGATGGTGGGCAGATGGAAGAATAACAGACCCTACAGTATACGAGGGAAGTAATGGCTTTATAGAAACATACTCAACACTGTGTACGGGTAAATTACAGCGAGATGGAAGCTTTGAGTTTAGGGGAGTCTATCTAGCAGAAGGTCCAGAGCATGCTTCGGGTGCTACTGTAGAAGAAGAGCCTGATGATACGTTTACCCTTAAGGGAAAGGCAACTGATGAAATCATACAGGGGACACTCCTCGTTGGTGGAGTACTAAGAAATACCGTAACACTAGAAGATTCATCTGTAATGCTAGAAGAACAAAGCGGGATACTATTTGAGGCTGTTCTTATAGAATAACTTCCAAGATATTCGCAAATAGCGCTATAGCCTCCTCTATGTTTGCCGTGATTTCGAGTACAGCGAGATGATCTTGGTCGAGAAGAGGTTCTCGGTCTGCAAGTTCGGTGTAGTACTTAAGCGCTTCTATATCAGTAGAAAAAGCATCTATAGCTTCTGCGAGTGCTTCTTGAGTCTCTGTATCCATTTCTGATATTACTTCTACGACAAGATCATGTATTTTGATTGCTTCTGTATACGAAAGCATTAGAGCTTCTGCTTCTTGTAATACTTTGTTGTTGATAGGTTTTGACACCTCTATTTCGGTATCAATTACCGGTTCTGCTGTATTACATCCTGTAAGTAATATGCTGCTGAAGCCGAAAATAGCTAATAATTTATACATTCCGGAGGATTATACTGAATAGTTCCCTTCTATATACCAAATACTAGACTATTTACATTTATGTACAAATATGTTATAATAATAAAGTAATACAAATTCCCCCTTACGTTATGAAGAAGTGTAATTCCCAACAGTCGTTGGCACTCGTAGCTCTAGTAGCCCTTGCAGGTGGTTACATTGGAGCCTCTGTTAGCACTGCATACGTTACTGGAAATGGCTACGGTCATCAAAGTCAACGTGCTACACAAGTAGATGGTCAAATTCTTGACCACGCACTTCGTGTGCAAGATCGACGTAATGAGCGTCTTCAGGGGCTTCAGCGTTCCGATACTGTTTATTCTTCTGCAGGGCCAGAAGACGATGCTCTACAGGTTAGTCGATTTGAATACTTGCAAGCACGTTTGTGGTGTATTGAGTCAGGGTTTAGCCACCCTCGTCGTTTTCCTGCATGTATTTCTTCTGTTCTCGAGACAGGAGGTTACTTTGGTCTCTAGGGCGTAGTTAAATATAAGGAAAAAAGATGGATGCCCCTTGGGTCGTTCATCTTTTCTTATAGACTACCTCTATGACCGAGCCCCCTCTCAATCGGCATGATCATTTCTTAAAGCTCTTTCCTAAAGAACCTGCATTTCGCTTAAGCCAAATTGAGAAGGCGTATTTTACAGAGTCGATGACAGGATGGGAGAGTGTAACAACACTCAGCAAAGAGATGCGAGAGGTGCTGGAAAAAGAAATACCATGGATGAGTTGCAAGTCTGTTACTACACTTTCTTCTAAAGCAGGAGATACGCACAAAGTAGTACTTGCAGGAATTGATGATCAGTTATTTGAAAGTGTCTTAATGCGAAACAATCGTGATCAATGGACTATCTGCGTATCGTCTCAGATTGGCTGTGCAATGGGCTGTACCTTTTGTGCAACAGGAACAATGGGCCTTAAACGTAGTTTAAGTTCTGATGAGATTGCCGATCAGTATCGGTTTTGGAAACAGTTTCTAGCAGAGCGTCCAGACCTACCTCAGCGTATCTCGAACGTAGTATTTATGGGTATGGGAGAGCCACTCGTAAACGTCGAGAATGTGAAGAAGGCAATTCATACATGGCTCGACCACACAGATCTTGGGCCTACAAAGATTACGGTTTCGACTGTTGGAGTACTGCCAGTTCTCGAAGGAATTCTTACAGATCCAGATTGGCCACCAGTGCGTATTGCTATTTCTCTCCATAGTCCAGAAGAAGAAAGTCGCCGAAAGATTGTCCCAACTACAGCACCAAATTTTCATACAAGACTTGCCAAGTGGACAAAAGACTATGAGCTAGAGCACGGTAATCGCCGTCATCATATAACGTTTGAGTACACGTTGATTTCTGGGGTAAACGACAACGAAGAAGAGGCAAAGCGTTTGGTTAAATTCGTTAGAACTACGAGCGCGGTAAAAGTAAATGTCATTCCTCTAAACTTAGTAGCAGGAAAAGATTTTACCGCTAGTCCACGAGAGGGAATCGAGAAATTTAAGAAAGTCCTGCTTAATGCAGGGATCGATGTAACAGAACGAAAAACAATGGGAAGTGATATTGCTGCTGCATGTGGTCAATTAGCACTTACCATCAAGAGTGATGGGAAGGTGGTGGGGTAGTTGACATGAAGTTTCGTATGATTATTCAATATTTATACGATTTTGTATGTTATCTTGAAGGATAGGTATTACTCAATACAACTCTTCTCTTTTGAACCCACAAACAACCATTTCTTCAATCAACGATATCGTAAAGTACTATCAGGACATTAATCCCGATAAAGATCTTTATGTTGGTTTGGAATTGGAACGCTCGGGAGTGTATTTGGACTCACTCGAACCTGTGCAATACGAAGGGGATAAAGGATATCTTGCGGTGTTTAAGAAATTAGTAGAAGAATGTGGATGGGAGATAGAGAAAGGGGATGGAGACAACATCTCTGTCTTAAAACGCGGCGAAACAAGGATCACTACAGAAGGTGATGGCAGACCAGAGCTGTCTGGTTCTCCTATGGAGAATTTACATGATCTCGCTCGCGAATTTCGCCTCCACGATAACGAGCTCATCGAAATAGGAAATTTGTTCAATATCCGTTGGATTCCACTTGGCTTTCAGCCGTTACACGAGCACGGTAAAATACCGTACTGTCCAAGCAATCGATACAAGTTGGTGAGCGAATATTTCTCAAACGAATTCACGCATATGCATATGCTACAAACGAATGGTGTCGCCATTAATGTGAGTTACACAGATGAAAAGAATGCCATGCTCAAAGCACAAGCAATATTCCGGCTTCTTCCTATTTTGGGTGCGATGTGTGCGAGTAGTCCGTTTCAAAACGGAAAGCGTTCCCCCTACCTCAATATGCGCCGATCGGTGAATGTGACATTCGCAGAGGAGCGAACCCGGATGCCACTGGAATTTTTGGACGAAGACTATTCCCTACAAGATTGGATCGGGCATTGTATAGATCTTCCTGTGATTATCATTGTTCGAGAAGATGGCAACGACCTCACACCGAAAAATCTCACATTTCGGCAGTGGATGGAGCAAGGGTTTGAGGGTGTTTCCCCAACAATTTATGATTTCGATCAACATATTAAAACAATTTGGTCAGACATCCGACTCCGCCAAGGTTATTTGGAATATCGTATTTTCGATAGTCTCCCTACCCCTCTTTCTATGGCTGTTGCAGCCTTGACCAAAGGGCTATGCATGTCATCTGTCAGTTGGAGTGCAATAGCGACACTGACAAAGGATTGGACTGTGGAAGAGATTATTGATTGTGATCGTCGCTCTTGGGAGACTGGATTGCAAACGATGATGCGAGGCAAGTCGCTGCTCTATTATGCTCAAGAATTATTGGTAATCGCAAATGAGGCTTTGCATAACCTTAAACACATCGATGCCTCTGGTAATGATGAAAGTGTGTATTTAGCACCACTAAAAGAACAAATATTTATTAAAGAAAAAAGCCCATCAGCAGAGCTGGTGGAACTATGGGACGGAGAATGGAATAAAGACACCCGTCGAGTTGTAGACTGGTGTAAGTAGCAAAGTGGTCAGCAAACGGTTTAATGTTGGCTAAAGAGTATCTGCAGTGTGCAATGAAATTCTGCTTGAGTGAGTTACTCTTTAATAAACTGATCAGGGTTTTCTTTAAAAGCCCATTCACAGGTGGTATTACAAAAGTAGTAATCCTTACCTTTGTGTGTAAGCTTAATCGCTTTTTCTAGATGTACTTCCATGTTACATACGGGGTCTTTGATAGGTTTAGCTTCCATAGAAAAGAGGGGAATAAAAAAAGACTAATGCTCATCTGGTGCATGTACATCACCTTCTACATGTTCTCCACCATCATCACTGTGCCCATGTTCCTCTCCTTCCGACTTGCCTGTACCAAGCATCATGAGTAAGAAGACATACAGCACGGCAACAGTGCTCCATACTTTACGAGAGATGCCATATCGTATCTGATACCAGATCATCGTAAGTAGTGGCAGGGCGAGCATGATAACCCAGCCCATCCAAAATGGTGCTTCTATAAATCCTTCACTTACTGGATGTCCCGCTTTTTCAGCAAGAGCTGGTACTTTTTCTAGGATAAACTGGTTCCATTTTTGGTGGATGATCGCATCTTCCCACCATTCCATACCTAAAAGTCCTTTTGTAAAAATAAACCCACCAATAACAATCAGAGCCCATGCAGTCCATTCACGTACCTTCGGAGCATTCTTTTGCGTCCAAGCAACTGCACTGACACCAAGAATTCCAAGGATAGCAAATAAGATGAGTGGGGTTGCACGTCCAAGTCCATGGACGAACCCAAGAGATGCCCCCGTAAGGATACTTCCAGTTGTTGCGATATATACCAGAAGAACATAAAAGGCAGGGTTTGGGCAACCGATACCCGCATTACCAAGGAAGAAGCCTAGAAAGAATGATTTGATATAGTCTTTCTGACGGTATACCCATTGAGGTGCACTTCCAATCATAGGTAGTTCCATTGTAAAAAGATGGAGCTCACTCCATCCAAAAATCAGAGCTGCTGATCCGGCAACTATGAACATAATCCTTGTAGCACTATTGAGCCCGAGATATTCCCCAAGCTGAGAGATGACAATTCCGTATAGTGTCAGCGTAAGGGTGAGACCTACACCAAAGAGAATAGCCATCAAAAAACCTTTCTGAGGCTTTTCCCCCATTGTCAGTGGCACAATAACAAAAACGAGTGGCAGTGTGCACGGTAGGAAAATCATACTTAAACCTGCTGCATACGACAGTGCAAGGCTGATACCTGTTCCTGCTCCTGCAAGCCAAATAAGACCTAGAACAGTGATGAAAAACAGGAAGGTCGCTACCGTAACAAGTGTGATACGTATTGCCAGAGATAATGAAGAGTTGCTCATATGTATTCAGCGGAAAAGTTAGAAATGATAGATAGGGGAGAGTTATTGGAGGGAAGTTATTTAGAAACGGTAAACATACCCATCATTCCATTGGTGAGATGTTCTGCGATATGACAGTGGAACATCCACTTGCCGGGGTTAGAGATATCGAAGAGAAGATCAACAGAAGACCCTGTAGGAATAAGAACAGTATCCTTCCAAACGAGATTATTATTCTGTTTTCCATCCATCGACAGAACTAAGAAGCGTTGACCATGAAAGTGGATAGGATGCTGCATTGGATGAGCAGAGTCTTCATTATTGGTTACTCTTATCTTCTGTACATCTCCAACCTTAAACTGCCAGTTGATATCCATGTTTTCATCACCAGTATCTGTATCAATCAACTTCCATTCAACTTGATCGCCAGTCATCATTTCATTCATTTGCGGCATAGTATCTTCCCATTCAATACCAGGCTCTGGTAAGCCTGTCGAACCATCGTCGGTGTGTTCTTCTTGCATTATGGAGTGATTCATACCACCGACAAGTTCAATGGATAGGTCCAGTGTCTTATCGATAGGTTGATCGAAGTATTTACGGAAATCATCAATGTCTGCAATCACATCCTCATTGCTTCGCAAGGTTTTAAACTGTTTCACAAACGATTCTTTTGAGGTCTCCTTTGTAAGAATTGGATTTTCTGGGTTATCCTCTTCTAGAACATTTACACGAGCTAAATTTAGTGTAGAAAGAGGGCTAACGTGATTCAAATCGTACGTTCCAGCTTCTTCAAAATATACATCAACTATATATCGCTCAGCTGGAGCAATAATGACACTTTCCACCCACTCTTCTCGTTCGTAGCGTCCTACATCGCTTCCAACGAGTTTCATTTTTGGTGTCTTATTTGCTGCTTCACCGAATGAAAAATTAAATGTTCGAGTATTAGCGACATTCGTAATATAATATCTTACAACTGAACCTTTACGAACGTACATTTCATATGTCGTTTCACCATTTGTAAGAATTGTATTTCCGAAGCGCCCCATAAGAGGATGCGTAGCATCGTCTTCACCGTATGGCACCAGCATGTTGTTTTCATCAAGCATCAAGTCGTCCAGTACTACTATTTCCTCTTGGTTTACAGGGGCATATGCATCACTTTTTGTCGGTGTTACGAGAAGGTTTCCATAGAGACCTAAGTCCTGTTGAATATCCTCTCTAACATGTGGGTGGTACCAGTAAATACCCTCATCAAGAAGTTTGACGGTGTAGGTGAATGTACCATCAGGTTGAATTGCCTCCTGTGTGACATCTGGCACACCATCATTAGCATTATCTAAACGAATACCGTGCCAATGAATTGTGGTATCCATATCGATGTTATTAGTGACATCGACCGTAATCGTTGCATTCTGCTTGGCTTTAATCATGGGGCCAGGAATTTGTCCGTTATAACCGTACATTGCAAATTCCTTTCCAAGGATTGTCTTCCGTACGAGTGTAGGATTAAGTTCAATCCGATCACCATCTGACACTTCAATTATTTTTGACACTTTGGCTTCAGGTAGCGTTGCAATATCGACACCTTGAGCGGCTAGAAAGCCGTTCATATCTTGTTTCATCATCCCCTGCATCATTTGCATATGTTCTTCTGGGGTTTGATTTCGTAACTCTTTAACTGTTATGCCCATTTTACTGGCCATTTCGAATTCAGCCTCTGTGCCAAATGTATCAGAGACTTCTTTAGTGACCATAACGTACAAAGCGGCTAGGAAAACTAGTGTGGTAACGAATCCAATGTAAATGTATTTAGTTTTCATAGTAAAAAGAGGAAATTATCGAGTAGAAAGACCAAATACCTGCAGTAGTTCCTCTACAAATGTATCTTTACTTTTTTTAGAAGCCAATTGCTTGGGTGCACAAGTCTTCATATGACTCTCTAATATCCTTGCTTGCACGTGTTCAAGATGCCCCTTCATTGCCAAAACATTCCGCAGTATTTCTGGGCAGTGTTCTTCTTCTTCGAGCATCTGATGAACTTTCTTACTAAGGCCATCCAGCCTTTTAAGTGCTGCAAGTGCCTTTACTTTCTGGTCGGGGAGCATGTGTGAGTAGGTAGGGGTACTGGGTAGGGGTACTATATTCCCCCTACCCATCTACTGTCAATACCTACTTCTTGCCATTACTTACTTCATGACCAGGAAGAGCAAAGGCTTCTGCTTGTTCTTTGTGAAATTTATGCACTGCTTTCTCGAGAGGCTTCTGTCCAAACATGGCAAACATACCAGGTCGAATAAGTACTTCGACAAAGAGTGACGTAAGAAGTCCTCCAAATGTGGTTACAGCAAGCGGATACAAAATCTCTTTACCGGGTTGATCTGGATTCCAAAGGAGGGGTAGCAATGCAAGCATCGACGTAAGCGATGTCATAAGCATTGGAGAGAGGCGATTAAGCCCCCCTGCTTTCTTTAAAACGTACTACCCCGAATGCAGAGACGATCTGATGTGGGACTATTAGCTTGAAATAGACCATAAAGTAGTCTGTTGTTATTTTGAACAACATATTCTCCTTTACAGGAGCGCATTGAGGCCAGTTTACGATAACTTGCTAAAAGTATTAAAATAAATTATAATCATAATACTATGATAAAAAAAATAGGAAAAGCAGAATATGATTATCGTAAAGACGATGCCAAGCGCGTACTTAACTTGCTTGGTGGACCACCAACAATTGATGTTTTGCGACAATCAAAACCCTCGGAAGAAGAGATAGAGGCAGTGACACTACGAGGAATGATAGTAGATGTTATCAATTACTACTGTGCAGATAAAGATAACGGATGGTTCCATGTGCAATGCCTGGTGGATAAGCTGCCTAAGGGCAAGTGTCCTAACGAGGATGCATTCTTAGCACATGAAATACTTCAACATACCATTCAAGCTATGCGGATACTTACGAGTTGTGAAGATGTTACTCCGAGTCTACCGCAAGATCTCGCAAGTAGTATGTCAGATCAGGAGAAGTCTCAACCAATCTATGCATTTACCGAAGACCGTTGCGCTGAAATGTCGTCTTCAGAATTGGCATTCTCCATAAACAAGGGTACGTTGGTGCGTAGTATAATGACTCATTGTGGTGAATCACAAATGGAAGCTCTTTTCTATCCTGAAAGTGGTATTCAACGGGATCAAATACGTCTAACAATAGAAGAAGTACGCAAACGCCTTAAGCTGGTGGATTTCGAGAGAGATGTATGAAAAGAAGAAGGCAGACAGCACGGAAAAGCGGCAACTCATCAATTATGTCTTCCAGAACTGCACTCTGCATGACCAAAAGCTCAGCTACAAGCTGAAAAGTCCTTTTGATATGATAGCGAATTACTCAGATCGTACAGTTTGGCTCCCGGGGTCGGATTCGAACCGACGACCCATTCGTTAACAGCGAATTGCTCTACCGCTGAGCTACCCGGGAATATACCTTTTCGTCCCACGCATTATATACATTTGATCCCGTGGATACAGGGGATTTTTGACTATTTAAGTGTATGGCTACATACCCCTCCAGCGCACCTATTGCGGCTTTCGGCGATCTTGGCATAAATCATGCGGCCTACAGGCGCTACGCCTGGAATATAGAGCAAAGGCGTAATCAGCTTAAGGGATGGAAGATGCCACGCAAGTTTGCGAAAGGCATCAAATCCTTTGAAATATACGCCTTTTGGAGTCTTGATATGCATGGCTCGGTCGAGATCTGCCTCTGCAAGATTGGGTGCATGCTTGGATTTCATAATGCTATCACGGAAGTCCACAGGCTTTACGCGGTCGAGAACATCCATCATCTGTACCATAAAAATGCTGCGCTGGCAGAGTCCACACATTCCGTCATACAATACGATGATCTTTCCTTTCCACCTCTTATTTGCCATACGTTTAAAGACTTTCCAGTCATCATCCAGTAGAAGCCCGATAAACCCAGCACTTATTGCAACCGGGAATGCGCCAACATCCATAAAGACAAAGATTCCCCAGTGGAATATAAGACTTGCAACAATAAGCCAGCGTTTGATGGAGTGGCGAAGGATCCAATGCGGTAGAACGTACCAGACTTCTTTTGGTACGAGTATCAGAAGCCATGCAAACTCAACCATGAGTGTGTAGAAACAGGCATACGGAGAAAGCCATGCCCAGCTATCCATAACTTCTTTAGGCCACCGTGCAAAATGTGTGTGATGGAAAGCCGCTTCGACTACTGTGCCTTCCATCCACATGGTTCCCTGTAATTTATCCCATCCAGAAGTGATATAAATGATGATGAACTGCCACACAACAAGTCGATACTGCCAAATATTTGTTTTAAGAGGCTTGAGATACTTTCCGGTACTTTTCCAGTTTTTCCATTGCAGTTCTAGCCGAGCCAAGGAGAATGCACTGATCTCTGGAGAGATCATCAGAATAAAACCAAAAATACGCAGTACAGTATCTCCACCACCAAGTGGCTGAAGATTTCGCTCGTGAAAAGAAAAGAGCAAAAGCACAGAGAGAGTCGTCATCAGCCTTGGCCAGATACCAATCATCATAGAAAACAGACTTACCATCATTATCGACCAGAGCAGAATTACGGCAGTAGGGTCAGTAATGCTCTCTAAGATTGTAAATCGGTATTCACTGCGGAAGACGAGATATCCTAGGTCTTGCGGCAATATTCCAGAGTCAGAATAGTAACGCACGACGTCTCCGGCACTTCCTATCATAAATAGTAGGACAGCAAACGCCCATGCGGCTCGCATAAGACCGAATCCGGTGGCAGATACCTCCTCAAAGAAAAACCGATCAAGATAAGCGATGACGCGTTTCATGAGGTGGTAGGGCAGGTAGTTTGTAGAAGCTCTATCTCTTGCCATTCGGGTTCCCAGGCATTCCACCACTCTTTGGTCTGCGTAGTCTCATGTCTAGGAATAACAAACCAACGCTTGCGCATGCGCATAGAGGTGCCCACAGGAATATAGTGAGTGCTGCAGTAATCATGGACGTAACGTTCTTGTAGTGGCTGCATTTTTTTATCTTCCATACGTCGCATGATCTTAAGCTCTGGTGCCCTTTGCCACCATGACACATTATGTTTGTTAAGCGTGTATATCTTCACCCACGTTCCATTAGGAGCTTTGCGATCTATCTCCATTTCGATAACACGTCTTAGTGGATCGGGTGAAAAGAGATTCCACCGTTGCCACTGTGAAGTAATAAGAATGTATGGACGTACATGCCTTCTTTGTGTTGTGAGCCATTGCAGCGGCGGTACATTTTCTACATGGTACAAGCTGTAAATAAACGTTGCGGCGATGTGCCATACAACGAACAGTGCAATTGCCACTTTGATGAGTCCTCGTAGGAACTTCATTATGGCCTTTAGTATATCACGACTCTGCGATTGGCCTAAGTAGCACAATCTCTCGGCCAACAAACTGATCTTTTCGTTGGTAGAGCAGGGAAGGTCTTTCGGGATTTTCAGCTTCAATTCCATCTGGCAATACAGCTTCGTATCCAGCTTTTTCTAACGCCCCCCAAATCTTTTCTAGACGGACATTCTCAGTACCTAGTCTCCAGAAGGGCCACATACAGACAATCGGAACACCCGGAAGTGTTGCTGCTGCATTCTTGAGAAACTCTTCTTGTAATTTCTCATTATCCTTCTTGATCTTGTTTACTTCAGACTTCTTTGGCTTATTGCTTAAATTCGGACCAAGTGTTGTTTCTGTTACGACAATATCAGGGAGATTTTTGAATGTAAACGGCTTAGTTGCGTCATGCTTTTCTACCGAGTCAGACACATCTTTCTTTAAAATCTTTTTCTCTTTTCGTAGCCAATCAATATTTTTCTTGCTTCCTGTTACCGCTTTTCCTGCAGAGTCACTAGCTTCGGTGTGCCAACCAAGAAGCAGACACTCCATTGGAATCACACCCGTTCCGCAGAAAGGATCAAGTACGGTATAGATTTCTTTCTTCTTTCTTTTACGAGCAGCATTTTTCTTCTTTTCCTCTTCACTTAAGGCTTCGCGTGCCATCCAGCCACCGAAGTTAAGCATGATCTGCGCAAGCTTTGGTGGTAGTAATCCTACGGTTGTATCACGTACTGGTTTTTCCATGTCACGCCATGTGTAGGCATTAATGTCTTGTACGCCAATTGTTTTTCCTACCCAGAGCTCATTTGGTCTTCTCATAATAAAAAGCTCTGCCCCCTTTTTTCCTGATGCAACTTCGGAATCTAGTAGCAATGCTATTGCTGCAGGCTTCTTGTCGTTTCCGATATACCTGCAAGGACGTCCCTGTCTCTTCATCTCTTCTTTTCCTTTGCGATATGCAGTTCTGACATCTCCTTTTGCTACGTTATAGCAGCGTAATCCAAATGTGACTTTCTTCTTTACCTTCGTAACTTCACCGCTAAGAAGCTTTGGAATGTCACTCATAGAGACATCAGCAGTTGTAATACGTTCTGCAAGAATAGAAATGCCACCGAGCCTATCAATAGTGCTTGCATCGAGCTCTTCGGATGTACTAAAGAGCGCTACTTGTTTTGCTTCAATAGATTCTAGAACAAATCCTTCTAGGCTTGCAGCAAGTTCTGCAAGACTGATATGAGGTTGATGGCCGAGGACAGCTGCGTATTGAGGCACGGGGGGGATTATACAGGAAATAGTAGTATGAAGAGAAGGGAGAAAAGGTGAAGAGTAAAAAGTAAGAAGTAATAAGTCAGAAGAGACGCATTACTCATCACTCATCACTCTCTCCAGTATCACTGTAGTCACCACCACCACCACTGGTATCAAATGAATAATGCCTCGTGCGTATCCTGTTTGATTAAGTGCCTCGACGTAGAGGGCAGTAAACATATAGATAGGCAGTTGTCCTACAATAACTACAATAACAAATCCTGTAAGGATAATGAGGTTCGATCGAAATGCTGTACGCCATTTGGCGATAACAAGACCTAAAAAGAGAATAGGTAACAAGGACCAGTTTCCTTCCCAGAAGGTATTAATGCCAATAGCACGTAGTACTCCTTCGTGCCATTCTAGTGCCATTCCCGAGATATTTTTTGCATTTCCGAAGCCCAAATCATTCATCCGCTTAAAGAGAACCCATGGAATAAGTACGGATGAGACACAAAGGCCGTACCAAGCTATAGTTTTCTTCTTTTGCATACCAGTCATTCCACCGAGAATCAGAAGCCCCAAAACAAGAACTGCAAGGGGAGGGAGATGCAGCAGCAGTGCTTCACTCTTGGTATATATCAGTAATCCCGTAGCGATCGCACCTAGTCGGATAAACGTCATGCGGTCTGTCCCTACTGATCTTGCTGCAAAGAAGAGCCAAGATACCGCAAGGAATATCACAACAGAGAGGAAGCAATCTCCATAGGCTGAGACACCATGCATGGTATACAGCGGCACACTTGCGAGAAGATAAACCCCAAGTAGTGACCATCGTAGGTTCATTAATCTTCGTAATGCAAAGAATACAAGAGCAAGTGCAGCGAGATACCAGATCATGTGCAGGCTATTTACCAGTCCCTCATGCCAGCCACCGAGGTGAGCTAGCCAAGCTTTTTGAAGAGGGATTGCCTGTGGATATGATCCAATTCCAGAGCCCTTACCAGGTATGATCTCAAGAATAAGCTCTTGGTGAATATAGAATGCTTTTCCACGAATATTCCAGTTGGAGATCGTATCATCAAAATATGCAGGCCCAATAAGTAAGATGAAACCGGAGACAAGTTTGGCGATAACCCAGAGACCTAGAGTGGCAGCTACAATTTTTTGCCAAAATTTCCAAGGGGATGAGTTGTCGGTTGTTAGGTTTAGGTTGTCAGTAAGCTTTGATCGGTTTTTCCAATATAAGCCTCCTAGAATCATTAAAAGGATCAACTGAGTAAGAAACATCGAAAGGAACGAGAAGCTTCCGATACCAGTTACTTCAGTCAAAAAGATCAAATAGGTAGTCAGAATTCCTCCTAAAACAAATCCTGCAGTCCAGCGTTCCCATTTGAATAATACTGGTGTTTGTCCTTCTACAATGCGTAAAAGAAGCCATCCACAGACCGTAGGAAGTGCGAGGCCAATGGGTAGTAAGAGGTAGATCATTATCGAGTAACGAAAACAAATGAACCGGGTTCGAATGTCATCATAATATCTCCCGGCGGAGAGGTAGGCTTTCCATTTATCATCAATCTTCCTTCGTCATTTACCGTAATATCGTTTCGGTTAAAGATAATCCATGTGTCTACTCCTTCGGTGTTGCTGTCATAGGTTACAGGAAGAGCAGGATAGGACTCGTATGTCATGCTTCCCCAAAATGGCCATCCATGAGAAGCAATAAAGACATAGTTCTCTTTTCCTTCAGTAAACTTCTGCGCCACATTGGCAAATGCAGTAAAGCTGTCTCGGTCGCGGTAGTCTTTAATTTCTATTGGCTTACTCCACCATATCTTTAGGTCGGTTCTTGCGAAATGAATAAGCTCTGATCCCATTCGAAAGTCGTAAAGAATCCAAAGAGCTGCAAAGAGCATAAAGAACATGCCGAAGTGGTTACGTCGTATAATCTTTTTTATTAAGAGAACAAGCAGCAGAGCAATGCCCAAGACCCAGTAGAAGACAATGTTCCAAGAATCTCCAAGTGGGGGAGTTTTTGTATAGAGTTGAGCACGTTGCTCGTCGCTAAAGGTCATCATCGGTCCCCAGAGAAAATTGATGCTGTATGCTCGCATTTGATCAAAATCAAAGAACGTCTTTAGAGGAAAAATAATCTTGTCTGCAAAGCTTGGCCCTATGAATGTTATCTCTTGTAAAATTACTTGAGATCCAGCATCGAGTACAAAACCGATACGATCACTGCGTGCATCCCATTCGGGGACTTGGCCCATATCCAGTACTGTTTGCTGTTGTGTTGTACTGACGTTAAACGAGATAGGAATTTGAAATGCTTGATCTTCTGCCATACCTGGTGCTCTCCAGAAAAAGAGTCCACCTCCACCAGCAGGGGAAATATACGTAATACCAATCTTATCAACAGAATGTCGAAACTTGCTTACGCGCACGAGTTGACCTGTGGTTTCTGTAGAAATAGCTAACCCCTGCGGAATCAGGTTTACCGTTGTGAGGTTTACGGTGTTCCATCCTTCCACCTTATCCTGATTCATCATGCTCCAGGTTGTGGTATTTTCTGCGTTACATACCGCTGGAACCATAAGGCTAGAGGCGGTAAGCACAGTGACGAAGACATTGCGTAAGATCATATTTTTGGGGCAACTTCTATTTCTTCTGGACCTCCTTCTACCGTAGCTTTAATTCTACGAACACCGGAAGAAGAACTCTCTTCTTTTTTCAGCGTAAAGTGCCCAAGCATTCCTGTACGAGCTACGTGAGGGCCTCCACAGATTTCTTTCGAGAAGACATTGTCACCTTCGCCCATTACATACACTTTTACTTCGGAGTCGTAGCGCTCGTCAAAGACACCAATAGCATCTTCATCCTTAGCACCTTCTACGTTCGTAACATGAAAGCTGATAGGAAGGTCGGCATCGATTGCTTCGTTTACGAGCCTCTCCACCTCTGTCTTTTGCTCGCTGGTCATCTTTTGTTCATGAGAGAAATCAAATCGTAGTCGCTCTTGGGTTATGTTGGATCCTTTCTGATAGACATGATCTCCAAGGACGATTCTCAGTGCAGCATTCAACAGGTGAGTAGCTGTGTGCAGCTTGGTAGTCTCGCTACTGTGATCTGCTAGTCCACCAGCAAACTTTTGCTCTGCTCCTTTACGGCTTAAGCTTTGATGTGCCTTAAAGGCAGTTTTAAAATCTCGCTCTGTAATGGAATATCCTTTTTCTTCTAAAATTTCTTTGGTCAGCTCCAGTGGAAATCCGTATGTATCGTAGAGATGAAAGGCATCTTTGCCAGCAATAATATTTCCATCAGTTGATTCAATCACTTTCTCTAATTGCTTTAGCCCTGCTTGTAGTGTTTTTCCAAATTGTTCTTCTTCTGCGGCCAGCGTATCTGCAATCATTTTTTCTTGGGTTTTTACATGTCCATATATATGTCCATACTGGGACACGACTTCATCAGAAATTTGTGCGCAGAGTGTTCCGCTTGTCTCTATGCCTAACTGTTTTGCACTGCGGATAGCACGACGAATTATTTTACGTAGTACATAACCCTGATCGACGTTTCCAGGCTTAATGCCATCGGCAATGATAAACGTTGCTGCTTTTATATGATCAGTAACAATGCGCTCGTGTTTAAGGTCACTTCCAGAAGCAAGTGATCTCACACGCTCTATAATAGGAAGCATCCGATCAGTTTCGTATACATTGCTTACACCTTGCATTACAGCAGCGACTCGCTCTAGCCCCATACCGGTATCGACATTCTTTTGTGAGAGAGGCTCGAACTGCCCACTCTCAGTTTTGTTGTACTGCATCAGCACAAGGTTCCAAATTTCCATCCAGTCACTGTCATTTTTTTCGGGGTTTCCATGAGGCTCACCCTCACCAATCCAATAGAATATTTCTGTATCTGGGCCGCACGGACCAGTAAGTCCAGCCGGACCCCACCAGTTTTCTTTTTTATTGAGGAATCCAATACGATCTTCGGGGATTCCGACTTTTACCCAGTGTGCCGCAGCTTCTTCATCTTTCGGTGCGTCGTTATCTCCTTCAAAACAGGTAACTGCTAGTAGTGAAGGATCTATCTCAAGAATCTTTGTAAGAAATTCGTACGCAAATTCAATTGCTCCTTCTTTAAAGTAATCTCCAAGACTCCAGTTTCCCATCATTTCAAACATCGTAAGATGCGAAGCATCTCCCACTTCGTCTATATCTCCTGTTCGAATACAGCGCTGAGCATCTACCAGTCTGTTTCCTGCAGGGTGCGCTTCTCCAATGAGATAGGGGACTAGCGGATGCATTCCAGCTGTCGTAAAGAGCACGGTAGGGTCGTTTTCTGGAATAAGGCTGGCTCCAGGGACTATGGCGTGATCTTTCGATTGAAAGAAATCGAGGTACGCCTGCCGAATGTCATCTGTAGAAATAGGTGCCATAAAACTTCGTAGACACAAAATATAGCAATAATTAGAGCTAAATGCGATGGAAAGTCTTATTTCAACGAAGTATATAAAAGTTGACTATTGCAAAAAGAGGGGTACAGTCAAAAGCTATAGGTATGCATTACTTACCAGAATTTCGTATTATTAACCCTTCCTAATGACAAGTACAATAACTGTATTAGAGGCACAAGTAGGAGTCGATGATCCAACAGCCCCAGAAAACTTAGAAAAGTCCACAGGGAGAGGTCTTCTTCTTATGAAAGCTTTTTCAAATGATGTAAAATATAATGAAAAAGGAAATAAGGTCACCTTTCAGCTAGATGTAGTAGAAAAGGAGTAGAGATTTACTCCTGCTTCTTTAGCTCCTCATATTCGTTATAAAAGCTATCTCCCAATGCTCCCAAGAATGAGATGGTAGAGCGGCCAGCAGATTTTGCATTTCGAAGATATTTATTTTTAGTTTTCTCTTTCTTCGGCTGTTTTCCTGCTTGCTGAAGGGATTTGAAGCCAAATACCACAAGTTTATCTGTGTAGTGCTGTACCTGGGCCAAGCCCGAACCTAGCGTTTTAGCCCATGCTTTACCCGATCCAAGCTTCATAAGACTTATACCCTACCACATATTCCTATATTGCGATACAATAGAGGTCTGTTCGTTAACAGCATTGGGGATGAATTGGTATCGACAGCGTGACTCTAGAGTCTGCTTGTTTCTGTTCGGGATGGCATCGGTTCCCGTTACCCACTTGATGCACACTTATTTGCAAACACTGCAAACACCGCATTTCGCAACGCTGCTGCTAAGGGTCAAGAGTTCGTAAGATCTCTAGCTCCACAGCTTCAGCCTGCGTTTGCTTAGTTCGCCCTCGCGCGAACACGTCGACTTCCAGACTTCCACTATGGAAAATTCGGCGTCACTTAGTGGGACGAACCATCACTTGGCGTGATGATGTGTTTGTATCAGCGCTGAACCTCTCTTTGTATTTTTAGTCCTATCCTTATGCATAGAGCGATCTAGAATGGACATAACAGTATGGACACTTGCTCTACATGTTGGACCCGGGTTCGATTCCCGGCATCTCCACCAAAAATTCGACAGACACGCCTTGTGTGTGGCTGGCGGATTTTCTGTTGATGGTGCTATCTCCTTCCCGCCTGCCCGCCGAAGCTCACGAAGTGAGCGCAGGAGGGGCATCTCCACCACTCTTTGTATGACAAATGCCATACAATGTCATACAAGAATATTTTAATAATTCTGCTACACTACTCGCATGCGTTTTTCACCAATTCTCATTTTCTTCTCAGCCCTTCTTATGGCTTCGTGCTCTCTTTTGCCACCAGACTCTCAAGATATAGAGGAAAAGGTAAAAATCATTGAGGAGTATTCTGGAGAAACCGAGGAGGCATTGTTTGCAGGGGGTTGTTTTTGGTGTATTGAAGCATCGTTTGAGCATGTGGATGGAGTAGTAACAGCAGTCTCTGGTTTTGCTGGAGGAGAAGAGAAAAACCCCAGTTACAAGCAGGTATCAGCAGGGACAACAAAACATATCGAGTCTGTTCTTGTGATATTTGATCCGAACAAGGTGAGTTACAAAGAGCTTGTCGATTACTTCTGGAAGCAGTTTGACCCGACAGATGCCGAAGGATCTTTTGGTGACAGGGGATATCAGTACACATCTGCTATTTTTACCTTTTCCGAAGAGCAAAAGAAGATCGCTGAAATCTCTAAAGCAGAATTAGAAGCATCAGGCGTTCTTGGGAAGCCTATCGTTACCCCTATACGTCCAGCTGTGCAATTTTATCCTGCAGAGCAGTATCATCAGGATTACTACAAAGAAAGTCCTATCCGTTATAAGTACTATCGTAATGGATCTGGACGAGATCAATTCTTAACAGAAGTTTGGGGAGAGGATACTGTGCATGGGCTGTAGCCCCCCTCTCCTGGAAAGGAGTTCGGGGCGGAAGGAGAGGGGTCGGGGGTGAGGTAGATTTATTTCCTATGTTCCGGTGGTCGCTCTTCTATCTGTTTGATGCTTTGTGCAATTTGGTCGAACAAGTTGAAGAGTTTGTCATCTTGACCTGCGCAGCGAATGTTGAGCGTGTAGATCCATTCTTTTCCAAAGAAGAATGCACGCTTATCAATACACGTATCTACTTCTTCAAGAATAACCAATCCAGGCATTCCATTGATGATGGTTTCCTCTTCTAATTCGATAAAGTATTGATCGTCCATAATGGCACTTACAATAGTTTCGGATTCTTCGGTCTTATATCCATCTATCCACATGTTGCGATGAATACATTCTTGATTTCCTACGCAGAGTTCACCCTTTGGACCAAAGTACATAGTCCACTCGGAAGTCATATACGGACTTCTTCCATCGTATGTTCCTCGAGATTGCATCTGCGGCTCGGGCCAGACGTTAGGATAGGAAAACGCAAAAAGGCGGTCATGATTTTCGTATTCGACCCATTCAACAGGATAAATAACATCGTCTGCTAGTTTTGATTTCTGAGGTGCAGGGCCAATGCGCAAAGGATAATCTTTCATGCGGTAAATGAGTTCTGCCATTTCTCCTCGATTAATAGGTTGAGGAAGATCGATGATAGAGTAGGGGATGGCGTTTTGTGCTGCCAAAAACTCTACATACGGTTGATACCATAAGACATTGTCTTTACCAAAGTTTGGAAGTTCTAATCCAGTAAGGCCGAATCCTAAAGAGATCATTTTTGCAGACTCAACAAAATTTACACCTTCTTCTGGGCGAAACCGTCCATCAGGATATCCACTCACAATTCCATTAGTCCAAGCTGTGCAGATATACGGTGCAAACCAGCTATCATGTGGAACATCCGGAAAAGAAAGGGCTGGTTCGGTAAGATTCTCGATGCAGCTATCAATATAACTCGGTGGGTATAGCGCAGTGACGAGGATCTTCGTAAACTCTGCACGATTGATGTTGCGCTCTGGCTGAAATGATCTGTTTTCGTATCCTTGTACTATTCCTTCGCGTGTAAGAAACTCTATCGCATCAAAGTAGTTGTGCTCTGGTTCTACATCAAAAAATCGTGCGTGAGCGGTAGCACTCACAAACATGAGGCTAATTGCTAGAACCGAAACTATATTTTTAGAGGAAAGGATACAGATAGCATACAACAGTTAACAATTAACTGTTAACTGTTAACTGCCGCTATGATATAATCATTCACATTCACCCCCTTAGTTTATGAAATTGCAACATCCTCAGAAATACGCAGCAGAAATGCTAGCAACATTTACACTAACACTTGCGTTGTCACTTTCATTACTCTTTGTGCTTCCATTATCATCAGGAGTTATTGCGGCACTTGTTGTAGGAGTATTTGTGTATACGATTGGAGGAATTTCGGGTGCGCATATCAACCCCGCAGTCACACTTGGTATGTGGATTATTAAGCAGATTAACACGAAAGATGCACTGCTATACGTCGTAGCGCAGTTTGTCGGAGCAGGTCTTGCAACAATGCTTGTACTTTCTATGACCACAACAATCCCGATGGTTGGTACAGATTCACCACAAATTATTCTCGGAGAAGCTATTGGCGCATTTATTCTTACCTTTGGAGTAGCTGCAGTGGCTTTGGGAAAAGCAAAAGAAGATGCTGCTGGTTTGGTCGTTGGAGGTTCACTTCTCGTTGGAATTCTTGTCGCGTCCTCTCTAAGTAGTGGAATCTTAAATCCTGCAGTAGCGTTTGGACTGGGGACACTATCGCTTTCTTACCTTATTGGCCCACTGCTTGGTGGTGTGCTTGGTGCTATAACATTTCGTTGGATAAGCTCATAACTATGGATCAAGCTGAAATACAGAAGAAGATAGAGGCACTTCTACAAGAGCTTGATGCTCCAAGTTTTATAGTCTTTGGTTGGAAAAAGACTGATTCTGAATTTGGCGTGGTTTCCTCTCATCATGAAATTCCACCCAATGCTGCTATCAAAGGTATGAGTTGGGCACTGAATGACTTTATTAGTAAGTCACTTTAAGAGAGGTGTCGTAAATTTGCTCATTAAGTAATGAGACTTCTTCGGAATACCCGTAATCTCTCATGCTCTCAAATCCTGCAGTAATCAACCCTCTAATCATCCCAGGAGACTGATCGATTATGCGTGCAATTTGATCAGTAACAAATGTCTCGTGACAGTTGTTATTACCTGTAGCAAGAGCGATTGCATCCTGCTGCCCTCTACAGGAAAGAGCGCCGATTGCCTCATTTATCTTAGAATTCATAGACACGGTTTACGCTTGTTAAAGCCCTAAATAAAGTGTTTTATTTAAACATCTCCTTTAGCAGCCAGTTGGCAAATCCGAAGCTCATAGCAACGACGATCCAACCCCAAGGACCTCCATAAATCTCTAATTGAATAAGTCCTGGGTCCATTCGTAGGGTAAATAAATGGATGACATAGATAAATGCACCGTTAACAATCATCACTGCAACAATGGTTGCGAAGAAGCGAAGGGGAAGTGTGATGACATTAAGAATGGGTCGAAAGAAGATATTCAGCAAACTCATAAGAGCACCAACAATAACCGCGGCAGGTATACCACCATCGAGTCCAAAGTATTGCCCAAGATAATTAGCCAGTACCCAAACAACAATTACGTTGAAGGCAAACTTTAAAACAAGTTTGAGCGGCAGGTGAGAAGATCCATCAGAAGACATCCCAGGTATCTTACCGCTTTATGAAGCGAATCGTCACTTTTCGATCTCCCACTTCGATGGTGTGATCATCTCCTTTGCTTTCCCCAATGGTCGATCGCGTCTCGGACTCAATAAGAGTTTTGTGCTCTACTAACACGTCTTCGGCACCTTCGATGTGTAAAGTTATTTTATCGGTAAATGCTAGTCCAGATTCTTTTCTGATGCGCTGCACTCCGCGAATAATGTCGCGTGCGTCACCTTCTAACTGAAGTGCATCATTAATATGAGTATCAATACTGATAACTACCCCCTTATCTGCAGCAGCATTCTTTCCTTCTTTTCCACGGTAGGTGAGCTGTGCTTCTTCTGGAGAAAGTGTTTCATCAAGAATCAAAATAGATCCACTTGGCTGAACTGTAAATTTTCCTTCTTTTCCTGCATTAATAACTTCTTGAACACGCTTTCCAAGGCGAGGCCCTACTTTTCTGGCATCTACTTGCATAAAGCTTTCGGCAAGCTCATCAGGATTGTCGGTAAAGTCTACCTCTTTTACGTTTAGCTCTTGTCTTAGAAGATCCAAATCATCAATAGCAAGATCAAAGTTAGATCCTGCAGGAAGGGCAATGGTAGCCTTAGAAAGTGGCTGACGAATTTTAACCTTCGCTTCTGCACGAATAGAATTTCCAAGACTTACAACAAGTCGTAGTATACGAGTTTTTTTAAGCAGCTTCTGTTCATCTTGCGTAAGCTCTTTCGTCTCTGGCCAATCGGTTAGATGGATAGAGCCGTGCTCTTCTGACACAAGGTTTAAGTAGATCGCTTCTGTAATGTAAGGGCAAAACGGAGCAAGGCACTGAGAAACAGTAAGGAGAACATCATAGAGCGTCGTGAGTGCATCATGCTGATCTTGCAACTCGGCATCTCCTGATCCATCAGGATAGGCATCCAGTATTCCTTTACCAGCAAAGCGCCTACGGCTGAGGCGAATGTACCAGTTGGTCAGAGAGTCGATGGTTTCGTGAAGTTCGGCACATGTCGCAGAGAGGTTGTAGTTATCCAGCTCGGTAGTCATTCTATTTGCAAGATCTTGTACTTCTGTTCGGATCCAAACATCCAGAGGATGCTCACTCTTTCTGCGAGTATTCGTTGGCTCAAATTTTGCAGCGTTAGCGTAGGTAACAAAGAAGCTGTAGGTATTCCAAAGTGGAAGCAGAACGCTGCGCACAGTTTCTTCTACTACTTTTTCGGAGAACCGTAGGTCTTCCCCGCGAACAGCAGGGGAGCTCATCAGTGCAAAACGAATCGCATCTGCTCCGTGTTTGTTTACTACTTTGAGAGGGTCTGGATAGTTTTTGAGCCTCTTACTCATCTTTTTTCCGTCTTCGGCAAGTACAGTTCCATTCACAACACAGTGTTCAAACGGGGATTTTCCGAAGAGGGCAGCACCCAGTACTGTTAGTGTGTAAAACCATCCACGCGTTTGGTCCATTCCTTCTGCAATAAAGTTCGCAGGGAACACAGGTGGCTGCTTAGTATTATGATGACACATTTCAAATGGATAGTGCTCTTGTGCATACGGCATAGATCCACTCTCAAACCAGCAGTCCAGCACTTCTGGAATACGCTTGAGAAATGGGTTGAGTGTCAGAGGAATAATGCCTGCATTTTTTGGACGCATGTTGAGTGCGGCGTCATACCCAAGGTTTTGAATTACAGTGTGAAGTGCACGGGTTGTTCCACCATGTGATACAACGATCACTTTCTTTCCTGCGTATTTTTCGAGGAGCATCTGGCAAGCCTTTTCTACTCTTGTGATAAATTCCGTAAAGCTTTCTCCTTCTGGTGGTGTTCTATGGTGAAAGGAAACAGATTTACTTTCTTGGTTTGCGCTAGGGTAATCTTTAAGGACTTCATCAATATGCTTTCCGTCCCACACTCCTTCGTTACGTTCACGAAGATCTTCCCAGAATTCTGTAACTTCTACACCGATTTCTTTTCCGATAATTTCTGCTGTCTGCTTGGCACGTTTAAGGTCTGAGGAGATGATGACATCAATGTGTTCTTTCGTAAGGGCTTTTGCAGTCTCATGTGCCTGTGCAATACCAGTTTCATTTAAATCATTATCAGTATGTCCTTGAGAAAGGCCCTGCGCGTTCCAGTCTGTTTGTCCGTGACGCACAAGTATCAGTTCTATACTTTTATCTGTTTTACCTCCCATCCACGATACATCATCCACGGTGTCTTTATGCAGATCGAGTTGCTGATTCTTATCATGGTCCCAATAGTATTGCGCGGGAGTAGCTTTTTCTGGGTAGGGTCTGTGGCTAAGCTTGAGAGGATCTTCTCCGGTAAAGAAGTGCTCAATATTTACCATAGGGTCTGCGTGGGTTATAACAATCACGTGTTCACTACGGTGGCGGGGGAGTATCTCTTCCATAAAGCTGCCAAGTCGCGCTTGCACACTTTCCCATGTTTCCATTCCATCAAAGTGATAGATACTTTCTGGCTTTCCACTTTCTATCTTGTGCGCTCTGCGCTCTTTGATAAATGTAAGATCAGAAAAGTCCACAGTCTTGCCTTCCCATTCCCCAAAGCTTACTTCGCGAAGGCGCTCATCGACGATTACTTTTGCTCCAGTTTGCTTAGAAACTATCTCTGCAGTTTGTTGTGTACGCGCTAGAGGACTGCAGTAGATAACATCAACATTTTGCGTCTTTAGCCAGTCTCCTGCCTTTTTTGCTTGGCCTTCTCCTTTCTTTGTAAGATCTGTACCGGGGAGTTCTCCCTGGTAGATAGGAATAATATTCCCTTCACTCTCTGCATGGCGCAGTGCAGTGACCTTCGTAAAGCGAATCAGCTTTTTCTTCATCAAGTCATCCCGTGATCCGATGACTTCAAAGTCACTATCACTATCCACTATCCACTTTCCACTTTCCACTTTGCCCGATCGCCAGATCGGCAATGGTGTTCCCCAATATCTATTTCTACTGATGGCCCAGTCGCGCGCGTTTTCGAGCCACTTTCCAAAGCGCCCGTCACGTACATGCGATGGTACCCATTCCGTTCTACTATTTGCATTAAGCATGCTGTCTTTAAACTGATCAACAGCCACAAACCACGATGCTGTGGAGTAGTTAATCAGCGGGCTGTCGCAACGCCAGCAGTGAGGGTAGCTGTGCTTGTAGCTCTCTGCTTTAAACAAGCGGCCCATCTCTTCTAGCTTTTTCGCAATGGCCTTATCAGTCTTGGTAGGGTCATCGATAGGTTTTACATCAAGCCCAGCAAAATCAGTAACTTCATCAACAAAGCGCCCATCCATTCCTACATGACTAAGAACTTCAACGTTTTCCCGTTTTCCAAGTTCGTAGTCATCTGTTCCAAACCCAGGTGCAATGTGCACAATTCCGGTTCCATCTTCTACGGTAACAAAATCACCTTCGACAATCCTGAATGCATTTTGTGCTTTGTACTGCGTGGCAAAGTAAGAGAAGAGTGGTTCGTAGGTTTTTCCGATCAAGTCTTTTGCTTTTAGTGTTCCAACGACGTTATATTCTCGATCTTTAAATACTTTTTCGACAAGAGCTTTGGCAACAATGTAGGTGACGTTTGATCCTTCTTCTTGAACTTTCGCGTACGTAATATCTTTTCCTACAGCGAGGAAGAGGTTACCAGGAAGAGTCCATGTTGTTGTAGTCCATGCAATTAACACAGTATTTGGGTCATCCGTCAGCGGATACGTCGTAAACGTCGTCCAGTCACTTACATCCTGATACCCAAGGGTAACTTCGAAGTTGGAAAGGGGAGTGACACAGCGTGGACACACGTGCATCGACTTACGTCCTTCGTAGATGTATTTCTTTTTATGCAGTTCAGAGAACACCCACCAGATACTTTCCATATATTCTGGATCCATTGTTTTGTAGTCCCAGTCCATATCTACCCAACGTCCCATACGTTCTACAACTGTGCGCCAGTCTTCTGCGTGACGTTGCACTGCAGAGCGACACAAATCATTAAATACGCCGATTCCCATCTCTTCAATCTGCTGCTTATCTTTAATGTCATGTTCTTTTTCTATCAAGTTCTCGATAGGAAGCCCATGACAGTCCCAGCCAAATCTTCTTTGTACCATATTTCCTCTCATGGTTTGATAGCGAGGAATTACATCTTTAATTGTTCCTGCAAGAAGGTGTCCGTAATGAGGAAGCCCTGTAGCAAATGGAGGACCATCATAAAAAGCAAATTCAGAATTTGGCTTCTTTCCACTTGATCCTAAGCTTTTCTCTGGAGTATCCAATACGTCACCAGTTTCTGGCTTATGTTTGCGAATAGACCGTTTAAACGTATCTTCTTCCTTCCAATACTGAAGAATGCCTTCTTCTAAGTCTGGGAGGCTCTGTGCTGGGTCAACGGGATCAAACATGTGGCAACAGTGTAGACTATTTACTGTTAACCTACAGCCACTTCACCAGCTATATCTTTCTCGAAGATCTCTTTTATCGACTGCGTATCTTTAGACTGAGCTAAGGCCCATTTAAGTTTTACATATGTAGCTTCTGGCGTCATATCACTTGTTGGAATAACACCGAGCTCCATGGCTTGCTGCCCTACTTCATACAGGTACATGCGTGTTGTTCCGTAAATACATTGTGTAGAAACAAGTACAGGAATGCCCTTTTTTGTTGCAGCGGTAATAGCAGGTAGCAGACTATTTTCTTGATTGGGAATGTTACCTGGTCCAAAGGACTCAAGGATCAGTCCATCAATATCAGTCTTGGTAATGGCTTCGATAATAGAGGGTTGCATCCCAGGGACAATCTTTAGCACTGCAATATTTCCGCTAAATGCATTCTTGAGCTCTAGGGAACCACCGTGTCTTCGGTGTGTTTCTGGGTTTGTAATTTCTGGTTGCAAGCGAATAGATCCGAGTTCAGGAAATACGGGTGAAATAAAGGCATTACGCTCACTCTCGCTTACTTTCATACTGCGATTACCACGCAAAATTTTTGTCCCAAAGACAATAGCAACTTCAGCAAAATCCATTGTTGCTGCCTGACAGGCATTTACAAGATTAGAAATAGCATCAGTACCAAGGATATGTGGTGGCACCTGTGCCCCAGTTAAAACAATTGGCTTTCCAAGATTTTGTAGTGCAAAAGAAAGTGCAGCAGCAGTATACGACATGGTGTCTGTACCGTGGACCACTACAAAACCATCAAACTCACTATATTTTTTGTAGATAGCATCAGCTATTTGTATCCAATGTGTTGGCTGAATATTGGTGCTATCAATATTCGTAATCGTCTTTACGTGAATATCAAACTCTTCCTTAAGAAATGGTGCATATGCCATAAGCTCTTCGACATCCAACCCTGGTTGGAGCGCAGACGTTTTGCTGTCTTGCCGCATTGCGATGGTTCCACCGCAGAAGAGAACGAGTATGGCAGGTTTTCGGTTAGGCATGGGTTAAGGTGAAGTTCTAAGGACAGAGGAAACGCCCTCGTGAGAGTATAGGTATTCAAAGATAAGCCGCACGCTTTGAATGCTATCTGTGTGCACGCCGATTGTGGCAGATTTACCATCAAACTCCAATAATTCTAATGGAGTTTCTACGATAGATTGAATAGTGGTAATCATGCTAAGAGGGTTGCTTTCTGGTTCGAATAACCACTTTAAAGCAAACCGGAATGGATATTGCATTACGTGGTCCTTTTTTATGCCCAAGGATACAATTTCACGCGATGGAGAGTCAGCACGTTTCTCATTGGTTGAGAATACATCAATAACATCTGGTCGACTGTGTACGCCAATAATATTGCCCTTTCGTAGTTCGTCGATTGATGTGCGTAGAATAAATTTTATTTTAGGATTTGGAGGTATACGAGAAGGGAATACAAAACACTTTGGATCAATCAAGAAGAAGTCCGAAGGGGCACAACATTCTTGAATAAATTCAAAAGGATTGATATTTCCACTACCGACAATAGCAATTTTCTCTTCGTACCCATCGAACCGACTCCACAATGATTTGCGCCACCAGGCGGAAAAGAAAGGGTCGATAAGAATATCGAACATATGGTTTATGATTTCTTCTCCATTTTTCTGTTTCCTCTTCATTGTTTGATTCGAAAGGGATTCAGTTAAGAATTTCTGGGCAAGTGACGTATGGCAAATAAACATATCAACTGGAGTTCTTTGTAACTTACGTTTATCAAAACTCAGATCGGCAAAGTCACCATCTTCTACAATGTGGTTTATGGAAACGGGCTTATTATTTATATTCGCCCCCTTCAGAAAGTTTCCAGATTCTGGACTCGTATGATAGGCAAGATCCAGAACACTAGAGTGCACAGGGGTATCAATAATCTTTTTTGTACTACCTGTGAGGTGTATATGGCAGCGGTCACCAAAAATTTCTGATTGTATTGTCCGAAAGAAGTTCGATGTGTCTTTTGTGTTACTTTCTAGGCTGAGTAGTATCTGCATCCAGGGTGGCGTTTTCTGAAATGTTTTTACACTTCTTGGTCGCAATGTATATGGTAGGGCAGAGCCATACCTAGACTGTTTCTCCATTCCACTTGTTTGAATAATAATTTTTATAGGAATGCCATTACTGGAAAGCAGCGTTGTATGCAGGGCTTGATATCCATTGGTTTTTGGGTGAGCGATGTAGTCACTAATCCGATTGGGCAGTACGACTGCAAACCGATGCAGATATCCCATTACCTGATAGCAGTGCTCCTCTTTTTTGGTAATTACCTTAACGCGGAAGAAGGTTTCTACAGTATCGAGAACAGAAAGTTGCCCTTGTGCCGCGCGTTTTATTCCACTGGCATGTCGTGGCTCTAGGTGAATATTCACAGTACCAAATCCCATTTCCTTAAGGAAAGTGCGCATCCGTGATGCCCACCGTTGCAAGTATTTGAGCTGTTGCTGATTTGAGCGCGCGCGCTTATGTTCTATAAGGGAATATTCTATCGGATCCAATATCTCTAGGCAGAGATCAGAAAGTGCTTCGAACCAAGGGCGTATGCCTATGATATCTGCAAGTGGACAGTAAATATCTTGAGTTTCTCGAGCTATTCTCATCTGTTTCTCTTGTGGAAGGACAGATAGCGTCTGCATGTTATGGAGCCTATCAGCGAGCTTGATAAAAATTACCCTCATATCAGATCCCATAGCGCGGAACATTTTGCGGATGGAATACATATTTCGTTCCGAAGACGGAAGGTCTTTTTCTACAGCACTAACCTTTGTTACTCCTTCGACAAGATTGCTAACTGGAGCTCCAAAAATCTCCTGTAGTTTCTTCTGGCTCATGGAGGTATCTTCAACAGTATCGTGCATTAAAGCAGCAATAACTGTCTCCATATCAGCATCTAACGTTGTTTTAAGGAGTTCTGCTACTGCCTTCGGATGCTCAATATAGGGCTCTCCAGATGCACGAATTTGCCCATTATGAGCTGATTCAGCTACTTTTAGAGCCTCTTTATACGTGTGGATAACAGAGGAGGAGGGCATAGTAGAGTAATAATATACGTATTATCGACTTGTTTATAGTAGATTTATGATTCTATAATAGTTGACCATTTAAAGAAAAGGATTACTTATAATATTTCTATGTCTGAAAAATCTAAATACGGCATGCTTGTAGTCAATCTAGGTGGCACAATTAGTTGCAGCGAATTTATCCCTGGTACTGACACATTGTTTGATCCAAATAAGCACACAGATGTACCTCAAGTAGAAGTGCGCCCAGAACGAGGAAAAATAGAAGCTCTTATGAGGGATCATGTAGATAGTAAGACTCTAGAGCGATTTCCAACGACAATAAATTATAAAGAGGATGACGTCCTTAAAGACAGTGCAGAGTATACAGTTACAGATTTGATGCGCATAGTACGCAACGTGCGTGCGGATCTCCGAAAAAGTAAAAACCGTAGTCAGATTCTCACTGCTGGTACAGATAACGCTGCACCTCTGGTACAAGCGATTGCCGAAGGAGTCCCAAAGGACCTTCTTGGAGATCGGTCTATCATTATTGCCGTTTCGAATGACCATGTGGGCAATGTCAGCCAACCGACAAATAAGCATCCGGCAATAGTAAGCCTAGTCAACAGTCTTTACCTTTCGACGCGTACAGACGAAATCAAGGGAAGAATAGGGCTTTGCACAGGGTTAAACTTATTTGCTCCACGCGGACTCGTAAAATCCAGTACAAAAGGTGAGGCATTTCATAGTAGATTTACACCAATTGCCAATGCCAAAGATCTCCCTCAGCCAGAATGGGCATACACATTACCAATCCGTCCTTGTGACAAGCCATCAGGGCAAGAGCATGACTACCTTCTTGCACCTGGCATAGAGACAGTGAAGCTCTCATGGGCATCAGAGTACGAAAATACACTAACAGCACTTGCTGCACAGTTAAACCCAGGCCTTGTTGGAAGCATGTTTGAACGATTGAGATTTAAGAAGGAAAAACGAAAGCTGAATGGTGTAGTGATGCAGGCTCCAGGGACGGGCAATCTTAATCAGAATGAAGAAAGTCTTTCGTACATTGTTGACGCTACAGAAATGGCTGCAAAAGAAGGTGTGCCCGTCATTCTCATCGCAGATCCTGTGCAGCCCCAAGATTTTAACCCTAATGACAATCTAGCAGGTGGATATGGAGGGAGTTTTGCTCTTATAAAGCCTATTTTGGACAAGCTATCTCCAACTGGAGCTTCTCTCCTTATCGATGGCGAGGACTTGACACACACGGAGGCCACATCATTGTTATCAGCTGCTGTTGCACGAGCCACGGAACATCACGGATATAAAGGTTTTTATGTTATTGAATACACACAATCATATGTTGATAATTACATAAGTGCGATGTCACAAAAGGACTAATTAAAGAGAATAATTTTGCTTTAAAACGGTTATTTTGATAAAATAATGCTCTAATTTTTATCTGGATTTATAGCTACGTATGTCTATAGACACCTCTACATTTCATGCCAATAAAGGTCAGCCGGTTGTTGCACAAAAACCGTCGCTTCTTTTGATACCGGAAGGAGGTACTATCTGCTCTCGTAGTGCTGAAGAGGGGAATGTTTTAGATACTGAAGTTCCTGTGGAGATTTTATCTTTGCTTTCTAACCAGCGTTCGGATTTGTTTTCAAAAATAAGACAAAAAGGAAATAGGAAATTAGCAGAGAGTCAGGATGTTACAATGAAGCGCTTAGAACAATTTGGACGTTTGGTTCAAACTGCTATGCGTGAGACGCAACAGGATATTATTGCGCTCGTAAGTGCACACAAGGCTCCTCGGTATGCAATAGCTGCAGCGTTAGCTCTTTCGCAAGATGATGTTCTCTCCCAAAAGACTGGTCGCAATCGGTCGCTTATTCTTGCGTGTTGTAGCCAGGCTATAGGTGAGGATACCAATGTTCCATTACAGACAGTTGAGGATGCTGTTGGGCTTTCTGCGGATACAAATATGAGAGGAAGGGGAGGTGTGTTGTATGGAGACACTCTTCACTCCCTAACAGGACTCGAAACAGATAAATCAGAGACACCAGTATTTCGTGAACGAGTTAGTAAAATTGCAAGGAAACATGACAATGGACAATGGATGTTTACGAGCAAACTCGACAGCCAGGATTTTGCAGGTCAAGGAGGGCAATTTGCTCTGATGCCAGGAGTGCGAACCATGGTAATTTCTGATGACCCAAAGCAACAAGATCAGAATCCTCAACTAGCAGATATTAAAGGCCGAGGTAGAGAAAAAAATCTAACAGGCATTGTGCTGAAGACAAAGACCCATCGTAACCCACTTGAAGTAATAGACCCGAAAACGCTTGAGGAATTAGGTGATAACGGAATTCCAATATTAATAGTAGGTCAGTGTTCTGCGTTGGTAAATGGCCAAGCTGAAAATATGGTTACAAACACGTCTATTCTTAACGAGAACACTCGCTTGCTTGATGGAGATGGTATGTATAGTGGCCAGGCAAAAGTTGTTCTTGCAGAAGCATTAGCTGCATCAGAGTTACTAGGAAATATTAGCGAAGCTGAGAAAATGGAATTCATCCAAGAGCGTTTGAACTCCTACGCATTTATAGATAGAACCAAGGCATTCTAGGAGGAGAGAATTGAAAGAATATAGGCTTTTACATTTCCAAAAATTTCTGTTTTATCATCGAGAGCTTCGATACCAGTTTTGGTAAACCAGCGTATATCATCTCCTTCTTCTTCTGCGAGAACCAAATCTTGAGATTCATCAATAGGGCGTGCTAGAAACAAAAAGTCCATATGCTGGTGGGCAGGCTCATTACGCTCTGGGCATTCTGGGATATTTTCTAGCAACATAGCGATAGGAGTTTTAAGCATGTGACCTTCTTTAGGACAATCTGCAAAAAGATCTTCTGCAGCACCACCAACGATTTCTACATCGAGACCTGTTTCTTCCTTACATTCTCTGGCTGCGGTTTCTTCTGGACTTTCACTGGGGTCAACGTGTCCTCCAGGTGGCATCCATCTTTTTAGTCTTTTATGCCAAAGTAATAGTGTTCGACTCTGTGAATCGACAATGAAAGCAGTGGCTGTGAAATGCTTTTGCATAGGATTCGGGTTGGGGCTAGGGTTTGGATTGAAGTGTGTTCATGGTATCATCATATCCCGAACCTAACCCTAACCCTACCCCCATTTCCATGGTACTCATCAACGACAACTCATCCGTTCTTGCAATTGGAGATCATCTTCCACATTTTGCTTTGCCAGCTACAGATGGTTTGACGGTGGACTCTACTATGATTAAAGATCCAGTGTTAGCAGTAGTATTTACCTGCAATCACTGCCCATATGCTCAAGCGTATGAAGAAAGGCTTAAAACAATGATGGAAAAGTTTGAACAGACACAGTTTGTCCTTATTAATAGTAATGATGCTACGGAATATCCAGAAGATAGTTTCGATCGTATGAAAGTAAAAAAAGAAGAAACTGGTTGGCCAGGTATGTATTGCTTTGATGAATCTCAAGAGGTTGCAAAGAGCTTTGGTGCACTATGTACCCCCCATTGCTTTGTATTTGATATCGAGCGAAACCTAAAGTACAAAGGTCGTATCGACAATAACTGGGAGCACCCACAAGAGGTGACCGAGCACAACTTGCATGATGCCATTCAGGCACTAGAAGAATCTCAGGAACCTGCGAACCACGAAGAGCATGCCATTGGATGTAGCATCAAGTGGAAGACTGAGGCTATGGTCTAGTTGATCAAATTTTTTGATCAACTATTTCCGCTAGTGGAACTTCAACTTCAAATGCTTGCACCGCATATACAGAGAAGAGATCAACCAGAACCAAGCTTTCTTCTGTTAAGAAATATTTCTCAATGGGATTACTCGTTTCCGACGGGTAAGTGCCGATGCCTTCTTTGGTAACTTGAGCTTGAACATACTCTAAAAGAACAGATTCTTCCGCGAATTCCGTAAGAGGAATCGGTTGCCCCGTAGAAAGATCAAATACGAGTGTTGTAATACTATTATTCGGGTGTACAGCGCCTTCAAGATATTGTGATCGCGATAGGACAACACTGAAATAGTGGTCATCGAGTCTGGTTACTTCAAAATCTACCTCCGTGCTATCTGTAAGTTCTGCACCACCTTCTTTGAGGCAAGCGCTTGTATCTTCTTGAATATCAGGAGAAAGTGTTTCATAGGCAGAGGATACTACAGTGGAGGGTTCACCTCGACAACCAAGATTTCCGGCCAAGCGAAAAGCCTCGTTCTGGCACTACTTTCGCCAATTCCACGTGTTATAGCTAGAGTTCTATCATCTTCGAGAGCAAATAGCCCTTGGTCATATTCTTTCCCTAAACTTGTGGGTAGCTCTGTAAGAGGTTCGAGCCCAGGAATACGTAACTGTCCTCCATGGGTATGCCCAGCAACAATAAGGTGAGCGGAGTCACTCTGTGATTCATCAATAACACTTGGGTTGTGTGAGAGTAAGATTGTGTAGGTGTCTTTGGGTATTTCACTAAGACTCGCTGCAATATCATGGTGACCTGTCCATAAGTCATCAATGCCTGCAATGGCTATCTTGCTGTGGGCTAGTTGTAGAATCTGATTTTCATTTCGCAGTACTGTGACATCAAACTCTTCTAGTTTTTGGGCGATCTTCTCTCCACGGTCTTTTCCAGAATATCGCTTACCAGTTAGAGACTGATATTCCCCCAGATCATGATTCCCAAGTACTGCAAAGGTGCCGAGTGGTGCATTGATATCAGCAAAGGGTGCAAGATCATCTGGGTTTGCTGACCTCGTAAATACAAAGTCTCCGGGCATCAGGACAATATCTGGCAGGAGGCTATTTGTTTTTTGTACAACACGTTCCAAAAATTTCTCCCCTTTGTAGGGGCCGACATGTGCATCAGAGATGACGGCAATTTTTATAGGTTCTACAAGAGGATGTGTTACCTCTACGCGTGTAACAACTATTATTTGTGGTTCTATGAATGCGGCGTAGATTATGAGAATGAAGGCGAAGAAGGCGAAGAAGGCGAGGAGTGCGACGACATGTTTTAGAAGAGATTTGTGAGGGTGTTTTTTTGTCCAAATAGTGCATGCCACTCCACAGCTTAGAGATAGCGCCATGATCAGAAGGATCATAAGATCCCAGAGGAAGATGTCAGAATTGAGGAGGAACATTCAAAAGGAAAGTGGAAAGTGGAAAATGATCTGAGCCATAGTGTAGCGCTATTTTCCGTTTTCCGTTTTCCGTTTTCCGTTTAGTACTTTCTTCAAATAGTCTCCTGTATAGCTACCCTTTGTCTTAGCAACCTCTTCCGGAGTTCCTATGGCAATAATGTGTCCACCACCACTTCCACCGTCAGGTCCAATATCAATCACGTGGTCAACAGACTTCACAACATCCAAGTTATGTTCAATTACCAGTACAGTGTTTCCTTTATCTACAAGCCTCTGCAGTACATCAAGAAGCTTCTGGATATCATCAAAGTGTAGACCTGTTGTAGGTTCATCCAAGATGTAGAATGTATTTCCTGTTGCACGCTTTGTAAGCTCTGTTGCCAGTTTTACACGTTGTGCTTCTCCTCCAGATAGCGTCGTTGCACTTTGTCCAAGGTGAATATAGCCAAGGCCAACATCTTGCAATGTTTGTAGCTTCTTCTTGATAGAAGGGATCGCATCAAAGAATTTGAGAGATTCGTTAATCGTCATCTCCAGTACATCCGCAATTGTTTTTCCTTTATAGGTAATCTCGAGTGTCTCACGGTTATAGCGCCGAGCCTTACAGGCTACACATGTTACAAAGACATCAGGAAGGAAGTGCATTTCGATACGCTTGAGCCCATCACCTTCACACTCTTCACAGCGACCACCCTTTACGTTAAAGCTAAAGCGTCCCGCCTTGTATCCACGAAGCTTTGCTTCTGGTGTTGCAGCAAACATGTCACGAACATCAGTAAATACTCCTGTGTAGGTAGCGGGATTACTGCGTGGCGTTCTACCAATAGGGGATTGATCAATCACAATAGCTTTATCCAAATGCTCTACTCCAGAAATACTACCAACATTTTGTGCCTTCGTTTTGGCTTTATTAAGAGCCTTCTGCAGTTCTGGTCCCAAGATTCCGTGAATCAAACTAGATTTACCAGAACCAGATACGCCTGTAACACCAATAAAGGTACCGAGCGGAATAGACACATCCACGTGTTGCAAATTATGGTGGTGCGCGTCAGTAATTTCGATAGTTTTACCGTTTCCCTTACGTCTTGTATCAGGAATGGCAATAGATTTCTTTCCACTGAGGTACTGTCCGGTTACAGATTCTGGGTTCTTAATCAGTTCTTTTGGGGTTCCTTGTGCAACAACAGATCCACCATACTTACCAGCGCCTGGGCCTATTTCTAGGAGGTAGTCTGCAGATTGAATTGTCTCTTCGTCATGCTCTACAACAATCACAGTATTTCCGAGGTCGCGTAGATTGTTAAGCGTTGTGATAAGTCTGGCATTATCGCGTTGATGCAGACCGATACTTGGTTCATCTAGTACATAGAGCACTCCCTGCAGCGCAGATCCAATTTGTGTAGCCAAACGAATACGTTGAGCCTCTCCACCAGATAATGTTGCTGCACTACGAGAAAGTGTCAGGTAGGTCAGTCCTACATTTTCGAGGAATGATAGCCGCGCGATTACTTCTTTAAGAACTTTTTTTACGATGGTGTATTCGTAGTTTGAGAGTATACCTATATTCTTCATCGCTTTCTCATCTTTTTCGCGGTCCTTTTTAGGGATGAGGGCGGTGAAGAATTGCTTTGCTTCATTAATACTCATTTCTGTTGCATCAACTACGTTTTTATCACCAACCATTACTCCAAGAATCTCCTTCTTTAGACGACGACCTGCACAGTCAGGACACGGGAGTTCTAACATGTATCCTTCTATTTGGCTGCGCATGTAGCTACTGTCGGTTTCTCTGTGGCGACGCTGGAGATTTGGAATCACTCCTTCGTATGTTGTTTGATATTCACCCTCAAACTTATTGGAATCCCAGTTCACCTGTAGCTGCTCGTCACATCCATTCAAAATAAGATCACGAGTGTCCTCAGGGAGCTTATTCCATGGAGTATCAAGATTAATACTCTTTTTCTTTGCGAGTGCTTCTAAAATTTTCATCATAAATCCCATACGACTTGCGGATGTTGCCCACGGGTGAATAACTCCTTCTGCAATAGAAAGTTTAATGTTTGGCACAACACTTGTTTCTTCTACTTGCAGAATAGATCCAAGACCATGACAAACCTCACATGCACCATGTGGTGAGTTAAATGAGAAGCTGCGTGGTTCGATAATAGGAATAGCACGTTCGGGGTGATCGTGACAGACATACTCCTCCGAGAACTGGCGAACATCATTCGTATCTGCATTCATCACCATCATGAGGCCACTTCCTTTATTAAGTGAGAGTTCAACAGAGTCTGCTAGGCGTGTTCGGTTAGGGTTGGCCTCTCCTTTTTTTGTTTCAAGGTCACGAACGATCATACGATCGATCACAATTTCGATGTTATGAGATTTCTTTGCATCCAAATCTATTTCCTCATCAACAGTGACAATGTCTCCATCAATACGCATACGTACAAATCCTTCTCGTCGGATTGCATCAATAATTTTGGTGTGTTGCCCCTTTCGTCCACGCACAAGAGAAGAAAGAAGAAAGATTTTGGTTCCTTCTTCCATATCAGCAATGATATCGACAATCTGTGAAGGGGTTTGCTTTGTAAGCTCTCCATTACAGTCTGGGCAGTGCACATGGCCAATCTTTGCCCAAAGGAGACGCATGTAGTCATAAATCTCTGTAGTGGTACCCACAGTAGAACGTGGATTCCTTGGCGCAGTCTTCTGATCGATAGAAATAGCTGGGCTAAGACCCTCTATGCTATCTACTTCTGGTTTCTCCATTTGAGCAATAAATTGGCGAGCATATGCAGAAAGAGATTCTACGTATCTTCGCTGCCCTTCGGCAAAAATCGTATCAAACGCAAGAGAGGACTTTCCAGAGCCCGAGAGCCCTGTAACCACCGTAAGCTTGTTACGTGGTATTTCTACGTCGATCCCTTTAAGGTTGTGCATTTTGGCACCTTTGACCGTAATTTTGTCCATTGGAGAGAATTTTGAAGATATTTACAAAAAAAAGCCGCGCTGCCTGCGCCGCTTTGACGACTAAGCTTAGCAAGAAAAGGAGGTTCTGTCTAGGGTTAGAGGGAGAATCTGTATTTAGATATTGGTAAGTTCCAAACTTTTCTCTATCCGACTGACACGCTTCGGCAGAAACTCGAGTTCGATATCATCAAGTCGCTTATCAATATTCTGGAGAGCTGTACTATTCCATAGTAGCTTCTGATCAATCCCATCCAATCGGCCATCAATCCCATCCAATCGGCCATCAATCCCATCCAATCTTCCATCAACCCCATCAATCCTTTCTTCTAAACCATCAATACGTTTATAGACTTGTAGGAATCCCTTACGGAATTCTGATGCATGGATTTGCATCTGATTCAGAATATCGGTGAGGGTGATGTCATTTGTCATGGGAAGGGAGAATAAATGATCAATGATCAATGAACAATGGCCAAAATATATCTCTCGTAAATACATTTCAGTATTACCCCTTGAATAAGGGAAATAATCAGTTCTAAAAACAAATGGAACAACGATAAATAACTATACATTCTTCTACAAACTATCCACTATCAACTATAAACTTATCCCTGTGTTTACAGGAATCATCGAAGCAACGGCTCCTATTATCTCTAAAAAGAACAACCAATTAGTTATTGCACGTCCAGAGTTTTTTGAAGATATGCCTTTAGGGTCAAGTATCGCAGTCTCTGGTGTATGTCTTTCGGTAACTGCTTTTGATAAAAAATCCATGACGTTTGATGTCGTGCAAGAAACGTGGGATAAATCAAAACTTGGTTCTCTATCAGAAGGGGATACTATCAATCTAGAACGAGCATGTCTTGCAGATTCTCGTTTGGATGGGCATGTGGTTCAAGGTCACTGTGAAGGAGTGGGAAGTGTAAAACGGAAAACGGAAAACGGAAAATTGACTATAAGGGTGCCAAAAGAACTGATCAAATTTTTTGTACAAAAAGGATCAATTGCCTTAGATGGTGTGTCACTTACAATTGCTGCGATCACTGAAACCCAAATCACGGTTGCGCTTGTTCCGCTTACCATAGAAAATACAACGCTTGGATTCTGCAAAGAAGGAGATGCTATTAATATAGAAACAGATATAGTTGGCCGATATCTTTACGCATTCACTCATGAAGAAGCTGCCCTCCAAAGGTGATATACAAGAAATTATAGAATTATCACTACGCCCTGCGTGGCGTATCGGCATTGTGTACTCTTCTTTCTATAAAGAAGAGATAGAGACTATGCTGCAAGGTGTAATTACAACATTTAAAGCGGTAGGCATGCAGGAGGGAAATATTAGCCAACATCCTGTCCCTGGATCTTTCGAAATACCACTTGTCGGAGCTGCACTTGCAAAAAATCGATCAGCAGATGCACTAATTGGTCTAGGTATTATTGTAGAAGGAGAAACGCACCATGCGCGCCTGATAGCAGAAAACACATCACGTGGAATCATGGATGTGCAGACACAATATGCAATCCCGTTTGCAAACGAAGTGTTGTATGTAGACTCTCTAGATCTCGCAAGACAACGTCTACATAAAGGAGAAGAGGCTGCACTGAGTGTTCTACATTCGCTTGCGCAACTAGCAAGCATACAGTCTTGATACCTTGTGAAGTATATATAGTTACGTGTAAGATCTATAGCAACCTTCCATGTATAGACCTACTATCGTCGCGTTTTCGGCGCTCACCATTGCTCTTAGCATTGTAAGTATTGCAAAAGCTGCATCGGTGTTCCCTGATGTCCCACAAGGACATCTCTTTCAGGAAGCTGTAGAAGAACTCGTGCGTGCGCAAGTAGTTAATGGAAATCCTGATGGAACATTTCAGCCTGATAACGATGTAAACAGAGCTGCAATGCTTAAGATGCTCTATAAAGCAAAAGGAAAAGTGCCAGATCCTCTAAGTGTTCGTTGTTTTCCAGATGTAGAGATCGGCAGTTGGTACGAACCATATGTGTGTGATGCTGCAGCACGAAGGTATGTAAATGGATACGCTGATGGAACGTTCCGTCCAAACCAATCTGTAAATCGTGTTGAGGCACTTAAGATGATTATGACGGTATTCGATATTCCTTTAGAGATCATCACAGATGACAACCGAGAAATCGTAAATTTTGCCGATGTATCACTATCTGCGTGGTACACACAGTATCTTCTAACTGCGTATAACACACAGATTTTGCCTATTCCAGGTCAAACAGGTGCACGCTTTATGCCTGACATGCCTTTAAGTCGTGGTGAATCTGCTGCATATATCTTTAATGCGTTGCATGCAGACCTTATGGCAGTTCGAGAGCAGACACAGCGAAGCAGTGTAAGTAGTACAAGTAGTACTTCTTATAGTAGCCAAACCGCAGAGCAGAATTCATCAGCAGCAAGTGAGGATGAAGATGAGGGAATAACAGGTGTGATGAATGAATCACTTCCATTCGATCGTTCTGGAAAGTTCTCTGCCGCGCAGCCAGTGTCCTATGCATTTAATGTCGCTACGGCAAAGACAGTAGATATCGTTGCAAGCTTGCAGTCTGGTCAGCCTGGGCAAATTACATGCCGACTATACTTATTGGATGAATCTGGATTCTCAGATGAATACTTCTTGGGATACCAAGAAGGAGACAAGTGTTACATCAGTGCAACCCTTAACCCAGGGAACTATCAGGTACAGTTACAACCTTCACAGAAAGACACGACATTTAGTGTGGATGTTTCTATAGGAGTAACTGATGGTAATGATGGCTTCCGCAATGCACGTCCAATTGCCGCAAATGCCGAGCGAGAAGATGTTCTTGGTGCTTCGGACTTAGAAGATTGGTATACCTTCTCTATTACATCAGAACAGCGTATGACTGTAGAAGTAGCAAATCCGATGGAGCTTCGTTGCATTGTCTACGCGATGAGCGATGTTGATTTGGCAAGTTTCTCGGGTCCTCAATGTAATCAAGGCTACTTATACCCACCAGGAACGTATTATATCGCTATAGGAAGAAAAGCACCTTTGGATGCTTTGCAGACCTATACAATAAAGTTGGATAAATAGACGAGAAAGTTTGATAGGTTGGGAAGGTTGGGAGGGAAAACAGGGTATACTTTGACCGTATGGATACCTTTGCTTCAATCCCCGAGGCCCTAGAAGTCATTCGTCAGGGTGGAATGATTATTGTTGCTGATGATGAACAACGTGAGAACGAGGGAGACTTAGTGGTAGCTGCCGAACATATGACAACAGAAAAAATGGCGTTCTTTATTCGTCACACAGGTGGAGTTGTTTGTTTGTCACTCAGTAATACAATTGCAGATAAGCTTGATCTTCCACCGATGGTTGCACGCAATACTTCTGCTCGCGGTACACCGTTTACTGTAAGTATAGAAGCAGCAAGTAATGTAACGACCGGAATCTCTGCACAAGATCGTGCAACAACAATTGCTGCTGCAATTAATCCTGTTGCGGTACCTGAGGATCTCAGTCGCCCTGGTCACGTGTTTCCATTGCGTGCGGAAGATGGTGGCGTGTTGATACGCGCAGGCCACACAGAGGCATCAGTAGACCTCTGTAAACTTGCTGGCGTGCAAAAAGGTGCAGTGATTTCTGAACTTATACACGAAAATGGAACAATGATGCGACTTCCGGACTTGAAAGATTTTGCTGCAACACACAATATTCTTTTAGTGTCGATTGCTGATCTCATTGCATACCGACGAAAAAATGAAACATTCATTCGTAAAGCAGCGGAGTCTAAACTTGAAACACAAACAGGAGAGTGGACGATGCGTGTTTACAAAGAAACAATTCATAACTCCGAACACGTTGCACTAATAAAAGGAAACGTCGAACCACTTAAGCCAACACTTGTGCGTGTGCATAGTGAATGTCTTACTGGCGATGCATTTGGGTCTGTGCATTGCGACTGTGGTGATCAACTTGACACCGCAATGAAGCAGATAGAAAAAGAGGGTTCTGGTGTTGTTGTATATATGCGCCAAGAGGGTCGTGGTATAGGTCTTATAAACAAAGTACGTGCATACAACTTGCAAGAGCAGGGGCTAGATACTGTCGAAGCAAATGAGAAGTTAGGGTTTCCAATGGATCTACGAACGTATGGAATCGGTGCACAGATTTTAAAAGATTGTAATGTTGGTCATATAAAACTTATGACAAACAATCCAAAAAAAGTTGTGGGACTCGAAGGGTACGGATTACATCTCATCGAACAAGTGCCGTTGCAAGTAGAAATAAAAAGTGAAAAACAAAAAAAATATTTACGCACAAAAAAAGAAAAGATGGGACACATGTTAGAAGTGGAAAGTGGATAGTGGAAAATGGAAAAAGATTTTGTTCGTAGCGCTTAACTTGGAACACTAAACTTTCAACTTTCATGTGTAACAAACTTAGTTCGCGTTCGTTTTAAATGTACCCAGATAAACAAACAATAATCACAAAAAGTTTATAAAAGACGCGATTTCATTTATTTGTTAGCAGAATGCCCAAAAAGTTGAACACATTTTTTGGTTTTTTACACATTTTTTTTCCAACAAAAATGTGCGGAGTTTTTCTCTGTTGTAAAACAAAAAGAGAAGTTTGATGCAAAAAGTTGTATTTACACAAAAACATAAAATAGTTTTTACGCTTTACGAAAGAACTTCACGAAAATATTTAACCACGTAACATATAGAACAACCCTTCTTATTTATTACCCACCCGTGCTATGCCGGTTCGCAAAAAAAAGAAAGCGACCAAAAAGCGTAAGGTAGCTAAGCGTAAGCCAGCTCGAAAAGCTGTTAAGCGCAAGACAGCTACGAAGCGTAAGCCAGCTAAGAAAGCTGTTAAGCGCAAAACTGCTGCAAAGCGTAAGCCAGCTAAGAAAAAAGCTGCAAAGCGTAAGCCAGCTAAGCGTAAGCCAGCTAAGAAAGCTGTTAAGCGCAAAACTGCTGCAAAGCGTAAGCCAGCTAAGCGTAAGCCAGCTAAGAAAGCTGCAAAGCGCAAAACTGCTACGAAGCGCAAGGCTACAAAGCGTAAGCCAGCCAAGCGTAAGACAGCGCGCAAGCGTCGTTAATAATCGCTACAAGATCTTGTCGCGTGATCAAATACCCGCCTTCGCAAGAGGTGGGTATTTTTTGGTCATGAGGGAAACCTTGGTTTCCCTCATGGGCTCCCTTCCTTTAAGAAATCACTACGTGCGGGGGACCCGCACTTTGTGATGGGTTAGTTAGATTGTTTGTGGTACTCTATCTACCGCTTTACTATGAGGTTACTTTTTCTTATTCCGCTACTCATTCTTACAGCTTGCAAGTCTGTGGAGCAGCCGGTTATACAATTTATTGGTATCAGTGAAGGTACGCTTGCCACAACAAGTAATGACCTAGAATTTATGCAATCGTTTGAAGCTACTTCCCGAGATCTTGTTGGCGTTGTTGCTTTTTCTGCTATTGCAGATGGTTCTACGGTGCAAGCGACGTGGTTTTCTCCTGATGACCGGAGTATGCCAATGGGTAGAACGAGTATTCAAACTGCCTCTGGTTCAAAAGTAGCAAGGTTTACACTTTCATCTCAGGAAGACTGGGAGTCTTCCCCGTTTATGCTTGATATTCGTGCGTGGCATGGAGAAGAAGAGTCACGCCTGACAGCCAGTGGGTCTGTACACTTCTTTACTGGAATGACTGATGAGGAAATAATGAGTTATTACGAAGAACGGCGTGCATGGGATGATCAAAAGGAAAAGCAGCGACAAGAACAAGAGAAGACAGAGCAGGAAAATGCTGGTACAGGAGCAACAGTAGTAGATAGTGAGCTCTAATCTTTTGAGTAGCGTATTACTTTCCTCTTTTCTTCCATATGTTGAAGATCGCATAGTATCCCATGGCAGCATTTCCTAAAATAATGCTAGCGATTAATGCAATGAACGCCCATCCGCGAGCACTAGGGGCTGCACCATGCGAAGGTTCATCAATAAGAATGTGCATAACGGGAAGGATAACATCTATATCTTCCAGCTCTTCCAGCGTTATTCCTGAAGGTGGTTCAATAGTGATAGTCTGTTCTTTGATAGTGACATCATCTATTTGAATTTTGAGTGTATGTTTACCGGTTTTTACATTATGGAATGTTGCGGTTCCCTCATTGTCCGTAACGGAAACTTTTGGTTCTGAGAATAGTACAACAGGTGTGTTCCGCATTGGATTACCGATATCGTCGAAGATGCTCATATGCAATGTGGCAATGAAGAAGGACCCATTGACTCTTTCCATTTGTGTCCGATAGACCTTTGGTTCTGGCAGTTCTGGTTTTGGTGCTGATGGTTTCAGTGTTTCTTGTTCTACTTGCCATGCAATGTATTTCGCATTTTCTTTGGCACGATTACTTGTTCTGTGCACGGTGTCTTTTAGTGCAATAGAACTACGAGCAATAGAATTCGTAGCGGTGTGCACACCATCACCTACTACTTCCAGAGTAGTATTTGCAATCTTTGCGGAGCGTTTTGTTGCTCCCTTGATATTATTTCCCAGAATAATACCCGCATTTTTGAATTTCTGTGCAGTCATTGCAATCATCTCTTCACGCTTTAGGGCGTTCTTTTTCTGATAACTGTTAAGTACTGCGATAGAGGTATCTATTGCATTACCTGTTTGCTGAATAGATTGGTGGGTTTTCTTTGCAAGATAGTCTTTTGTATTTCCAAATGTTGTTTGTACTGTTTGTAGTGCTATGTATGTACCTTGGGAGGTACGGTGAGCAATGTTCTTGCTTATATTTTCTAGACGAGGAGTGTTCTCCATTGCTTTGTACAATAATGCAATAGAGGTATCACGTGTGTATTTGCCAGTATCCCTTAAGGCAAGTCCTATATTTTGCACTGGTGTAATCATGACCCTTACTCCATATGCGATGCTATCTGCAGTATTGCGTACTGCGTATTGCATGCCAGCAATGGATTGATCTACTATAGCGGTTGCTGCATGCTCTATAGAGTCGCTAGTACGAGAGACTGCAGCAATTGCACGAGAGACTGTATCAGTGCCGATTTTTTGTATCGCGCTTATGTACTGTATACCATTTTTTGATGTAGAGATGACTATATTCTGTGCCGCCTTGATAGTATTTCGGATTTGTAGAAGGGGATTGCTGTATACAATTTCTTCTATCTCTTTCTGCAGCTCTTCTATCCGTACTTCTTTCGTCTCCGTTAGCTCTTGCTCCAGAGCTTCTTCTTTCTCTTCTATTTCAGCTATTCTACTGAGTTTTTCTAGCTCTACTGGTTCCAGTTCTACATCTTTAAGAATCTCACGCACCTTTTTTATCATTGCAGCGCGAGCCTCTCTTTCTGTTGGTGCCGCTGCAGCAAGTGGTTCTGATGTTGTAGTAATAGTGCCAGAGGTTTCTATTGGGTCTGAAGTGTATTCTGTTGTTCCTTCCGAAATAGTGGATACTGTTATTGGTATAGCTGTAATACCTGAATCTGCACTTCCGGCAGTACGGATCCGTAGAGAGAGTGCATTGTTTGCTGCAGCACCACCACCACTTGTACTTGCTGAGGTAAACGTCCAATTCGTATTATTTCCACTATCCGTACTGGTTCCTCCAGCGGCAAGCTCTGCACCACCCGTTGCATCACTATCCTTTACATCTAAGTAGGTTAGGCTTTGTGCTCCAGCACCTCCATCAAGAAGAATATTCCATCCACTTCCGGTATTTGTACTGCGTAAGCTGAGAAGATTAGAAGCTGCTCCATTCAATGTAAGCGTTCCAGATGCACTTTGGCGAGCTGTCCAGTCAAAGCTAAGTGTATCTGCACTCGCAACAGTCTTTGTCAGGTTATT
>Ga0209089_10000098_pt1 | contig 74404 bp, 61 predicted proteins | sample ArcticOcean_MG_C_FD_187431 | JGI IMG/M metagenome (GOLD analysis project Ga0209089, IMG submission 187431) | Marine microbial communities from western Arctic Ocean - ArcticOcean_MG_CB2_150 (SPAdes) (version 2) | ecosystem: Environmental > Aquatic > Marine > Oceanic | place: Arctic Ocean: Canada...
GGTAAAATTATAATTGTCGTTGATGATGAAAATAGAGAAAATGAAGGTGATTTTATTTGTGCTGCTGAAAAAGTAACTCCTGAGTTAGTTAATTTTATGATTACTCATGGAAGAGGGCTTGTTTGTGTTCCATTAACTGAAAGCAGATGTTATAACTTAAATTTAGGTAAAATGGTCTCAAATAATACAGATCCATTAAAAACAGCTTTTACAGTTTCAGTTGATTTAAAAGGAAATGGTATTACTACCGGAATATCTGTGGATGATAGATCTAAAACAATAAGAGCATTAGTTGATAATAAAACTCAACCACATCAACTATCTAAACCAGGACACGTTTTCCCATTAATTGCAAAAGAAGGTGGAGTTTTAAGAAGAACTGGTCATACGGAAGCTGCTATAGATTTTTCAAGACTAGCTGGATTAAAACCTGCTGGTGTTATAGTTGAGATAATAAATGATGATGGTTCTATGGCTAGATTACCTGAGTTAATTAAAATTGCAAAAAAATTTAATTTAAAAATAGTTTCTATTGAAAACTTAGTTGCTTACAGAATGGAACACGATAGTTTAATTCTAAAAAAAGTTGATACAGAAATAGAAACAAAGTATGGGAAGTATAGATTACGAGCTTATCAACAAACTACAAATAGTCAAATTCATTTAGCTCTTTCTATAGGTGAATGGAAGTCTACAGAAGCAGTATTGACAAGGATTAACTCATCAAGAATTAATGATGATATTTTGGGGCTTATAACAGGTGCTACCGATAGAAGTATTAATGATATTTTTCACTTAATTAATAAAGAAAAAAAAGGTGCAATTTTGTTTATTAATCATCAAGAATCAAGCGAAAACCTTTTATCTAGAATTAATTTATTGAAGAATACACAAATGAAGGAAAATACAAATCAAGTTCCTCCTTTAAGAATGGATTATAAAGACTTTGGAATAGGAGCCCAAATATTACATGATTTAAACATTAGAAAACTTAGAGTAGTAAGTAATTCAAAACGAATTCCTAGAATTGGATTAACTGGTTATGGATTAGAAATAATTGAACAAGTAAGTTATTAAAAGAACCATAATTTAATTGCCATAACTACAACCATAATTAATAAAGTAATTTTTATAACCTTCTCCCCTTTTTTTACAGAATATCGGCTTGTAAGCCAGGCTCCGAAAATTGTACCAAAAGAAAGCCAGAGACCCATAGCCCAATCAACTTTATTGTTGTAAGCAAATAATACTAAAGCACCCGCAGTATAAATTCCAACTAAAGCAACTTTAGCTGCATTTGTTTTAATAAGAGACAACCTATTATATCTAGTTAAAAAAAACATAATAACTATTCCTATTCCAGCATTTATAAAACCACCATAAATTCCAATAAAAAAGAAAGCTATACAACTAATAATTAGATATTTACCTGTTGTACGTTCTTTTAAAGCTTTAATATCAATTTTAGATTTAAAAACAATTAAAAAACCTACAACAACAATTATAATTGCTAAAATTTTATTAAACAAATCTCCTCGAATGTCAATTGCAATCTGCGCTCCAATCAGAGCTCCAATTGATGCAGAAATTCCCAAATAAACATTAAATGGATATGTGCTTATACCTTTACTTTTATAACCTAGGGTGCCCGAAATTGATTGCATCAAAATACCAATCCTATTTGTTCCATTTGCAACACCTGGAGGTAAACCTAAAAAAATTAAAATCGGTAATGTTAACAGAGAGCCACCTCCGGCTAGTGTATTAATTACACCAGCAATAAAGCCTGAAACAACCAATATGATAATTTCCTGAATATCTTCCATAACGTAAAGATACTTAGTATATAAAAGCTATGTGCAAACTTTTTTTATTACTTAAAAAACAATGTATATTTGCCTCCGCTATGGAGAAATGGCAGAGTGGTCGAATGCGGCAGTCTTGAAAACTGTTGAGGGTCACACCTCCGGGGGTTCGAATCCCTCTTTCTCCGCAACAAAATTCCCTGATATATTTATAAACAATATGTTAGGGTTTTTTATTATAAGTATTTGTACGATTATTGTACGGCTAGTGATCTAAAAGTCTAAAAAAATCTGACCCAAGAGCTTAAAGAAAGACCCCCGATAGGTCTAAATAAATCCACTTTCCTTTTTGGGAGTGCTTCGCTATATGGGTATATTATCCAACTGAAGAAGATGTACCTGTGGTTTAAAAAGACAACCCTCATTCTCAAGCCCAAAACTATAATTTCAAAGAGGTTAAGATGATTTTTTCCATCACTTTATAACCAGCTAAATTTGGATGAACTAAATCGTTAGCTGCAGTATATTCAGGAACTTTTAATCCACCTTTAGAATCAGACATTGAGGAATAATAATCAACATAAGTTATACCGTTTTCAAAGCAATAATTTTTTAATATAGAATTTAGCTTAACTACTTTTGGCCCTGGTTCTAATCCAGGTGACCATAAAAAATCAATAGCAGGTAAAGTTGAGCAAATGTATACAGAAATATTATTTACCATAGCAATCTCTGCCATTGAAATTATATTTTCAGCTGTATTTTCAACAGATATTGGCCCCGTGTTTCTTGCAATATCATTTGTCCCAGCCATTATCACAACACTTTTTGGATTTAAATTAACAACATCAGGCTTAAATCTAATAAGCATTTGAGGTGTAGTTTGGCCTCCAATTCCTCTATTAATAAAAGGATTATCAATAAAAAAATCTTTATCAAATTTACTCCATTGCTCCGTAATTGAATTACCCATAAACACAATACGATTCGGGTCAGTTATTTTTTTTAACTCCTCGTTACTTTCTTGATACCATTTTAAATGTGCCCAATCCATTAAGGTTCCTCCTCCAGCAATGGATATTTTTGGAGTTAACATAAGTTCCTTATATGAACCAGCTCCTATTATATCCTGAGCTTTAATTGTCATAGAAATAAAAATTAATACTAAAGTTATTTTTTTAAATATCATTATTTTTTTGATTTAGAGTGAATCCATTTTAAAAAATCTTTTTCAGCAAATGCATTATTCCAACTACCATGACCAACATTCTCATATAAAGTCATTTTAGGGCTGCCACCTGATTCTATAATTGCTCTTGCCATTTTTAAAGAATGTTTTGGACTAACCACTTTATCATCAGAACCATGAAAAATCCAAACAGGAATTTTATCGGCATATAATTTAGCTAACTGGGGAATTCCATTTCCACAAATAGGAGTTGCAGCAGCAAACATATTTGGTCGTCTACATAATATTTCAAAAGTTCCCATACCACCCATAGATAATCCACTTACATAAACTTTTTGTTTATTAACCTGTTTTTTTTCTATAAACTTATCCATTAACTTTATAACTAGCCCTAGACTTTTGTTAGGTTTTGTAATGTTATTATTGAAAGTTTTGTTCCATTGATCGGATGATAAACTAGGCCATCTGTCATTATTTGAACATTGAGGAAATATTACCCAAGAATTATATTTTTCTCTATTTTCTTTGATTAAAAATAGTTTTCCACCATGCGTAAGTTGAGAATAATTATCATTTCCTCTTTCTCCGGATCCATGTAAGACTAAATGAACAGGATATTTTTTGTTAGGATCGAAATTTAAGGGCTTTAGAATTCTGTAATTAAGTGTGTCGTTTTCAAAAACAAAAGTTTCCTTTTCATACAATTTAAGATCTTGAGAGTTTAAGCTGCTATGTAGAACAAGAAAAAGTAGAAAAGTTAAATATTTCATTTTTTTAATATTTATTATAATACGGGTCATAACTCTAAAACCCTTTTGTTTTAAATATAATAATTAAAGAATTAACGGTTTTTGATTTCTTCAAGAATATAAAAAATTAGTTAAACTACTTTAAATCAGTAACCACCTTTTCTTTTGGAAGGTCTTTTTGAAGGCCACTTCATCTTTTTCCCTGTTTTTTTGTCCAATGGAAGAATACTCTTTTCTCGAGAAGTAGTTTGTTGATCTTCTGAAGCCATATAAGTCAATATTGCTGTTAGTATGACATTATTCCTAACATCATCAAAAATAATCTTATCATATGTATCTCTGTTGGTATGCCATGTATAATTTCTGTAGGACCAGTTCAAAGAACTTAAACTGAAAGCGGGAACACCAGCTGCAACAAAAGAAGCATAATCTGAACCACCTCTTGAGGGATAACCTGGGAAATCTGTTTCAATATGTTTATTTATTTGTTCAGGTACTTTATTTAACCACCTTCCTATATAATCGTATGAGTTTAAAAATCCTTGACCAGAAATATTAACAACTCTTCCTGTCCCATTATCTTGATTAAATACAGCTTGGATATTTTTAATAATATCTGGATGATCTTCAACAAAAGCTCTAGATCCATTAAGTCCTTGTTCTTCACTTCCCCAGTGCCCGACAAGAATTGTTCTTTTGGGATTTTGATATACTTTTTTTAACACCCTCATTGCTTCCATCATAACGAGTGTACCCGTACCATTATCTGTTGCTCCTGTTCCACCGTCCCATGAATCAAAATGAGCGGATAAAATCACATACTGATCTGGATTTTCAACACCTTTGATTTCACCAATCGTATTAAATGTAGGGACTTCTCCCAATTCTTTTGATTTAGATTTAATTTCTAATATTGGATTTTCATCTCTCAAAGCCAATCTATAGATCATTGTATAATCTTCTAACTCAAGATCAATTGTAGGAATTTTTTTTGTTCTAGCATTAAAAATTTTGTTTGACCCAAAACCTTTGGACCAATATGAGCTTATTATTGCAGCTGCTCCATATTTTTCAAGTGGTTCATGAATATTACTTCTGGAATAACCGGTATTTTTAATATTTTGATTCCATAATTCTGAAGATTTTTTTCTTTCTAATTTCATTTTTTCAAATGAATCCTCTGTAGCAAATTCTTTCCAGTTATAATCAGGTCTACCTGTAGGTTCTAATTTAGAAATTAATACTATTTTATTTTTTACCGATGGTAACCAATCAATAAACTCTAAAGAATCTTTGATGTTAGGAATAACTATAACCTCAGCTCTAATACCATCATCAGATGTAGAAGGGCTCCATGCTAATTGAGTTCCTTGGAGAGATTGTAATCTTGGATGAACCATATCAACATGAGTAATGCCTCGCTCCCATCCTCTCCATGTTCCAAACTTCTCACTTTTTGAATTAATCCCCCATTCATTATATTTATTTACCGCCCAATCATGTGCATTTTTCATTTGAGGTGTTCCAACCAATCGCGGACCAATTCCATCTAAAAGCTCCTGTCCTAAAATCTCAAGTTGAGAGTTTTTTGAGGCTTCCTCAATAATTAAATCAATTACAGATTCATTCTGAGCTCTTATGTTAGGATTATATGCTAATACTAAAAAAGCAAAAAGTATGTTTATTTTCTTCATTATTATAAATTGATTTGATTAATTTTTCTGTTATCAAAGGTTAATGCTCCAATATTATTAATTAAACCTTTAATCCATGGACCCTGATATATATCTTTAGTATTTAAATATTCTTTATTAGGAGGCCAAGTAACAGCTGTATATTTTTGATCACTTTTTAACTTGATAATAATTTTTTCATTTTTAACCTGAAGTATTTCTACAACGCCATTAATTAGAGTTTTATTTTTATCAATCCTAAAAAGAAACTGATTCTTCATTAGATGTTTAATTCCATTTATGTCATAATAATCTTCTTCTACTTCAATTGGCTGATCAAACATTAGTGTAATTTCTTTTTCTCCACTGTAATATGCATTAAGCAATTGTGGAGGAGTAATAATTAATAATTGCTTTTCTCCAAATAAATCTCGAGAAACAAGTGGTAATATTCGCTTAGCAAACTCTTTATATCCCTCATATGAAAAATGACAACCATCATGTCCTAAAACAGCTGTTGTAGACATTATTTCAATATGATCATGTTTTTTTGAAATCTGATTTTGAATTTCACGTATTTCAGATTGAAAATCTTCTCCACAACCAGGGTGTATTTGAAAAAGATATATTTTCTTCAATCCACTATAAACTCGTTTCCAATCAGTATTTAATATATCAAAATTATCTTCATAAGCCAATGAGTATTCCATAACAGCATCCGATTCTCCTTGGTGGTAAAAAATAGCTTTAATATTGTTTTTAAGCTCAGCTTGATTAACTCTGTAAGCTAATCTACCAAAACTTGTTTCTAATGAGTTTTTTTCTGGATATAACATGTTTTCTTCAATAGTTGAAGAACCACTACCACCATTAATAATACATACTGGTATTTGATGTTTTTCAATTAATAATTTTGCTAATTCCATTCCCCAAACTCCAATTCCGTGAGGTATTTTAGTAAACCATCCTCCACCATATAATCCAGCTCTTTCTCTCCAGTTCTCCTCTGAACATGACTTACAATCGCCTGTTGCTAAACCCCACCTAATTGCTTTATCCTCTTCAGAATATGTTTCATAACCTGTTTTTACCCCGAAACTTCTAGCGAATGGACTTGAATAAATTGATTTCCTACTACTGGCATGTGAATTGGATTGACCCGTTATTATATAAGCGTCACCACAAACTATATTATTTGCTTCAAATAAAAGGTTTTCTATATTTTCTTTCTCTGCATATATTTTAAAACTGTATTGAAAAAGACCCGCTTCAATCGTGGTATTGAAATCAAACTTTTTGTTTATAATTTCAATATTTTTCTCATCATAAAAAGATCCATCTTTATAGATTTTTAATTTAAACTTCTTATAATTATCATCTAAAATATTTCCAGAAAAAGAGACAGAAGCTTTATTACTAGTATCTCTTGGGAATAACTGAAAGTCTTCAGGAACTTTATCGAAATTAATCTGTCCAAAAGTCACAAGAGGAACAAGCATTAAAAAAAGAAATAGCTTTTTCATGGTGTTGATTTTAATTAAAATTAAAGAACTAAACTTTCAAAATAGTACTTTTTGGTAAAAAGAAAATATGCCAGCTAATGTTTTTATTGATGATTTTTTAATGGGAGGTGTTTAAAATCATATCTACTGCTTTTTCTGCAATCATGTATACAGGAGCATTGGTGTTTCCAGAAACAATTTTCGGCATGATGGACGCGTCGACAACACGAAGATTTGTAATCCCGTGAACTTTTAAAGTAGGATCAACAACTGCCATTGCATCGTTTCCCATTTTACAAGTACCTACGGGATGGTAAACAGTTTCCACGGTTTTCTTTATGTGTTCAATAAGCTGATCGTCAGAGGTCCGGTTATATGGAAGACCATTTGCTTTTGTATGTTTTTTCATTGCTTCTTCTTCCATTATTTTAAAGACCAATTTACCTCCTTTAACCAGCTGATCCAGGTCTTCTTTTTCTTTTAAAAAATTCGGTTGGATTATTGGTGGTGCTTTTGGGTTTGAAGAAGAAAGGCTAACCGTACCCCTGCTTTTAGGATGTAATAATGTTGGTAATATAGTAAAGCCATCTACTCTTGGATAATCATAAAGATCATAAGCATCATAACCATATTCATTATCTATACATATTGGAGAAAAATGTAATTGAAAATTTACTTTTCCACCCTTTTGATCAAGATCAAAAAAGGCCATACCTTCAAGAGGACCAGCACAAAAAACTCCTTTATTATTAACATAATAATTCCAAGCAGCTTTAAGTTGCTTTAAAGGTGAAATATAATGATTGATACCTTCTTGAGTTTTTGATTGAGCACATATTGGATAAAATAAATGATCCTGTAAGTTCTTGCCAACTCCTTTTAATTCATGTAAGCAATCAATCCCATGCTTTGTTAATTCGGAAGCTTCTCCAATTCCAGATAACATTAATAATTGTGGTGATTGAAAAGCTCCAGCAGAAAGTATGATCTCTTTTTGCGCATATACTTTAATTTTTTTTGAACCTTTAACATACTCTACTCCTATAGCTTCTTTACCACTTAAAATTATCTTACAAACTTGAGCGTGTGTTATAGCAGTTAAGTTAGGTCTATTTAAAACAGGTTTTAAAAAAGCTGCTGCTCCACTATGACGTTTTCCGTTTTTAATAGTACTATGAACCAAACTAGCACCATCTTGATTTACTCCGTTATAATCATCATTTTTTGGTATACCGATTTTTTCACAAGCTGAAATAAATCCCTCAACATAAGGTGTTTTAAATTTTGTTGGAAGTGTAACACTTAACTCTCCAGAACTTTCATGAAAGCCAGAATCCACCTTGTCTATTTGCTCATGATTTTCTGATCGCTTAAAAAAAGGAAGCACATCTTTATATCCCCAACCATCATTGCCAAGTTCTGCCCAACCATCATAATCTTCAGCATTCCCTCTTACATAAGCCATAGCGTTTGTAGAACTACTGCCACCTAAGGTTTTACCCCGTGGTAAATAGATTTTTCGATTCAAAACATTAGACTGATTTTCGGACCAAAAACCCCAATCTTGTTTACTTTTATGAATCTTTAAATATGCGCCAGGAATATGAATATTCATATTTGAATCTGGTCCGCCTGCTTCTAATAAAAGAACTGAGTTATTTGGATTTTTTGACAAACGGTTCGCCAAAACACAACCGGCTGATCCAGCTCCAATAATAATATAATCGTATGATTGACTCATTTGCTAAATCTAATGAAAATAATAGTACTATTTAATCACAAGCATATCTTCTTCACTAAAGTTCAGTTAGAATTAATTACATTTAAGAAAAACTAAACAATATGAAAAAGATTCTTTTTCTTTTACAGTTTATTCCTTTATTTTCTTTTGGGCAGACATCCGAAGATTATTTAAATCCTATGAGAAAAATACTTCATTTAATTAAAAATTAGAGTGAATTATAATATATGATTACTTATAAAATTCATGCATTATGGCATCCTGAATGCTATCATGGCTGGGGAAAATCAAAACGTTTTTTTGAAGGTTGGTACTATAAAATTGTCAGTGAAAATCAAATGCACGCATTGGCCATAATTCCTGGAATTGCCATGGATGAAAATGGACAAAAACAATCTTTTATTCAAGTGTTAGATGGTAAAAATTTAAATGCAACATATCATAAATTTGAAGCAAAAGAGTTTCAGCCTAACCCCTTAAAACATGCATTATATATTCAGAACAATTTTTTTAGTAAAAGTAAACTGAAGCTTGACTTACCTCATCTCAAAGGAGAGCTTATTTTTGAAAATATAACTCCTTGGTCAAATAGTTTTTTCTCGCCTGGAATTATGGGGCCATTTTCATTTGTTCCTTTTATGGAATGTTATCATGCTATATTAAGCATGAATCATAGTATTAGAGGAGTTTTGATTCTTAACGGGAAAAGCCTATCGTTCAATAAAGGGAAAGGGTATATGGAAAAAGATTGGGGACATTCATTTCCTGAAGGTTATATCTGGATGCAGAGTAATCATTTTACACAAAGGGAAACCTCTATCAAGGTTTCGATCGCTAAAATACCTTGGCTAAAAAGTGCTTTTATTGGCCATATAGCCGGTGTAATAATTAATGATAAACTAATTGAATTTACAACCTACAATAGATCTAAACTATGCGCTTGTAGAGTCAGTAAAAAAGAAGTTCAAATTGAGATGGAAAATAGTCGTTATCGATTGCAAATAAATGCACAAAGAGAAAAAGCAACATCTCTAGCCGCTCCACTTTTAGGCTTTATGAATGGGCGAATAAAAGAAAGCATGGATGCTAAAATTCACACGGTTTTATTTGATAAAAAAACCAACCAAACAGTCTTAAATGATACCGGTTTATCTGCCGGAATAGAAGTTGCGGGGAACTATGAATTACTTCTCAAATAAGATGCGTTAATTATAAAAGCATTTATATATTTGCTTGATGTTTCAAATTTCATGTATACTTTAACTCAAAAATGAAATGATTAAGATAAAACTATTTTTTTTAGCTATTACTATATTTCTATTAGCAACTAATTGTGAGGTTAAGCTACCTCACGAAAAAGGTGTTTTTAAGAAATCTGACTTAGTTGAGCTAATAAAACTAGACCCTACTATTAAATTAGATATTCGGTATGCTACCGATAACAATCTAGTAGGTAGACCTGTATATACTCAAGCAAGAGCTTTCTTACAAAGACCTGCTGCCGAAGCGTTGGTTAAGGTAAATAATGAATTAAAACCTCTGGGGTATGGACTGCTCATTTTTGATGGATATAGACCCTGGAGTGTGACAAAAATATTTTGGGACATAACTCCAATAGAAGATAAGAAGTTTGTCGCAAATCCTAAAGAAGGTTCAAGACATAACAGAGGTTGTGCCATTGATTTAAGCCTGTATAATATTATCACAGGTAAAGAAATAAAAATGACTGGAGAATATGATGAAATGAGCGAACGTTCATATCCTAATTATAAAGGAGGTACAGATAAACAACGCGAGATGAGAGACTTATTACTGAGTAAAATGGAAACCAACGGGTTTAAAGTATATGAATTTGAGTGGTGGCACTTTGACTTTAATGATTGGAAGTCTTATCGTTTAGATAATATACCTTTTAATAAAATAAAATAGTCCACATAAAATGATTCGAAAAATCCTAAAATATAGTCTTGCTGATCGTGCTGTGAAGTTAAAACTGTAACTTCTAAGCTTTATTACTAAATTTATTACTTTCACACTGATTGAAGTAAATGAAAACACAACGATTCCTATATTCTTTTCTACGATTAATTTTACCTCTCTTCATGGGAAGTATATTTGCGTTTTTCAGTATAAATAATGTCATTAATAAGTCGAATCATAAAACAATTAATGGGAGTTGGCATGTCTATGAGAAAATGGATTTATCCGCTAATTTATTTCAACGCGCAGTCATTGCCCGTATTGGTTTGTTTGCCTTGCAAGAAAAAGAGGTTCTCTATTTTGAAGCATCGAGTGACAGTGAAGGTAGACCGCTGGAATCTCAATATGACTATGAGTTGAGTGGAATTGACCTAGATGCACGTTACTGGAGTTTTACAATTTATGGTGATGACTTTTTTTTAATCCCCAATCTAGAAAACAAGTATAATATCAATTCAAGTAATATAGTTACTCACAAAAGAGATACCATTAATGGTTTAACTCACTATAAGATCAATATTTCTTCAAAAGAAAAGAGAATTAACTGGATTCCTTCTGGAGAAAAGCAACAACAACTCTATCTTACGCTAAGATTATATAATCCCGCCCCAGAAGTATATAACAACATCAAAAGTTTAGCCTTACCTGTCATAAAACGAATTAAAAAAGAAAATGAGGTTTTATGAAAAAGCGACTTAATACATTGGTTACTATTCTTTTATGGCTTGGCTTGTTTTTTATCGGATATGTGATTACACTTTATCTTTACCCTAATGTAGTTTATTACAAAGCCACCACGAAAATGGCTTTAGAAAATAATATACTTTTATTAACAGATTTGCCAAATTCTGATTCAAGAAAAGTTGTGAAGCCTAACCCAGACTTCTTGTATGTAATTGCGCAATACGACTTATCTGATGGACCAATTCAGATTAAAGGGTTAATGCCTGACTCGTCCTATTGGTCTCTGGCTCTATATCAACCTAATACGATCAATTATTATGTTAAGAATGATCAACAATTTGAAACTTCTAAAGTGAATGTTATTTTCAAAACAAAAGAAGAAACAAACAAACAATCACAAGATGGCAATACTATCATCTCACCTTCAACGAAAGGAATGTTATTATTTCGCATTTTAGTAACTGACCCGTCTGTCGAAGGACTGCAAAAATTGAATAAGTATAAAGAAAGTATCGAGTTAAACAAATTGTATTAACCAGCTTTATACAACTCTCTGCTCAACGTAATTTCCCTAATTTGATCATAATGCATAATTACAGTATGTCCTCTCAAAATTTACTGAAGGTAGGGGTCCTAATACTTTTAAAATTTAGACACACAAAGATAAATTATGTAAATTTAAAACACAGTAATAAATTTCACCTAATACATTCCAGTATATGCTTAGATTCAATTTAATATTATGTTTAATTACTCACATGCTTTTTCCTGCAAAAAATATTGCGCAAAAATGGTCTACAGAAAAAGCATGGTCTTGGTACGAAAAACAACCATGGTTAGTTGGAACAAATTTTAATCCAAGTAGTTCTATTAACCAACTTGAATTTTGGCAATTAGAAACCTTTGATGAAGTTACTATTGAAAGAGAACTAAAATGGTCTTCTGAAATAGGAATGAACCTTCACCGAGTCTATTTACATAATTTGCTTTGGAAACAAGATTCAAAGGGATTCTTAGAACGCTTGAATATCTATCTATCTATTGCAAATAAATACAAGATAAAAACCATTTTTGTTTTACTTGATGATGTATGGCATCCCGAACCTAAATTGGGAAAGCAACCTGATCCAATCCCTCACCTTCATAATTCTGGATGGGTACAAGCGCCTGGTGCAGAAATCTTAGGTAATCTTTCACGTCATGATGAATTAGAGTCCTATATTAAGGGTGTAATTTCAGAATTTGCCAATGACGAAAGAGTTTTGTTATGGGATTTATACAATGAGCCAGATAATAGGGCAAAAGGAAAAGGAAGAGCAAAATTGGAATTGAAAAATAAAGACAAATATTCCCTTGCCTTACTTCGAAAAACCTATCAATGGGCTAGAGAAGTAAATCCGACACAACCGCTTACTACAGGGATTTGGAGAGGAAATATTTCCAATTGGGGCACACTTAACAAACTTCCCAAACTGGATCGATTTATGCTTGAAAATTCAGACATCATCTCCTTTCATGCATATGATGGAAAACTAGAAGAAGTGGCTCAAAAAATAAATGAACTTAGAAAGTATAACCGTCCCCTATTTTGTACAGAATATTTAGCCCGTGCTCATGGGAATACATTTGAGATGTTAATGCCTTTGTTTAAAAAAGAAAATATAGCAGCAATAAATTGGGGACTTGTTGATGGTAAAACAAACACAAAATATCCATGGAAAAGTTGGGTAATAAAGTTGTCTAAAGAACCAAAAGTTTGGCATCATGATATTTTTCGTTCGAATGGGAGTCCTTATTCAAAATCAGAAATTACTTTTATTAAAAAAATGACTTTAAATAAATAAAATATATTTCAGTTAAAAACCCCAGTTTTTAAGACGGTGTGATTTTGGAGCTGTTTTCTCCAGTCGCTGTTGTATTTTATCTAAATACATTGTATTGTAACGTAACCTAGAAATATAATTTGGATTCTCTTGATCTCCATTCCAACAATGTTCTTGATTGTTTCCGTAATCTACTTCTCCCTCATAGTTTGGATCTGAGGTGTTTTCTAAAAAAGCTTCAGTTAAAACAACGGCATTATTTAGGTAGTAATTATCCATATCACCACAATAGATATTGACTTTTCCTTTTAAATCCTGTCCAATTTTACCCCAATCTCTTTCCATGATATATCTTAAATCATAATTTTCTTTCCAATAATTGGCGACCTCATAATCAATTTCACCTGTGAGTTTATCCCAAATAGGCCTGGGATATCCATCTGAACCAACAGGAGAATACACAGCTTGCCAGATGTCCCACTGATCTCCCGATCTACTCTTGTTTCCCAAAATATATTCACGTCGATTCATATCTTTTAAATACACTTGAAGATGTCCCTTACTATCTCGTTTTCCTGGTCTTAGGGTTTTTTTAAATGTTCCTTCTGTATAATAGGCATTTTTGTCCCTGTAGATATCCACTACAGTATAAGCTCCAAAATCAATTGGGTCAGGACAGGCTGCAAAACAACCATTGTATTGTTTAGGATAGAATACTTGAACCGCCAAGGCTTCCCATCCACCCGTAGAACCTCCATAGAGAAAACGTCCCCATCCTTCTCCCACTCCATTAAAGAGTTTTTCTATGTGCGGGATAAGTTCATAGGTTATCGCATCACCATAAGGGCCTAAATTTGCAGAATTTACGGCATATGAGTCATCATAATAAGGATTTTGATGTTGTATTTCAATAACTAAAAAACGAGGAAAATTTATTGAAGTCCATTGCTGATAAAAATCATAGGCTTCTTTCTCTTGTATGTATTTATATCCCGTTATACCAAAACGGCTGCTGAAAATAGTGTCTTTTTTAGGTGCTGTGGGTGGAGTATCTCTAAATCCACCAACAGTTTTAGGAAAGTGCCCATGAAATACCATTAATGGATAATGTGTTTTACTCTTTTTTGAAAAGCCTTCAGGAATCAAAACATTTGCTTGTAAGTACATTGGTCTTCCCCAAAACTTGGTTAATAAATCGCTTTGAATTTTAATGTGCTTGATGTACTCTGAGTCTTGTACAGGATCAATTGAAGAGATTTCTTCCGTAATATTAATTTGTACAGGTGCTCCTTTTTTTGAAATTTCTACTTTTATTGGTTTGCTGTAAATATTTTTAGGACTAATGTTCCAATGTTGTCCTTCTCCTTGATCCATGGGAAGTTGTACTTCATACCCATTTGAAAGTTTAAAGGTATCGTATTTGTGGAGTAGGGCTTGAACGATATAGCTTCCTTCTTCTAGATCATTTAATTCTTCAACTGGATAAGCAAGAGTAGATGCATCAAAAGTTTGTTTTGTGTTCGGTTTCCACTGCTGTACATCTTTACCTACTATTACAGCAGTTTGATCAGAATTATTAACTTGAAATCTTGGCTCTGTGAGTGAATCTTTAGTAATCATGACCAAGAGCCTGCCGTCAAATCCTTTATTTCCTAAATTAGATAGATACGAAACTTCAATTAATATAGGATTACTTGGAGCACAAGAGGAAATTAATACTAAAGAAATTATAACTAAAGAAATCACCCTTCTCATAATCACTAATTTAATAATTTTTTCATTTTAATTGATTTAAGATTAGTAAGACTCAAATATAATAAATATCTAAGTTTACTTATGAACTTGCTATATTTTACGATTAAAATATACATATAATTTCAATATATAGTATTAGTAATTTATTTTAAATAAACTATTTTAGTATAAATAAAAATATCTATGAAAACCTATAGCTTAGAGCAGCTTGCTCATTTAATTTCTGGCCAAATTCATTTTGCAAAAAATATTACAATCAATGGATTAAATGATCTAAAGAATGCTAGTGAAGATCAGATAACATTTATTGGGAGTCGTAAATTCACAAAATATTGGAATGATTCAAAAGCAGGTGCAGCCATTGTAAGTGAATCAATAAAAATTGACAGCCACGATAGACCCATCATTTTTGTTAAAGATGCAGATATCGCTATGGCTATTCTACTGGAAGTTTTTTCACCTAAAAACGAACCTGTTTTTGAGCAAGATATTCATCCTTCAGCCAATATTCATCCAACAGCTAATATAGAAAAAGGTGTTAAGATAGGCCCATTTTGTTATGTAGGTAAAGGTGTAGTAATAGGAGCAGGTAGTACACTGTATCCAAATGTGAGTGTTTTTGATAATACTACTATAGGAGAAAATTGTGTTTTTTGGTCTGGGACAGTAGTTAGAGAAAATTCAGTCATTGGAAATTGCTGTATATTTCATTGCAATGTAAGTATCGGATCAGATGGTTTTGGATATAGACCGTCACTAGACGGTACAAAACTTCTTAAAATTTCTCATATTGGCAATGTAGTGATTGGAAATAATGTAGAAATTGGAGCTAATACTTGCATAGATAAAGCAAAATTTAATAGTACTATTCTGGGTGATGGATGTAAAATAGATAATCTAGTTCAAATTGGACATAATTGTATCCTAGGAAAATCTTGTATTATGGCAGGGAGCTCAGGTCTAGCAGGAACTGTTACACTAGGAGATGGTGTTGTAATTGGAGGTGGGGCAAAAATAAGAGATCATCTAACACTTGGTTCTGGTGTTAGTGTAGGCGCATGCTCTGGAGTTATTTCAAATGTTCCAGCTGGAAAGACTGTACTTGGGTATCCTGCTTCAGAATCAAGAGAAACGCTAAGACAATGGATAGCTTTAAAAAAATTAGCAAAAAACCCCTAAACCATAAGCATATCTTCTTCTTTTAATTCAGATAGGAGTTCAGTATATAATTCCTGGATAAAAATTAATTTAAAGAAATTGTAATTGGCCACCCTTTAAACTGAGAAGCATCTTTATTAGTCACATCTTCATATCTTGGCCAGCATTCAAATGTAACTGTTTTTACATCCTTCTTAAATCTCACAACCCCATACCCCGCACCATTTGAATTTGTGTCAGGATTTGCATAAGCGTGCATGGTTATTTTATTATTGAAACCATCCAAATATCTCCCGGTCCAAGGGAGATTTTCGTTTGCATTAACAGCGATTTCTTTGTTTTCAGGCCACCACCATCTACTGTAATAGTTGTTAACAATGGCAGGAACAACAAAGGCCCATGGGCCATCTTCATAAGAATCTATCCCATGATGAATAACTGTAGCTATGTGTTGGTCTCCTCCTATATGAACAGCATTTGCTTTTTTTATGATTTTAAGAGCTTTATTTCTTCCCGTTTGGGGCCATCCATTAGAATCCATGTCTGCATGAAGCCTATTTTGTTTGTCACCATGAAGGTGTGCTCCACCACAAAAGCCTGTTTGCGAAAGAACTGCTTTCATTTCACTATTATTTTCACCCCAGCTTTCAAGAAAATCAAGTTGCCTTTGGCCAAGCAATTTTAATCCTTCAATATCAATAGTTTTGGGATCATAGTCAGGATTAGTTATGTGGTCAGGTCTTGGGCCTTGCTGTGGAATTTTTCCTTTAGGTCCTGATTTAAATTTTCTATCCTCAATAATTGCAAAATCTATTCCACCTAAAACTAGATTTGTATAATAAACTTTTATGTTTTGCTCTATAGGAGTATTATCATATGGGTCAGGCAAGTGAGAGGTTTGTGCTCTTTCTACCATTTTTACATATTCGTGATGATAAAAATATCCACCATCATTTCCTGAAGGAGATAGTGCCTTTTTACCATACTCTCCCCATAAATTTCCTTGTCCAATATCATGATCATCTGGGATAGTGATGCACGGCCTCTCTCTAAAAATTTCTCTAAATTGCATTCCAAATTTTAACCATGCAGCCGTATGCTCCTTATGATCATACGATTGATCTCCAGCGAAAAACAGAAGGTCTGGATTAATGTAATTTATGTTTTTGACATAATTTTCTCTCCCTTCCCTGTCTTTATTACTATTACAAGAGAGAGCAGCAAGGACTATCTCGTTTTTATTTTTGGGATCTTTCCTTATCAGTCCTTCAAAAATGGCTTCTTTCCCATGTTTGATTTTATATTTTATATCTTTTGAGGAGTCCCAATTATTAATTCGGAAAGTCGCCGCCCATCCTATATCATTAACCTTTCTTTTTTGAACTTCTCTCCATGTTTCATTTTTTAAAATTTCTAAGCGAATTTCTCTAGTTTCATCTAGGTAAAGCGGAAAAAGTTGAGCTGTAAGTTTAAGGGTATTATTTGAAACCGTATAAAGCCCAAAAGCAATAACTTCACTACGCTTTACCTTTAAATTGATAATAGGGTTGGGCTCTTTGTTCCACCAGTCATTTGTGGATAATATATCCAAATCTATGAACGGAGCTTTCACAGGGGATGTAACATCTTTACATCCAAAGAAAAAAAAGAATACTACAATAATAGTTTTATTAACGTTCTTCATATTTTCATCAATTGGGTTTTTTAATTCTATTTAAGTCTAAATAAAGCTGATTTTATTAAACCTTAAAATCCTTTTTAATTAAATATACTGAGTGAATAAGTGTAGTTGCTAGTTTTCCGTCTGAATTATACAACTCACCTTTTAATGTTGTTATATTTTTTCCCATTTTTATAACTTCTGCAGTAGCAAAAACTTTTCCAGCAAAAAGAGGTCTATGGTGAATGCTATGAAGATTTGTCGAAGTTGGATATATAGACCCTTTTGATTCATAAATTATAAGCAAACTTGTTACATCATCAAGCATTGAGGTCATCTGTCCTCCTTGAACACTTTGATTTGGATTTAGTGTTTCTGATGTAAATTCACCCTCCAGTTTAAGGAAACCTTTTTTATATTCAATAAAATTAAATTTGAACATTTTACCAGTACCTCCATAAGTCCTATGAAATTTTAAATACTTTTCAAAATCTTTCTCCATGTTTATGATATTTCAATTGCAAAAGTAAAAAAAGGTAATTAAAGAATTTGTAAATCATAAATTATGTCTTGTGAAAAAAATAAAATATCTAAATTTAAAAGAATTAATAGATCTTCTAAATGTTAAAAAGATACACTTATGATAACTCAAATCTTGAAAAACCTCTTTTAAAAACAATTGGAAAAGATCGATAGAAATTAATTTAAATAATTAGATATGGCATATTACACTTCTTTAAAGAAAAAGGAAATTCAGATAATAACAAACAACTTTAATTTAAAAGAAATTAATTCCTTTAAAATTTTAGAGGGCGGTCTAGAAAACACAAATTATTTAATAAATTCAGACGGAACCAGATATGTCTTAACTGTTTGTGAGCAAAAAACATTTAAAAAAGCAAGAGAGTTAGCTTTTTTGTTAGAGTATTTAGATGCGAAAAAATATAAAACTTCTAAAATAATTAGGACTAAAATCAATGAACCTGTTTTACTCTTTAATGGAAAGCCAATAATGATTAAGGAGTATATAGAAGGAAAAGTTGAAATTGATTTCTCCACCAGTATTTTAAAATTAATTGGTGAACAATTAGGTAAGCTTCATAAAATAATGGTGCCTGATTTTCTTCCAAAACAAATAAATTATGGAAAAGAACAATTTATAAAAATTAAGAAATATGCCAAGAATTCAGAATTTCACATTTGGTTAAATAATAAACTTAAATATCTAAGACCTTACTTTAATCTTAACCTTCCTAAATCACTTATACATAGTGATGTTTTCCACGACAATGTCATTATTAGTAATGATAATCGCTCTGTTACAATAATGGATTTTGAGGAATCAGCTTATTATTATAGAGTTTATGACATTGGAATGACTATTATTGGGGTTTGCAAAGAACGAAATACAATTAATTTGAATAAAGTAAAAAATCTATTAATTGGTTATAATAATCAAATTAAATTGTTAGACAATGAACTTGATTCATTAAAAGCGTTTACTGTATACGCCGGAACTTCAATGACTTTTTGGAGGCATTATAACTTCAATTATACCAAACCCGACCCCCAACTATCTAATCATTATTTAGAATTGAAAGATTTAACAGATTATATAGAAAAACTACCCGAGGAAACTTTTAATAATTTTAAAACAAAACTCTAGCAGTTTATTTATTTTTAAAAACGCTAACAAAAATACTTCCGTAAATTGAATGTACTAAGCTTGATATCGCTGAAGGAATAGCAGTTGCTGGATTAATAAAATTTTCTCTTGCCAAAACAACACCTAGCCCAGAGTTTTGCATTCCTACCTCAATAGAAATTGTTTTACTAATAATTTTATTTTTTAATAGTATGTAACTAAATAAATATCCTATTACAAAACCTAATAAATGTAATATCATAATTGAAACTATCAATCTTATTCCTGAATTTATAATTATGTCTTTACCCTGACCGATAATACTTGCAACTATTAAAGTTATCAATATCACTGCTACTGGAGGGGATAATGGTTTAATCAAATTTGTTAATCTAGGTAGAAATATATTTAAAGAAAGACCAATAACTACAGGCAATAAAACCACTTTTATGGTACTAATAAAAAGACCCCATGCATCAACCTGTAAATAACTATCTGAAAGATATGTTGTTAATATTGGAGTTAAAAAAATTGCAAAAATAGTTGAACAAGTAGTCATTGCAACAGACAATGCAACATTAACTTTGGCTAGATAAACTATAACATTTGATGCTGTTCCGCCTGGGCAGCATGAAACCAATATTAATCCTACTGCAAAATAAGGTGGTAAATCAAATACAACTCCTAATAACCATCCAAAAAAAGGCATTACAGTAAATTGCAAGAGAATTCCAACAAAAATCCATAAAGGAGAGCTAATTACTTGATTAAAATCGCTGATTTTCAAAGTAAGACCCATTCCCAACATTATTCCTGCCAATCCATAAGTAATTAAGTCTCCAGAAAACCAAATAAAAAAATCTGGCTGATATAGAGACAATAAAGAACAACTAATTACCCACAAAGGAAAGTGTTTGGTGATCTGTTCAAGTTTACTCATTTAAGATTTAATTAATTTTTTTCAATCTTAAATTCCTTAATAGCCTGACTAGGCTCAATAATATTATATCCTTTCCAAAATTCAGGATCATATTCAATTAATTCAAAGGGAATATCAGATTCAATTTCTTTATACAAATCAAAATCATTCTTTTTAAGATCAAGATAATTTAGAACTATAAATTCAGTCTTAACTTTTGCATTAGCATTAAAATTGATATTCATATTTAATTGATTTTGTTTTCTTCTACCTCTAACATTTTTATTTTTTTCAATTATTTTTAAAGGTCTGTCCAATCCAAAACTTCTTTGAATGAAATTTTCACTAAAATAGAGATCATACTTTTTATTATAATTTTTTTTAAAAATTCTTGTTCCATGCCTATTTTCTAATTTAAAAGAAACTCCAAAAAGATTAAAATCCCTTAAAGGCTCTATGCTTTGATAGTCATATCTAATTAGAGCAAAGTCATCAGCATGAATGTAAATTCTTCCTTTATATTTTACTTTAGAAGATCTAGGAAAATAGTCAATAATATAAACTGGTTCATCTCCTAAATATGAAAGTTCCAAAAGAATAAAATCATACATTCTTGATTTGTTAAATACTTCAAGGTTTAGTTTTTTCTTTTTAAAATCTATATAATAGTTAGACATTTCTCTAATGAAATTTCTGTTGGTTAAATTAAAATTTTTTCTTTCATCCAATTTCTTGTTTTTAATTTTTTCTAATCTAGAAACATCTGTAGAATCAATTGCTCTTAGGTCAACACCGTCAACACTCAAATCAACAGGAAAGATTCCAGATTTAAATTTAAAATAAGAATCAGGTTTAATTCTAAGTTCAACAATTGGTTGAATTTTTTTTTCTAACAAATCAAGAGAAATTTGACTTTCTTTATTTAAAAGTTGAGCTGATTTTATGGCATTTATTTTTTGTTTTTCAGGATTTCTATTTCCATAAAATTCGGAAAGAGTCTCAATATAAAAATTTGATTTTTTTGGAATTGTTGAAGTTATACTATCCATAAACTTTTGATCAAATTCTTTTATTGATGATTTTTTAATTTTAAGATCTATTTCTGTTGTTTCACCTATAATTGTCTCCCTCCAAAATATTTTCTTTGATGAGTAATCAAAATCATAAACATTCTTGACATTATTCTTGACTTTATCAATTATTTGAATGGCAGTCATTTTTTTTCTATTTCTAACTTCTACCGATTTTAGTTGAATTACTTTTGCAGACAAAACTATTTGAATTTTATACTTTTCATTTAATGCTAATGAAAGAGAATTAAATCCTATTGATGATATAAAAAGGGAGTCTTGATTAGTAAATGAGGTGCTTTTAAAGATTCTAAACCTCCCTTCTTCGTTAGTTATAGTGTTATTGTCAAAGTTTGAAATAATTGCTGCAAATGGAATTGGTTCGTTATTAAGACTGTCAATTACAATTCCTGATATTTCTTGAGAGTGCCCAAAACTAATTACAAAAAACAAAAAAATGATTTTATAAAACTTCATAAGTAGACGTCAAAATAAAAAAAGGGAATACATGTATTCCCTTTTTTTATTTTATAAGTAATTAATTTAATTTTGAGGTAATCCTACTTTGCCTTTATTTGGAGCAAAATTACTATGCATCGTTTTCCAACCTTGACTTGTATTTACCCATACAGAAGAAGCTCGTGTACTGTATTCGATGAATTTTGAGTTTGGTTTAAGGTTACCATTCAAATCATATGATTCTGAAGATCCGTTCATAGTGTATCCTCCCTTTGCATAAAATGTGATTACAGCAGTTTTCATGTCAATAGAAAAATAAACATTCATGTCCTCTACTTCAAAACTATCCCAAGAAAAATTTTCATCTACTTCTAAGTCATCTGCATTAAACTCATAAAATTTACCTAAATCTGAATCGCCAGTACTTATAATAATGTCTGGATGAACAAATTTTTGAAAAGCTTCATTATCTCCTTTTATTATGGCATCTTGCATATCAGACTGAAGTTGTTTTAAATTTTTAACAACTTCCTCCTTATTAGCTTTTCTCCAGTACTCACGTAGTTTAGGTTGATACGGAGAACTAAAAGTTGAGTAATCAAATGCTATTAATTGATTTTCAACAGCCTTATCAAATTCACCTAAAGAAGCATAGTGTTCTGCCATCGAATCATATGCATTTGGCCCGTCATGCATATCTTGGGATTTTTTTACATATTCCATTGCTTTTTCTTTATCAACAGAACCGTATTCACCCCGAAGGTATCCATATGACATCATATTATAAGCTGAAGATGCGTGTTTAGGAAATTTTTCAGCAAACGTTTTATATGATTCATAGTTTAACCCTCCAGTGCCCAAATAATGAATAAATGGACTACTAGGGAACTTATCTATCCCTGCCTTTTGAACAATTGAGTACTTTTCTGAATCTGATGTACTCAAAGCATCATACCATACTTTCTCTTCTCCACTTAGTTTTGAACGATCAATACTTTCTAACTTATTAGCTCGAGTCCCAAAATCTTTATTAGAAGAACTAACACGAGCTATTATTAATTTAGCACATCCACAGTTTTCATCAACTATTAACGCGGCATCTGCCATACCTCTTGCTGTTAAAAACTCTAAATTCATCATGTGATCTAAAGCCTTTTCGGCAATTTCATATGCTTTTTCAGAGCAAGATGATTTTTGGATTATTTGGGAATAACCTATTCCTGTTGAGAGGAATAAAAGAAACACATATATATTTTTCATTTTATTATATTTTAATTAATGATATTTTATCTAAAATAAATTATTAATTTAAAAGCACAACTATAAACTCATTTTAATCATAATTAAATTCTAGAATAGAAATTTAAAGTTTTTGTAAATAAATATTTAATTATATACTTTTTTATTTTCACAAGCTTAATTTAAAGATAACTCAATATCATTTTTTAAAATTTGTAATTCATTTTTCCAATCAGTTAAACTTATTTCTTGTTGACTAAATTTAATATTTGCCTCAATAACTGAACTTTCAATTTGAATTGACCAATCAGCTAACAAATTATTTATGTTATTCATATTATAATAATTATCTTTAAAAAGCTGGTCTAATCTATTATATAAATCAATATAAGATGAATATGAGCCAATTATTTTATCACAAGCAGCAGATTTTTGCCATATGAATCCTACACCATAACCGAAGCCTTGACAGTTGTTTGAAGTTTCATTCCAGTTATTGACAATATTAATAATCGAGTTTTTATTATAAAATACATTATCAAAGGCATTATCTAAGTCCCATGGAATTAATTGGTATCGATCAGATAAACTTTCTTCATACCAAAAATAATTATGATTTGTAAAACTTGAATTTGGGGAACCATACCAATGAAGAAAACCATCATCATGAGCTATTCTTCTGTCTACAACAATAGTTTTTAAAAACTGTTCTTTATCTATCCAGTTATCAATTATTTGATATAAATCTATTCCATTAGACTTACTTACCTGTTCAGCAAATTTTACCATTTTTGAAACATTTGCAGTTTCTTCATTGTTTTTAAGTGCATTAACATAATGACTTTGCTGAAACGGTTCACCTAAATCATTGATAGGCCAAACTTCCTTATACACATTACCTTCGTCATCATTAAAATGATTTTTTACAAATGGACCATCAATATGCTCAGTATTTGCATAAAGACCACTGAATTCTCCATTTATATATATAACTGCATGATTTGATCTAGGTGCAGGAATATTAAAAGCCCTGAACATCCAATACCCAAGCCTTTCATGCATTTTTGATTTATCTAAATTTTGTGAATGGAACTGAAGCTTTTTAAGACCATAAAACTTGTCATTACTCTCCCAATTAATTTTAATTTTTAATGACAACTTAGGACAAGTTTTGATCCCGCTTGGATTTAAGAGATCGGTTCCAGATAGACAACCCACCCATGCTCCAATTGAACCTTTATATCTTACTCCAACTTTTTTAATCACCTTATCTTCAAAAATTAAATAACCTTCTACATATTTTTCAGCTGTAGGATTGTCATCTATAATTTTAAGATTTTCATCACTTATGTAAATATCAAATCTATGTAGTTTGTTTTGATCATATATATAATCTGGGGAATGATTTTGAAGAGCTATGTATTTATCAAAAGTGTCAAGAAACTGATCGAATTCACTAATATTATCTTTATTACAAGAAATTAAAGAAATTAAAGAAATTAAATAAACAATTTTTTTAACCATAAATAAAATAACTTATTTTAATAAAAATTTTAAGTTTTTTGTAAATTGATAAATAACTAAATTAATAAAAATATGACTATTATAACTCGAGCTTTATTTTCATTTTTATCTTTTCTAACTCTAACTTCTTATGCTCAAGTAAATTCTAATTATAAAATTCCAAAACAATCCTTACTTGATCTTATTGATATAGATTTAGCTCCTTCGGTCCTTAGAGATAGCGATAATAATGTTATGATTTTTTTGTACAGACCTGCATATAAAAACATGAAAGATCTTTCAAAAAAGGAGCTTAGGCTTGGTGGTCTAAGGGTTGACCCAAAGCGTCATATAGGAAGCAGAACAACATATTACAATAAGGTTCAAGTAACTAAGCTAAGCGAAGGAAAAACTCCAAATGAGGTAATAGGTTTCCCAAGTAAAATAAATCTTTCAAATTTTCATTTCTCACCAGACGAGAATAAAATAGCGATGAGTAATACAACCGAAGACGGAGTTGAAATATGGGTATTAGACATAAAGACACTTAACGCTAAAAAAATATTCAACTCAAATGCTAATGCAACCATGGGAAATGTGATTAGGTGGATTAATAACAGGGAGCTAATAATAAAATCTCTTCCTGATGATGTAAAACCTCTAATAAATACTATCTCATCAGTTCCAACAGGACCAACAATAACAGAAAACCAAGGATCAAAAGCTCAAAACAGAACATATCAAGATCTTTTAAAAAATCCAAATGACATACACAATTTTAAACAATTAAGTCAATCTGAGTTATTAAAAATAAATATTGATGGGGGTTTTGAAAAATGGTTGCCAGCCAAAATGTATAAGAATATTCAATTATCTCCAAATGGCAAATTACTATTAATAGATTTTATAAAAACTCCTTTTTCATATATTGTTCCTTATAATAGATTTCCAACTGAAACTCATGTATATAATTTAAACGCGAAGCTTATTAAGATTATTAATGACGCACCACTTCTTGAAGAACTACCTAAAGGTTTTATGGCAACCAAAACCGGTAAAAGAAATTTTAGATGGAGAAGTGATAAACCCTCTACCCTTTCTTATGCTATTGCTCTTGATGGTGGCGATCCTTCAAATAAGATTGTTTTTCGCGATGCTTTATACCAGTGGGAAGCCCCCTTTAATTCCCCTCCATCATATTTGGCCAAGGTTAAAAACAGAATTAGTGGAGTTTATTGGGGAAATAATGAAATAGCTGTAATAACTGATAGATGGTGGAATACACGTAATACAAAAACATATGTTTTCAATCCTTCAGATTCAAAAACTCAAGCCAGAATTATCAATGATAGAAATTATCAAGACGTATATAATGATCCTGGAAGGTTTGTTCTTAAAAAAAACATATTTAATAAAAATGTATTATTAATGGATGACAATTCCGTTTTTTCCATAGGTAATGGTTTTACGGAAAGTGGTCAATTTCCATTTCTAGATAAATTAGATTTATCTAATGGATCCACAAATAGAATTTATCAGTCTACTTATGATAATAAATACGAAACAATTATTGATTTTAACTTAATTAAAAATGAAATTTTAGCTAGAATAGAGTCTCCTAATCAGTTTCCTAACTACTATAAAAACTCATTAAAATTAAATCAATTAGACCAATTAACATTTTTTAAAACCCCCTTTAAATCCCTTCAAAATATTAAAAAAGAAATAATAAGCTACAAACGCGAAGATGGTCTGGATTTAAATGGGATACTATACCTTCCTGTAGAGGATCAATCAATAATCAATAAAAAACCAATGATTTTATGGGCTTATCCAAGAGAGTATAAAGACAAATCTAGTGCCTCTCAAAAAACAAATAATTCAAATCGTTTCACCTACCCATCATGGGGTTCACCAATTTATTGGGCTACGCAAGGCTATGTAGTGTTAGACAGAGCAGCATTTCCAATAGTTGGTGAAGGCGATAAAGAGCCTAATGATTCATTTAGACCACAATTAGTGGCAAATGCACTTGCAGCTATAAATGCAGTTGATGATTTAGGTTATATTGATCGAGAAAGAGTTGCTGTAGGAGGTCATAGCTATGGTGCTTTTATGGTAGCAAACCTATTGAGTCATTCCAACTTATTTGCCGCTGGAATTGCAAGAAGTGGTGCATATAACAGAACTCTTACTCCGTTTGGGTTTCAAAGTGAAGAAAGAAGCTATTGGGAAGCACCTAATGTATACTATACAATGTCTCCATTTATGCATGCAGATAAAATGAAAACTCCTTTATTATTAGTTCATGGAGAAGCGGATAATAATTCTGGAACCTATCCAATGCAGAGTATAAGATATTTTAATGCTCTTAAGGGGCTGGGCGCAACAGCTCGTTTAGTTATGTTTCCTAAAGAAAGTCATGGATACCGGGCAAAAGAAACAATACTACATCTAATTTGGGAACAAGACAGGTGGTTAGAAAAATATGTGAAAAATAAGCCTAAGAAACTAACTAATAAACCCATAAAACCAAAGGGCTAAAAGTTTATAGATTAAATTTTATTTTATTTCTTCATAAAATGATGCATAAGACAATTGCATCCATGGTAATACGAATACAACACCTACAACTAGGCATAGAATACCTAAAATAGCCCAAGGAATAAATCTTAGATTTAAACCCAAAAGTTTTGTTTTATTACCCTTCATGATTCTCCAGCTTTCTTTTAGAGTATCTACAACTCCAAGTTCCGGTTTATCAATCATTACAAAATATGCCATTGAAAAACCTAAACCTAAAATAATACCAGGAACAATTAAAAGAATCATTCCTAAAATAACTAATATAATCATGATAAAATAGACTCCCAAGATTTTACCCAGGGACTTGAAACCATCAAAAATATTATTATAATCTGCTGAACCATTTCTAAAAAGGTTCAATGCGTAAATTGAAAAACCTAATGCAAGAGGAGCAGCAACAAGCGATGAAATTAATCCAAGAGAAATATCTTCCATACCACCAGCTTCAATAGAGCCAATTGCTTTTAGGATTTCTAAAATAGTTTGAGGTATCATTAATGTTAAACCAACTAAAAAAGCGGTAGACCAGTTGTTTTTGAGTTTTTCACGTGCAGTTCGCATGTGAATTAAATTAGGTGAAGTCATAATTAATTATTTAAAGTATGCTAATATAATAAAATAAAAAACAGATGGACACAGCAGACATCCTAAACCTGTATAAAAGGTAGCTGTCAAAGCTCCGTATGGAACTAGTTTCTCATCTGTTGCAGCTAAACCAGCTGCTACTCCACTAGTTGTACCTATTAAACCACCAAAAACCATTGCTGAATTTGGGTTATTTAAACCAATCTTACCTGCAACCAAAGGAGTGCATATAGATGTTATAACAACCTTAACTACCCCAGTAGCAACACTCAGAGCAATTATCTCAGAACTTGCTCCTAAAGCTGAACCGGTTACAGGACCTACTATATAAGTACATGCACCTGCGCCAATTGTAGTAAGACTAATGGGATCAGAATAACCCATAAAAAAAGCAATTAATACACCTAAAGTAAATGAAAATGTTACACCAATTAAAAGTGAAATAATTCCAGAAAACCCGGCATTTTTAATTTTCACAACATCAACGCCCATTGCAGTAGCAACTACTGAAAAATCCCTAAGCATTGATCCCCCCAGAATTGCCATACCTCCCATATAAGGGAGGTTAGCAACTCCTTTTTCATCCCCTAGAAAAGCTAAACCAAGAGCAATTATTATTGCTATTGCTGCACCAGGAATCTTATTATTTAAAATTTTCTTTGAAAAAAGGTATGATAAATACATAATAACTCCTACAACGAAAAATGCAAATACTAGACCATTAGCATCAATTATCTTCTCAATCATTTTGATTTATTTTTTTACTTAAATCTTCTTTACTTATGCTAGATATTAAGGGAACTAACATAAAAGCCACAATAGTTACCAAAACACCTGCAACAACTGCTAACCATCCTCCTAACATAGCAGCTTTAACGTTTTGAGATGCAGACATTGCTACTACAATTGGAATATACATTGTACTCCAGAATAGAACTCCATTCTCTGATTTAGTAATATTTACATTCTTAGATTTTAAGTAAGAATTAATAAAGACTAACAAAAACATTGAAAACCCTACTCCACCAATATCACCAGACAAACCAATTAAGGATCCAAGATAAGTTCCTGTAATTTTTCCAATTAAAAAGCAAAATGCCAATAAAGCAACTCCATAAATGTTCATAATATATTATTTTAAATTAAGTTACCGTATTTAATTAATATTCATCGTTTATATGAAACTCAGGAATAATTCTAGCTTTAGATGACTGCTCAAAAGCATAGGAAACTTCAATTAAAGTAGGCTCACTCCATGCTCTTCCGAAAAAAGATATACCTACTGGTAAACCATGAATATTTCCCATCGGAACAGAAATTACTGGATACCCAGCCCAGGCCGAAGGAGAAGAGCTCGATACATGGTAATTATCACCATTAAACCAATCTGTAGACCATGAGGGGCTCCCAGTTGGAGCAATAATTACGTCCAAATCATTTTCATCCATTACCTTATCAATACCTTCCTTTTGACTTAATCTCTTTAAAGTTGATAAAGAATTTAAATATTTTTTACTTTTAATTCCATCTGTATTCTGGGCTAACTTCAGATAGGCTTGATTAAAATACTTTAACTCAATAGTATCATTTTTATTAAATTCAATCAATTCCTCTAGATCTTTAATTGCTGCATTATCACCTAATGATTTAAAATATTTATTTAATCCATCCTTGTATTCATGAATCATAACCTGAAATGAATGACTTCTAGCTTCAAAAGAAGAAACTGTTTCTATTTCTATTATTTCTGCTCCCATTTTTTTTATTAACTCAACAGATCTTTTAAATAAAGAATCTACCCTATCATTCAAACCAAGAGGCCTTAAATAAACTCCTATTCTTTTACCATTTAATCCGTTTTTATTCAAGAACTGTGTATAATCATCATAAGTGTTATTCAAACTTGCTGTTGTCTTTTTATCATTTTCATCAACTCCAGTCAGAAAACCAAGACATATGGCTGCATCTTGAACATTTCTAGCCATTGGTCCTGCAGTATCTTGAGTATAAGAAATAGGAATAATACCTGATCTACTAATTAGGCCAACAGTTGGTTTAATTCCTACAATACCATTAACAGTGGAGGGGCATACAATTGAACCGTTAGTCTCTGTCCCTATGGCTAATACAGTGAGGTTTGCAGAAACAGAAACTCCTGAACCAGAACTAGACCCACATGGGTTTCGAGTTAATACGTATGGATTTTTAGTTTGACCATTAATTCCACTCCATCCACTGGTTGACCTTCTACCTCTAAAATTTGCCCACTCACTCAGGCTTGCTTTACCTATAATAATTGCTCCAGCTTTTCTTAATTTCTCAGCAACCTTACTATCATTTAATGGTTTTGATCCTGCTAAAGCCCTGGACCCAGCCGTCGTAGGCATTTTATCACTAGTGTCAATATTATCCTTTAAAAGGACCGGTATGCCATGAAGATAACCTCTTGGACCCTCTCTTTTGAGTTCTTCATCCAGTGATTTAGCAATAGAAATTGCATCAGGATTTATTGTTATAATTGAATTAAGTGTTGGACCATTTTTATCAATGCTTTGAATCCTATCTATATATGCTTGGGTTACTTCTTCAATTGAATAATCCCCACTTAAGTATCCATTATTTAATGTAATGATATCAATCTCAAGATATTTAAAATCATTTAAATCTTTCTTTTTTGATTCCAGAAAAGTGTTGCAACCTAAAAAAATAAAAATTATGTTAAGAATACATACTTTAAAAATTTTCATAAAACTTTAAATTGACTTAATTTTAATGAACAACAGGTAATAAAGTTAATTTAATATATTTAATAGCAATAAAAACATAATAAAATGGCATATTTATTTAAAAATCACTTTTACGTTGGTTTAGTTTTATTTTTTTCTTTTGAATGTTTCTCTCAAAATATAAATTCTTTTTTTAAAGCTCCAGATGGTAAATATTTAATTAGTTCAGATCTTCATATTCACACTGTTTTTTCTGATGGAAGTGTTTGGCCTGATATAAGAGTTGACGAAGCTGAAAAAGAATTACTAGATCTTATAGCTATAACTGATCATCTAGAATATCAGCCTCATGTAAAAGACATACCTAATCCAGACAGAAATAGATCTTTTGAAATAGCGAGATCTCATAGAAAGAAAGACTCTGATTTAAAAATAATTAATGGAGCAGAAATTACAAAGTCAATGTCTCCTGGACATATTAATGCTGTTTTTATAAAAGATGCTAATAATATCCTCCATAAAGATTCTTTGTCTGGTATATTGGAAGCAAACAAACAAGGAGCTTTTGTTTTTTGGAATCATCCTAATTGGGTATCACAAAGAAATGATGGAATTGCAAAATTAGACCCTTACCATGTTTATTTGATAAAAAATAAACTTTTACACGGCATCGAAGTTGTTAACGAAAACACATTTTCTGAGGAAGCTTTTGAATTGGCGCTAGAAAATAATTTAACTGTTCTAGGAAATTCAGATATTCATGGTTTAACAGAATGGAGTTATAATATTTCGTTAGGTGGACACAGGCCTATTACATTCGTAATTACTGAATCAAAGTCTAATCAAGATATTCATAAAGGATTGATGAATAATAAAACTTTTATATGGTTTAACAATCTGTTAATTGGAAGTGAAAATAATTTAATTCCTGTAATTCACTCAAATTTGATCATTACATCTAATGGATATAAGTCCGACACTATACTGGCTGAATTTATTATTAAAAACCATAGCTCGGCTCCTATTAAACTTGAATACTTAGGTAAGTATAATCTTCACGAAAATAGTAAAATGATTGAAATTGATCCTTACAGCACAAAAAAAATATTAGTAAAAACGAAAGAGCTTAGTGAAAAAATTATACTTCCCTTCAGAGTTTTAAATGCATTAATCGGTCCTAATGAAAATGCAATAATTTCCTATGATATTTCAATTTAAACCTCAAAACTATATAACTAAACTTGACTTAATAATTTGATTGCATCAATAAAATAATCTAACTCTTTTGTGGTTGTAAAAACGTTAGGAGAAATTCTACACCCATTAACATTTGCATAATTTATTGCCACCGTAAACACCTTAAAATCCTCATGTAATCTTTCAGCTAAACTTTTAGAAGACATATTTTCAAGACCAACATTTGCAATACCACAACTTCTATTTGAATCTTTTGGTGTGTTTATAATTACATTTGGATAATCACGCAACTTTTGAGTCCAATAGTTTTGAATATACCTTAGTCGTTTTTCTTTTCTTTTAATTCCCATCCATTCAATATAATCTAAAGCATCATCAATAGCTAAATTGATATGTACCGGATGGGTTCCTATATGGTTTAAACGATTCATATCATCCAAATCATTATTATGATCGGCTAATAAAGGCCATATTTTAGCTCTATGTTTAGAATTTACATACAGCAAACCTGCACCAAGTGGAGTCGCTAACCATTTATGCAGACTCGATCCGTAATAATCACAATTCAAATCATCTATTTTAAAATCAAAATGACCAACACAGTGTGCGCCATCAACCATTACTTCAACTCCATGTTTATGAGCCATATCACAGATCTTTCTTATTGGCAGAATTTGTCCGGTTATATTTATCATATGACAAACCATCATGAGTTTTGTTTTTGAAGTTATCTGAGACTCATATAGTGAAACAATCTCTTCATCCGATTTTGGATGATTTGGGACAGAGACTATCTTATTTATAACCCCATAGCGCTTAGATACCTGATTAAACATTACCTGCATAGCCCCATAATCTTGTTCTGCATATATTGCTTCATCTCCTTTAACCCAAGGAAACCCACCTATTATCAAATCTAATGATTCAGTTGTATTTCTCGTTATTGCTATACTATTTGGATTACATCCAGTAAAATGAGCTAGTCTTTTAGTTATTGATTTTTTATCATTTAACAAGTGATTTCTCATGTAGAATGAACCTTCAATATTAATTCGTTCTATATGTTTAATATGTTTTGATAATGTAGGCTTAGGAATGATGTTATAATAACCGCTTTCCAGGTTGATATAATCAGGAGTTAATTCATAATGTTCTCTAATTTTATACCAAAATTCTGAATCAAAATCTGGATAATTAATTGTTTCCTTTTCAAAATATGCAACATTTGAAGATGAAATAAGTAAAGGGGAAACTAAAACAGTTCCAAAGGCTTTAAGAAAAGTTCTTTTTTTCATTTTTAAAAAGTTTGTTCTTTAAAGATATGAAAATCATAACTAGAATAATATTGATATATTATTGAATATTCACCTAAGATAAAATTCCTATATTGCCTGCATTTTAAAATTAATTTATATGAGACATTTAGCATTAAAAAATCTTTCAAAAACTTATCCAAATAACGTAAAAGCTCTTGACGATGTTTCTATTGAAATCTCAAGTGGTATGTTTGGTCTTCTAGGGCCTAATGGTGCAGGAAAATCTTCTTTAATGAGAACCATTGCAACGCTACAGGAGGCTGATTCAGGATCAATATTTTTTGATGACTTAAATGTTTTAGATAACACTAAAGAGTTTCGTCAACATCTAGGATATCTTCCACAAGAATTTGGTGTGTATCCGAGGATAACAGCTGAACAATTGTTAGATCATATAGCAACCTTAAAAGGAATTTCCTCAAAAACTGAGAGAAAAGAATTAGTCGACTACCTACTTCAGAAAGTTAATTTGTACGATAAAAAAAATAAAAGCGTAAAGGGTTTTTCTGGAGGGATGAAGCAAAGAATAGGTATCGCACAATCATTAATTGGTGACCCAAAAGTATTAATAGTTGATGAACCAACTGCTGGACTTGATCCAGGAGAGAGGAATCGCTTTTATGATCTAATATCAGATGTTGGTCAAGATGTAATCGTTATTCTATCAACACATATAGTTGATGATGTAAGAGAGTTATGTACACAAATGGCTATTATGAATTTCGGACAAATTGTTTTTAGTGGAGCTCCCGACGAAGGAATTAATTCATTAAAAGGTAAGGTCTTTGAAAAACAGATAAATAAATCTGAACTTGATTCATATAAAGAGAATTATCAGGTTATTTCTAATAAATTAATTGCTGGAAAACCAGTTATTCATATCTTAAATGATAAGACTCCAGATAAGAGTTTTAAGAAAATTGAACCTTCTCTTGAAGATGTATTTTTTACTAATATTCAAAAAAACAATCAATAAAATTATTTAAGATATGTTCAAGAATTTTTTCTTTTCAGAACTCAGATATAGCTCTAGACAGCCAATGCTTTATTTATTCTTTTTGATTGTTTTTTTATTAGTTTTTGGTGCTAGTGTTACAGATAATGTAACTATTGGAAGTTCAATCGGTAATGTGTATAGAAACGCACCTAATGTCATAACTATTTTTTCAATTATAATGTCTCTTTTTGGGTTATTGTTTGCAGCTGCATTTTTTAACAACTCTGCATTAAGAGATCATAAAAATAATTTTCATGAAATTGTTTTTTCAAAACCTATAGATAAGTTCGGGTATTTCATGGGTAAGTTTTCAGCTTCATTATTACTATCTACTATTCCATTGACAGGTGTGTTTTTTGGAATCATTATTGGATCCAAAGTTGCTCCATTAATGGGGTGGATTGAACCTGATCGGTTTGGACCCTTTTATTTAGAGACCTTTATTAACAACTACTTTATTTTTATTTTACCTAACATGTTTATTGGAGGGACAATTATATATTCCTTAGCTCAGAAATTTAAAAATACTATGATCTCTTTTGTTGGGGCCATGTTAATTCTTGTTGGTTATTCAATAGCTGGTCAGCTATCTTCTGATATTGACAATGAAACAATTGCGGCTTTAGCAGACACGTTTGGAATTGGTACTTATAATATAACATCAAAGTACTACACTCCATTTGAAAAAAACACTCTTAACCCCTCTTTAACCGGGCTACTTCTTTACAATAGACTGGTTTGGGTAGGATTTGCTTTCATTATTCTTATTGCATCCTACTCAAGGTTTAGCTTTATTATAAGAAAAAGTAAAAAAATTAAGATTAAATCAGAAGATTTAAATCAAGAGGTATTAATTACTTCAAAATCTGCACCAAAAGTTAAAATTATCAATAATTTATTTTTTATTCATTTTAAAAGTTTTTTTAAAATGAATATGAATAGTATTTATAAACATGTAACCTTTAGAATACTATTTGCTTTTAGTATTATTCAACTAATTGCAGGACTTGCTTCAGGATATGAATATTTTGGCTTAAAATCATACCCTCTCACTTATTTCATGGTTGATCAAATTGCTGGATCGTCGGGTTTATTTATTATGATAATTTTAGTTTTTTTTAGTGGTGAGTTAGTTTGGAGAGATCGTGATGTTCAGGTAAATGAAGTAATTGATTCTACGCCTCATTCTACTTTAGTCCCTCTTTTTTCAAAGACTTTATCTCTTCTTTCTCTATCAATAGTAATACATGTAGTTCTTGTTATCATATCTGTAATTTATCAATTAATAATGGGATATACCCAAATTGAATTTTCTTTATATTTTAAAGACTTTTTGTACAATTTATTTCCTATTTATTTTACCATCTGCGCCACTCTTGTTGCTATTCAAGTAATAGTAAATCACAAATACCTTGGTTATATGATATCAGTGATTGTATTGTTAGTTCTCGATATTATATTACTCATTTTAGAAATAGATTCCAACATGATATCATTTGCAGCCACCCCATACATGATATATTCTGATTTAAATGGCTTTGGTCCAAGCAATTTAGGTGTCTTTTGGTTTAGTATTTATTGGATGTTGTTTGCTTTGTTTTTATTAACATTATCTGGAGTTATCTGGAACAGAGGTGCTAAAAAATCATTTAAAGAAAGATTGAATGGTGCAAATAGCAATACTAGTAAATCATACTTAATGATTGTGTCTTCGATAGGAGTGTCATGGACTATAGTAGCATCTTTCATTTTTTACAATACACAAATATTAAACACCTACAAATCAAGTGATGAGTCTGAACAATTAGCTGTTTCTTATGAAAATGATTATAAAAAATTTAAAACCCTCCCTCTACCAAAAATAATTGAGGCAAAATATAATATTGATATTTTTCCAAAAAAGAAAAAGGCTGATGTATTAGCGCTTTTAACAGTTTATAATAATCATGAGACCCCTATCGATAGTATTTTATTAAATATCAATAAACAATGGGATTTAAGTTTCAATTTTCCAAATGCATCTATAATTAGCAAAAATGATGATCATGGAGTTCATATTTATAAAATTGATCCCCCAATGCTGCCAGGCGACACAGTAGTTGTTGAAATAAAAAACAAATTTAAGACTAAAGGCTTTTCAAATGGAGGAGAAACAACAAGCATAGTGAAAAATGGATCATTTTTAAATAATTTTGAAATACTAGCTAATATTGGATATGATTCTGGAAAAGAAATTAGTGATAAAAATAAACGAAAAAAATTTAAATTACCTTCTAAAGAACGAATGCCTGAATTGGAGGTTAATTGTGGTGTAAATTGTGATAAAAATTATTTAACTAAAGGATTTTCTGATTACATTAATGTTGAAACTATAATATCTACAAGTAGTGATCAAATTGCAATAGCTCCTGGTTCACTAATTAAAGAGTGGAAAGAAAAAGATAGAAATTACTATCAATACAAAGTAGATCACCCCTCTCAAAATTTTTATTCTTTCATTTCTGCCGATTTTCAGATAGCAAAAAGAAAATGGAATGAAGTTGACATAGAAATTTATTACGACTCCAAACATTCTGTAAATATTGAAATGATGTTAGATGCTGTAGAAAGGTCTCTTGAGTATTACACGGAAAACTTTGGTCCATATTTTCACAAACAAGCTAGAATTATAGAATTTCCTAGATTTTCTAATTTTGCGCAAGCTTTCCCTGGAACTATGCCATATTCTGAGTCTTTTGGTTTTATTATTGATCTTGAAGACGAAGAAGACAATAACGTCATAGATGCTGTTATTGCTCATGAAATGGCTCATCAATGGTGGGCTCATCAACTAGTTGGAGCAGATATGCAAGGTGGCACATTATTAAGTGAAGCTTTTTCCGAATATTCATCTTTAATGACTCTTAAAAACTTAGCTAAAACTCCTATGAAAATGAGAGAATTTATTAAATATGATCATGACAGGTATTTAAGAGGTAGATCAGGAGAACTTGAAAAAGAACTTCCTTTATATAAAGTCGAAAACCAAGGCTATATACACTATGGAAAAGGAAGTGTAATACTTTATGCTTTACAAGACTATATAGGTGAAGATAAAGTCAATAACGCCATGAAAGAATTTTTAGAAAAATACCGCTACAAGACCCCTTACCCTACATCTTTGAATTTTTTAGAAATTCTAGAACCAAAAGTTCCTGATTCATTAAATTATTTGATTGATGACTGGTTTAAAGAAATTACTCTTTACGATAACAGATTAAAAACAGCTTTTGCAAAAAAATTAGATAATGGAAAATATGAAGTGAATATTGAAATTGAAGCTTCAAAAATAAAAGCAGACTCAGTTGGTAACGAAATAAAAGTTAGTCTAAATGAATGGATTGATATAGGTGTTTTTTCTGATACTGATGAGAAAAATTTAATTCATCAAAGAAGAGTTAAAATAAATGATTCTTTGATGAATTTCACTATGATTGTAGATTCCTTACCCGTAAAAGCTGCTATAGACCCAAGACATATTTTAATCGATAGAGTTTTTGATGATAATATAAAACCAGTTTCATTTAACTGAAATAATTACAAACATTCTGTTTGTTAAATTAATTATTATTTTCCAAAATATTTAACCTATTTGACATACATTTGAGCATAGAGTAAAAGCTAAAAAATATAAATTCATTAGACCAGAGTGATACTTATATGAATAAAAAGCGAATTATATCACTTTCTAATTATGGAATTAATAAAAGCAAAGTTTTTTATCAGTTATCCTCTGAAGAGCTTCACAAAATTACTTTAGAGAAAGATCAAGGTGTTCAAGTTTCAACTGAAGCATTAGCAATAAATACAGGTGAATTTACAGGTAGATCACCTATGGACAGGTTTATAGTTCAAGATCAGATCACTAATAATAAAGTTTGGTGGGGTGATATTAATATTCCATTTAAATCGTCAAGATTTGATAAACTTTACAATAAAGTAATTGATTATTTAAATGGAAGAAATCTATATGTAAGAGATTGTTATGCATGTGCTGACACTGACTATAAACTTAATATTAGAGTAATCAATGAATATTCATGGTCAAATATGTTTGCCTATAACATGTTTTTACGTCCATCAGCTAAAGAATTAGAAAATTTTTTAGCTGAATGGACTGTAATCAATGCTCCAGGATTCATGGCTGATAAAAATACAGATGGTACTCGTCAACACAATTTTGCAATTTTAAATTTTTCAAAAAAAATTGCTCTAATAGGTGGAACTGGTTATACTGGTGAAATTAAAAAAGGCATTTTTTCTGCTTTAAATTTTATTCTTCCGGTTTATAAAAACACCCTTCCGATGCATTGCTCGGCTAATATTGGAAAAAATGAAGAAACTGCGATATTTTTTGGTCTTTCTGGAACTGGCAAAACAACTTTATCCACAGATTCAAAAAGAAAATTAATTGGTGATGATGAACATGGCTGGACAAGTAAACATTCAATTTTTAATTTTGAAGGTGGATGCTATGCAAAGGTGATAAATCTAAAAAGCGAAGATGAGCCAGAGATTTATAGTGCTATTAAGAAAGGAGCATTACTAGAAAATGTAGTTGTAGATAGTAAAGGTTATGTCAATTTTGAAGATGATTCAATAACTCAAAATACAAGAGTTAGTTATCCTATTAACCATATATCTAATATTCAAATTCCCTCTGTAGGAAAAAAACCAAAACATATTTTTTTCTTGACGGCTGATGCTTTTGGAGTTCTACCTCCGATTTCAAAATTAACAACTAGTCAAGCTGCTTATCATTTTATTTCAGGGTACACGGCAAAAGTTGCAGGAACAGAGGCAGGAGTTATTGAACCAACACCATCTTTTTCTGCATGTTTTGGCGCACCATTCATGCCTCTTCATCCATCTTATTATGCTGAATTATTGATAACAAAAATGAATGAAGCTAAAGTTAATGTTTGGCTTGTAAACACAGGTTGGACTGGTGGACCTTATGGAGTTGGTAAGAGGATTAAATTAAGTTACACAAGGGCTATGATCAATGCTGCTTTAGATGGTTCCTTAGGTAGTTATAATTATGAAGATTATCATATTCACTCAGTTTTTGGTCTTGCTCAACCAAGAAAATGTCCTGGTATACCCACAAAAGTTCTAAGTCCTAGAGCAACTTGGAGAGATGATGAAAAGTATTATGAGACTGCGTTTAAGCTGTCAAAAGCATTTAGAGACAACTTTAAAAAATTTGAAAATGAATCAAGTGAAGAAATTCTTAGAGGTGGGCCACAAAGAACTTCACACAATTAAAGTTTTTTTATTAGTTTAACCAAAAATTTAGATATGAAACCATACAAAGCCAGTTTAGTAAACGCAATTCTATTAATTTCCATGAGTGGTTGGGGTTATATTGAATCTGATTTCATTGCACATACTGCATTAATCCCTTTTATTTCAGGTGTAATTTTAATTTTAATTAATAAAGGTGTTAAAAATGAAAATAAAGTAATTGCTCACATAGCTGTTCTTTTAACATTAATTATTCTATTAGGTCTTATTAAGCCTTTGATAGGGTCAATTGAAAAACAAAATTCTTTGGCTATATTCAGAGTTCTTATAATGATTTTATCTTCAGGTTGGGCTTTAAAAATATTTATTAAAAGTTTTATTGACGTAAGAAAAGCTAGAAAATAAAAATATTAATTTATTCTACCTATTTGACGGGGGGCTTAAATAAAGAGTATAGTACTATTAAAATTCCTGTCAAATAAGTTATAGTCATTAAAAAGCCTGAAATTATCACAAGGTACGATATCCATTCATAACCAAGCCAAATTAAATAAATTCCACCAAAGGTTGTTAGCAATGAAATAAATGGTTCTATGGTTAAAAAAGACTTCCAAAAAACAGATATTTCAGTACCCCATATCAAAATTCCCAGTAATGCAAAAATAAATGAAATTGAAAGGATATGAGTGTGAATTATGGTTAGCATTTCTCTTTTTCCTTTCTTAAATTTCATGACGGGGACCACAGCAGTATCTTCATTACCATTATAATTTTCTACTATACCTTTTGGGTTATCACTTTCAGTCTGCCTAACAAAGAAAATACCTGTATAAAAACCTATTGAAAGTACAATTATGAAAGTAACTAAAAATAATTTAAAGGGTTTTGAAAAATTTCTAATTAAATAATAATCTGTCATCAAATTTTTTATTTTGATTTTATATCTTTTAAAAAATCAAATAAGTAATTAATAGAGGAGGTTAATGAATGGACAGATATTGTCGCACCCGAAATCGCACTAATATTATCTCCATATACATACGAATCATCTTTTGAATGTTTTACAAATTGATATAGCCATCTTTTACTAGCAATCTCTCCTCCATAATCTTCTCTATAAATCAAGACTCTTGCTTTTTTAATCTCAAAGTTTTCGTCTGTCAAAATTAAATAATCAAAGACATCGGTTTTACTTGGAGCTTTAGCAACAATAGCGTAGCCAATATTTTTATTTGATGATAGTATTTTATAGAATGTACTCTCTCTAAAAAATAGACTTGAAGGAATTTCTATCGACTTTTCTTCAATTTCAAACATTTCCAATGAAAAAACAGATGAAATTTCTTTTTTTATTTGCTTTAGAATATACTTTGATTGATTATTTGAAAGATTTAGGGATGTAAATGCAGAAGACAAAGCAAATATAAAAAATAAAAAATAACATATAAATTGCTTACACATATATCCAAAAAATTATGATAAAATTATTAAATAGAAAAACAAAAAACAACTTTATTTAGATTAATTTAAAATAAAAATTATATTAAAACCACACTCCAATACCCATATTAAATTGACCCTTTGATGAATTTGGAGCATTTGTAGATTTGTTTTGATAATCAATTTTAAAAACAGAACCAGGAGATATATGATAGCTAAATCCGTAAGTCAACTCTTTTCTATGATATTCATAATTTTTAGAAATATTGCTTTCAACTGCATGGTGAGTATCAAAATTTTCATATCTAGCAAAAACAATTAGTCTTTGTTTCTTTTTTATAGGTAATAAGTTATATGCAGTTTCAATGTAGTATCCATAAATTTCACTTCCCAAATCCTTTCCAGTCAAATCATTATATAGGTCTGTATCCGATAAAGAAGCGAATGTATATTGTCCCCTTGTAGAAAATTTTTTATATATATATCTACCGTCAATACCAACCATTGATACCCCAATTTCACTTCCAGGAATTTTATTTTGTCCATCAACTGCAGATGTTTTTCCATTATATCCAGAAATTCCAAGGCGTAATCCATTTATACCATAAAAATCTAATTTTCCAGCAACACTTAAATTACTCATTGTGGATTCAGCACCCTTTTGTCTTCCTCCTCTTAAAGCATTGCTTCCCTTTAATTTTCCAGAATTTCCATCATGAGACAAAAATCCATTGAATAAGTAAGCCTGGTATTTTACTCCTATATTGTCAATTCTACCAGATGCTCCGATACCTATTTCTCGCCATGTTGTTGGTATTATTTTATTATCAATGCTAGGTCTTTCTACTCCATTAAATGTTGTTGGTTCATGAAATTCGTTTACAATACCCATTGGCACAAGCATTAACCCAGCCCTTAAATTTAGTTTTGGAGAAATAGAATAATTAATAAATGCTTGTTCAATGTACACCTCCTTTACATGTTCGAATTCAATTTCTGTAACAAATTGAACTCTTTCATCAAATTTGTAACCAAAAAGCATTACTAATCTTTGTACGTCAATTTCTGCATTTAAATCATTAGTTTTATTATATGACACTTCTCCATAACCACCAATAGTAACCCCTTGCGGAATTGCTGATAAATTGTTCAGAATTCTTTGATAACCATTAATTTGATTAACAGGAGAATATATACTAGTGTTATTTGAAACTATAATAGAGTCTATTAACTGTCCAGAATCTTGTCCATAAATATTATTATTTGTAATTACAAAAATCAAAAATAGTACTCTTTTCATTTTATATTTATTTAGATTAATTAAATATAGCGTAAATATACACATCAATTTAATAAATAAAAAACGAAAATTGATTATGAAAGTTCGTTGACTAGCATTAGAGAACTTGATAGAATTCTTCAAAATCAATTTGCTTTTCAAAATTAAATATTATCTATTCTAGTGCAGTCTTATATACACTAAGGCAACGTTCTCTTGCAAATTTATGATTAACTATTGGAGGTGTATAATTTAATTTTTGAAGTTCAGGAATCCATTTTTTGATATACAATAATTCTTTATCAAACTTTTTAACTTGCTCATAGGGGTTGAAAATTCTGAAGTATGGTGTAGCATCAACTCCACAACCAGCTAGCCATTGCCAGTTGCCAATATTACTTGACTGCTCATAATCTAAGAGTTTCTCTGCAAAATATGCTTCTCCCCATCTCCAATCAATTAATAAATGCTTGCAAAGAAAACTTCCAACTATCATTCGAACCCTATTATGCATATAGCCAGTATTATTTAATTCTCTCATACCGGCATCAACTATTGGATAACCCGTTTGACCTAAACACCATTTTTTATATTCATCTTCATTATTTCTCCATTCAATACGATCATATTTAGATTTAAAACTGTGATCGACTGTATTTGGAAAATGCCATAAAATCTGAATAAAAAATTCACGCCAAATTAATTCCTTTAAAAATGTTTTATTTGATTCAAAATTTGCTTCTTTGACAAGTTTTCTAATACTCAACATGCCAAATCTTAAGTATGGTCCGATTCTAGTTGTTTTATTAATTGCAGGAAAATTTCTGGAAAATTCATATTTCTTTATAATATTTGAATTGTATTTATATTTAGGTAATTCAATCTTTGAATTTGAAAAACCTATTTCAGTAAATGACAGAAATGGTAATGAATGATTTGAAACAAAATTATTTAGAAGTTTTTCAGAAGGATAATAAATTTCCTTTTGACAATCATAATGTTGTAACCAAACTCTTGAAAATGGAGTGTATACAATATAAGGCTTTCCATCCTTTTTCACAATCTCACTCTTTTCAAATATTACTTGATCTTTATATGAGTAATATGAAATCTTATTTTCATCAAGAAACTTTTTAATTTTCGAATCTCTTTTTCTTGCGAAAGGCTCATAATTATGATTAAAAATCACTTTATCTATTTGATGATTTTCAATAAGATCAGAAAAGACATCTACAGGATCACCTTTAAAAGAAGCTATTCTTGAATTATAAATTTTAAGTAGCTTATTAATTTCTTCTAGTGCATTATAAATAATTTTAATTCTGGGGTCATTATTAAGAAATTTGTTAATAATATTTGTGTCAAAAATGAAAATTGGAATCACTTTATTATTTCCTGCAAGAGCATTGTATAGTCCAGCATTATCATCTAACCTTAAATCTCTTCTGAACCAAAAAAGAGTATATTTACTCATAAAATATTCTATTTATTTTAAATCAAGAATGATTTAAAGAGTTCTCAATAAGATCATTCCTAAATTTTTTGTATTCAGAAGTTTTTTTATTAAGAATTACTTGGCTAGAAAGTTCTTTACTATCATTTATCATCTTAGTTGATATTGGGCCAAAGTTTCTATCTAAATTTTTACTACTCCAACTAACCATCTCTAAAATAACAGGATATGAATCAGCTCCTTTATCAGTTAAAAAATACCACTTAACTTTTTTATTTCTTGGATTAATTTTATAGCCTATAAAACCATCCTTATTTAAAGTTTTTAATCTATTTGTTAGAATATTAGACGCAATTCCTTCCGGGCTAGTTAAAAAATCATTGAAAGACTTCTTCTGAAGGAACATGTCTCTAATAATAATTAGAGACCACTTATCTCCGAAGTGGTCAAGAAAATTAGCTAAACCACAATGACTTCTATACATTTTCATGATATATTATTAAATATAAAAAAATTACTCCTAAAAGACTTATAATAAGTGTTATAATTAACAATATTTATCTAACTAAAAAACTACTTCTAATAGATGAAACCTTTTTTCATTTATTTACTTTGTAAATAAATAATATACCATTTTATGATTGTCGAAATATGCTCAAATTCAATCGAATCAGTTCTTATAGCAAATAAGGCAAATGCTGATAGGATTGAACTCTGTTCAGGATTAAATATTGGTGGTCTTACTCCTTCTACCGGATTAATTGAGTTAGCTGTTGAAAAATCAAAAATTCCAATACATTGCTTAATCAGACCAAGAGAAGGACACTTTATTTATGATAAATATGATTTTGAAACAATTATAGCAGATATTACAAAAATGCAATCACTTGGGGTTTCTGGAATAGTAATTGGAGTTATGACTAAAGAATATAAACTAAATATTAAACAGTTAGATAAAATTATAAAAGTGTCAAAAGATTTAGAAGTCACTTATCATAGAGCTTTTGACTCACTAAAAGATCCAGAAAAAGAACTTAAGATACTCTCTTCAATTGGAGTAAGCAGGATCCTTTCTTCTGGAGGAGCTGATTCAGCAATTAAAGGCATTAATAAATTAATTAGATGGAACTCAATTTCTCCAAAATCAATAGAAATTCAACCAGGAGGAGGAATAAATATTAGCAATGTATTAGATTTTAAAGATGCAGGGTTCAAGTCAATTCACTTATCTGGATGCGAATCACAAAAATGGAACCAAACAATTCCAAAAAATATTGATAAAGCTTTTTTTAATCAAGAGATTAAAAAAGTAAATAATGAAAATATAAAAAAAATTATTTCCCTAGTTAAAAAATAAAAACTTTTTATTGTTAAGGAGTTTTTATTTTTAATCATTTAAGAGAAATTTTAATTAGCCATGAAAATAAGCTTCAATGGCTTCATAATCATTCTTTCTACCTTCTTTAATTTAAATAATATCCATAGTCAAAATTTGAGCATTTGACAATAATGGAATTATTAATATCATTAACAACTTTTTCATAATTCTTTTGTTTGATTTTGTTTTGAAGTAATTAAATATTAGTCAAACCCATGAATGCCTTGAACAGTTGTATATTTTAAAACAACTTTTTTATTTGGATATATTCTTTTATATGCTGATTGAACTGCTAATGTCGCTTCGTGAAAACCACATAAAATAAGTTTAAGTTTACCTGAATATGTGTTAATATCACCAATTGCGTAAATTCCAGGAACATTAGTTTGATAATCCAAAGTATTATCTACCTCTATTGCATTATTTTCAATATTTAGATTCCAATTTGCTATAGGACCCAATTTAGGCGAAAGACCAAATAAAGGCAACCAACAATCCAAAGATTCATTGATTATGTTCCCATCATTATTTTTAATTGTAATGGAATTCAAAGAATTATCACCACTTAATGCAATAACTTCAGAGTTTGTATACAAATTAATCTTTCGTTTATTTTTAAGATCGTGTATTTTATCAACTGAATCTTTATGGGCCCTAAATAATTCACTCCTGTGAACTAAACCAACTGATATTTCTGTCCTTTCTGCAAAGTAAATTGCCCAATCTAAAGCTGAATCTCCACCTCCTGAAATAAAAACTTTTTTTCCTTGATAAAAGGATGGTTCTTTAACAAAGTAATACACCCCCTTATTCTCGTATTTTTCAAGATTGTCTATTTTTGGTTTTCTAGGTTCAAAACTTCCTAAACCACCTGCAATAAATACAATTGGAGCAATGTGTCGTGTTCCTTCACTTGTAGTAACAATGAAACTGCCATCTTCTTGATTTAAGATTGATTCAGCTCGCTCCCCCAGAGTAAAACCAGGCTTAAATGGTTTAGCTTGTTCCATCAAATTATCTACTAATTCTTCTGCTAAAACTAATGGAAAACCTGGAATATCATATATAGGTTTTTTAGGATAAATTTCTGATAATTGTCCCCCTGGAAAAGGAATTGAATCAATTAAATGACACTTAAGTTTCATCAATCCAGCTTCAAAAACAGCAAAAAGTCCTACGGGTCCAGCCCCTATTATTATAATATCAGTTTTAATCATAGATACTCAATGTAAAGTGTTTTGCAAATATAAATCTATTAGCTTCTAAAGCTCAAAAGTTTGTCCAATTTTTGCAATATTAAATCCTTCACTTAGAACTCTTAAAGCTATATTGCTATATTGATCTAACATAGGGTTAGTGTGATTCATATGTATGAAATAAATTTTTTGCTTATCATTTATTGACAATGTTTTTAAAGTTTCCATTGTTTCAACAACAAAAGGGTGAGGAATACTCTCAATAGATTTATAATTAATTTCTGAATTATCATAAAAAGTTGCATCTAAAAATAAAATATCTACACTTTTAACTAAATCATTTAAAGACATTGACCAACGATCCCATTTATCAATATCTGGTAGAAAAAAAGCTGTTTGTTTAGAACCATAAATAAAATAACCAACTGTTTCGGAAAACTCATCTCTATGAGGGACAATTATAGGTTTAATGCTAATATTATTTGAAATATCATGAACCTCATCTCTTTTTAAATTAATCAATTCTATATTAGAGTCAGAGACTAACTGTGACCAGGGGCCATTATTTGCAAGATATTCCGACATACGACTCATTGCAAAAACAGAAATATTCTTTGCACCTAAAGCCTCCTTACCTAAATACATTAAACCAGTATAATGACCAATATGGGCATGAGTCAGAAATACGCCATTAAAAGGAGATTTATATTTAGTGGTCATATACCTTAATTGATCTGAAAAATCAGGAGATGCCTCAAATAAATAAAATCCTTCATTATTGGGTAATGTCAGGCCTAATGAGGTTACTTTTAAATCAGAAGATGATTTATTACAGCATTGTTTTTCACATCCAACATGAGGCAAACCTCCATCTTGTACAGTTCCTAATACTGTAATAATACTAGTTTTTTGAGAAATTAAAGATTCAAAAACTAAAAAAAATAAAAGTAATACTATCTTATTCACATGCCAATTTGATTAATTAACCTACTTAGATTATCCATTATAATTTGATCAGACACTTTTACATTATTTATGAAATTAGCTTTAGTATTTGTTTTTCTCAATTGAATTAATTGACCCTCATCAATAAATAATGAGGATATTCCTTGAAAAGATATAAATGAATTATTTGATTTATCATAATTGTCAATTGAACTTCCTTTGCATCGAGCAATTATGTCAATTTCTAATGTTTGAATTTCAGATTTAAAAAGAGCAACTTGTATTATCTTGTTTTCAAGCTTTTCATAATCATAACCTGATTTATTATACAAGAATTTTTGTGTTTTGGATTGACCATTATTTAATCTACCAATTTGATCAGCTGATGTAATTGAAACTCTGTTTGGGAAAGATGAGATGTTATGTCTAAAAAAAGCTTTATTATTATTGATTGTTAACCATTTAGGATTACTTAATTTAAGTAAAAGTTTAGATTTATTTTTATCATTTTTTGACTGAGAAAACAGTTTATCTGGAAAAGTTATTTGCAAAACCAGAATAATTAATACCAAGTGAAAAAATCTGTAACACATATCAACCTAATATAGATTATTTTTTTAAAAATCTAATTATCAATATTTATATTATTTTTAGAAAATGAACAAAGAAATAAAACTTTCTCAAAAACTTGACAAAAATGATCCATTAAAAGATTTTAAAAAGGAATTTATAAACAACAAAAATGAAATCTATCTTGATGGAAATTCATTAGGAAAACTCCCTAAACTATCAAAAAATAAAGTAAAACATGTTTTAGAACACGAATGGGGAAACAACCTCATTAATAGCTGGAACAATCATTGGCTTGCAACGATTGATAGAATATCCTTTAAACTTGAAAGATTATTTAACACCTCTAATGATGAAATAATTATTGGCGAATCTACTTCTGTTTATTTGTATCAAATTTTGATGGCCCTGTCGAATTCAAATAGATATAATCATCATTTTATTTCTGATAATTTAAACTTTCCATCTGATTTATATATTCTAAGTGGAATTTGTGAAACTAAAAGAGAATCCACTTCAACCATAATTAATTATTACTCAGATATTGAAGCTAATGTTGATCTTTTAAAAACCACAATACAAAATAATCCTGGAATTATATGCCTAAGTCTTGTAACATATAAAAGTTCATGGATTTATCCAATGAAAGAACTTAATGAGTGGGCACTAAAACATAATAGTATTATAGTTTGGGACCTTAGTCACGCAGCTGGTGTAGTCCATATAGATTTAAAAAAAACTAAAACGCTAGCAGCAGTTGGTTGCACCTATAAGTTTTTAAATGGAGGGCCTGGCTCACCAGCATATTTATATGTAGATAAAAATATTTTAAAAAGAATAAAAAACCCAATTAGCGGATGGTTTGGTCACTCAAACCCATTTTCATTTTCAAATAAATTTAATCAAGCTAAAGGAATTAAAAAATTTTCAAATGGAACGCCTAGCATACTTTCAATAACACCTATTGAGATTGGTATTGACCTGATATTAAAAGCCAATACTAAAGTTATTGAGGCTAAAAGCAAGAAACAATCCGAATTTCTAAAATGTCTAATTCAAAAATTCCTAATACCATTAGATTTCAAAATTGAAAGCCCTGCTAACCCCTTAAACAGAGGATCTCATATTTCAATTTCTCATCCTGAATCATGGAGGATATGTAAATCTTTACAAAATGGTCCTCTTAAAATTATTCCAGACTATAGGCCTCCTAAATACATAAGAATTGGAATTTCTCCTCTTTATATATCTTTTGAAGACCTAACAAAAACAGTAATTAAAATAACTGACATTGTAAACAAAAAAAAATATTTAAAATATTCGAAGGAAAAACCAAAAATAACTTAAAAATATTAAGTAAAATTTATTATTTATATTCACCTTATTAATATAGTAGAATAATGCTTGATGATTTAAAATATTTATTTGCATACACAATTCCATTATCTACTTTTGTGTCTATTTTTTCAGATGGAATTTTAACCTTTGCAACCCCTATCTATGCTTTCATTATTATTCCAATATTAGAAGTCTTGATGAAAGATTACGACACTCAATATGATGATACCCAAAAAAATAAAAAATTATCAAATCACCTTTTTGATATTTTATTATACCTAAACATTCCTTTTGTGTTTATTTTGTTGTTTTTTGGACTTTATAATTTATCGAATACTTCATTGATGATTTATGAAAAAATTGGAATGCTTTCATCATTAGGAATTTTACTAGCTACTAACGCTATAAATGTAGCCCACGAGTTAGGTCATCGCAAATCTCAAACTGAAAGAACCCTCTCTAAAATTTTACTAATCCCATGTCTTTATATGCACTTTTACATTGAACATAATTTTGGACATCACAAAAATGTAGCAACACCTGAAGATCCTGCTACTTCAAAATTCAATCAAAGTGTATACAGTTTTTGGATTACATCTGTATTTAAGCAATATTTTAATGCTTGGAGGATTCAAAAAGATATTTTAAACCGATCAAAAAAAGGGTTTATTTCCTTACAAAATGATATGCTATGGTACCTCATAATTCAATTTATTTATTTATATAGTATCTTTTTTCTATTTGATTTTTATGGATTATTATATGCTATTATTGTTGGCATTCAATCATTTCTATTCCTAGAGACCATAAATTATATAGAACATTATGGTTTGGTTCGAGAAAAACTCACATCAGGGAGATATGAAAGAGTTCAAACTCATCATTCATGGAACTCAAATCATATAATTGGCAGGATTGTTTTATATGAGTTAACAAGACATAGTGACCACCATTTCAAATCATCAAAAAAATATCAGATTCTAGAAAATAAAAAGGATAGTCCACAACTTCCTTTCGGTTACCCTACTTCTATTTTACTAGCATTAGCCCCCCCATTATGGTTTAAAATAATCAACCCAAGACTAAAATTATTATAAAAGGCAAAAATAAATGCTTAAGATTTATAGAATTTCTATAATAGCTGCGTTAGCTGGTTTTCTGTTCGGTTTTGATACAGTTGTTATTTCTGGTGCTGATAAACAACTGCAAGACTTATGGAACACGTCAGACTTGTTTCACGGATCAATAGTGATGTCAATGGCTCTATGGGGAACTGTTATTGGGGCTTTATTTGCAAGCTATCCCTGTGATATATGGGGAAGAAAAAAAACACTTATTGCTATTGGATTTTTATACTTAATTTCTGCAATTGGGTCAGGAATATCAACAGATCCTTATATGTTTTCTTTTTTTCGATTCGTTGGAGGGATTGGTGTTGGTGCTTCAACAATAGCAGGACCAACATATATTTCTGAGATTGCCCCTGCCTCTAAAAGAGGTAGACTCGTAGCTCTATATCAATTCAATATTGTCTTCGGTATTTTATTAGCATATATTTCAAACTATAGTTTACAAAATTTTGGAAATGAACCATGGAGATGGATGGTAGGGGTTGAATCAATTCCAGCTTTAATTTATCTTATAGGAATAATAAATATCCCATACAGTCCCAGATGGCTTTTAATATCAAATAAGAATCATTTATTAGCAAATAAGATTTTTAAAGAAATTAATGAGAGAAGCTTAAGTGATTCAGAACTACAAAACATTCTAAATGATGATCAAAAAAACGATAAATTATTTTCTCGGAAATTCATAAAACCTCTTATGCTAGCTTTCTTAATATCTTTTTTCAATCAACTATCCGGTATAAATGCATTTTTATATTACGCCCCTAGAATATTTGAATCAGCAGGCCTTAAATCAGACTCAGCTTTTTTAAGCAGTATTGGTATTGGTCTAGTCAATCTTATTTTTACTATGCTAGGAATGTATTTGATTGACAAAACAGGCAGAAGAACACTTCTTAAAATTGGGTCAGTTGGATATGTTATTTCTTTGTCTATGGTTGGACTCTCTTTTTTATTAAACTGGGAAGGGTTTTTAATTCCTTTATTTTTATTTGCTTTTATTGCTGCGCACGCAATTGGCCAGGGTACAGTTATATGGGTTTTTATAGCTGAAATTTTTCCTAATCATCTACGAGCAAAAGGTCAGTCTTTTGGATGCTCAGTTCATTGGATTTTAGCTTCCATCATTACTTTAATCATGCCTTCATTACTCTCAGGATTAAGTAATCCTGGTTATATATTTTTATGCTTCGCATTCTTTATGGTTTTCCAGTATTTATTTGTAATATTCTTAATGCCAGAAACTAAAAACGTCAGTTTAGAGAAGTTAAGTTCTAAGATTTTAAACACTTGAGCTTTCATGTATCAGATTTAAATCTATATCCTTTAGATCTTTTTCGATTTGAACTATATTTACTCAAAAGATCAATCTGATGAAAATGAAAACCAAAAAAACGATTGCTAATGTTGGAGAAATTTTGGAAAATCATATAAAAGAAAGTGTAAACAGAAAGATTGTGACTTTAAATCAAGTTGCTCCAGAGTTAATTGCTGAAAAATTAAAACTCAAAGAGCGACTTATAAATGGTTTTAAATCTTCGGAAGATATTTCAGATTTTGTAATAAACTATCTAGATAATACAAACCATCTAAACCATCCTCACTACATGGGTCATCAAGTCCCTGTTCCTCACGATTTAGCGGGTATCCCTGAATTAATTCATGGCACAATAAACAATCCTAGCTCATTATATGAAATGGGACCTGCAGGGAGTACTTGTGAAGGATTTATGATTAATTGGATGCTCGATAAATTAGGATGGCTTAAAAATAAGGATTATTATAATTTTAAATTTGAAATTGGTTTACCAAGCGGTGTATTAACTCATGGTGGTTCAGTTGCAAACCTAACAGCTCTAACTGCAGCAAGATCTGCAATTAGTCCTGATTCATGGGATAAAGGAAATCCTTCAAATTTAGTTGTAATGGGATCAGCATCTGCTCATTATTCGATTCTAAGATCTTTATCAATTCTTGGTTTAGGTAAAAAATCATTTATTCCAATTCCAGTAGATAAAAATGAAGTTATTGACGTTAGTAAACTGGAATCTATATACAAAAAATTGATTCTAGAAGAAAAAAAAGTAATGTGTTTAATTGCGAATGCATGTGCTACCTCAACAGGTTTATTTGACCCCTTAGATCACATAGGAGATTTTTGTCAAAAATATAATATTTGGTTTCATGTTGATGGTGCTCATGGAGCAGCCGCATTGGTTAGTAATTTAAATAAAAAATTAGTGAAAGGGATTGAAAAAGCCACGTCATTAATTTGGGATGCTCACAAGATGATGCGTGTACCATCCCTTTGCACTGCAGTAATTTTTAAGGATTTCAAACATCAAGCTGGAGCATTTCAGCAAAAAGGTTCATATGTTTTTCATAATGACGAAGTAGTTGGAATGGACTCTATGGCATATACTATTGAGTGTACAAAATCTGCACTTGGGACTAAATTATTTTGGGCATTTGCGATAGAGGGAGAAAAAGCAATTGAAAATTTTATTGATCATACCTTTAGCTTATGTCAAAGCTTTTATAATATTCTTAAAAAAGATTCTAATTTTGAAATTCCTTATGAACCTCAAAGTAATATTTTGTGTTTTAAATATATTAAATTTTCACAAAAAAACGAATTTCAATTAAAGCTTCGATATCAAATAATTAATAATAAATATTTTTACATAACATCTTGTGAAATGAATGGAATTAGATACTTGAGAGTTGTTTTATTAAATCCATCAACTAATGTTACTCATTTAAAGGGATTAATTGTAGAAATTAAAAAAATAGCTGATATATTGGCTAATCAATAAGAAAATTAAATTTATGCATTTATTTTTTTTCGAACTTTTTAAAGATCAAGGCTTAAATAGCTCATTGTCAAATTTTTTAAGCTATACATGTGTCCTAAGCATAATTATATTAATTACGCTTTTACTTTCATTCCTGTCTAAAAATCTTATAAAAAATTTATTTAATCAATTAGCTAAAAGAACAAGCTCAGATTTTGATGATTCTCTAATAAATAATAAAATACCATCTCTTCTAGGTTATCTTCCTCCTTTATTTTTTTTAATAATTCAATTACCTGAAGTATTATCTGATTTACCTAAACTTGTAGTTATAGTATCAAATACTTTAGAAGCAATAACTGCATTTTTAAGTATTTTAATTATAAGAGGTTTTTTAAAATCAATAACAGATCAATTAAGAAAATACCCAGTCTTGAAAGACAAACCTCTAGAAAGCTATCTTCAAGTATTTATGATTTTTATTTGGTTCATAGGTGGAATCCTAATTTTGTCATTACTTACAGGAAAGGAGATAGGAGTTTTTCTAACTACATTGGGAGCTCTTTCTGCTGTAATTCTACTTATTTTTAAAGATACTCTATTAGGTTTTGTTGCTAGTATTCAGATTACAATAAATGACACTGTCAGAATAGGAGATTGGATTACAATGAGTAATTCAAATGGGGATGGAGACGTAATATCTATCAGTCTTTCATCTGTAAAGATTCAAAATTTTGACAAAACAATTACAACTATTCCAACATACAAACTAATTTCTGATTCTTTCACTAACTGGAGAGGAATGAGTGAGTCTGATGGTAGAAGAATCAAAAGAGCTATTCTTATTAAAGCTAGTTCTATTAAGTTTTTAAACAATCAAGAAATTGAACCTCTAAGAAAAATAGATATTTTAAGTTCTTTTATAAATAAAAGGAACCAAGAGATTAAAAAACATAACAATTCAATAGACACGAATAAAGATCAATTAATTAATGGTAGAAATTTTACAAACATTGGATTATTTAGAACATATATAAAAAGCTATTTAGATCAACATTTTAAAGTGAATAAAGAAATGACAATTATGTGTCGACAATTGTCACCGACTCCAACTGGTATTCCATTAGAGATTTATGCTTTTATTACCGATAAAGAGTGGAGTAATTATGAAGCTATTGTTTCTGATATTTTTGATCATTTTTTAGCTGCCCTTCCAAGCTTTGGATTAGAAAATTTCGAGTTTCATTCAAAAACTTAATTTCATGAATAAGAAAATATTTCTGATACTTTCAATATTAAGTATTACTATTTCATTTGGTCAAAAAAAGAATAAAAAATTACCTATTGATAGTATTACTGTTACAATGAATAAATCAGAAGGATTAATAAATACTTATCTGAAGAACAATAAATTATATTTTGAAATAGATAATAAGGTTTTAGGAAAAGAGTTGTTAATGGTGACTCGTTTTTCTCAATTTCCAAGCAACTATTCATCATACATAAATGCAGGATCAAAAACTGCAGAAAACGTAATTTCATTTGAGTTAAAAGATGAAAAAATACTTCTTAAAAAACTGGCCTATACCAATGAAGCTAAGAGTGAAGATCCAATACAAATAAGTGTAATCAAGAATAATTTTCCACCAATTCTTTCAGTATTTGACATAGAAAATAATGAGAATGACAAATTTTTAGTTGATGTCACAAACTATTTCATGAATGATTCTCCTGGATTTAACTTAATTAGAAAATCTGATAAAGAAAGATTTAAAATTAGTGGGGTAGATAAAAAAAGAAGTTTCATTGACAAGGCTAACAGCTACCCAAAAAATACTGAAATTAGACATACTTTGACTTATTCTGCAAATAATTTACCAAGATCTAATAGATCAAAAACTCTAAGCTTTCAAGTAAACCATTCTATAATTTTATTACCTGACACATTAATGCAAATTAGATATTTAGATAAAAGAATTGGCTGGTTTAGCTTAAAAAAAATTGATTATTCTTCAGAAAAATTAAAATCAGATGAATATAATATAATCAGAAGGTGGAGGTTGGAACCAAAAAATATTGACGCATATGACAAAGGGGAATTAAGTGAACCTATAAAACCTATTGTTTATTATTTGGACCCGGCAACACCCCTTAAATGGAGACCATATTTTAAAAAGGGTATTGAAGATTGGAATATTGCATTTGAAAAAGCTGGTTTTAAAAACGCTATAATCGCAAAAGATCCTCCGTCAAAAGAAGATGATGGAGATTTCAATCCTGAAGATATCCGATACTCAACAGTTAGATATGTAGCTTCTACAACTCGAAACGCGACTGGACCAAGTGTTTCTGATCCAAGAACAGGTGAGATATTGGAAAGTGATATAATTTGGTATCATAACCATCTTAGATCCTATAGAAATAGATATTTATTAGAAACAGGCGCAGCTAATCCTAAAGCAAGAACCTTAGATACCCCCGAAAAAGAAATTGGAGAAATGATGAGAAGAGTTATTTCTCATGAGGTTGGACATGCCTTAGGTTTACCACACAACATGAAAGCTAGCTCAGCATATCCAGTTGATTCATTAAGATCAGGCAATTTTACTCAAAAAATGGGGATTGCTGCAACTATAATGGACTATGCAAGATATAATTATGTGGCTCAACCTGGTGATAAAAATATTAGATTTGTTAGAAAACTAGGTCCCTACGATGAATACTCAATAGAATGGGGATACAGGTATTTTTCAGATAAAAATGAAAATGAGATAGAAAATATCCTATACGATTGGGTTGGAGAAAAAAATTTAAACCCTATATATATGTTTGGATCATATGGAAATGATCCAAATTCACAAACTGAAAATATTGGAAATGATCCTGTAAAAGCAAGTACCTACGGATTAATGAATCTGAAAATTGTAACTGAAAATCTTGATAATTGGACCATTAATAATGGATCTAATTTTGAAGATTTAAATGAGCTGTATGGAGAATTAATTGGAGTATATAGACGATACATATATCATGTCGTGTCTTTAATAGGTGGTGTTAATGAGATATTAATGAATAAAGGACAAAATAGTATACCCTATAAAAATGTAACAAGAGAAAAACAATTAGATGCTATACGTTTTTTAAACAAAAACCTATGGGATTCACCCATTTGGCTATATGATAAAAAATTAATTTCAAAAATAAAAAAAGACGGTGCTTTATACTTAATTAGTAATTTACAAAAATCAGTCTTAAACAGAGTGTTAAGTGTTAGCAGATTAAACAATATGATTTCAACTGAAAACACACTTCAAGTGAATGGATTGACAGTCTATGAACTTTTTGATCATTTATCAATTAATTTAACTAAGGATATAATAAATCCTGACATTCTTCAAAGAGAGCTTCAAAAAAATCTTATAAAGCACTTAATATCATTGAATGAAAATGAAAAATTATCTCTTGAGATAAAAGGCATCATTTTACATAATAAAAATTACTTAAAACGATATTTTAAAAGTCAAAGAAGGGTCAATTCAAATGTTCAAAAACTTCATTACCAATACTGTTATAGCCTATTAAAATGAATGATATTCATTTATAAACTATTGAAGAAACTTGTTTAAAATTCAAATCCAATTTAATTATCATAACTCATGGAACAGATAGAATGTGAAATACAGCAAATTATTTATTCAAAGTAAAAATACCTAATAAAGTTATTGATTAAAAAATTTCAGCCAACATACATCTAGCACTACCTCCGCCTGAATTTTCAATAGTTTTTAAGTTAGTATGAATTATTTTTGCATGTTTTTCAAGCTTATGAATTTGATCAATTGATAAGGAATTATACGCAGATGTACTCATAACTAAAATAGATTGATTCAAATTATTCAAAAGCAACATGTTCCCCGCAAATTGTTCAATTTGATTTTCAGTAAGTGATATTATCTCTTTTCCGTTATTTTTTAATTCATTGTATACTATTTCTCTCTCTGAAATATTATCAATTGAATCAAAACCAACTGCTGCAAATGTATTTCCTATACACATCATTACATTAGTATGATAAATTTTGAGTCTATTATCAGAAACTGTTTGAAATGATGAGAAAATTATTGGTTTATAATTCATTTTTTTACAAAAATCTAATATTATAGATTTATCTGTTCTTTCAGATAAAGAAGCATAAAGCTTTTTATTTATTCTATCAAAAACCATACTTCCAGTTCCTTCGAGAAATAATTTTTGATTCTCATAATTTGTTAGATCAAAAATTATGTCAGATTTTATGCCGTCATTTAATAGTGTTTTAAAAACATCATTAGATCTTTCATCTCTTCTATTTGGAGCAAACATCGGATATATAACTACTTTATTTTTATTATGAAAAGAAATCCAATTATTTGGAAATAGTGAATCAGGTGTCTCTGGTTCCTTAGTGTCTTGATGAATGGTAACCCTTATGCCAGCATCAACTAGAGTCTCAGCTAACACATCAAATTCTTTAAGAGCTAGTTTACTTATTGTTTTTGGATCTAAAACACTATCAAATTGATAATAATTGTTTAAAGCTGTTTGTTCGTTTTTTATAAATAAATAAGGTCGAACCATTAATACATGATTTGTTAATCCATTCATTTTTTTCTACTTAATGGTAGTGTAACACACCTAAACAAACCCTCCTGTTTGGCTACTTCTCGAAAAGAAACTTCCTCAACTGTAAACCCTTTTGAACCAAGCCATTTATTAAGTCTTTTAAAATGTGAATCAGAAACAACTGTATTATTATTAATTGAAAATACATTACTCATCATATCTAACATTTCATCACTATCAATAAAAAAACAATTTTCTATGCCAAAATCTTGAATAAGCTCGGATAATTGATTGTTATTAGAAAAACCCTCTTTATGAATTATAGCAAATGATTTTCCAATAGGCTGAAAACAACAATCGAGATGTAAAATATTTTTTTTTGGATCTGTATTTGATTTATTTAATTCCAATAACACCATCTCTTTATTGGGGAAATATTTTTTTAGAACCTTCAAACCTCTTAAGTTAGTTCTTGCAGTTATATAGTCTGGATAATCACTTTTAATATAAGCACCTATATAAATTTTATTTTTATAAAGAATAACATCTCCTCCCTCGATATGGGCATCAATTGGAAAAGTTATAATAGAATTCGACGGGAATGAATCTAGCAAGTTTTTTAAAGCATCGATTTCTTTGGACCTAATTGGTAAAACATTTGATTTAATAAACTTATTTTCAATTACAAAACCAATATCTCTTGAATAAATTTGATTATAACCTTGAATAAGCTCAGGCCTGATAACTTTTATTCCATATGACTTTAGAGTTGAAACAAAACAGTCCAATTCATTAATCATATCTATCTCTTTAGGATAAGTTCCAGACAAAACATGACTTCTTGATTTTGGATCATAAATATTTTTTAAATCTGGGATACCCCCATTACTGTTAGCAATACCTACAACTAAAGATTCTAACGGAGAAGTCTCATCTAAAATATTTAATACCATTATATGATTTTAAAGCTAAATTAAAAAAATTGATTCAAAAAATATAAAAACACACATACATGTTTGAAGTATATACAGGTTCTTTATATTTGAAAATAATAAATTAAAATCTATGTCTAGTATTTTTTCAGGTAATTTTAAAAATCGAAATCGTGATCATTTTTCATCTATAGTTAAAGTTGCTCTAAGTGATAATATTATTACTGATGAAGAAAGAAAATTCATCAATCGACTTGCTATTTTATTAGAAATTGAACCTTCTGAAGCTAAAGAAATTATTTCTAATCCTAATTTACACCAAATCAATCCCCCCGCAACCGAACAAAGGCGTCTTGAAAGGTTATTTGATTTATCTAGAATTGTTATTGCTGATGAAATAGCAGATGAAGCTGAAATTAAATTACTTAATAAGTTTACAATTGCTTTAGGGTTTTCAATTGAAGAAATTGATTCTACTGTTAAAAAGGCTATAAAACTTGTTCAATCCGGTGCTGATGAAGATGATTTTATAGCAGCTTTTAAATGATGAATAATAAATTATTTGTAGTGTTTTCTATAAGAATAGTGTGATGCTATTCCTAAAACAAATACAAATACAACTGAATAATATACAAAGTTTGGAGTAATTATTTTATCTCCACTAGCATAAGAATGAAGACCTACGAGATAGAAGTTAACGCCAAAATAAGTCATTAAAATACTTGAATAGGCTATTATGCTCATTAAATTAAAAAGCCATTTACCGCTTAAACCTGGGACCAACCTCATATGAATTACAAAAGCATAAACCAGAATAGAAATTAGTGCCCACGTCTCCTTAGGATCCCATCCCCAGTATCTGCCCCAACTTTCATTTGCCCACATTCCACCAAGAAAATTTCCAATTGTTAACATAATTAATCCCACCGTAATAGAAAGTTCATTGATTATACTAAGTTCTTTAATTTTCAATTTTAACTTAGGTTTGTTTTTAGTATTTGTTAATATAATTAAAAATAAAGTCACAACTCCAATGATCATACTAATAGAAAAAGGACCATAACTACCTACTATTACAGCTACATGAATCATTAACCAGTAACTGTCTAAAACAGGTTGTAAATTGGCTATAGCCGGATCCATCCAGTTCCAGTGAGCAATCATGAGAATCATAGATGAAACAAAAGTTGTTGCTGCAATTGTAAGTGAAGATTTTCTACCAAAAATTAAACCAAAAAACAAAGTAGTCCAAGACACGTATATCATAGACTCATATGCATCACTCCAAGGAGCATGACCTGATATAAACGAGCGAAAAATCAAACCCAATGTGTGAAATGAAAACAGTAAAACAACAGACCCAATTAAACCCTTTTCAATATAATTTAAATACTTTCTTTCATTAAAAATTTGAATTACTAAAACAATGAATAATAAAAGTCCTGCATATATGTACCAACTAAATAATTTCTTAAAAATATCATATTTATTATATAAAATTTCAGCATTTATCTTGGAAGAACTTGGTAAAACTTCTGAGCCATATTTTCTTTGAAAACCTTTTAAACTTTCAATTAGTTCATCAGCTTGAGTAAAATCTCCATTAGATTTACCTAACCGCATTGACTGGAAATATAATGGCAAAACATTATTGACATATAAAGAGTCAGTTCCTATAAAATTAGCTTCATTTAATTCAGGGTATGAAACCCATTTGTTAATTGAATCATTTGGAATAGGAAATACTCTTAAAACCTTTCCTTCCAAAGCAGAGTATAAAAGATTAACCCTTCTATCAAGTTCAATAAAATCTTTTTGAAATTGATTTGGTGTTTGTGATCTATAAGCACTTTCTAATTGATTAGCTATTTTATAATTTCCTTGTTCATCAAAGAATGAAACTAAAGCAGCATACTTTATGTTTTTATTAAGTCCTGCAATTTTTCTTAAACTATCATTTCCTCTCTTCAAATAAATAATTGGAACATTATACCATACTGCTGGATTGTTAACTATTGAAAGTAAAACCTGATCTGAAGAAAGTCCTTTATATGTATCACTCTTACTTACTTTTCTTAATAATTCTGAGGAAAAAGTGTTTGCAGGTTTCATTCTACCCCCAAGATCCTGAATTATCAAACCACCAAACTTGTTTGCTTGTTTGTCAGGAAAAGCAGTAACCTGAATCAATGAATCAAAATCAAATGTTTGAAATTCATGCTTTTGTAAAATTGATTCTTGGGCATTTAAAAAGCCGAAAAATAAAAAAAATAGTATAAATGAAAATTGTTTGTTTTTTAGTTTGGAAAGACTTTTAGATAACTTTTTAAAACGAGTTCGTCCAATAAAAAATATACCACACATTGAAAGGTATAATGAAATATACCCAATATAAGTTATTAAAGTACCTAGAAAATCATGATTCACTGAAAGAACAGTCCCTTTTTCGTCAGTATCAAAAGATGCTTGAAAAAATCGATATCCTCGATAATCCAAAATGTTATTCATATATATATCATAATCAAATATTTTTGAGCCATCTTTGACCGTAACCTTACTCATAAAAGAAGAATAACTTTTTTCTGTTCCAGGGTATTTATCAGCAATAAAATCATTTAAGGCAATTGAAAATGGTAAATTTAATGACTGTGAACCATATGAAATATAATAATCAAGCCCACCTACTCTAATTTCTTTGGGCTCATTAACTACTCCCTTCCCCCCCATAACAACAATCTCTTTTGTTTCTCCCATAGAGGTTATTGCTAAATATAAAGCATCTTGCTTTTCAGCTAGTTCATCTTCTGATTTAACAATTCCAAAATTTCCTCTTAATGGAGGATCAGGAATTACAAATTGAAAATTTGGAATCACATATAGAGATCTAAGAATCAATTCCTGCTCTTTGTTTTCTATTATTTCACCCTTAAATTGATCAGACATTCTCATGAAGGTTCCAGAAAATGGTGATTCAATGTAGTGTAAACCTGAATCTGAGCGAATATTAATTGCTCCATCGATTGGATTATTTAACGTAAAAAGAATGTTGTGAATACTAGCAACTTCTCCTTCTTTTAAAAAATGCTCATGTCTGTTTCCGTCATTAGCTTCAACAATTTTTAAATATCTATCTCCATCAGGATCTAAAATAAGTCCCTCCAAGATGTTTTCCTTATAATTAATATAATTAATTGAGAATTTTTGACCATTAAAATTTTGATTCCACTGCAGACTGTTTGAAGTATGTTCAGAAAATAAAACTTCATCAATTAACTTTTTTCGTTGAGGTATACCATTTACATCTCCATCAATTAAAACTGTTAAAAAAATTTTTTCCGATATCATTTTACTACTCTCCGCCCCTTCTCTAATTGGCATTACCCCTTCAAAACCAAAATATCGAGTTATAAAAGCCCCTAAAAGAATTATAACAAAAGAAAGGTGTAATAATAAAACAGCCCATTTATCCTTCTTAAACAACCTATATTTAAATATATTACCAAAAAAGTTAAACATTAGTAATGCCATGATAAGTTCAAACCACCAAGCATTATAAACCCATATTTTAGCAGCAGTTGTAGAATAGAAACTCTCTAAAAAAGTACCTACACCCATTGCTGTTGGAAAGGCAATAAATAATAAAGCCGTTAATCGATTTGAAAACAAGTACCTTATAAGTTTATCTTGCATTTACATCTTAAAATGTCACTGCAAATATACCCTTTGATACTGGATTTTAAAAGAAGGTATGGGATTATAAAGGGATTATTTTTTATTTAAGCTAATTCCTAATTTATAAGTTTTTTAACAACATTGTGTACATTTGAAATTATGTTAGAAATAACTGTTATTGGAAATGGTAATTTAGGTACTGCATTAGCAACTGCAATCAACAATGTTAAAGATTTTAAATTATTAGAATGGTATGGTAGAACTTGGGATAATGACAACTTACCGGTAAAAGCTATAACTAAATTAATAAAACTTAAAAATGCTGATCTGTACATTTTAGCTGTATCAGATAATTCAATTAACAAAATTTTAGATTCTATTGATACTGATTTTTTTGTAATTCATTGTTCTGGAGCCACCTCAATAGATATTTTTAAAAATCATCCTAGATCAGGTGTTTTATTTCCAATTCAAACAATTTCAAAAACTAATGGTATATTTTTCAAACACACACCTTTTTGTATTGAAGCTAAACATGAAACTGATCTTGAAATATTAAAAAAATTAGTTTTAGCTTTAGAAGGAAGTTATGAGCTTTTAAATTCAGTACAGAGAGCTAATTTACATTTATCAGCTGTGTGGGTTAATAATTTTGTAAATCACATGATTTTTAAAGGAAAAAAAATATGTACTGATAATAATATTCCCTTTTCACTTTTAAAACCGATATTAAAAATGACAATAAATCAAGCTTTGATTAACAATCCAAAGAATATTCAAACTGGACCTGCAAGAAGAGATGACAAAGAGACTCTTGAAATTCATTCTCAACTTATTAATAACTTGAATGATAAAAAACTATATGAAATTATAACAAAATCGATCCAAAATAGCTATGAATAAAGAAAACTATAAAATTAGATTAAAAAACATAACCACATTTATCTTTGATATAGATGGTGTTTTAACAGATGGTAAAATTCTAATTACATCAGATGGAGGAATGTTAAGATTAATGGACACAAAAGATGGGTTTGCAATGAAATATGCTATTGATAATGGTTTTAAAATTTCAATAATTTCAGGAGGTATAGATGATGCCGTAAGAAATAGATTAAAGTCATTAGGAGTAAATGATATTTATCTAGGATCTCATAATAAAATTAATTCTTATAATGATTTATTAGAAAAGTACGATTTATCTCCAGATGAAATACTTTATATGGGAGATGATATGCCTGATATTCCAGTAATGAAAAAAATTGGTGTAAGCACATGCCCCCAAGATGCTGTTTCTGATGTTAAAAACATAGTTGATCATATCTCATCCAAAAATGGTGGTCAAGGTTGTGTTAGAGAGATTATTGAACAAGTTCTTCGAGTTCAAAATAAATGGAAGTTTAGGAATTAATCAAATGGTTAAAAATTTTAAAAAAGAAATCATTCTAGCCTCGAATTCTCCTCGACGAAAAGCTTTTTTTGAACTATTTGATTTTCCATTTTCAGTTAAAACTATTGATATCAAAGAAGATTATCCAATTCACCTAAAAGGTGCATCTATCGCTAGATATATTGCTGGCTTAAAAGCTAATCAATTTAAGAAAATAATAAGTAAGAATCAGATTGTAATTACAGCCGATACTATTGTGTGGCATGAAAATAAATGCCTTGGCAAACCCTGTTCAGTAGAAGATGCTAGAAAAATGCTATACTCATTATCAAATAAAACTCATAAAGTAATAACTGCAGTTGGTTTTTTAACTTCTGCAAGTTATTCTTGTATTGACGTAACTACTGAAGTTACGTTTGAAAAATTAAATGAATCTATTATAGAAAATTACATATCAAAAAAAAATCCATTTGATAAAGCTGGCTCATATGCGATTCAAGAATCAATTGGTTTAATGGGTATATCTAAAATAAATGGGAGTTATACAAATGTAGTTGGTCTTCCTGTTACAGAAGTTTTGAATGAGATAGAAAGTCTAATTTAGTTTATTATTTTTAAAACTAAAAAATATTAACTTCGACAAATGAAATATATTTTTTCACTCCAATTATTTTTCTTTTTATTTTCCATTCAATTAAAATCTCAGAACAGTTCAGAGATTTATTCAAGGATACAAAAATTAAATGTATTGGGAAGTTTACTCCATATTGGTGCACATCCTGATGATGAAAACACTAGCCTTATTTCATATTTTTCTAATAAACATCACATTGAAACAACCTATCTTTCACTTACAAGAGGTGATGGAGGTCAAAACCGATTAGGCGCAGAGCTTAGAGAAGCATTAGGACTAATTAGAACGCAAGAGCTTATAGCCGCAAGAAAAATTGATGGTGCTAATCAGTTATTTACAACTGCAAATGATTTTGGTTTTTCTAAACATCCAGATGAAACTTTAAATATTTGGGATAAAAATGAATTATTAAGTCAAATTGTTAAACATATAAGAGCAATCCAACCAGATATAATTATAAATAGATTTGACCATAGAACTCCTGGTAAGTCTCATGGTCATCATACATCCTCAGCTATCCTAGGTCTTGAGGCTTATAATTTATCTTCAGATGTCAACTATTTTCCAGAACAATTAAAAAACCTTTCAGTCTGGAAGCCAAAAAGATTATTTTTTAATGTTTCATGGTTTTTTTATGGTAGTCAAGAAAATTTTAACAAAATTAAAAAGAATAAATTTTTAAAATTTGATCACAGTGAATTTAATAGTCTTGCAGGTTTATCTTATGATCAAATCGCTGCTAAAAGCAGAAGTCAACATAAATCTCAGGGTTTTGGCAGATCACCCAATCCTGGAGGACCTCAATGGGGATATATGGAGTTAATCAACGGAAAATTGATTTTATCAAATGATCCTTTTGAAGGAATTGATATCAGCTGGAATAGATTAAAAGGTGGTAAAAAAATTGAAGACTTGATAAACAACCTTTTAACTAATTTTGATTTTAAATATCCTGAAAATAATATCCCTGACCTACTCAATGTTTATCAAAAAATTAATAGTTTAAAAGATGGATACTGGAAGGATTTAAAGCTAAATCAAGTTAAAAAGATCATATCTCTATGTTTAGGATTGAATATTCAATTAAATAGTAAAAGTGCATTAGGCACCCCAAGCAGCAAAGAAACTTTTAATTTAAAAATTGTTAATCCTTCAAAAACAAAAGTTTTATTTAAAACTGTAAACCTAAATGATATTGATTTTCATCTTGATTCAATTATAGTTAATAATAATTTATTCGAAAAAAAAATTGATCTCTTAATAGAAGATCCTATTTCAACACCTTATTGGTTAACTAAAGAAGGGGGAATTGGCATGTATGCTGTTGGAAATGAAAATCTAAAAGGATTACCTGAAACACCATCACCTGTAATAGCTAATATTGAAGCTGAAATTAATGGAGTAAAATTAAATTTAATTGTAAGTGCCAATTATAGAATTACTGACCCCGTCAAAGGAGAAGTAATAACACCTTACACTATTGTTCCAAAAGTCACAGTTAATCTAAGTCAACCGGTGTATATATTTCCTGATTCTAAATCTAGACAAATTCCTGTATCAATTACTACCCACAAAAGCAACATAAAGGGTACTTTAAATCTATCTATTCCTGAAGGTTGGGCAGTAAAACCTAGTCAATATTCAATTGATATAAAAAATAAAGAACAACAAAAGAATTATCTCTTCGAAGTTATTTCAAATAAAGAAAATAGCTCTGGTGTTATTAAACCAATTATTTATTTAAATAATAAAGGACACTCTAATCAGCTCATTGAAATCGATTATCCTCACATACCAAAACAATACATTGTAAAGCCAAGTTATGCTAAAGTTTTCGGAATCGATTTGAAAAATAATATTAACCAAATTGGTTATATAATGGGTGCTGGTGATAAAATACCTGAAACATTAGAAAATATTGGTATAGATGTGGTTAATATAGATCCATCTAAAATTACATTCGAAAATCTTAAGAATTTTCGAACAATAATAATAGGAATTAGGGCTTTTAATGTCATTGATGAATTAAAATTCAAAAATAAAATTTTATGGGAATATGCTAAAAGTGGAGGAACTTTAATTTTTCAATATAACACAAGTAGAGGGTTGAAAACAAATAATATCACTCCATATAAATTAAATATTTCAAGAGATAGAGTTACAGACGAAAATTCAAAAGTTTATTTTTTAAATAAAGCACATTCTATATTTAATCATCCTAATAAAATCAAACAAAATGATTTTAACAATTGGGTTCAAGAACGAGGTTTATATTTTCCAAACTCTTGGGGAGAAAATTTTGAACCATTGTTAGAAATGAATGATGTTAATGAAACAAAGAAAAAAGGAAGTTTATTAGTTGCATCATATGGTAAAGGTAAAATAATATATACTGGCCTTAGTTTTTTCAGAGAATTACCTGCTGGTGTTCCAGGAGCATATAGATTATTTGTTAATTTAATAAACCATGGGCATGAATAAAATAAAAAATTCAACTTACGCTTTACTAATTGGAGTAAATATCCTTTACTGGATCGTGTTTTACTTTATAATGAAAAAATTTAGTTAATGCTAGCTATAGATTGGTTTTTTTTAATCGGAACACTTTTATTCATTACTGTTTATGGAGCATGGAAAAATCAGAAACATTTATCTATTACCTCATATCTAAAAGGTGATAATAAAGCTCGATGGTGGACTATTGGGTTTTCAGTTATGGCTACTCAAGCAAGCGCAATAACTTTCCTTTCTACACCAGGACAAGCCTATAATGAAGGAATGGGGTTTGTTCAATTTTATTTTGGGCTTCCTTTTGCTATGTTAATAATTTGCCTGTTTTTTTTACCTGTATATCAAAAATTAAATGTTTTTACAGCTTATGAATTTTTAGAAAATAGATTTGACTTAAAAACCAGAACATTAGCCGCTATTTTATTTTTAATTCAAAGAGGCTTAGCTGCGGGTATTACCATATATGCGCCTGCAATAATTTTAAGTGTCGCACTTGGATGGAATTTAAAAGTTTTGGTCATTATAATTGGATTAATTGTGATTTTTTACACTTTAATTGGAGGAACTAATGCTGTAAACGTAACCCAAAAACAACAGATGATAATTATTATCATAGGCTTGATCTCTGCATTCTGGATAGCACTTTTTAAAATGCCAGAAAATATTGATTTTTCAAAAGCTCTTAAATTAGCTAGTTATAATGAGAAGTTAAATGTTTTAGACTTTAGCTTCAACCTTAACAACAGATACACCTTTTGGAGTGGAATTACTGGTGGACTATTTCTCGCTCTTTCTTATTTCGGAACAGATCAAAGTCAAGTTCAACGATATCTGTCTGGAAAATCATTAAGAGAAAGTCAAATGGGATTGATTATGAATGGTTTTCTTAAAGTTCCATTTCAATTCTTTATTCTCCTACTAGGTATTATGGTTTTTGTTTTTTATCAATATCAAACTCCTCCCATTCATTTTAACCCAAAAAATCTTATAGAATTAAAAAATTCAAATTTTGCAAAAGATTATTATATAATTGAAAATGAGTATAAATTAGTTCAAGATAAAAAACATCAAATTTTATCGAGTCCAAAATTTTTTGAAATCAAACAGTTAAAAGAAGATTATTTAAATCTTGAATTAGAAAATAATAAACAAAGAGAAAAAGTGAATAATTTAATTCTTAAAAACAATAATAAAGCTTCTACTAATGATAAAGATTATGTTTTTGTTACATTTATAATAAATCACTTACCTAATGGTATAATAGGCCTTCTGTTAGCTGTTATATTTGCAGCGGCAATGAGCTCCACAGCATCTGAATTAAATGCCCTTTCCGCCACAACATTAATTGATTTGTATAAAAGACATACCCCTAACCTAACAGCAAATCACTATGTAAACATGGCTAAATTTTTTACTTTAATATGGGGTATAATAGCTATTATTTTTGCCTCTTTTGGGAATCTATTTGAAAACCTAATCCAGTTAGTTAACATAATAGGATCTATTTTTTACGGAACAATTCTAGGTATCTTTTTAGCAGCATTCTTTTTTAAAAAAATCGGTAGTAATGCAATCTTCTATGCTGCAATAATTTCTGAATTCTTAGTAATTTCTTTTTACCTAATTGATCTTTATTTAATCGACCTATTTGGATATCTATGGCTTAATGTAATTGGAGCAATACTAACAATATCTATAGCTCTTGTTTTATCCAAAATAAAATCTACAAAAAGTATTTAAAAACATGATTAGATAGAAATCAATTAGACCATTCCTCAATAGAGTGTTGATTCATTTTTAAATAATCCTTATTACCAGCTATTTCGGCTAGCTCATATGATTTTCTTGCAATTTTTATAGCAGCTTCATTTTCATTTAATCCAGCTAGGATTAATGAATATTGCCTCAAATGAAAATACTTATCACTTCCTTTTTCAATAGCAATCTCCATCCATTCTTTTGCTTGTTTAAGATCTAATCCACTATTTAAGTAATATACTGCAGAACTATAATAATCTGAACCCTTTGGATCTCCTGACAATATTTTATCTATAGATGCTAAAGTTTTTTTAACTGTGGGCACCTCAATTAAAGTTTTAACCTTAGTGTTTTCCCATGAAATGGTTAACTCGGCATTATTACTCGTTAAATTTTCAAGCTGAATTGTGAAAGAGCTTATAGCTTCATCCAACATTATTACTGATGACTCAGACACTACAGCAATTTCATTAGCATCCCAAACTTTTGGAAGAGCCCAATTATCACTTTTCTTATAAAAAAACACTTCCCACATTTCTTTACCAGGGCGAGTATATAAAGCATATGTTCCCTCAGGAATTTCAACACCAGCAATAGTTACAGTGTCTGAAAAACTAATTTTTGTATTTGCATTAGCACCAGTTCTCCATAATTCACCATATGGAACCAAACTACCCATCACTTCCCTACCTCGCATTGCAGGTCTTGAATATTCGATTTTAATATCAGTAAGACCTACTGTTTGATTAAGAGTAGCTGAAGGACTCGGTTGCGGAGAAACTACTTGAGCTATATTGTAAAACGGAACAAATAATAACATTATGAGAGTTTTTTTCATGTATTTATTTTTTTTAGTTTATGTAAACTTAATAACTATTTTTTATGTTTGCTTCAATTAGTAGTTAATTAATATTTTTTATTGGTAATAGCTACTTATTGTCTTAGTTTTATTATTTGAGTTTCAGGTTTAATCTACTTGATTGGTGGGCTTATTACCCTTTATTATCCTCCTAAAAAAATTAATGGAATATATGGTTACAGAACAAAAAAATTGGCGTTGATGGAGGAATTGGTGCTCTTAAAATTTAGATTCGAGTTATTTTAGCCCCAATAGACTTTAATCGAGAATCAATATTTTCATAACCTCTATCAATTTGTTCAATATTATGAATTGTACTTGTGCCTTTGGCTGAAAGTGCCGCAATCAAAAGTGAAATTCCTGCTCTAATATCAGGAGATGTCATAACAGTTGATTTTAATTGAGATTTAAAATCATGTCCAATAACAGTGGCACGATGAGGGTCACATAAGATTATTTTAGCTCCCATATCTATGAGTTTATCAACAAAAAACAATCTGCTTTCAAACATTTTTTGATGAATTAACAGACTCCCTCTAGCCTGCGTAGCAGTAACTAAAATTATACTCAATAAATCAGGAGTAAATCCAGGCCAAGGACCGTCAGAAATAGTTAATATAGATCCATCAATATAACTTTGAATTTTATATCCTTTTTTATGAGCTGGAATATAAATATCATCATTTACTTTCTCTAATTGAATTCCCAATTTTTTAAATACTGAAGGAATTTGCCCCAAATAATTCCAATTAACATCTTTTATAGTCAGTTCACTTTTAGTCATAGCAGCGAGTCCAATCCAACTTCCAATCTCAATCATATCAGGAAGTATTGTATGAGAGGTTTCATTTAATTTATCCACACCTTCAATTATGAGTCGATTCGAGCCAATACCAGAGATATTTGCCCCCATACTTACCAACATCTTACACAATTGCTGTAAATAAGGCTCACAAGCAGCATTGTAAATAACTGTCTTACCGTCAGCCAAAACTGAGGCCATTAGTATATTTGCTGTTCCAGTTACAGATGGTTCGTCTAAAAGTATCTCTGCCCCTATTAGGCGGTTAGCTGATACAGTATAAAAATAATCTTCTTTGTTATAATTAAATTTAGCGCCTAACTTAATGAATCCTTCAAAATGAGTATCTAACCTTCTTCTTCCAATCTTATCTCCGCCTGGTCTAGGAATACTTCCAACTCCAAACCTACCCAACAAGGGACCCACAAGCATAATTGACCCTCTTAAACCTTTACCATCAATTTTAAACTGATCAGATTCAAGGTAGCTAATATCAATATTAGAGGCTTGGAACTCATATTTTCCTTTATCTAAGTTAATGATTGAAACACCAAGGTTTTTTAAAAGAGATATTAATTTATTTACATCAATAATATCAGGAAGATTACTTATAACCACCTTATCTTCAGTCAATAATAGAGCACATAAAACTTGAAGAGCTTCATTTTTAGCTCCTTGAGGAACAATTGAGCCTGATAATTTATTTCCACCTTCAATTCTAAAGCTTCCCATTAACTATAAACTTAATAACGACTTCTTTTGTTTCTGTTTCTATTTTTATTATTTGAAGAATTATTTGATTTTGGACCATTACCATGCTTGGATCTTGCTCTTAAAAATTCTGAAGATTCAGTAAGTGGCAATAACTCTTCCTTCACTTTTAATTCACCATCGGAAAGTTCATTTAAATGTTCGAAGATTAAAATATCCTCAACTGTATCTTTATTCCAATTAAGAAAACATTTTTTCATATGATTTGCGATTGTAAAAACCAATGCATCTTTCATTTCCCCTTCTTCCCAGCTTCTTGCAACTTTAATCATCTGGCCAATATTGTTTCCATAAAACCTATATTTTTGAATGCTAACCGGGTAAGCGATTCTCTTAGGTCTTGCTTTAATTTCCTCCTCTTGAGGTTTTACAAAAGGAGAATCAATATCTAATTTAAAATCAGACATTATAAATAATTGATCCCAAAGCTTATGTTGAAAATCTGGAACATCACGAAGATGTGGGTTTAAATTCCCCATCACTCCTATTACTGCTTTGGCTATTTTGTTACGCTCTTCACGACTTTCTATTTCATGAATTTGATCAATCATTAAGTGAATATGACGACCGTATTCTGGAATAATAAGAGGCTTGCGTTTTGTATTATACTGCAACGCTTCCATATATAAAAATTAATTAGGTGATTTATGACTGCAAATTAATAAAAAATCATTGAATTACTAGAGTGCAATGACACCTTTAAATTTTGATGCTGTTTTATATATTTTAATTACAGATTCAGGATTCTGCATTTTTAAGCTTATACTAAGGCTTGTAAAATTGTTTTTTGATGATTTTTTTGTTGAAAAAGTAGGATTCATTCCTTTAAAAATATTTTGAATATCTAGTTTTTTAATTTTTTTCTCCTTTATTATAAACTTAAATAGATAAGAACCAGGCCATTTCTGAGAAACTTTTAGATTTTCTAAAAATCGTGAATAAAATTCTTCATCACTCATGATTTGATATAGTCAGTAGTTTAACTTTGTGTAAATATAGTTTAAAAATTACCCATTGAGTTTAAAAAAAATTGTTATTACAGGTACGCCTGGAACTGGTAAAACATCCATTATAAACAAATTAAAATCTAAAGGATATACTTGTTTTGATGAATATTCAAGAATTCTAATCCGATGGGGGCATGAAAATGGAATAAAACAATACCATGATTCCAAAAAGATAGAAAAATCTAAGAATAATTTAATTTTTTTTGACAGAGGAATTCATGATGGTTTTGCATATCAAAACTTTATAGATAAATCATTTATTTTTTCACTTAAACTTAATCAATACTACTATCAAAAAATTTTTATTTTACCTCCTTGGAATGAAATTTACTCAAATGATAACGAAAGGTTAGAAAATTTTGAGACTTCAAAAACAATTGACAAATCCATTAATTTTACATATAATCATTATGGTTACAAACTACATACTGTTCCAAAAATTAGTATTGAGAAAAGAATGGAATATATACTGAATAAGTCTTTATGAATAAAATTGAAGATCTGTTATTGAAATATTGGGACTTTAAGGCATTTAAACCTCAACAGGAAAAAATAATTAATTCAATAATTAATAACATTAACACCTTGGTTGTTCTTCCTACTGGAGGAGGAAAATCATTATGTTATCAACTCCCCTCTTTGGTGATTGGAGGCACCACATTAGTTATTTCACCCTTAATTGCTTTAATGGAAGATCAAGTAAGAGTCTTAAACCAAAGAGGAATTGATGCTTTTTATTTTAAACCTGATTCAACACACTTAACAATTGATCAACAATTAGATAATTGCATTCATGGAAATTATAATCTTGTTTATTGCTCTCCAGAAAGACTAAAGAATTCTGATTTTTTAAACAAAATTAGTAAGGCAAATATTAAACACATAGCAATTGATGAAGCACATTGTATTTCTGAATGGGGTCATGAGTTTAGACCTTCCTACAGAAAAATTAAGCAATTAATAAACACGTTTCCAGAAATTGTAGTAACAGCATATACTGGTTCTGCAACTCCGGAAGTTAAACAAGATATTATTGAAAATCTAGAATTGGAAAATTGTAATACAATTGAAGCCTCATATGAGCGAAAAAATATATTTTATGAAATATATCATGTAAATGATAAAGTTAAAGGGTTATTAAACATAATGGATAATGAAAGTTCAATAATATACTGTAATACTAGAAAATCAACTGAATTTATTTCAAAAAAGTTATCTGATAAAGGTTTTTCATCAGGCTATTTTCATGGAGGAATGTTAAGAGAAGAAAAAAAAGAAAAGTTGTTAAAATGGCATTCTGAAAAAATTAAAATAATTGTAGCAACAACAGCATTTGGTATGGGAATAGACAAACCAAATGTTAGAAAAATTATACACTATAATTTACCTGAAAGCCTAGAAAATTATTATCAAGAAACTGGAAGATCCGGAAGAGATGGGGAAAAATCAAAAGCTATTACATTAATTAATCCTGAAGAGAAAAAATCATTTATAAAAAACAAATTAAATAGTCTTCCAAGTAAAGATGATTTAACTAAAACATACAAAAATATATGCAATTATTTACAAATACCTATTGGAGAAGGTCAAGGGAATTACTATGATTTTGATTTAATTTATTTTTGTGAAAAATATAAACTTGCAAAAATAACAACTTTAAATATTTTACGTTTTCTAGAAAACAATGACTTACTAGTTTTAAGTTATGTTAAGAAAAATAAAATAAAAATTCATATACACACCAATATTAATAACCTTAAAGAGACTATTAAGCGTTCAACGTTACAATCCAGAGTTATAGAAAGTCTATTAAGATATTATCCTAACATTCTTGATAAAAAAACAGAAATATCTATTGAAAAATTAAAAAAATTTACAAAGCTTAATTCTAAAGAAATCATCAAATCTCTTGAGTTTTATAATAAGATGCGTTTATTGAATTTAAACATAACAAACTCTGATCTTCAAATATACTGGTCAAAACCAAGAGAAGATAATTTCAGTATAAATCCCTTGATTAAACAACTGAATGAAATTAATAATGTTAAAAGAATAAAACTTAAAAAGATTATTGATTTCATCTATGATGATGAAAAATGTAAAACAAGGCAATTACTGAAATATTTTGGGGAAAATAAAATAAACAATTGTATGAATTGCAGCTCCTTTTGTTGCGAATGATTCTAACTTAAAAATAGATGTAAATTTACATTTTAAACTTTGAGAGAATGAAACCTAAAATTGTTTTTTTTGGAACTCCAGATTTTGCAGTTGGAATTTTAAATGAAATTTATCAAAAACGCTACTCAATTGATGCAGTTGTCACATCTCCTGATCGAAAATCCGGAAGAGGTAGAAAAATAAATAGTTCGGCAGTTAAGGATTATTGTGTTAGTAAAAACATTAAATTTTATCAGCCAGAAAACCTAAAAGAAAAATCATTTGTATCAAAACTTAGAAGACATAATTCTGATTTATTTATAGTTGTAGCTTTTAGAATGATTCCAAAAATAATTTGGTCCATTCCAATGAAGGGTACTTTTAATCTTCACGCATCATTATTGCCACATTATAGAGGTGCTGCTCCGATAAATTGGGCTATAATAAATCAAGAAAAGATGTCTGGAGTAACTACATTTTTGATTGATGAAAAAATTGATACTGGTAAAATTTTACTAAAAAGTGAATATAAAAT
>Ga0209089_10000099_pt1 | contig 74360 bp, 63 predicted proteins | sample ArcticOcean_MG_C_FD_187431 | JGI IMG/M metagenome (GOLD analysis project Ga0209089, IMG submission 187431) | Marine microbial communities from western Arctic Ocean - ArcticOcean_MG_CB2_150 (SPAdes) (version 2) | ecosystem: Environmental > Aquatic > Marine > Oceanic | place: Arctic Ocean: Canada...
TTTTAATTGCATCTTGTGGTAAGTTTCCTGTAGCGAGCGATTCTCATGAAGTGAATCCTGAGGGCTGGTACTCGGATGATACGAAATCATTTGAATGGACTGTTGAAGACACTGACTCTAGGTATTCAATTTTTGTTGATGTAAGGCATAACCAGAACTACCCTTTTTCCAACTTATACTTATTTCTTGACTTTACATTTCCCAATGGTAAGAATAGAAGAGACACTCTCGGTTGTACCCTTGCTGATGCTAGAGGAAACTGGTTTGGCTCGGGAACAGGTTCTCTAATAGATCACAGGATTTCCTTCAAAGAGGATTTTGAATTCCCTATAAATGGGAGGTACAATTTGAGGGTTACTCAGGGAATGAGGCAAGATCCATTACAAGGGGTAACAGATATAGGATTCAGACTTGAGACTATATCCGACTAATTTTTCAAGTGCGCTTCTATGTTGTAGATTTGCCTCCGCAAGAAAAACCTACATAGCATAATCATGTCAGACACAATATTCACAGCTCGCAACTTCGTTAGCAGACTTTTATTAGCAAGTTTATTCCTGTTTACGTCTTTTCTAAACTCAGCTCAAGAGGTTAAGAAATGTGGTATTTATGAGGCTACCGTACGAGCTTTCGGAATGACTCCGGAAAGGCTTCAAAACATCTCAGCAGCGGATCAGCAATTAGAAAGAGAGACAGCGCAGTATATAGCAGAGCGAAATAGAGGAGGTGAAAGAGATGAGGTGATTACCATACCCGTAGTATTCCACGTGATTCATAATAACGGAGAGGAGAATATTTCATCTGCCCAAATCCACGATGCTCTTTTAGTCGCTAACCGTGACTTCAATGCCCTCAATTCAGATCTAAATGAAATTGTAAGTGCATTTTCCGATATTACTGGTGACGTTCAGATTGAGTTTAAGTTAGCGCGAAAAGACCCAGATGGTGGTTGTCATTCTGGAATTAACAGAATTGTTAGCCATGAGACATACGTTGGTGATGAGGCAGTGAAGTTCCTAGTTCAATGGCCGAGGAATAAATATTTAAATATTTGGGTGTGCGCTAATGCTGGTGGAGCAGCAGGTTATAGTTTTTACCCTGGATCAGTTAATAATTCTAACGATGCTTATCTTGATGGTATTGTAATTATGGATTCGTATACTGGTTCGATTGGAACCAGTAACAACTACCGTTCTAGGGTGCTGACGCATGAAATTGGACATTGGCTTAACCTACGTCACCTTTGGGGTAATTCTAATAATCCCGGAGAACCGGAGAACTGTGATCAGGATGACAACGTGTCTGACACACCGAATAGTAAAGGTTGGACTTCTTGTAGCTTGGAGGGAGAGTCATGTGGATCTTTAGATAATGTTCAGAATTATATGGAGTACTCTTACTGTTGTAAGATGTTTACTGAAGGCCAAAAGTCTCGCCTTCGCGCCGCCGCCCTTTCTTCAGTGGCCCAACGAAATCAACTTTCTACCCCTTCAAATCTAGCCGCTACAGGTGTCGAAGGCGATATGATACTATGCGAATCGATATTCACGGTAGATGAAAAAGTCATCTGTGAGGGCGATAGTATTTTATTTACGGATGAAAGTTATCATGATGTAAATACATGGGAGTGGGATTTCGCAGATGGCACAATCCTTTCTGGTTCTGAAGAAGGAGTAAATAACATAACCTATCATACTTTCAATACCGACGGAGTGTTTGAAGTGGTTCTAACTGTAAGCAATAACAACTCAACCCTTTCCTCTTCTCCAATTACAATCACGGTGCTTCCAGCTGGAGTGATGGATAGTCCAGCTGTACAAGGTTTTGAATCTACAGAATTCCCTTCTTCGGAGTGGTTTATAGAAGACCCCATTTCTGATGGGGGTTGGGAGGCTACAAATGAGGCGTCTTATTCAGGATCACACTCACTTCACCTTAACAACTGGAGCAATGACATTGAGTTTAATAAGGATTTTCTTAGATCTAGCACTATGGACCTTTCCGAGGCCTACCAAGTTGCAGTGAGATATAAATGGGCATATTGCTTTAAAGGGACCTCCGAAGATGACGATACAGATGATCGTTTGCGAGTTAGCGTTACTGGTGATTGTGGTAATGACTGGGACCTGCGCAAGATGCACCGTGGGTTTACCACCCTTCCGTCCGCTCCTCCTCATTATTACCCTTTTGTGCCTTCAGGGCCTGACGAGTGGAATGAATATATTTTAGTTTTAGACCAACCTAAATACCTCACTCCTCACTTCCGAGTTCAGTTTGAGTTTGAAAGCCGCTTGGGGAATGACATCTACCTCGACGATATTAATATTACAGCTTATGATAGCTCCATGCTTTCTGTTAATGAGTGGCAATTAGGAGCTTACTGGAATCTCTTCCCTAACCCATCGGAAGATAAAGCGACCTTGTCTTGTAAGACTTTTCGGTCGGACGTCACAAAAATTTCTATATACGATGCTTTAGGTAGAGAAATTGAAATCGTTCACGAAGGTTTACTACCCATTGGGATAAATGACTTCACGCTTGATGCTACAATGAAAAGTGATGGGATATACTTTATTGTAATACTTACGGAAGGTAAATCAAGATCTATATCCTGGGTGATAAAATAATTACTCTTTAGAACCGAGCATTATAGACACACACCCTTCATGAATAAGTGAGCTTTCATTTGAGGGTACTTTAATTTTAACCGAGAGTTGCTGTGTTGTAGCAACTTGTATATCGAGGTGTTTTTCACCATCCGTATTGGTCCATAAGGCATTGCCGTTATAGTCGTTGAGACTGAACTCTACCTCGCCAAGTATAGAGTGAGAACAAACAACAATTCTATAGCTAACACCGCCGTAAAAGGCCATGTCTAATTCAGCTTCGTCACCGGGAATTAATATTGCTGCGTTGTAGTTGTCGTTTTGTAAATAATCTTCTAAGATTGGAACACAATTGCGCTTAGTAAATCCTCGACACTGGCTTGATGCTTCAACTGTAAAAAACGCGAATGAAGCTAGGAGTAGGATAGTATATTTCATCTTTGCTTTTTTTTACTTAACTAGGTTATTTCTCAATGTTGTTATCGCAGTCGTTATCGCTTGGATGGTGTTTTCATCTGCGAAGTATTCCTTACCTCCTCCAATATAAATTGCCCCATCTTTCTTCTTAGCTGTAATCTCAGCACTCTCTCCATAAGTAACGCCTTCAAATGCGGTTACTACTGGCTGAAGTTGATTAATCATATCTTCTATAGCTGGAGACTCCTTGTAACTCTCAATCAGAGACATTACATCTACAAGAATCAATTTTTGCTCAGCGATGAGTTTTTTGTAGTTGTCAGAAGACCCTTCAAGTTCTCTTGTAGCTAAATAAAGGCCTTCAATCCAACCTGATGCTACGACTAATCCAGAAAGATCTTCGTGGCCAACAGATTTTAGTTTTTCATTTAAATCGTAAAAAGCACTAGAAACTAGCATAACCACAGAATCTCTATTTGCTCTATTTGTTTCAGCTCGACCAATTAACTCATTGTTGAGAACCGAACCCACGCCGAGTTCCTGACTTAACGTTTTTACAGCCTCTAGGTAGGATAGCGCAACTGAATTTTTTCTGTAGATAGAAGCGTAACTCAAATCAGCACCCAATAGCCCTAAGCTTATTGCGTGGTCAGAACTCAAGCCATCTTTAGAAGCAAGCTCAACCCCACAAAGGTTTTCAGGATTAAAACTCACACCCTCCTTTTGAATAATACGAGCAGTTTCCATTGGAGAAGGGGCCGCTCGGAATATCTTCTTCAGGGTTTTAGTACGTTTGGCGGCTTCGGTTTTGCTTGTGGCTAGGTCACTGTTTTCAACATCGTGATTATTTGTTGAATCAGATTCACCGCATCCTATTGACACAACCGAGAGTGTCGCTAAGGCTATAGCAAAAGTAAGCGTTTGACGAATTTGTTTATGTATGATCATATTAATTTTTTGTATGTCTGTATGTTATGGAAAGTTGACTAATTTCCCTACTTATACGCAAACATATAAAAAAAGTTCTACATAACGAGATATTTAATTAATGAGCGGCTAACCAATCTTCTCCAGATTTCATATCTACGATTAATGGTACGGTTATTTCAACGGCACTTTCCATACACTCCCTCACGATGGGCTTTAATGATTCTAACTCGTCTTTAGGGACGTCTAGAACGAGTTCATCGTGTACCTGCATTATCATTTTTGCTTTCCAATCGCCTTTTTCTAAAACATTAAATAGTTTAACCATCGCCACTTTTATTATATCCGCAGCAGAACCTTGAATTGGTGCATTTACAGCATTTCTCTCAGCAAATGCTTTAACCATGCCGTTATTTGAATTTATTCCAGGGAGTTTTCTTCGGCGCCCCATAATTGTCTCGGCATATTCCTTTTCACGCGCCAGTTCAATACACGATTTCGTAAACGCTTCAAGAGTGTTAAACTGCTCGTTATATGAGGCAATTATTTCTTTTGCACGTTGTCGTTTTATTCCGAGTTCTTCAGCCAGACCAAAAACGCCTTGGCCGTATAATATTCCGAAGTTGACCGCCTTAGCTTGAGATCTTTGTTCACTTGTAACTTCTTCTAAATTGACATCAAACACTTTTGATGCAGTTGCGGAGTGAATGTCTTGATTATTTAGAAAGGCATCACAAAGCCCTGGGTCTTTACTCATGGCAGCTGCTACGCGAAGTTCAATTTGGCTATAGTCTGCACCTAAAAGGATGTGTTTCGAATCTTTAGGAATAAATGCTTTTCTAATTTGCCTTCCAGCTTCAGTCCTGATGGGAATATTCTGAAGATTAGGATCCTTTGAACTCAGGCGCCCAGTAGAGGTAACAGTCTGCATATACGAGGTGTGAATTCTACCGGTTTTAGGGTGAATTAATTTAGGGAGAGGTTCAACATATGTACTCTTTAATTTCTTTAGTTTCCGGTATTCAATTATAAGTGGAACTATGGGATGCGTATCAGAAAGTTTTTTAAGGACATCTTCTCCAGTTTGATATTGGCCTGTTTTTGTTTTCTTAGCTTTATCAGTAATTACAAGCGTTTCAAACAGTATAGAGCCAAGCTGTTTCGGAGAATCTAGATTGAATTCAACACCAGCTTCTTCGATAATTTTTCTTTGAAGTTTTTCAAGCTGACCGCTTAAATCAATATTGTACTCTCCGAGCATCTCATCATCAATTTTCACACCTGTAAGCTCCATATCAGCAAGGATTGAAATTAATGGAAACTCAACATCTTCAAGAAGCCCGGTAAGTCCTGAATTTTCAATCTCAACAATAAATTTAGTCTCTAGTTGAAGGACTAAATCCGCTGCTTCACAAGCATAGTGCTGAAGTATATTTATATCAATTTCGCCTAATGTTTTGCGGTTTTTACCTTTTCCCACTAATCCCTCTAGTGAAATCGCATCGTAGCCTAAGAAAATTTTAGCTAGGTCTTGAAGTTTGTGTGTTTGGTCAGGATCTAAAAGATAATGGGCAACCATGCAATCAAAAATGTTCGGAGATAATTTTACCCCGTGCATGAATAGAACTTTTATGGCAAATTTGTAGTTAGTGGCAGTGATGTTTTTAGAGGAGTCTTCGAGAACGGGCTTCAGTTTACCAAGAGCGTCATTTGTAAAATTGCTTAAATGAACATAGCTAGCGTCGCCAGAGCCCAGAGAAAAAGCAAGCCCTAATAATTTGTCTTTCATAGGATTGAATCCGTCTGTAATCGTGTGGAAACCCCACCCTTTGGCTTTTATAAGCTGAGAAATTAAATCGTCTAGTTCGGAATCATTGCTAATTAAATGATATTTGTCATTTACTTTAATGTTTTGATAAACTTCCTCTTTAGGAACTTCTGGAGATGGTGTAGGCTTAGTGTCAGGTACGCTAATACTGAACATATCTAGTTGCCCACCGGTTTGTTCCGACGTCGATTCCTCTTTAGGTTCTTCGGGTTTAGTTACTACTGCATGTGCAATAGTTGGAGTTGAGACTAATTTGTTTAAAAGTGTCCTAAATTCTAAATCTTCAAGAATATTTCTTAACAAGTGTTCATCTAGATCTTGACGAATCATAGCTCCGATATTTATCTCAGCATCTATATTGAGTTCTATGGTGGCGAGTTTTCTAGATAAGATTGCTAAATCGTGATTTGCTTCAACCTTTTCTTTCATCTTCCCATTCAATTTATCGGTATTTTCATACAATCCATCAATGCTATCAAATTCGCAAAGAAGTTTTGAAGCAGTTTTTGCCCCCACTCCAGGAACTCCGGGGATATTGTCAGAGGCATCACCCATAAGTCCTAAATAGTCAATTACCTGATCTGTTCTATTTAGGCCAAACCTTTCACATACTTCTTCTGGCCCCCATATCTCAGCTGGATTTCGCCCTCTTCCAGGCCTGTACATTCTAATCTTATCAGAGACAAGTTGCCCAAAATCTTTATCTGGCGTCATCATATAAACGTCAAAGCCCTCTGCCTCTGCCTTTTTTGCAAGAAAACCAATTAAATCATCAGCCTCGTAACCCATCTCCATGCGGTAAGGGATTTTAAGGGCTTCTAAAACTTGTTTAATTAAAGGAACACTAAGTATAATATCTTCGGGAGTAGCATCTCTATTTGCTTTATACTCTGGATATATTTCACTTCTAAAAGATCCACCTGGGGGGTCGAATACCACTGCAAAGTGAGTTGGTTTTTCAATTCTTATAACTTCTAAAATTGCATTTGTAAAACCAAATACTGCAGAAGTATTTAAACCTTTAGAGTTAATTCGTGGGTTTTTAATAAACGCGTAATAAGCCCTAAAGATTAAAGCAAATGCGTCTATTAAGAAGAGTTTTTTATCGGATTGTGATGTCAGCATTTATTCACCTTTTTACAGCAGGTTTTTTATATACAGGGACCGTACTGCATGCCTCACCGAACATAAGACTCTTTACTACAGGTTGTAGTTTTTGTTGAATTTGGACTAAATAATCAGCGCCTCCACTATTAGAACACCCCTTAATTACAACCCTCTTATCTATATAGTCGTCTAAGTTTAGATTGACAATAGCTAGTCTAGTTGCCTCCGCTCGTGCAGCCGTAATTCCACCTATAACAACAAATTCAGCATTGTTTAATCTCGATGAGATTAGCATCCAAGCCCAATCAGGCACAATTGCATCTTCGCTACATGTTATACCTACGCCTACTCCCCCATAAATTTCAGTATCTAGAGCTTTTATTGCTGTGCGAAATTCTTTTTCCTTAACGACAACTCCATGCCATAGCCAATCAGTAAAATCTAGTTCTACACACGTTATCGAAGCAATAGTATCGAGTTCTATTTGGACCAATCCACTTTTATCAACAAGATTGACGATACCTTCCTCCAGGTTATTTTTTTCAGTTGCCATGAAATACTAATCTATGGAAAAACGGAGGAATTTTTATGCAGATTGAGTCTTATTTACAGCGGAGTTGCTAATTGTATTTATTCGATCCAATTCTTCCTCAATTTTTATTTCTATCGCCTCAGCATCGTAGCCACATTCAGCATATAATTCTGCTTGAGTTCCATGCTCAATCCATTTATCCTCTACCCCCATTCTCGTTACAGTTGTATTATATCCATGCTCCATCATCCATTCTATCACAGCGGAACCGAAGCCACCTCGGATTACTCCGTCTTCTAAAGTAATTACTCCTTTAAATTGGCTGAAAATCTCATGTAGCATAACGTCGTCTAGAGGTTTTATGTAACGCATATCGTAATGCGCAATTAAAACACCTTTTTTGTTAAGACTATCTAGCGCTTTTACTGCCTCAGTACCGATAGCTCCAACACTTAAAATCGCGACAGACTCACCTTTTCTCAGTTTCCGTCCTTTACCAACGGGAACTTCTTCGAAGGCGTTTCTCCAATTAACAATAGAACCTGTACCTCTTGGATAACGGATGGAAAAAGGTCCTACATGTTTTTCAGATGCGGTAAACATCATATTCCGCAAATCAGTTTCATCCATAGGTGCAGCAACCACCATGTTTGGGATGATTCTCATAAAGGCCAAATCAAACACTCCATGATGTGTAGGTCCATCGGCACCCACTAAACCTCCTCGGTCTAAACAAAATACAACATGTAAATTCTGTAAGGCCACGTCATGCACCAACTGGTCGTAAGCACGTTGCATAAAGCTCGAGTAAATATTACAAAAAGGCACCAGCCCACGTGTAGCCATGCCCGCACTAAAAGTCACAGCGTGCTGTTCAGCTATCCCCACATCAAATGCTCTATCTGGCATTTGTTCCATCATCATTTTTAGAGAACACCCAGAAGGCATAGCCGGAGTAACACCTACTATGCGTTTGTCAAGTTTTGCAAGATCGATAATTGTTTGTCCGAAAACATCTTGGAACTTAGGGGGTTTAGGAGTTGTGTTATTCTTATCCGCACCGATAAGTTCCCCAGTTGCTTTATTGAATAAACCTGGTGCATGCCATTTCGTCGAGCTACCCAATTCAGCAGGCTCATACTTAGCCCCTTTTCGAGTAACACAGTGTAATAACTTAGGTCCGGGAATGTCTTTTAAATCAGCTAAGACTTTTGTGAGATGTTCAACATCGTGACCATCTACAGGCCCGAAATATCTAAAGTTAAGTGATTCAAAAAGATTGCTTTGCTTAAGTACTGCAGACTTAACGGCATTTTCCACTTTTTTAGCAATGGCTTGAGCATTGGGACCAAATTTTGATATTTGGCCTAAAAGATTCCAAACTTCACCCTTGACCTTATTGTAAGTGTGAGAAGTGGTGATATCAGTGAGATACTCTTTTAGCGCACCAACATTTGGATCGATAGACATGCAGTTGTCATTTAAGATAACGAGCATGTTACTGTCTTCTATCCCTGCGTGATTAAGCCCCTCAAAAGCCAATCCAGCTGTCATTGCGCCATCACCTATCACAGCTATGTGATTCCTTTTAGTGTCACCACTCAATCTCGACCCCACGGCCATGCCAAGTGCAGCTGAAATACTGGTGCTGCTATGACCAACTCCAAATGTATCGTACTCACTTTCTGAACGTTTAGGGAAACCACTTAAGCCCTTGTACACTCTGTTTGTGTGAAATTTATCTCGTCTTCCAGTAAGGATTTTATGACCGTAAGCTTGGTGACCTACGTCCCAAACTATTTGGTCTTCAGGTGTGTTAAACACATAGTGTAGAGCAACCGTAAGCTCAACAACACCTAGACTGGCACCAAAGTGACCTCCTTTTTCAGAGACCACATCAACAATGAATTGACGAAGCTCGGTACAAACTTGTTCTAAATCATATGGAGTGAATTTATCCCGTAAATCAGCGGGAATTTTAATTTTATTTAAAGAAGAACCGGCTGGAAAAGGCTTCATAGGTTGATCTTAATATTATTACGCTTTAACAAGTGTTTCTAACCCTCGTAAGATAGCTAATCCATCGGTATTTCCCAAGTCCTCAGAGCAAGCTCTTTCAGGGTGGGGCATCATTCCAAATACATTTTTACCTTCGTTACACACCCCAGCAATATTGTTAGCAGACCCATTGGGGTTTGAAGAATTACTAACTTTTCCATTTTCATCACAGTATCTGAAAATAACCTGATCATTAGATTCAAGTTCAGCTAATTCTGCTTCGTGCAGGAAGTAATTACCTTCTCCATGAGCAATAGGTATTTTCAAAGCCGCTTTATCGTCTAGATCAGCAGAGATAGATGCTGTACGCGAAACAGGTAAAAGGTAAACATTTTTACAAATGAACTTGCGACTTTCATTATGCATTAAAGTTCCTGGTAAAAGCCCGGCTTCACAAAGTATTTGAAATCCGTTACAAATACCTAGAACCTTACCCCCGTCATGAGCGTATTTAATTACCTCTTCCATTATGGGAGAAAAGCGAGCAATAGCACCACTTCTGAGATAATCCCCATAGCTGAATCCTCCTGGAAGCACCACTGCCTCAACGTCTTGCAGGTCAGAATCCTTATGCCAAAGCTCTACAACCTCGTATTTAAGATTGTTTCTCAAGGCATGGACAATGTCCATGTTACAGTTCGATCCTGGGAATGTTACGACACCTATTTTCATATTGCTAAGTTCGGGAAAAAACATGGGTCAAACTCTTTGTTTTTGCGTTTTTTTTTAAAAGATCACTCGTGTCCTACGTTAATAAGAAGTTGCGTATTAGATTTGCATCCGAATCATATCGAAATGAATACACAGGAAATAATCAAGCCCATAGGAAAGTTCATAGAATGGACATTTGTAAACGTTTACGAACCTATTGCTGATCCGTTTAACGCAGGTGTTGTAATTATCAGCATTGTTTCACTTGTTATTTGGCTTAAAGTGCTGAATGGATATGTAGCAAAAGCAAAGGCTGAGGGGAAAACACCTTGATTTTTGCCTTGAACTTTTTTCGGTGAGCTATTGCTTTAGACAACTTTAACCAAGACGTCTTGCCCGATGTCCTTTCTGTATTGTTTATCACTAAAACTGATGCTTTCAGCCAATTTATAGCTTCTTTCTAAGGCCTGTTCAAGTCCGTTACCGATTCCTGTGCACGCGAGAACTCGCCCACCTGCAGTTACGACCTTACCCCTTGAAGTTGTGGTCCCGGCATGAAAAACCAGGCCTTCTGTTTCTTTAGGAGTGTTTTCTAATCCTTTTATTTGTTTTCCTTTTGAGTAATCTCCAGGATACCCACCTGATGTTAACATAACTGTAGCAGCTGTCTTATCCTCAATTTGAAGATCGTACTCGCTCAAAAGACCTGAACCCAGACTGTCAAACAGGTGAAGTAAGTCGCTTTTTAATAGAGGAAGTATTACCTCAGATTCGGGATCACCTAATCGACAATTATACTCAACCACATAAGGATCGCTACCTACTTTTATAAGGCCTATGAAAACGAAACCATTAAAAGGAATGTTATCTTTTCGTAGACCTTTAATTGTAGGAATTATTATCTGATTTAGAGTCTTTTCGTGAAACTCGGCATCTACAAATGGTACAGGACTTATGGCTCCCATACCCCCCGTATTGGGACCTGTATCACCATCATAGGCGCGCTTATAATCTTTAGCCGAAGGAAGAATTTTATAAGCGGTTCCGTCAGTTACGACAAATGAACTCACTTCAATACCATCCATAAACTGTTCAATTACAACCTTCGCTCCAGCCTCCCCTAAAGACGAATTTTCAAGCATGTCTTCAAGTGTGGATTCAGCCTCTTGTCTATCTTCCGTGATTATCACACCTTTACCAGCGGCTAACCCATCAGCTTTGATCACGTATGGTGGCTTTCTTTTATCAAGGTAGGCTTTTGCCTGTTTCAATTCGCCTGATTTAAACGTCTGATAATCGGCAGTAGGGATATTATGTCTGGCCATAAAAGCTTTAGCAAAATCCTTGGAACCTTCTAAAAGGGCACCTGCTTTAGGAGGGCCTATTACTACCAAGTCTTTGTGTTTATTAGACTCTTCGAAGTAATCTACAATTCCGGCTACAAGAGGAGCTTCAGGCCCAACAATGAGCATATTTATGGAATTGCGTCTTATATAGCGATCAACAGCACTAAAATCCATGGGGTTTACGGACACGTTTGTAGCAATTTGCTCTGTGCCAGCATTGCCTGGCGCAACGTAAAGCTTAGACAGTAAAGAGCTTTGAGACAATTTCCAGGCCATTGCATGCTCGCGACCACCTGATCCAAGGAGAAGTACATTCATAACATACAAAGCTAACCGGTCTATCTAAATTCAGCAACATACTTTTTCCACACAATTCCCATACTTACTACTAACTTAGCGATGTGATTTCAGCTGTGATAATTACATACAACGAAGAGCGTATTATTGCTCGTTCAATTGATTCTCTGAAGAGGGTTGTTGACGAGGTAATTATTATAGATTCATTTTCTACAGACAGAACAATTGAAATCTGTAAAGAGAAAGGAGCTGTTGTTTTGCAGAATAAATTTGAGGGTTATAAAACCCAAAAGCATTTTGCCGCTACAAAAGCTAAACATGAATGGATACTGAGCATTGATGCAGATGAAGTTCTCAGTAATGAGTTGATTAACTCATTATTAAAATGGCGTAAAAACCACAAATATTCGAATGATTTAAGTTCTCGACATTCACTACCGGCAGGATATTTTCTTAGCCGCCGCACAAATTATTGTGGTAAGTGGGTGAACTATGGCGGTTGGTATCCTGATAAAAAGCTGCGGTTTTTCAATCGTAATTTGGGGCAATGGTCTGGGAGAAATGTGCACGAATTCGTAAAAATAAATGAAGGGTTTTCAACAAGCTTCCTAAAAGGGGACTTGTTACATTACAGCATTAATGAACCTGCAGAGTTGCTTCGTAAATTATATACATATAGTGAAATGGGAGCTCGGTTTATGAATGAGGAAGGTAGGTCTACGTCCTTTATTGAGGCGATCTATAGGTCAGCTTTTAGATGGTTACGCCAAACCATCTTTCAATTGGGTTTCTTAGATGGAATGTTAGGTTTAAAAATCGCAAAACAAAATACGCTTGCTACATTTTGGAAATATCGCAGGCTCGATTTCATTAATAAAGGAGAAAAGGACATTCTGATACTTCAGAATAACTGTAGAGAAGAAGCTGTGATTGTTGCAAATGCTATAAAGTGGTTTAATCCTAACGGAGTTGTACAGATTAAGAATTATTCCGATAATTCAACACCTGAAAATGAAATCGACTCAGTTATTTCAATGTCTTCACAAAACAAAGATTTAATTTTAGACGGGCTTAAACAGCTGCATAAATTTGGCTACCCTGCAGCCCTTCGCTTTCCAGAGGAAAAAGACTGGGATCTTCTGTTATAGAGAGAGAAAAGAACGATTGCAAAAACGGCGAATGTGATTCCAGCTTGCGTTTCAAACGTATCCTCGGAAAGGCATGAAATCACAATAACCCACCAGGCAAGTCGTCCTATCTTATTTGTTTTTGTGGAAATATCTCTTTGCCATGAAAAGACGAATGTTAAGACAAATAACAAAAGGGCAACTACCCCTCCAGCTATCAACCAAGCGAGAAATTGATTGTGTGTTCTGTGCCTGAATTGAGGGGATAAGCGAGTGTCAAGTTCTTCATAAGCTATGTGAAATGCATCAGGCAAATCTCCAGTCCCCACACCTAAAAGTAGATTTGTTTTTGCAATGTAAAGACCCACTTTAAAATACTCCCATCTCTGAGTCACAGAGTTACCACTTGGATTTCCTCCGTCAATAAAATTCCCAACTTCAAACCTTAACTCATCTAATCTTAAGGCTAATCCCGATGATATTTCTTGTTTTATAGAGGTATTCCCTGACTCTATTGCTATAACGTCTTTCAGTCTAAGATTTTTCACAGCCAGACCATCTTTAGGGACACCCATAGATGTTAGGTATCTCATTAGAGTGTATTTAATATCCTGCCCCTTTAAGTCTTTTGAGTCGAAATCGTATTCACTTTTACTATTCCACTCAGGCCTCATTTCATCCCAAGCTAAATATGACCAAACCTTATTTCCGTTTTCTTCTAAAACTCTATCCATGTGATGAGTGTATGGTGACCCCCATGTTGTATGAGATGGTAGGGAAGTAAGTGGTGGTCCTGGAATTATAGTCCAAATCAACCAGAACCCAGCAACAAAACTCATTGCGACGACAGAAAATCTCCATTGATTTTGCAAGCTTAAAACGGTTGTTATTAAAAGCATGCCTGCTCCAGTAACAGATTGAGTTTGCCATACATATAATCCAGCAACAAAAGCGTAAATGAATACTAGAAAGCGGTGCTTCTCACTCTTATAAACTAAAAGCCCTCCCCAACCGAGTGCTAGGAGTATTCCCATTCGAATGTGAGATATAAACGGTGACCATTGGCTTGGTTGAAGAGAAACGCCAGATAGGGTTTTATAAAAACTAATTAATAGGCCAGCAGAAGCAGCTAAGAAAACAGAAATGACAAAGGCTTGCAATATTCTCTCAATCCATAGTTTTGAGTTCCATTTTACAGTTAAAAGGCTCATTGGAACTATTAAAAGAGGAAGTTTAATTTGCAATGTAGCTAATCCTTCAGGGATGTTGTCTGTCCATAAAAGCCCCATTATATGCCAAGCGAATAGCCCCACCATTGAAGCCAAAAGAAATTTATTTGTAGGAGTTATTAATTGACGAGTAAAAAGCGATATTAACCAGCTTATAGCAATTAATCCCATTCCTAGACTCGTGCCAAAAGGACTCCAAGCTAAAGACACTACAGAAATGAATAATCCTGAAAGTAGAATTTTTTCTGAAGTACTCACTTACTTAGTTATTTGTATTTCCAGAGAGAATTTGCAGGTAGTTACCGCTCTCTAAAGTTGAAATAGCCTCTAAAGTAACTTTATCTTTAGGAAGCTCAAACTTGAAAACCCCAGATGTGTTTTCTAAGTGAAAGACGAACTCTTTCCCTAAAACCTGCCTTATATCATCTTCGTGAGATGTTAAATCGACTTCTAAATTGGGTTTAATTAGAGTCTTTAAATTTGATATTAATTCTGAGTTATCGATAGATTCACCTCCAATTAATCCATCTTCGTTCATTGCTGTTTCTAAATCGACGATTAACTTTTTTGACAGAGGTTCGTATGGGAAAGTTCTATCGGTATTCTGAAGTACTTGATCGTTAAATTGCTCCACAGCGTAATGTAGAAAGCTCTCCCACTGCCGGTCGCTTATTTCAAACGAATCTAAATCAAGAGAGTCATCTATATCTCCAGAAGTATTTACTACGAAATCAAAGAATACTCCACTGTTAACGAGTCCTTCGATAACATAGTCTTGAGTTTGTGGTTTTAATTCTATGTCTGGAATAACTCCACGGCCTTCAATCACAGGTCGCCCATTTTTTGTGTAATAGGTTATAAGAGTTGAATCGGCACTAATTCTAGCATCACCGCTATCATCTCGGTCATCGTAATGCAGTCTCTGAACACATCTGCCACTAGCGGTATAATATTTAGCTACTGTAATTTTTATCCTTGATCCGTAGGCTAATTTCTTCGTTTGCTGAACAAGCCCCTTGCCGAAACTCTCTTGCCCTATAATTACAGCTCTATCGATATCTTGAAGAGTTCCAGCTACAATTTCAGAAGCTGAAGCGCTACGTTCGTCTAATAGGATAACAAGAGGAATGTTAGGTAGTAAAGCTTTTTGTGAAGTGCTGTAGCTTTTGTTCCATTCGGGTGTTTTACCGCGCATGGAAACGACTTCTTGTCCTTTAGGGACAAAGAGATTTACAATATTCACAGCTTCTCTCAAAAGACCGCCTCCATTACCTCTGAGGTCGAAAACAATTTGCTTTGCCCCCATAGAGTCTGTCAATTGTATAAGAGCTTTCCTAACCTCAATGGTTGCTGTGCGTGTGAACTTACTTAGAATTAAATATCCTGTAGAATCACTAATCATCCCAAAATATGGAACATCAGGTTGTTTAATTTTCTCTCTAGTTAGTGTAATATTAACGAGCTCCTTTTGTGATGGCTTTTGTATTCCTAGAGTAATGTCTGTGCCAACAGTTCCTTTGATGAGCTCACCTATCTTAGACATGTCTAAGTGTGAAATGTTTGAGCCAGCTATTTGGATTAAATTATCTCCGAGTTTAATACCACCCTGCTCTGCGGGTGCATTCTCTTTTAGATCTACAACGTAAAAAGTTCCATCCCATCTCTCGTTAAGTGATAACCCCACGCCCCCATACTCGCCAGTTGACATGAACCTAACGTCCTCCATTTTTGATTCAGGGTAATATCTTGTGTAAGGATCGAGAGATTTAAGCATAGCTGCAATCCCCGTCTCCATTAACTCTCCAGGGGATAACGGATCAACGTAGAAAATATTTAACTCTCGAAAAGCGGAGTTCATTATTTCTAATTGCTTAGACATCTCAAAAAAGCCCTCTTTAATAGGGAGTCTAAGGGAAATAAACGCCGTGCTGACTAAAGCTAACCCTATAAGAAATAATTTACGTGTGTTTTTCATGTTGTAGCAGGCATTTCTATGGGGTTGTCGATTAATACGTCAACAATCTTACAAATGTTGTTCTTGCACTGATCGAATGTTGGGATTTCTTTTCCGATATAAACAAAGACTATTGCATGTTGGGCGCCACCCTTATCCCAATTTGCAAGAAGTCGTGGTTTTTCAAGCCTCCAAGCCTCCCGCATTAATCTTTTTATCCGATTTCTGTCTACAGCTCTTTTAAATCTGCGTTTTGAAACAGTAATCGCTATCTGGTATGGGAAATCCGCATCGAATGTTGTGTGTGTATAGCGGACTAAGAAAGGAAATTTTACAACTTTAGAGCCTTCAGAAAAGGCTCTATTTATTGCGATTACGCTTTTAAGGCGTTCGCCTTTTTTAAATGTGTACCTAGTTTGCACCATTGGAGGCACAAGATAATGTGTAGTCGCTCTACTACTTACCTTTTATGTACTGTTCAATTGCCATCGTCATAGACGGTGCTTTTGCCGTTGGTGCATTGATATCAGTTCTTAACCCAGCAGCCTCAGCCGCTTTTGAGGTTGTAGGGCCAAACACTGCAATTTTTGTATCCCCCTGCACAAAATCAGGAAAGTTTTGGAAGAGTGATTCTATCCCACTTGGGCTGAAAAATACTAGAACATCATACTTTACATCGGTAAGATCACTTAAGTCAGAACATACAGTATTGTACATACAAGCCCTTGAGTAATCTACTCCAAGCTCGTCTAGAGCAGCTGGGATAGAGGCCTTTAAAAGGTTAGAACTAGGTAAAAGGAACTTTTCTTTCTTATGCTTCTTAATGATAGTCATAAGTTCTGGCAAGCGTACCTGCCCGTGAAAAATTTTCCTCTTGCGGTAAACTACATATTTCTGTAAGTAATAAGCTGTGCTCTCACTTATACAAAAATATTTCATTGAAGTAGGTACTTCAAATCGAGTTTCATCAGCCATTCTGAAATAGTGATCTACAGCCATTCTAGATGTTAAGATAACGGCGGTATGTTCAGAAATATCTACTTTTTGCGTGCGAAACTCTTTTACATTTATAGGCTCAACGTGAATAAAGGGTCTGAAATCAATAATCAACTTCATGTCCTTTGCTAAATCAAAATACGGGCTTTTTTCCGTAGACGGCTTAGGCTGTGAAATGAGAATAGTCTTGATCTTCTTTTTCATCCGGCATTAGTTGTTCAGATTCTCCTAAGATGGTTGTCAAAACGAGTTTATTACAAGTCGTATTATCAACACAGTTGGGAGAATTTCAAGGGCGCAAAGATACACGAATGCAAATGAATATCTACTCAATCGTTTAATTGAAGTCTGAAAGACACGCCAAAGTCGGAAGCCGCTCCAAAATATCCAAGTCGACAATAGAAGATTACATCCCACATCGGAGTTCCATTGTGAGCGTAACGATAGAAAAATCGCAATCACGGATACAGAAGCAGCCATCCATGTTCTTAGATGTCTATCTATATCAGTAGATTCTTTGATTAAAAGTCTGAGTTTTTTAAACCGACTGAGCACTTGAACTGTGAATAATCTAACGAAGACTATAATAGCGCCTAAAGCAAATCCCTGTAATACGTTATTTAGACATGCATATGATATGGTCGCAAGAGCAATTACACCTTGGATGTGAGCTATTATAACCCCACCAGTTCTAGGAGCTTCATCAGCACTTCTTTGCCAAATTCGTCTAACATTTAGCAAAGCCCAACCAGCTAATCTCCATTCGCGAGGAAATCCGTGCTTAAGCCATACGATGAGCCCTAAGTTCACAATTGCAAGAGCAAACATTGTGCTAATAGGAGCATCGAGATGTAAGATTTCTATGTCTTCAAACATAGGCTGCAATTTCAACAAATTTTAGTAATATCCCACCTGAATTAATCCACGATTAATTAATTTTTTTGACAGATGTTCTATTTGCAGCACAACTAAATATGTTCCAGGAGAAACGGGCAGTCCGGTTTCACTATAGCCTTCCCATCCCCATGTACCTCGTTTGTGGACTAATTCCCTCTCAGCAAGTTTCACAATCTCTTCTCCGTTGAAGTTATAAATGGAAACTGAGGTAATAAAATCTAGTTCCTCAATGTTGTTTTTTAGTTCGAAAGAGATTTGTACCCAATTGTTGTCAGAGTTAGGATTGAGGTTGATCGTCTTGGGAAAAACATCAAGCTCCCCAAGCCTGACATTGACGTTTTCAGCATTTAATTGAGTAGAGTAATTTCTAAAACCTGGTGAACTACCCCCTTGTGAATACGGAGATTTTACCCAAACAGCACCTAAATCATCAACCCTCTCTTGTGAAATATCTTCCGGAAGTTCTTGAATCTCTACTCTTTCAGTCTCTGTTATTATATCCTCAACTTTTGCAAGAATGAGTTCTCTTCCATTCTGAAGAGAAGGTGTCTGAAGCTCAAGAATGACGGATTCAGGCTTACGATTCATGACCCAAGAGGGGCATTCAGAAAAGGCGAGTATTCCAGATTCTGGAAACATCCAATCAATTTCCGACATCCTTATGAAATCATTAGGATTAGGACTTTCAGCACTCGAGATTACAAGATTATGTGTGGAGGCTTTACCGGTGTATAACCCCTCCGATTCAAGGGGTTTTCTTGTTGCAAGTTCAATAAATTCCCCACCTCTTATTTTGGGGTTTGATAAAAGTTCATTTAAATAAACAACACTTTCAGAGTCGTAATTTAATGGTATCGACCAAAATTTTTCTTCAATTAGAGCACTCCTTTCAGCCGTTAACCAACCATTACACTGTAGAAAAATAGATGCGGAATCTTCATATGAGATTAACGGATTAATCGCTATTGCGCAGTTTTGCCCAGAGCCATAAAACTCCCAATCTATTGGAGGCGACCAGTTTTCACTAAGAAGCACTGTTGAGTCCATAGAATAAGGCGTGTGCCAAGCGAGTCTACCATCAAGAAATCCGAATAATATTGTATTTGGAGTATTTGGTTCATAGCCTTCCATTAAATATTCATCGTTTATTTCTGTTGTCCAATTTTCACCACAGTTTGAAGTTTCAAAATTGCTAATCCTTTTAAGGGGATAGCCTCCTTCTGCTTTTTCTTTATCTAAATGCCAACACCAACTATATTCAACAAGATCTAAAACAATTTCGTCAAGTTTAATTTCGATTACCCCACTTTTCTCAGCTAATGAACTCCATTGTTCTGTATTTAATGAGCTAATTTTAAAGGATTGGTTAGGTGTCAGAGTGGGTGCATTTATTAGATGGTTAGAATTTATCTGAAGGTTATATAAATCTATGGAGTGCGGGCTTGTGTTTAGGACGTTCACCCATTCGTTTAATCCTGAAGTGGTAGAGGGATTGGTTAGAAAACCTGTAATCTTTAAATCCCCCCACTGGGGAGATGCCACAGGAGTCCAGTCATAAAGTGTGAATGAAAAGGTGGTGTCGCAGGAGCATAACCTAGCGCCATCGAATTGAATATCTAGTGATTCATTTAGTGCTAAAGGAGAGCTTAGGTTTACAATCCAGGAGGAGTTTTCCCAAAGTAAATAAGAGCTAAAGTTATTGCTGCTTACAGTTATTTCACAAAGAGGGTCTAAATCATGGGAAAATGAAAACTCGATAATGTCTGTTGTTAAAAGGTGAGCGTTGACAATAAAAGTTTCAATTAAACCGCTGGGTTCAGAAGTCTCATTCTCACCTGCTAACCATGGGTTTGCGCCGGTAATACTAAAAGACGGAGCCCAATTAGAAGACAATCCGCAGCCTCCGGTATAAATTTTACTTGTGGAACGCGCTGGGATTGAATAGGGCTGCCACCAAGTTCTGTCGTAGGTTATTCGGTCAATCAATGTGCCATCAGGACGAAGAAGAGTTAGGGTCATGCCGTTATCATTAAGGCTTGAGACTCCGGTTAGCTCCGCTTGTAATTTAGGGTAAGGTTCGAACTCGCAAGAATCAAACGCCAATGTGGATATTAAAAAGCGTTCGTTAGGTGCTAAAATCCCATTCCAACCATTGCCTGGAATTATGTCAGTAGGTTCAGCAAAAGAGGAGGTGCTATTAGCGATCACACTCCACCTATTAATGTCAACATATTTATCAGATAGATTTAAAATCTCAAACCACTCTACTTCCGGAAATCCTATGGCGGGCGTAGCGTCTATAAATAATTCAGTGATTACAAGGTCTCGAAATTTAGCAGAATTGAGCTGTGTATAGATGACTTGTATAACTGTGTCAACCTCTGAAGTCTTAAGTTTAATGTCTTTGAAAACCTCATCTGATAGGGGAGAAGATAACGTGAGAAAACTTATGTGTGGGGAAATGTTAGACGTTGTCAGAGCTGGATTTTGGGATGATAAGGGCCTAGACCAAACAAGCTCAACAACAGTACTGTCAATAGCTCTATGTGATAATAGTCGTGGCTCGGGAATTGCAATTTCTGTTGTAGTTAGGCTATGTAATCCCCAAGAAAAAGCATCAGTATTGGAAGAAGTACATCGGACTTCAAATCCAAAACACCGAGGTTGCCAATTGTTCTCAATACTATCAGAAGCAATATTTAATTGTGAAATTACGGGTATTTTCCAACCTTCACTATACTGTCCTGCGCGAAGTGCAACTATATAATCTTGAGTCGACATATTAATAGACAAATCCAAATCAAAGGGTTCAGCAAAATCAAAAAAACCAGAAGTGATTTCTGTATATAAATCCGAGAATGTGCTCGACACCGTGACAGGATCACTGCTTCCATTTTCTCCTATTGAAAACAGAAGAGCGTTGTTAGGAAGTACACCCATCGTGTCAGATAGCTCGGACTCACTGATGAAAAAGAGAGAGTTGTTGTTGTTTGATCCAAATAAATCCTGTCTCCACCTCATATCTAAGGTGAGTTCTTCAAAGGGTTCGAGAGTGCAACCATAAACTCTATAAATTCCTGCTGAGGGTGCGTCGAGTGTCCAAGATTCAAAACTCTCTTGCTCCCAACCGGATGAGACCTGCCAAGTAATAGAGTCTAAAGGTGTTGGGAGTGATAAAAATGATATAATGGATAGTAAACACATGTTGAGCAGATATTTATGCAAAGTTCTACAGGTTAATAAGATTTACAAAACCACATATAAAACCGTTGTAAACGCACACAAAGTTTTTAGCTTTGTTTTATGAAATCACTACGCATAGCAATTGTGGGGGCGACAGGTTTAGTAGGAACAACTGTGTTGAAGATTCTGGAAGAAAGAAACTTCCCAATTGCGACATTGCTGCCTGTAGCGTCTGAGAAATCTACAGGAAAATTTATAAACTATGGTGGAGTAAAGGTTGCGATTATAAGCCTTAAAAGCGCTTTGTCTGAAAAGCCAGATGTGGCGATTTTTTCAGCAGGAAGTATGGTGAGTCAAGAATGGGCTCCGAAATTTTCTGATGCAGGAGTGACCGTAATTGACAATAGTTCTGCTTGGCGGATGAACGAAAAAATCAAATTGGTAGTTCCTGAAGTGAACGGCGACTGCCTTACTTCTAGTGACTTGATTATTGCAAATCCCAATTGTACCACAATGCAGCTTGTGATGGTTCTCAAGCCTCTTCACGATAAATATAAGATCCTTAGAGGAGTTGTAAGTACTTACCAAAGCGTTACTGGCACCGGTCAACTCGCGGTTTCTCAAATGATGGATGAGCGCTCTGGCCTAACGCCATCTGAAAAGGCATATCCTTATCCCATTGATAAAAACTGCATTCCACATTGCGATGTCTTTCAAGATAACGGATACACAAAGGAGGAGATGAAAGTCCATTTCGAAACAAAAAAAATAATGAGAGATGATTCAATCTCTTTGAGCTGTACAGCCGTGCGTGTCCCCGTGATGGGTGGACATGGGGAGTCTGTTTTTTTAGAATTTAAGGAGGATTATGAAATGGAGGAGGTAAGATCTTTGCTTTCGTCTTTCCCTGGTGTGGTTCTTTGTGACAACCCCAGCTCAAATGAATACCCCATGCCCATAAATGCTCAGGGAAAGGATGAGGTTTTTGTAGGGCGCTTGCGCCGAGATTTATGTAATCCTCGTGGTTTACATCTTTGGATTGTAAGCGATAACCTTCGCAAGGGAGCCGCAACAAATACAGTACAAATTGTAGAATTATTGAACTCTGTAGGTCGTTGGGGATAATTCCACATACAAAACTATTGTTTATGGCAGCTGTGTTGGTATTTTGCCGTGAATAGTAATATCTAATGAAAACATATATCTTAATTTTTGTCGCGATTCTGTATGCGACTATTTCTTTAGCCCAAACAACAATTCGTGGTAGAATAATTGATGCTACATCGGGCAATGGATTAATTGGAGCATCGGTTTATTTAGAGGATTTTAATGAAGGCTCATTTACCGATTTTGATGGATTTTTTCAATTTAAAACCCGTGTACATGGCCAAACAAACTTAGTTGCTACAACTATGGGTTACTCCAAAGTGAAAAAGTACATATCTCTTTCAGGGACTGGGCTAATGAACATGGGAGACATCGTACTTGAGCCAAGTGCAATCGGTTTACAAGAGGCAGATGTTATAGCCTCTGTATCTGTTGATCGTGCAACACCAGTGGCGGTTTCTACGATTGACGCTCGCGAAATAGAAGAAAAACTAGGCGACAGAGAACTCGTAGAAGTATTAAATTTCACACCAGGAGTTTACGCAACTAAAGGAGGAGGTGGATTTGGCGATAGTAGGATTAATATTCGTGGATTTGACCAAAGTAATGTGGCGGTTCTTGTAAACGGTATTCCCGTTAACGATATGGAGAATGGCTGGGTTTATTGGTCGAACTGGGCAGGTCTTGGCGATGCCGTTAGAACTATGCAAGTTCAACGCGGATTAGGAGCATCAAAACTCGCAATCAACTCCGTCGGGGGAACCATTAATATTGTAACGAAAGCAACTGATGTAGAAAAGGGTGGGAGCTTTAAAACGTCGATCACTGATTATGGACTAACGAAACATATGTTATCTCTGAGTTCAGGCCTTCTTCCGAATGGTTGGGCAGTGAGCGCTATTGGTTCTCGCACTTATGGTGAGGGTTATGTCGACGCTACATTTGTAGATGCCTGGAGCTATTTCCTAACTGCCGCAAAAGATTTCGGAGGGCACCGTCTTGTATTTACAGCCATAGGAGCACCACAAACTCACGGCCAACGTCGAGGTCAACTCACTGTTAATCGCTTCAATGATATAAACAAACTCCCTGACAGCTTAGGTTATGAGGGCCACAGATGGAATGACGACTGGGGATATCTTAATGGAGAAGTACTTAACTCGAAGGTAAATGGATATCACAAACCACAAATCGCCCTCAATCACTACTTCCAACTTACTGAGCGCGCGCACCTTTCGACATCTGCATATGTGAGTTTCGGAAAAGGCTACGGATCTAGATATGATGGGACTAACAACGCTCGACTTTACGAAACCCTTTCAGACTCGACTACTGTACAGACCACTAGGTACTGGGATTATTTATACGAATCAAATGTAAATAACACTTTGCCTGTGACTTATCCAGAGTTTGAAATTGCTTATAACGAGTCATCTGGGGCATGGGTTGACACTCTACAACATAAAGGAGGTCCGGTTATTATTAATGGAGATACTTTGATAGGAGGAAGATCGAGCAGTGTTATTGAGAATGCGCATAATGAGCACTTTTGGACTGGAATACTAAGCACTTTGAAATCGGAATTAACTCCCAACCTCAACCTCATTGCAGGAGTGGATATGCGTTACTATGAAGGGAAGCACTTCACTCGGACCTCAAATTTACTGGGTGGAGATTTCTATATGCAGTCATTCTCAACCGCAACAGGATATGGCATCAACCCAGAGTATCAGCTTATGGCGACAGAGGGGGATAAGGTGGATTACGACAACACAGGCTATGTTAAGTACGCAGGGTTCTTTACGCAGCTGGAGTACAATACAGATAAAATCTCAGCATTCCTAGCAGCAACAGGCTCTTACACTGGATATCGCCGTGAGGATCCATATACTTACTTCCGCTACGATGAGACCGGTGTTCAGGAGGTTACTGAGTACAACGAGGAAACGGATGAGTACGTGACTACAGAGCAGTTTATGTATGGAGTTCTAAGCGAAAAAGCAAGTTCTCCAGGTTACAATGCTAAGTTGGGAGGTTCTTATGCGATTACAGAGACGAATCACATTTACCTAAATGCTGGAGTTTACTCACGTGCACCTTTTATTAGGAATGTTTTCCCGAATTACCAAAACGTGCTTTCTAATGAGAATCTCGTCAATGAAAAAGTTGAAGCTCTTGAGATAGGGTATAGAGTCCGATTACCGAAAGCGTCACTAGATATTAATGTGTACCACACGAAGTGGAAGGATAAGTCGATTATGTCAGGCCCTCTACTTAGACCTGATGGTACGGAGTATAGGGCTTTCGTAAGAGGCCTTATCGAGACTCACGATGGAATTGAATTTGAGTTCCGTACTAAACCACTACCGTCTCTCGAGATTGGTGGTCTTGTCAGCATAGGAGATTGGAGATGGGATAACGATGTAGATGCAGAGATTTTAGATGAGAATACGAACGAGGTTATTGACTCAATGCATATTTATTCTGCGGGATTAAAGGTGAGCGATGCGCCACAAACTCAGTTTGGTCTACAAGCTCGAATGGATCTTCCTAAGAACTTCCGAATTGGAGCAAGTTATGTTCACAATATGAATTTATATGCTCAATTTGAGATAGATCAGGACAGGGATGATGAGACTAGAATCGGAATGCAGCCTGTGCAATTGGAGGATTATGGATACCTAGATGCTAACCTTAGCTGGAATACGAGAGCTCGTGGACTTGATGTTAGATTGGGCTTGAATGTTCAGAATGCAATGAATACAATCTACATGAATGAGGCGGATGAAACCTGGATTACAAACCCTCAAACGGGTGTGAAGGAACAGGGTACTGTTGAAAACGGGCAACTAGAAGGGTACTGGTCATATGGTCGTACAGTATCTTTCTCAGTGAAAATAGGATTCTAACACTAATTGAATAACATGAAAAATACATTTTTAATTGCGCTGTTTTTATGTGCAACCTCTTTGTCAGCTCAGTCTGATGGGCCAGGACAAGTTGTAAAAGCAAATCCTTTCGGTTTTATTGTAAGTCAATACCAATTCGGGTATGAACACGCATTAACAGACCAGATTTCTGTACAAATGTCGGCAGGAATCCTTACAGGATCAGGATCAGCTACCGATTCTACTTCAACGGATCCTGTCACATCATCACGTTCAGGATTTATTGTGATTCCAGAATTTAGATTCTATCCAGGAGGCAATTCTTGTGAAGGCTTTTATATTGCAGCTCTTGCTCGTTATAGAACTGTTGAATGGGCTGTTGATGGAGATGAATGGTACAATAAAAATGCCATAGGCGCTGCTGCTGTACTTGGATACCAATGGTATGGTGACGGCTTGATGATTGATATGTTTTTTGGACCTCAGTTTAAAAGCGTAAGTACAGAGTGGTTTGATAGTACCTTGTCAGAATTAGATGAGGCGCTTTTTCCTGAGGGAGATGGTGTTGGAGTTAGATTTGGCGTGAATTTAGGATTCGGTTGGTAAAATATAGAATTAAATGAAGAAGATTTTAGGAGGGTTTTTATTTATTGCGATTTCTTTCGCGTCGCTCACATCGATTAGTGCACAAGGTCCAGACGAATATTGGGTAGGTCTTGAAGAATACGCGGTGCATACAGAAGGTGAACTATCGGGAATGACCACATGGAGGATGTATATTCACATGCTACATGCTGACGACTACCTATCAGCTTGCACAGGGAGTGATGAATATCCATGGATAATGGAGTCAACATCATGGGGTGTTGATTCTCCAGCGTGGTACCAACATCCAGAAGCAAGTGAGACGTTTGCTAATGCGATCAATCCAGCGTTTTACACTGCTTTTCCTGAATTGGAATATGACAGTTGGTTAACTATAGGTGTTGATAATTCTCTAGATCCGATGGAACTACTTTCTTTAGCTGATCCGATTTACGATGCTTTCGCAGCTTTTGAGGCAGGTGATAATGTTATTGCGAACACCCCTGTTGGTAATGGTTGGGCTACTTTTTTCCCTGGTTTAGGGGCTGATAATGCTGGTTTTGCAGGAGATGATTTGAAGGTTCTTATAGGCCAACTTACAACTTCAGGAACGATCTCAGGAACGATCTACTTTCAGATATTTCCTATGGGAATTCAATCTCCAGACTTAAGAATTCTTCGTCCCATCTTATATGCGCCTACTCAGTGTATGGACGCTGAAGCATGTAACTACGATGAGAGTGCTTGGACAAATGACGATTGTGAATACGGACCTTCAGCCGGAGTAATTGAAGGGGATGATTCTGTTGTTGTAGGAGAAGGAGTGTCTGAGTGGTCATATTCTTGTAGCGCTGATGCTGATTCATTCGAGTGGACTATAACGGGAGGAACTATTCTTTCAGGTCAAGGGACCTCATTTGTAACTGTGGAGTGGGATGGGGATATTACGGATGGAGTTCTATCTGTTGCAGCGTCTTCTGCGTCAGGTTGCGTAGGAGCAGTTTCTACTATAGCTGTTGATGTAGTTGTGGGAGTTGAAGACCTTGTCTTTTCTCAAAACCTAGATGTTTTCCCAAGCCCTACTTCATCTACGATTACAATTTCGTTAGACGGAGACTTAGCTTTAAGTAATAACCTCTGTGAGATTTATTCTATATCGGGTCAGAAGATTATGGAGTTTACTCTTTCTCAATCAGAGATAGATGTTTCAGGCTTGTCAAACGGCACTTACATTATTACAGTTGAGACAGAACGAGGACTTATCCGTCAGTCTTTCATAGTAGCTAAGTAAAAAGCAGGTAGCAACTAAAAGACATACTATTTTTATCTTAAAACGAGAAATTTCAACTGTTTTCGTTTTCTGTCTTTTGAAGGTTCCTCAGATGTTCTGCCGACAGCCATCATAGCCATAGGTATTACAGTATTTGGAAGCCTTAAAAACTTAGCCAACTCTTTGCTGTCAAAACCTCCTATTTGGTGTGAGTGTAGACCTAGCGCAGAGATTTCTACGAGCATTTGTCCTACAGCGAGGCCACAGCAGTACTGGGCAGAGGTGTCTAACTGGCCATTGTAATCACTTTGTGTTTTAGCTAGAATAACTACGATTCCGCCGCAGTCCTTCATCCACTTTCTATTCGCATCAACGGGGAAAGAAAGCATTTTTTCAAAATTCTTGTGGTCGCGCGATGTGTACACGAATCTCCACGGCTGGTTATTATAACCAGATGGAGCCCAACGAGCAGCTTCAAAAGCTGACTCAATATCCTCAAAACTAACATTTGTTTTATCGAAAGAATAAGGGCTAAATCTCTTTTTTATTGTTGATAATACTGACATTTCATTGCGACTTCATAATTGATTTAACTTATTACATCTCTTGAGCTAACCCCTTCTTATTAAGTAATGAACCTCAGCCACCCTTGTTTCCAAGTTTCGCTTTCTCAGCCTCGACAGTTTCTTCGTCGATTTTTGTAAATAAGATAGGTAGATCCCCCAACAAAGTGCCGTTATTTATAAGTGTAGAGGAGACATCCTTCCAAGTAGATCCATTTACTCCGAATGAGATAGATATTTTTTCAGCTGTTCTAGGAAGGAAAGGTTCGAGAACTATCCCTAAGTTTCCTACCACTTGACAGGCGAGATGCATGATGGTCCTTACTCTATCGGGATCAGTTTTTTGAAGTTTCCACGGCTCCTCTTCTGTGAGGTATTTATTCCCACGCCGGGCTACGTTCATAGCTTCGAGTTGGGCTTCGCGGTATCGGTGTCGTAATATCAAATCACCGATTCTTTCGCCAACTCCCTCAAGAACTTCAATAAGCGACTTGTCGACATCCGTTAAAACAGCTTCCTTCGGAGCGACCGGGACAACACCTTCGTAGTACTTGCGAGTAAGCACGAGAACGCGATTTACGAAATTTCCAAGTACATCTGCCAGTTCGTTATTTATCCTATCCCGATAATCGTTCCAGGTAAATTCACTGTCGCGCTGCTCTGGCATGATAGAAGTCAGAACGTAACGCATTGGATCGCTTCCCGATGGGTTGTTTTCCAAGAATTCACTAACCCACACAGCCCAATTTCTAGAAGTTGAAATTTTATCGCCTTCAAGATTCATAAACTCATTCGCAGGTACATGGTGAGGCAAAATAAAGTCTCCGTGTTGCTTAAGTAAAATCGGAAATATGATACAGTGAAATACAATGTTATCCTTTCCGATAAAGTGTAGTAATTCGGTGTCCTCATTCTGCCACCAGTCGCGCCAATCCTGTCCATTCTTCTCAGCCCACTCCATCGTAGCTGTAATATATCCGACTGGAGCATCAAGCCAAACGTAGAGGACCTTTCCATCAGCTCCTTCTACAGGAACCGGCACCCCCCACTTCAAATCGCGAGTCATCGCTCTACTTTGCAATCCGCCGTCTATCCAACTTTTACATTGGCCTACAACATGACTTTTCCAAGCCTTAGCATCATGATGCGCCTTGCCGTTAAGCATCCCATTCTCTATGTAATCCTTTAACCACTCCTCATGCCTTCCCATAGGTAAATACCAAAGCGTAGTAGGCTTCAAAACCGGTTTGGCACCACTAAGAGTCGACTTGGGATTTATAAGTTCTGTAGGCGAAAGAGTTGATCCACATTGCTCGCACTGATCTCCATAGGCCCCGTCAGCATGACATTTAGGACACGTACCAGTAATATATCTATCGGCTAAAAACTGATCAGCTTCCTCGTCGTAATACTGCTCCAGAGTCTTCACTTCAAAACTATCATTCTCCAGAAGCTGCAAGAAAAAATCTTGAGCCACCTTGTGATGTTTTTCGCTGGAAGTTCTGCTATAGTGATCGAAACTGATATCCAACCCCTTAAACGCCCCTTGCATTTCAACGTGATATTTATCTACGATTTCACGTGGTGTCGTTCCGTCTTTTTTCGCCCTCAAAGTAATCGCAGCCCCATGCTCATCACTTCCACACACCCAAAGTACATCTTCCCCCGCACTACGCAAATACCTAACATAAATATCCGCCGGCAAATACGCTCCAGCCATATGACCCACGTGAATAGGCCCGTTTGCATACGGTAGAGCCGAAGTAATTAGCCGTCTTTTCGGAGTCCTAATTAATTGGGTCGTTGATTGCGTTTTATTCATTAGCCCAAAAATACCTCACTCCCCCCAGACTCATTAACTTCACCGCAAAGAATGTCACACAAAGTTTTTCATAGACGCTTCCAGAAGACGCTTTCATGAGCTCAATCAGACCTAAATATCTAAAGTCAGGCGATAAAATCATGCTCGTCGCTCCCGCTCGATTTGCCTCACCGGCCACCATCCAAGACGCAGCCTCGGCTGTGCTCGCTGCTGGCTTCACCCCGGTAATCCCTCCAGACCTCGATTCGCGAGACCACCAATTTGCGGGCTCCGACTCCCATCGCGCTTACCATCTCAACTCCGCGTTCCGAGATCAATCTATACGCGCAGTTTTCGCCCTCCGTGGTGGCTACGGCTCCGGCCGACTCCTCCCGATCTTAGATTCCTCAGCCTACATAGCTGATCCCACCTGGATTATAGGCTTCTCCGACATTACCGCACTCCATTCTTGGTCTACAAACCTCGGAATCTCCTCCCTACACGCGCCAGTAGCCTCCACTTTAAGCTCAACAATTCCAGCAGATGTCGAGGCAATATGGTCTACCCTTCGAGGAGAATTTGATTTCAACCCCAATGTAAAATTCACGGGGGGAAATCTCAGCGTCCTCTATTCACTTCTCGGCACCCCATATTTCCCAAATGTTAGCGAATCATATCTATTTCTTGAGGACATCGATGAATATCTATACCACATAGATAGAATGTTTCTAGCGTTTAAACTAGCCGGGATTTTTGAAAAGGCAGATGGACTTATCATCGGAACTTTCTCAGATCTACGAGACAATACAATCACCGATGGACAAACCCTTGACAATCCCTTCGGTCTTGATTTGCGAGAAATTATCTCAGCTCACGTCCCTTCAGACTACTCTGTTAAGTATGACAACCCCATGGGTCATGGAGAGAGGAACTACCCTTTAGTGTTAGGGTAAGAAATATTCAAGAGTTAAATTTGTGTCATGTACGGAAAAATGAAATCACACCTCCAGCAGGAGCTCGTAAATATTGAGGAGGCTGGTCTTTTTAAAAGTGAACGAATTATTGCCACGTCTCAGGATGCGGTTATTAAGCTGACTGACGGCACTGAAGTTCTTAATTTTTGTGCGAATAATTATCTCGGGTTGAGTAACCATCCAAGGGTGATTAAGGCGGCGAAAAAGACGTTAGACACACACGGGTTTGGGATGAGTTCCGTGAGATTTATTTGCGGGACACAAGATATCCATAAAGAACTTGAGAGGACTATTGCAGATTTTCATCAAACCGATGACACAATACTCTACGCCGCCGCTTTTGATGCTAACGGCGGAGTTTTCGAGCCACTTCTAACATCTGAAGACGCAATTATTTCAGATTCCCTCAACCACGCTTCGATTATTGACGGAGTGCGTCTTTGCAAAGCAAAGAGATTCCGCTTCGCTAACAACGATATGATTGATCTTGAGACACAACTTCAGGCAGCAGTCGAAGCAGATTCTCGTTTTAAAATTATTGTAACAGACGGAGTGTTTTCTATGGACGGATATGTTGCTGAGATTGGAAAAATATGTGACCTCGCTGACAAGTACGACGCCTTAGTAATGGTGGACGAGTGCCACGCAACTGGTTTTATCGGCAAAACTGGTAGAGGATCAATCGAGCTACGCGAGGCGCTTGGCAGAGTGGATATTATAACGGGCACTCTCGGAAAAGCTCTCGGCGGCGCGATGGGCGGATTTACAACAGGACGTAAAGAAATTATCGAACTTCTACGCCAACGTTCTCGCCCCTACCTCTTTTCAAATTCTCTTGCACCGACAATAGTCGGGGCATCTCTCGAAGTCTTTAAGATGCTCGACGAAAGTACTGAGCTCCGCGACCGCCTCGAGGAAAACACCAAGTATTTCAAAAACGGACTGCGCAATGCAGGGCTCCCTTTCAATGACGGCGAGTCAGCGATCGTTCCCGTTATGCTTGGCGATGCCCGCCTTTCTCAAAATATGGCTAATCGCCTGCTCGAAGAAGGCATATACGTAATAGGATTTTTCTTCCCAGTGGTGCCTAAAGGTGCAGCTCGAATCAGAGTCCAACTTTCAGCTGCCCACACGAAAGAACATCTTGACCGTGCTCTGGCCGCTTTCGAAAAGGTAGCACGCGAACTAGGGGTTATCGATTAGTATGCCCGCTTCAATCTCGGACAAATTTATTATTATCGGTGCCGGCCTTGCCGGAACGCTTATGGCCTGGGAGCTTGAGAAGCGGGGAGTCAATTATGAGGTTTGGGATGCACCAAAGAATCCATCTAAATTCTCACGAACGCCTACTCATTCGTCTCCCCCAAACACCTCTAACCAAGCCTCGCGTGTTGCAGCCGGAATGTTCAATCCGGTGTCGTTTAAAAGAATAGTCGAAGTCTGGAATGCAAGGGAGCATATGGAAGTGATGCGCGAGACGTATCTAAAGATAGAATCTTTCTTAAAGATACCGGGTAAAATTCTTCATAAGTCTCCTATTATGCGAGTCTTCCCTAATTCACAGTATAGAATGCTTTGGGAAAAGCGATTAAAAGATGAACATACGGTTTCACAATTCATAAGGCCTGTTAGTGATGAGGCTCCTGACGATATTGTTGCTCCACATGGTTACGGAGTAGTGCCTGAAGCTGGTTGGGTCGATTTGCCACTTTTGCTGGATTCTTTTCGTTCTTTTCTTGAATCCAAAGGAAAATTTAGAGAAACAACCTATAACTCCACATTTGATGACAATATTCAAACATCAAACTTTATAGACTGCAGGGGAGTAGGAGCAACGGAAGACCTCGCAAATCACAATCTTAAAATTCAATCAGATCACGGAGAGGTACTCACTCTAAAGTCAAACATTAAAACGAAAAACATGTGTGTGAATAGAGTTAAATGGCTCCTTCCTCGAGGAAATCACACCTATAAATTAGGCGCAACATACAAGTGGAATGTTGCAAATAGTATTCCTTCTGAAGAAGGTCGAGAAGAGCTCCTAACTGGCATTAAGCCCATAATATCATCTGAGGTTTTCGATAATTTCGAGATAACAAATCACGAAACAGGCTTAAGGCCCGCTTCAAAAGACAGAAGGCCTTATGCAGGAAAAATTAAAGAAAACACATACATTCTAAATGGATTTGGTACGAGGGGAGTATTGATTGGTCCTGCGACGGCAGCGCATTTAGTTAGGTATATTTTTGAAGATAAAAAGCTACCTAAGGAAATAAATACGGATAGATATTCTTCTTAAACACACCTAACTAACTCTTCTAATCCCACACATTTATAAGTTAGGAACCCATCTTGTAAAATGAACTAAGAGCAAAAGGAGGAGTTAACTTCGTAAGATGCTCAGGCTCGGAATTAGAAATATTTATCTTCTACTTTTTGCGATAGTGATTTCGCTTTCATTCTCTTGGTTACAATCTGATCAGGGAGGTCCGAAGCTTGACGAGGCAAACACGATTGCCATTACGAAAGCAAGCTTTTTATTTCAATTTGCAAGGAGTAATGATTGGCCAAACGATAAAAAACAAGGGAATTTCATAATAGGCATTCAGGGCAATACAGCTCTGTATAATTTATTGGTAGAGAAGTACGCAGGACAATCCATAGGGAGCCAAATGCTCGAAGTTATCGAGATCGATGATTCTGTACTAATGAGTGAATTCATTCATGTTTTGTACACAGAATCTGAGGGGGAGGAGCTCCTACAGTTGATAAAGTACACGGCGGAAAAACCTATTATGGTAGTTACTTCAGTTGATGCAGATACCGCCATGCCTGAAGGAGCTGTTGTGAATTTTGTTGTTCAAACCAGCAGGATACGTTATGAACTAGATATGGAAAATGCATTAAAACGTGGGCTGATTGTCGGTAATAGAATTTTATCATGGGCAATAACTAGATGAGAAATTATATAGGAATAATATTGGTGCTTAGTCTACATGTTTTTGCATCTACACTATCCTACTCTCAGAATCTTCATTCTGATAACATTGTGGATACTGCAATCGATTTAGCAGCGCAGGAGTTATTTGATGAAGCTTTAAAAATTATTGAACCCGCTCTTTCAAATGAGGCAAAAGACAATGCACGTGCTTGGTATGTAGCGGGATATTCTCACAAAGAAAAGTTCAAAAGGGAGGTGTATATAGGATCTTCCACTTCAGGTTTGGCCTTAAGTGAGAGGGATAAAGCTGTTATACAATTAATCAAAGCCTACGAAATCGACTCAAAAACAACTTCTACCCCAATTTCCTCGATGTCGCTAGATGCTCTAGATTATCTTTCAAAGACCTATATGAATGATGTTGTGAGCGGTGTGCGGGGATTTACAAGGGGGATGGATGAGGAGATTTTAGAGTATTTTAATGAATTCGTAAAAATTCGTAATGTAATTGATAAAAACGAAGATTGGAGAAGTGAGGAGGTTGAGGTTGAAAAGAATTTAGCTAGAGCTAACAGGATGTTACTGGAAAGTACATCAACAGATTCGGAAGAGCTTTTTACAAGAGTTATCGATCATTATAATAGAGCTATAGAACTAGATGGAGACGATTATACGTCGAGATATAATTTAGCTATTAACCTGTACAATAGAGGGGTCGCAAGACTGAAATCGATTGATCACACAACTGCGATGTTTGAGCTTATGGAAATCCAAGATGCGTGTGTGGAACTTTTCGAAAAGGCATTAAACCCTATGCTTGCAGCACATCGAATGTCCCCCGAGAGGAAAGAGACTTTGAAGGGGCTTGTAACGATTTACAAGGCGCTAAGTAATGAAGTAGAAAGTGATAAATACAAGAGGGCTTTAGAGGCTGTGGTGAAAGCAGATAGCGAGTAATATGGGAAACTCGAACATAAAATTTAGGTTTACTATTGGTTGGAGAATGGGAATAGGGTTTGGGATTTTTACCCTCGCCGTAGGAGCATTATTTGTCCAAACAAGGTCTTTGTTAGGTGAGAGCAGGGTGATTGGTGAGAAGATAGATAAGGAACTTGTGCCAAGTATTGAAGCACTTGAGGATTTAGATAGATCCCTCGGGGAAGCTCGGGGAAGCATCAAGCACTGGATTACTGTTCAGAGTCGATCTGACGATGCTGAGAAGCGTTCTTTAAAAACCTATATCTCAAAAACGATCCCCGAGAATATTGCCGCATTAAAGGAGATGAGCCCAGCTTGGGGGGGCGATGCAAAAGCTCAACTAGATAGCCTTAATAACGATATCGAAAGTCTGTTTTTAGTTTACAACGATATTATGAGGATGTTGCCTGATTTTTCGAGCTATGACAACCCGATAGCGATGATGGACGCTGAGTACTACGCTCTGGAAGGCTCAGATCTCCCACTTTACGATAACAGCATTCGCACGAGACTTAATTTTCTTTCTTCAGCCCAAACCTCTTCACTTCGCGCAGCCACTTCTCAGATGGAGCGCTTGGGAGATAAACTGAGTTTCTTTGCTGGGTCGGTGTCCCTTGCTGTAATTGTCCTTGGAATTATCGTGGGACTTGCCCTTACAAGATCCATACTTGTGCCGGTGCGCCATCTTAAACAAGCTTTGTTATTTATGGGAAGGGGCCAGCAACCGGACAATAAGGTCCCCATCACTCCAGATGAGATTGGAGATATGGCAGTAGCCGTTAATCGACTGGCAGATGGACTTCAAAAAACTAGGAAATTTTCTGAAGCTGTGGGTTCGGGAGATTTCAACGCCCCGTATGAACCACTTAGTGATGATGATTCTCTAGGTCATGCTCTTTTAAGTATGCGTGACGATTTGGCCGCCACAGAAATAGAACTTGCGCAAAAGGTGGAGGATAGGACGGCAGAAATGTCCAAGCAAAAGAAAAGAGCGGAAGACCTATACAGCGATCTGCGCGACAGTATAAACTATGCTTTGAGGATTCAGGAATCCATTCTGCCAACTGAAAAAGAAGTGTCAGAGGTTTTCGATAACTCAGCCGTTTTCTATCGACCCAGAGATATCGTTTCCGGAGACTTCTACTTTTTCCGCTCAGTGGGTAGAGTTAGACTTGTAGCAGCGGTTGACTGTACAGGGCATGGAGTGCCAGGAGCATTTATGAGCCTGGTGGGATATAACGCCTTGAGTCATGTGACAAAGGTTTTCACTGAACCCAGTAAAATTCTAGATAGACTTAATTCTGCTGCTTTGGAAGTTCTTAGTTCGGAAACATCACCAGACCACCTTCAAGACGGAATGGATCTTGTAATGTTAGCTGTGGATATGGAAAAAATGGAGCTTCTATATTCAGGGGCAAACAACCCCCTGTATGTTGTTAGAGAAGGAGAACTCCATGAAATGAAAGCGGATAAATTTGCTATAGCCTCGTTCAAACCAGATTCTAAGTCTTACACCCAACAGGTTTACCCTCTCGAGCAGGGAGACACCATCTTCGCTTCCACAGACGGATTTGTTGATCAATTCGGAGGGCCCTTGGGGAAAAAATACATGCGCCGCCGTTTCAGAGAACTATTAGTTCGACTTGCTGAAATGCCTATAACTAAGCATAAAGATGAATTGGCAAAAGAGTTTGATGGTTGGAAGGCAAAAGAAGAACAGGTGGATGATGTCCTTGTAATTAGCATTAGGATATAATGCTTCGCAAAGCCTGGAGATTTCTTCGGCGTGATAAAGCAATTTTAGTTTGGGCTAGCCTCGTGGGAGTTTTAGCAGGGCTCGTGGCGGTGCGTGGAATCTTCCTGTTGTCGATTCTAAAGGTAAATACCTAGGTTTTGTATCTAACTCTCGTTTGTTTGGAGCCTATAGAAAGTGGTTGAAAGAAACTAGTGGAGATTAAGACTTTAGGAATTTAAAAACTCAGATGTGGATTCCAAAAATAGTTCGGGTTCTTCGGCATGTAACCAATGGCCTGAGTTTTCAAGGCAAACATTTTCCAATTGTAAGTAAAGTTCTTCAAGTTCTGCTAAATCTTTCGCGCTTACATATCCTGAAAGAGCACCATAAATAAGTAACGTGGGTATGGTGTTTATCGAAAGGTCAATACGCTTTGTTATCCCTGATAGAGCATTAGATAAGACTTCTAGATTAAATCGCCATGAATAACCACCTGATTTCTTTCTCCTTAAGCTTTTCATTAAAAAGGGAATCAGAACTTTATCCTCACCAAGTTTAGATTCTAGAACCTTCAAGACTTCTTCACGAGAGTTAGCTATAGCAGGTTTAGTCGATTGAAGTGCTTGGAAAATGGGTTCATGTTGTGGAGTGTATTCCTTAGGAGAGATGTCCGCAACGATTAATTTAGAAACTCTGTCTGGATGGTTTTCAGCAAAAAGCATCACAGTTTTACCCCCCATACTGTGTCCTAAAAGGTAAGCTTTTTCAATTGAGTTGTCATCTAAATATTTTAGAAGATCGGAAGCCATTATTTCATAGGAATGGTCCCGTGAATGTGGACTACGTCCATGGTTCCTTGCGTCTACAAGGTGTACACGGAATTCTAAAGCATACTGCCTAGCAAGTGTGTGCCAGTTGTCAGCACTCCCTAAAAGACCATGCAAAATCACAAGATCTTTCGTTTTTTCACCTCCGATTATTCTGCTATGAAGAGTAACTGCAGTCATGTTTAAACTACTTTATTTAAGCATGCGAGATACTTAGCTACTGTGTTAGAAAGCCCTATGTAAAGGGCGTCAGAAATTAGTGCGTGACCTATGCTTACCTCATCTAAGTAGGGAACATTATTCGCAAAATCTTTAAGGTTAGAAAGATCTAAATCATGCCCAGCGTTGATGCCTAAGCCTAATCCATGAGCAAGAGTGGCTGCCCTAGCATAAGGTATTGCGGCATCCTCGCCTATGACTTGATGTTTCAACGCGTAATCCTCTGTGTAAAGTTCAATGCGATTAGTTCCCGTCAGTGCTGCTGCATGAATCCCCTTCTCTGAGGTGTCCATAAATAAGCTTGTTCTAATCCCCGCATTAGAAAATCGGCCAATAACCTCCTTTAACAGTTGTTCATTTTCTGGGACATTCCAACCCGCATTGCTCGTAATCACATTTGGGGGATCTGGAACAAGAGTCACTTGTTCTGGTTTAACCTCTAAAACTAATTTTATAAAGCCCTCAGAGGGGTAGCCTTCGATATTAAATTCACGGTGTACTAATGGACGTAAATCTCGCACATCTTGATAAGTAATGTGTCTCTCATCAGGCCTTGGATGTACCGTTATTCCTTGTGCACCGAAGGATTGAATACGAGTAGCGGCTTGAAGTAAATCAGGAATAGATCCACCTCTGGCATTACGCAAAGTCGCAATTTTATTTACGTTAACACTTAGTCTTGTGTTTTGTACCTTCGAACTGTCTGACATAAGGCAAAATTAACTCATGAGAGCCCAGAAACTATTAACCTTTGACCTTCCCTTACTTCTACCGATTGATAAGGTTTCTCGGGCTATCAGCCTGATGGATGAATACAAGGTAGCTCACCTGCCTATTGTTGTGGAAGACCAGTTTCAAGGGCTCATTAAAGAAGAAGATCTACTTGAGCATGAAGACACAGCTGTTTTAGCTGAGGTTGCGACTTATCAGATTAGCGTTGACCCGAACCTTCACCTCTATGATGTTGTAGCCCAAATGTCACGTGCAGAAGTAGATATCCTGCCCGTCGTATTTCAGGGGAAATACATGGGGAGCATTGATAGAGGAGCTATCATGAGCTTCCTGACTAAAGAAGCCGGTTGGGGTTTAGAAGGAAGTACCGTGATTTTAGAAATCACATCTGCGAAGTATAGTTTAGCTGAAATTTCTAGACTGGTTGAGGAGAATAGCACTCAGATAACGAGCTTTAATATGACGCGAAAAGACTCAGGTGCTCTTATTGTGACAATAAAATTAAACACAACGAAAATTGCGACAATACTCTCATCATTTGAACGTTTCGATTATAAAATATTGACTTTCTTTAATTCTCCAGAGGTTGAGGACGAACTTCGCAGCAAGTTTGACGCCTTTATGCGTTATCTAGAAACGGATTAAGCCCAGTAAATCACAATTTATGCGCATAGCTTTATTTGGAAAACCATTCAAGCAAAAACACAATGATGCGGTTCAGCATCTTGTAGATCGTATTCAAGGTCTAGATTCTGAGGCTCTTGTTTACGTAGAGTTTATGGATTTGCTAAATAAATCAACAGAAGTGCCTTCGACGTTTAAAACATTTTCTTGTGCTGAAGATATAGAAGGTTATGATGTTTTATTTTCGGTTGGTGGAGATGGGACATTTCTGGAGTCATGTACTTTAGCTTCGGAAAACGGTATTCCTATTATGGGCATTAATACCGGCACATTGGGATTTCTTTCTAATGTGGGTACGGACTCTATCGATGATGCGATTGATGCAATAATTTCAGGAAAAACTTGGATAGACGAACGTTCTCTTTTAAAAGTTGAATCTGAAGGAGTAGATCTTGGTAAATTCCCTTACGCTTTAAACGAAGTGGCGATTCATAAACGAGATACAGCAAGCATGGTCGTTGTTGAAGTTCATCGTGAGGATAGATTTGTAAATACTTACTGGGCTGACGGCCTAATCGTATCAACGGCAACAGGCTCTACAGCATATAGCCTAAGTGCAGGGGGTCCTATAATTTCCCCAAGTTCTCAGGTCGTTGTAATTAGCCCTATCGCACCACATAATCTTACAAATCGTCCTTTGATTGTTCCTATAGAAGGTGAGATTACTCTTTCACCTGATGGGCGTGACGCAAGTTTTTTACTGTCATTAGATAGCCGTTCTTTTCGAATTGATACAAGGTCTAAAGTCACAGTAAATCCAGCTCCGTTTAAAGCTAAATTTTTAAACCTAGAGCATCAAAATTTCTTTAACATTATCCGATCTAAGATGCATTGGGGAATTGATCCGCGCGAACGATGAAAGGCAAAATATATTTACTATTGTTTGGGCTAATTGCATCAATAAATTCGGAATCTACAGCTCAAACTTTTCAAAGTTCGAGCGCAGAAATTGGTTACCAAATAGGGACTTCATATTATCTCGGAGATCTCAACCCCAACAGTCCGCTTAGTGGTAGACAGCACGTTACACAGGGGGGGTACTATAGGCATAATTTTAATTCAAGAGTGGGAGTGAGACTTCAGCTTTTACAGGGAGTAGTAGAGGCTTGGGATGAAGACAGTCAGAGTTCTTGGGCTCAGAATAGAAATTTGCATTTTAGAAATAAAATTGTTGAATTTTCGATTTCTGGAGAGATCAACTACATAGATCATGTTATGGGTAATCCTGAGGATAGGCTTACCGGATATTTGACTGCGGGATTAGCGTATTTCTCTCATGATCCAGAGGCAAAGGATAGTTATGGTAATTGGCATCCTTTGCAGCCATTAGGAACTGAAGGGCAGGGTTGGGTTTTTGACACGAATCCTTATAAACTAAGTGGCTTAGCTATACCTGTTGGTATGGGTTTTAAAATTAATTTAGGTCCAGCGTTAGCTTTTCAATTTGAGTGGGGAATTAGAAAGACTTGGACTGATTATTTAGACGATGTCAGTACATCCTATGTTAACCCTGTTGAAATCAGGCAAGCTCGTGGGGATTTGGCCTTTGAAATGGCTGATAGAATACTCGTTTTACCAGATGGAGCTCCTTCTTCAGAGGGCTTGCAAAGAGGTGATCCAGGTCTTGATGATAAATACGGTTATTTCCTTGCTTCAATTGCCCTTAGAGTCAGCAAGAAACCTACTTCATGCTGGAATCAATGAGTAGCTACAAAATGAATTCCGAGGAGAAGCAGATTAGAAAAGATCTGTTGAGCTCTTTTAATCTTGATCCTCAATGTATCCCACAACATATCGCCATAATTATGGACGGTAACGGTCGTTGGGCAGAAAACCGGGGTGAGAATAGAATCTTCGGGCATTTAAACGGTGTCGAATCTGTTCGCTCTGTCGTCGAGACAGCTGTGCAATCAGGGGTGAGATATTTGACTCTTTATGCATTTAGTACAGAAAACTGGAACCGACCTAAGGAGGAAGTCGAGGCGCTTATGGATCTTCTTGTAACGACTCTTGTTAAGGAGATGGACGATTTGAATAAAAAAGGAGTGAGATTGAATACGATAGGCGATTTGTCCGCTTTACCGGACAACTGTAATAATCAATTAAAAAGCGCCTGTTCTAAGGAGGTAGGTGAAGTCCGTTTGGACTTAATTCTGGCACTTAATTACAGTTCTAAATGGGAAATTATTCAGGCTGTAAAAGGGGTTGTTAGAAATAATTTGAAAATAGAAGAAATTAATACTGATACTTTTGAAAGCTTTTTACAAACAAAAGGTATTCCCGATCCTGAACTTATGATCAGAACCTCCGGAGAGAATAGGATAAGTAATTTTATGTTATGGCAGTTAGCGTATGCGGAATTCCACTTTACATCCGTACTTTGGCCTGATTTTCGTAAGGAGCATTTCCTCACGGCTATTCAAGATTTTCAAAACCGAGAACGTCGCTTTGGCGGACTTCTTTAAACGAACGATAAATGAGAGCATTTTTGATTGTGGCAGCCTTTTTGCTATCATCTTTTTTTTCTTTCACCTCTGCGCAAAACTCTCTAACTGAGGTTCTTGATCTTAGTATGTCTCAAGAATATCGCATTGGAGGCATTACGGTTATGGGAGCAGAGTTCACCGATGTCCAGGCAATTAAACTGTTTAGCGCTTTGCAAGTTGGAGCAACGATAACCATTCCTGGAGAAAAAATTGGCGAAGCAATTACTAACCTTTGGAATCAGGATTTATTCGAGGATATAAGTATAGAAGCGGCCGAACTTCGAGAAAGAGATGTTTATCTTGTTATCCGTGTTAAAGAACTCCCCCGACTAACTCGATACAGTATAGCTGGGGTAAATAGATCTGAGCAGGAAACTATAAGAGGAAAAATCGACCTCATGACTGGCCGAATAGTTAACGAAAACGTTATCGCCACAGCAGTAAAGCGGATTAACGATCACTATCGCGATAAGGGGTTTTTAGATATTGATGTTGATATTGTCCAAGAGGTAGATTCATCATTTGCTAACGGAACAATTATCAGAGTCAATGTAGATAAAGGCAAAAAAGTAAAAGTCGACTTAATTTTAATTAACGGCATCACAGCTTTTGATGCTAAGAAGGTTAAACGTAAAATGAAATCTACTAAGGAAAAAACTTGGTGGAGATTTTACAAACCATCAAAATACTTAGCCGATGAGTTTAAGTCTGATCAACAGGCGATTATTGCTATGTATAATAATGAGGGATACAGAAATGCTCGTATTATAAGTGATTCATTATACAGAACAGAGGAAGGTCTTGTGGGTTTAATAGTTGAGCTTGAAGAAGGAACACCATTCCGTTTTGGAAACATTACGTTTACGGGCAATACAATGTATCGTACCACTCAACTTGACTCTATTCTCGGAATTAACAAAGGAGATGTTTACTCACTCGCTCATCTTGAGACGCGGGTATTTATGGATCCTAAAGGGATGGATCTTAGCTCTCTTTACCAGGATGATGGATATCTCACCTTCCGGGCAATGCCTATAGAGAAACGTGTAGAAAACGACACGATAGACATAGAAATCCGCATGATGGAAGGGTTGCAGTTCCGCATTGGTAAAATCCTTGTAGAAGGGAATTCTAAGACAAACGACCATGTTATATACCGTGAAATCCGTACTCGTCCAGGTGATCTTTTCAGTAGAACAGATATAATCAGGACTCAGCGTGAGCTTTCTCAACTGAATTATTTTAATCCTGAGGCTTTCGGAATCAATCCCATCCAACATCCTGAGGACGGAACTGTAGATATAGAGTATCAAGTAGAAGAAAAACCTTCTGACCAAATCGAGCTTAGTGGTGGTTGGGGCGGCGGTCGTATAGTAGGATCCCTTGGACTTAGCTTTACGAATTTTTCAGCTAAAAACATCTTTAAGAAAGGTGCATGGCGTCCTATTCCTACTGGAGATGGTCAGCGCTTAAGCATCCGTGCACAGTCTAATGGTCTCTACTTCCAGAGCTACAACTTGAGCTTCACCGAGCCTTGGTTAGGCGGGAAGAAACCCAATTCGTTGAGTGTATCGGTTTGGAAATCTATCCAGTCTAATGGTCAACCTAAATATATAGACGATGAGCTGAATGTGCTACGCAATTCCCTTGACGTTATTGGTGCACAAATCGGTTTAGGCCAAAGGTGGAAGAAGCCAGATGATTGGTTCCAAATGCGCGCCTCTTTATCGTACCAGAATTTCAATCTCAATAACTACGGTTCTTTTTTCAGTTTTTCTAATGGGAGTTCAAATAACCTCGCTGCTCAATTCACCCTCGGGCGTAATTCAATTAGCGATCCTATATATCCGACTTGGGGTTCCAATGTTGAAGTGAGTGTTAGAGCTACTATGCCTTACAGTTTATTCCGCCCTGCCGATTATTACGAAGATCTTTCTATCGAAGAGCAATATAAGTGGGTAGAATACCACAAATGGAAGTTCAAAGCGGAATGGTACACTCCTTTATCAAGAAGTGGTGGTGAAAACCCTCGCACACTTGTTCTTAAAATGGCTGCAGGTGTTGGTCTAATAGGCCAGTACGATCGCGGAGTACCATTATCTCCATTCGAGCGCTTCTACATGGGCGGAGTATTCCTTAGCGGATATACCCTTGATGGACGAGAAATCCTCAACCTCCGTGGATATGACGATCTTTCACTCACAGCTCCGAATCCTCAAACTGGTGCCCCAGTTGCCGCTAAGTATACCGCGGAACTTCGCTACCCAATATCAACGAACCCGAGTGCGACGATTTACACCCTTGCCTTCCTCGAAGGAGGTTCGACCTGGGAAGATGCTCGATCATTCAACCCATTTCAAGTATACAGATCAGCTGGTATTGGCCTCAAAATATTCCTACCCATGTTCGGACTACTCGGACTTGATTATGGTTGGAGAATGGATGATGTAGGCGCAGTACCTGGAATGTCACGAGGTCAATTCCACTTTAGTATGGGGATGAATATGGGAGAACTCTAGTACATATAACAATGATTAGTATAATTCTACGTTAATAGCCAAGCGAGACAGCGTTACGTTCATTAACTTCGCAAAGAATAAATTCAAGATGTCACGAATTTCCCATAATTATAAAATCACTCTCGCAGCTTTCGCGATTGCAATGTTCTCTTTCGCTCATAAAAGCGCATCAGCTCAGAAGTTTGCCTACATAGATTCTGATTATGTTTTACTTCACATGCCTGATTACGCTTCTGCCCAGCAGGAGCTTAATTCTTACGCAATTGAGTGGCAAGCGGAAATAGAAACCAAGCTAGATGCTGCCGATAGACTTGAAGTTGCTTATCGTGCCGAAAGAGTTCTTCTCACAAAGGAAATGCGACAAAAGCGTGAGCAGGAAATCATCAAAAAAAGAGCTGAGGCAAAAGAAATGCAAAAGCAGAAATTTGGTGTGGAAGGAGAGCTTTTTGAAAAGCGTCAAGAACTTATCGAGCCGGTTCAACAGCTTATTTTCGAAGAATTAAAAGATATCGCTGGGGGTTCAGGTTACATGGTCATCTTCGACAAGAGCAATCAAAGCAACATGCTGTATACCAATCCCAAGTACGATATCTCAGACCGTCTCATCAAAAAGCTAGGTTATGTTCCTGGCGAGACTATAGAAGTTGAAAAGGAAGAAGGAGACGGTGGAGCAGTTGGCAAGGCACGTGATGCGGTGAATGGGGCACGCGACTCTGTTCGTGATGCTGGCAGATCAACTATTGATAGAGCTCGTGGTGGGACTACTGGTGGGTCTAAAGATGAAAAACAATAATTTAGCAATTAATCAATTTAGCAATCAATCTATTTTTATGAAACAGTTTATACTTCTTTGTGGCCTTATAGGCTTCATATCATTTGGAGCTTTAGCCCAAAAGTTTGGTCATATTGATGCCCAGAATTTACTTCTTAACCTTCCAGAGCGTGCTGAAGCGCAAGCTTCTATAGAGTCTACAGCCTTGGAATTTGAGCAGGAGATGACTAGTATGCAAGAGGACCTACAAAATAAGTATGGAGAATATCAAGCGAAAGCCGAATCGTGGCCAACAGCAATACGCGAGGCAAAGGAACGTGAGATACAAGGTCTAGACCAAGGTCTTCAAGAGTTTGGTGCTACTGTTCAAGCTGAGCTAGCTGGCTTAGAAGAATCACTACTTTCTCCTATGATAGCACGAGTACGCGCAGCAATCGAAGCAGTGGGGTCTGAGCATGGATTTACCTATATTTTCGACGCTAGTATGGGAGCAACTCTATATAATGGAGGAGAGGATGTAACAGATTTAGTCCGCACTAAGCTCGGCATGTGATAGAACGACGACCCATAGGAATTTTCGATTCAGGCATTGGTGGCCTTACAGTTGCCCGTGCTATATACGACCTACTTCCTAATGAGTCTCTTCTGTACTTTGGAGATACTGCCCATTTACCATATGGAGAAAAGTCTCCAGAGTTAATAAGGCGCTACTCTTCACGCATTACGCAACATTTAGTTGAGAGTGGATGCAAGGCAATTGTTGTTGCATGCAACTCAGCTTCAAGTAACGCTATTGAAGCTATAGTTAAGGCTGCAGGTCCAAATGTGCCCGTAATAGATATGGTTACACCTGTTATAAGGTCAATATCAGCTGAAGATGGTTGTCAAAGTGTGGGGCTAATTGGCACCAGAGCGACTATTGCATCTGGACTTTATGGCGAAACTATGAATCAGCTAAATTCTAACTCCACTTTAGTTTCACGAGCTACTCCACTTCTTGCCTCTGCAATTGAAGAGGGATTCTTTAACGACAGCATTCCGGAGGCAGTTTTAGAGGCATACTTTGCTGACGACAGCTTCAATAATATCGATTCTATGATCTTAGGTTGCACTCACTATCCTTTAGTCAGGGAAAATGTTCAAGCTCTATTACCGAAGGGAGTTAATGTAATAGATTCTCCTAAGATTATAGCCCAAGAGTTAAAACGAGTGCTCACAGAAAATTCTCGCCCCGATACTCCAGAGCATAAGTTCCAAGTATCTGATCTAACTGATAACTTTATATTTAGCGCCCACCATTTCTTTGGGTCCGATATAAATTTAGAGGAGGTAAGTTTCAGTTAAGACAAACTTGGTCAAACCTCACTTCCACGAAACCAGTCAGCGTATTCAACGTATCTATCGGCGGTAGCGCTTAGGTGATCTGCCAAATCAGATCGAACTTCTCCTCTTTGTTTTGCTGGGACCCCTGCGTAAAGCATGCCGGGTGGAATTTGGGTTCCATCTAAAACGACAGCACCAGCGGCTACTACAGCACCAGCTCCAACCACCACGTTATCCATTACAACTGAACTCATTCCAATTAGAGCTCCCTCACAGATGTGAGCCCCGTGGACTATGGCGTTGTGACCTATACTAACTCTGTCTTCTAAAACGGTTAACGATTTACCAAAAGTTGCATGAATCACGGCACCATCTTGGATATTTACCCTACGACCTACGGTAATTGATGCTACGTCTCCTCTAACGACTGCTCCGAACCAAACAGTACTCTCTTCCCCCAGAGTAACTTCACCTACAACAGTACAATTAGGAGCAAGCCATGCTGAGTCTGAGATCTGAGGCGATTTCCCTCTTGCGGGAAGAATAACGGGATTTTGTTTTTGCATAATGCAAATTTAACTCACCGTGGGTTCATCCAAGATCGTCTGTCAAATAGCCTACTGGCACCAGCTTCTGCTATATGCTCAACTTCTATCACCTGGCTATCATCAATTAGCGCAGCCGTCATGGCTACGTCGTGGACGTGGTAAATTCCTCGATGAGACAGTTTAAGTACGCTTCTACAAGAGTTGAGTAATTCTGCGGCTTCTTCTGTCAAAGGTGGTCCGCTAACAAATTTTTTTTCACCCGGATTATTATCTACCCACTTTTTTACTCGAGCTACTACGCTTTTTGCTTCTGTCCATGAAACGTTCTTAGTACCATTTTCGATGCTATCGTTAATTTCATGCCCAAGTTCTAAGTGTATTGCTATTCTATCTGCTATAGGTCCTGAGATTTTTCGACGATATCTTCTAATTTCGCTAGATTGACAATCGCAAGATGCGTTGTCACCGTTTCCCCTTCCACATGGGCAAGGATTCATTGCCGCTATTAATAAGGCAGATGCAGGTAGTGTTGTCGACCCTGCGGCTCGTGCTAATGAAATAATCCCTGATTCTAATGGCGCTCGACACGCTTCGAGAGTTCCTCGACTAAATTCCGCAAATTCATCTAAAAACAGGATTCCATTATGTGCAAGACTCCAAGCACCTGGGATTGCTCCTCTACCCTTCAAATTGCTCCAAGATCCAATCAGACCATTCATGTTTGTAGAGGTATGAGGAGATAACCACGGAGGTCTATTTATGCCACTATTTAAGAACAGTCCAGCAGCAGAATGAATGGATTTACACTGAGAAAACTCTTTGTCTGAAAGATCGGGAAGTAGCGCATGTATACATTTTGCTAAAACAGTTTTACCTGTTCCTGGTGGCCCTTGCATAATAACATCATGACTTCCAGCTGCGGCTATGACAGCCATTCTTTTTGCTGTTTGTTCGCCGTCAATATTATCGAATGTTATTGCTTCTAAGGATGGAGATACGTTGCTAATGGGTTTAAAAGGATTTTCGATTAAATGAGGTGTTACCTTTGTTTTATTAGGGAACTTTAAATATGCGATCACTTCACTTAGGTGAGTGAAGGGTTGGAGTGGAAGTGGTGAATCCGAGCTGTCAAATTTAGATGGGGCAAGTAGGGTTTTGATATTTTGCGCGTCGGAAAGCTCATATGAAAACGTTTCAAAATTACCAAAAATTGAAGTTGCCCATGGCCTAAGCGTACCGTCTAGCCCCATCTCGCCAGCCGCAGCTATATGCTTTAGCGAAGAAGAAGGTATAATGCCAGAAGAGGCAAGAACAGCTAATGCTATAGGTAAGTCAAATGCAGTTGAGGTCCTTGAGAGGTCAGCCGGGGCAAGGTTTACTGTAATCGCCTTACCTGGCCAGCGATGGCCGCACGCCATAAGCGCTGACCTTATCCTTGTAGCGGCAGCTCTAGCGGCTTGATTACTTATGCCAGAAATACGGAATAAAATCCCTCTTTCTAACCTTAATTCTACACGCACAAAGGAAGGGGAGCCGGGGGAGCCGGCAAACCCGAAAGTCGAGACTATCACGGCGAGGGACTTAAGAGAACGAGATGAACGATCTCTCTATGGAGTCGATCATAGCGTGGATGCATTTGATGTGCATCTCTTGAACACGGTCAGAATATCCATCCCACGGGATTCGGATTTCATAATCGCTTAACGATGCTAGTTCACCTCCGTCACCTCCTGTTAGGGCGAGAACTTTCATGCCTTTAGATTTAGCTGCACGAGCAGCTTCGAGAACGTTAGAACTATTGCCACTTGTAGAGATAGTGAGCAAAACATCCCCTTGGCGGCCTAGAGCCTCTACTCCACGGGAGAATATCTTATCGAAACCGTAGTCGTTAGCTACACATGTAATGTGTGCCGGACTACTTAAAGCAATAGCGGCATAGGCAGGCCTATCTTCTCTAAATTTTCCAGAAAGTTCTTCTGCGAAATGCATAGCATCGCTCATAGAGCCGCCATTTCCGCAACTAAGTATTTTTCCACCTGATTGTAGGCACGAACTGAGAGCTTTGGATGCAGAATCTACTGAAGAAATAAAAGCCTCGTCTTCTATCAAATTCGATAAAAGTGAAAGCGCTTCTCTGAAATGAGTTCTTGCTGCAGACATGCCCTCTAAGGTATGGGGTAAAAGTGGTACGTTCAACATTCGACAAATGTGCTACAATATCTATCGACTATTTTTCAATAATTTGTGAGCGTGGCTCAGAACTTTGTGAGCGCGTCGTTGAGGTATTCTAGGAAAACTTCAGCATCAGGATTGTAGCCTGCAGAACCGCCTATTTGATCACCTTCGTGATTAATTAAAACGTAGTAAGGCTGCGCATTACGGTTGAACTTTGATGCCTGTAAATACGACCACTTCTTCCCTATGGTGCGAATGTGAAATTCCTTTCCACCATACTTCTCTATTCGCCACTGGCTCTCCGGAATTTTCGTTCTGTCGTCAACGTATAGAGACACCAGTATCACATCTTCGTTCAAGATTTTAGCTACTCTTTCATCGGGCCAAACCTGTTCTTCCATCTTTCTACAATTCACACAAGCCCACCCTGTGAAATCGATAAGAAGTGGCTTGCCAGCTTCGATAGCGGCAGCCATAGCTTCGTCGTAATCTGTATAGTGAGCATCAACATAACCTTCGTCGTGTGAATAGAGACTATAAAATACCGGAGGTGGAAATCCAGCGATAAGATTTACAGGGCCTCCCCATAAACCGGGAACCATGTAACCACTAAAGAGTAGAAATATCATTCCTAGCACTTTGCGAGATGTTCCTATTTTCGCCCCCTTACTATCGTGAGGGAAACGAATAAATCCGAAGAGGTAAACTGTAAGCACGAGAGAGACGATGATCCAAATTCCGATGAAAATCTCTCTCGGAAGTAGTCCCAGCTGAAGAACTAGATCCGCATTGCTCAAGAACTTGAACGCAAACCCTATCTCGATAAGACCTAAAACAACCTTCACAGTGTTAAGCCATCCACCCGCTGTAGGTAGAGAGTTAAGGTAACCAGGAAAAGCACTGAAGAACATAAATGGTAGTGCGAGAGCTATAGAAAACCCAAGCATCACGGCTGTCGGAGCTGCGTATGATCCAGTGGCTGCTCCTGCAAGAGCACCCCCAATAAGCGGGCCTGTGCACGAGAAAGAAACTATAGCTAAGGTTGCCGCCATAAAGAAAATTCCTATTATCCCTCCTTTGTCAGATGCTGCATCAGCTTTGTTAGCCCAACTCTGAGGTAATTCAATCTCAAAGAATCCAAGGAAACTCACCCCGAATATAATTAAGAGCAGGAATAATCCCACGTTGAAGTAGGGATCAGTAGAAATCACGTTCATGATGTCAACTCCGAAAATAGCTGTCAGAGATAGACCTAAAGCGGTATAGATAAATATGATGAAGAATCCATAGATTATGGCATTTTTTATACCGGCTGCTTTGGTCTTACTTGTTTTAGTAAAAAAACTTACAGTCATAGGGATGAGTGGAAATACGCAAGGCGTGAAAAGAGCTGCGAGTCCCAAACCGAATCCCATTAGAAATATCCAAAACAATCCTTCGTCTGAGCTGGAGTCAGTGTCGCCCTCTTTACATAAGTGTTTTGAAGGAGGGCAAAGGTCAGGGAGTTCAGAAGATGGCTTGATGTCTGACAACGCTAATTTGTAGTAAATGTCAGTAGGAGGCAGGCACATAATTGCGTTGCAAACCATGTAAAGTAGAGATCCACTTAATGTGTCAGGTGACGAGATGTTGGAGAGCTTTATAGTCGCTTTCCAATAGACCTCTTCCTTGAAGAACTTTAGGTCCATCATGAAGTTAGGATCATACTCAATATGAGGAATACATTCCTCTACACCTGCGATAACTTCGGATGCATCTGTATAAAAACTTGTGGCAATCGGACCATCATCCGTATCTAAGAATTGTGAATAAATGTGCCAACAGGCATCAAGTGAAGCGTGATATACTACTTCAACTTCGCCTTCATTAGCACCTTCATAGAGATTTATTTCCCATGAAATGGGGTCCTCCATTTGAGCTGACACTTCATAAATGCTGGCAGTTGCGAGGATGAAAACCGAAATAAAGGCGGTTAGAATACGTGTCATAGCAGGAATTTTCTTGGGCTCAAAGATAGTTCGTACGACGAGCTTGTGAAATCGTTTAATATTTTTTAGGGAAAGAGCCATTAAACTTATGCCGGAGATGAATCAAATTTTCACTTCTAAAACTAATCGTTTTGTGGATTTAGTAATGGTTACTTTCCTGGAAATCCTAGACCAAACTCCATCTTCTCCCGCGACAAAAACCCACAATATATTCCCTTTGGCATCTTGCAGTACGCGAGCTGTAGATCTCGAAAGATGAGGCACTTTCCATTGAGTTAGTAGGTCGCTAATATTCACGCTCCCTTCCATTCCGCTTGGATCAAGTTTATCTCCGTTTGCCCATGTACGCCATATAAGTGGGTGTTCAATAGCGTGAAAATCGAGCCATAGAATTTCAGGAGATCGTGGAGGCGACATCTCTAAATCCTCGACTTCACAAGTCCATGAAAGATTTTTGAATTTCCCATTTTCGGTATTGAGAGTACAGGCAGAAAATGATTCATTAATTGCGTTTTCTGTTTCTAATTTCCTCAAAATTATGTATTCGCGCTCTCGAACTAATGAGTCGTCTTCAAAAACTACTTCAGCTCCGATGGATGCCCGTTTGAGTAAGCATGCCTGTTCTCGTGATCCTAAGGGCCATTTCCTTTCGGCTAATAGTTTATCCAAAACGCGATCTCCCCAAGCGGATTCTCCTAGTAATTTCAAATCTATTCGACAAATTTCGTTGGCTCGGTCGTTTGAAGAAGTGTTTGAAGAAAAGTTGTAATATTTAACGATATCTCTAGATGCATCGCTCATGGATATTTCTACTGCTACAGCTTGAGATCGCAATCGGTTTGTCCATTCTGCGAGGTGAGAAATCGCGCCAGGGCGTATAGATTCTAATAACGGTAGGACTTCGTTTCGGATGCGGTTTCTCAAATACTTATTGCTTTTGTTAGATAAATCCTCTCTAAAAGGAACTTTATCAAGCTTTACCCATTCTTCAATTTCTTCTTGGCTCCAGCTAAGAAAAGGTCTTACAGTATTTACGTTTCTTGGTGCCATTGCACCTAATGATGATGGGGAAACGCCTCTGAGAAGGTTGATGAGCAAGGTTTCGGTTTGATCTTTTAAATGATGCGCAACTGCAATAAAGCTCGCCCCCCGTTCCTCCCTCAATTGCTCAAACCAAGCATACCTCAACCGCCTCGCCGCCTCTTGAATTCCATTCCCCTTTTGCTCAGCCTCCTCATCGGCGGGAAGATGCCTCACGTGACACACCACCCCATTTTCATCACACCATGCAATGACGCTCGCTGAATCTGCCTCACTATCCTCGCCCCGTAACTTAAAATTTACGTGCGCAACCTCAAATCTAGCCCCAATCTTCAACATCGCATTCACGAGGCACATCGAATCCACACCTCCACTACACGCCACAATTACAAGCTCACCATCTGTAACCCCGCATCCATAGAGGTCATTTTGAAATCGTGTTTTATACTGATGTTGTAGGTTCATATTGAATCTTCAAATTAGGTCGAATATACAAAGCGATGTGGAATTAATAATTTACAGTTTTAAAGATTGCATCGGCTTTTAGATGGCATTCTTGGTATTCTTGTTCGGGATCGCTCATGGAAGTGATAGCTCCTCCGACACTAGACATCAAAACCTCCGAAATAGAGTTGTGGAAAAGGGAGCGGATTAGTACGTTAAGGTCAAAGTCGCCATTGGGAGAGATGTAGCCTAATGATCCGGAATAAGCGCCACGTCCTTCTAATTCAAGCTGGTCTATGTGTTTCATGGCGGAGATTTTCGGGGCACCCGTCATAGATCCCATGGGAAAGGTGGCGCGAAGTATGTCAGAAAGTCCTTTCTCTGGGGAGATGCTGCATTCTATGGTGGAAACCATTTGATGTACAGTCTCTAAAGAATAAATGCTGCAAAGATCAGTAACTTCTACAGTCGCCTTTTCAGCGACACGACTTAGGTCGTTTCGAACGAGATCGACAATCATCACGTTTTCGGCTCGTTCCTTTTCGCTGTTCTGAAGAGCATTGGCAAGGGCTCTATCTTCTTCTGGTGAGCCACCCCTACGGACTGTACCCTTTATGGGTTGAGAGATGAGTCGCCCTGCTTCTTTCTTTAAAAACCGCTCCGGGCTTCCGCTCATAATTCGGTATGCCCCGCATTGCAAGTATGCGCTGAAGGGGGCTTGGGTTAGGCTTTGTAGTCGACTGAAAAGGGGCCAGCTCGTATTTGAAGCGGCTCGGCCTTTGAGGGGCATGCAAAGGTTAAGTTCGTACACGTCGCCTTGTTGGATAAGTCGTTTTACCTCATCTAATACCTTGAGATAGTGAGTTTTATCCCAAGACCAAACCATTTCCCCTTGAATCCCCTCCTGAACTTTATTCTCCCTTTTAATTGACTCAAGAGCTTCTGTCATTCGAGGGTCGTCCTCGTCACCACTTAAAATTTCTACAGACGAATCGGAAAATCTAATTGCGATTTCAGGTTCCCACCAAGCTACGACGGGATGGCCTAGAGGGCTTGGGTTGCGAGTTTCAAGATGCTCTATCTCGTTTTTCAGATCATAACCAAGCCAACCGAAAGTCCAAGCACTACCTAATTTACTAAAAGCCTCGAGAGCATCGAGAATACCGGGCTTAGGTTTTTCGAAAATAAGTTCACGTTTTGATCCAAGACCTAAGTAGCAAAAGGCGTTTGGATTTGGATCAAAAAGTAGTACAACGTGAGATTCACTTTCACAGAGGGAATTTAAATCAGGAACGTGCACTTAGGAATGATCTTTTAAATATGAAGAGCCCTATCGCCAGTAGCTGCAAGAGCGGCTTCCTTAAGAGCTTCGGTGAATGTAGGGTGGGCGTGACTCATACGGGAGATATCTTCGGCGGAAGCACGGAATTCCATTGCGACGACAGCTTCGGCGATCATATCGGCGGCGCGAGGGCCTATCATATGAACTCCTAGAATCTCATCAGTCTCTGCATGAGCTAGGACTTTAACTTGTCCGTCAGTATCCATACTCGCACGAGCACGGCCGCTGGCTTTAAATGGGAAAGACCCCACTGTATAATTGACTTTATCGGCTTTTAACTGCTCTTCGGAGCGGCCCACAGATGCAACTTCAGGCCAAGTGTAAACAACTCCTGGGATTAGGTTGTAGTCTATGTGAGGATTTTCCCCGTTAATAGTTTCTGCTACAAACACACCCTCCTCTTCGGCCTTGTGAGCGAGCATTGCGCCTTTAATAACGTCTCCTATTGCATAGATATGGGGTTGAGATGTACGAAGGTTTCCATCTACTGGAATCATTCCGCGCTCGTCAGTATAGATACCGGCGGCTTCGAGGTTGAGACCATCAGTAAACGGTTTGCGCCCAACACTTACAAGGCAGTATTCCGCTTTAAAAGTTAGTTCTTCGCCCTTTTTATTATCGGCCTTAACTGTGACGCTCCGCCCTGCTGCTTTAACCTCTTTTACTCCGGCTTTAAGATGAAACTTCATCCCTAGTTTTTTCAATGATCGAAGTAGATCTTTTCCGAGAGTTCTATCCATATTAGGAATTAACGCATCCAGATATTCGATTACGGTAACTTCCGTTCCGAGACGAGCATATACAGATCCTAGCTCTAGCCCGACAACACCTCCTCCTATGACGATTAGGGATTTAGGGAGTTTGGCAAGAGAAAGAGCTTCAGTAGAAGTGATGATACGCTTTTTATCAATTTCGATAAATGGGAGGGAGCCAGGCTTTGAGCCAGTAGCAATGATCACGTTTTTTGCACCGAGATGGTACACATCGCCTTTAGTAGGTGTTACAGAAACGGAGTGAGAATCTACGAAAGCACCGAGGCCGTGATGAACGTCGATGTTGTTCTTTTTCATCAGGAAGTCAATGCCGGCAGTAGTAGCACCGACAACTTCATTTTTACGACTTACCATTTGAGGGAAATCGAGAGATAACGCACCCACTCCGATGCCATGAGCAGAGAATTGCTCTTTCGCACGGTGATAATGTTCAGAACTGTCGAGTAGAGCTTTCGAAGGAATACAACCTACGTTGAGGCAGGTCCCACCTAAGGTTGAGTACTTCTCGATAATAGCAGTTTTATTACCAAGTTGTGCAGATCGGATAGCTGCTACGTAGCCTCCAGGACCACTTCCGATAACGATTGCGTCGTACGATTCCATAACAGTTGCAAAATTAGATGCAATTAGGTGCCAAAGGTAGCCAACTCTTGCCCGCTCTGTCGTTTCTTTGTCGGGCATATGTGGTCAAAAATAGCTTCAATTATATTGCGCTACCGTTTTGCGGTGCTTATCGCTCTTGGTGGTATGACCGTTTTTATGGCGACTCACATCCCGAAACTTAGACTTGTGTATGAGTTCGGTGGGTTGTTGCCAGAGGATGATTCGACATACATCGACCATATTAAGTTTCTAGAGCATTTCGGGGCGGATGGAAATTTACTCGTTCTCGGAATTGATGACACGAAGATTTATGATGCAGAAGGCTTCCAGGATTGGTATGATCTTGCTGAAGACATACGTGATGTGAGAGTTGTAGTTGATGGAGTAGAGACTCAAATTATCGACTCAGTTTTCAGTGTTAATCAAACTTTTACTGTTGAGAAGGATACTTCTGATGCGACTTTTAAATTAGTGCCTTTGGCGCCAGATTTAACCAGAGGAGGCCCCGCTTTAAGCCAAGAAAGGGTAGATGAAATCTACTCTCAAGTGAGGAACTTGCCATTCTATGACGGAGTACTTTTCTCTAAAAAATCTGATGCGACACTGATGTTGGTCTTTATCGATCCAGTGCTTTTCAACTCTGAAGATAGAGGAGCTGTAGTTGAGGATATTACAGCCCTTGCTGATAAATGGAGCGAGGAAACAGGCATGAAAGTTTACATGAGTGGACTTCCCTTTGTTAGAATCCAAATGACGAGTAAAGTCAAATCCGAGATAGGTTGGTTTATCATTGCGGCGCTTTTAGTAACGTTCTTGCTCTTACTTATATTCTTTAGAAACTTTATCACGGCGCTGGTTTGTTTGAGCGTGGTGTCGATAGGTGTTGTTTGGTCTACTGCATCGATAGCGTTATTTAACTTCCCTATCACGCTTCTTATGTCTCTTATACCTCCTTTAATCATCGTTATTGGAGTGCCGAATTGTATATATCTGGTGAATAAATATCACGCGGAATACAAGAAGCACGGGAACAAGGCGATGGCTTTGCAAAGGATGATTACTAAGGTGGGGAATGCGACGCTACTAACGAACATCACGACTGCTTTGGGTTTTGCGACTTTTATGTTCACTGAGAGCAGCATATTGAAGGAATTCGGCACTATCGCGGCTCTTAATATTTTAGCGGTTTTCGTGATTTCAATAACTCTAATCCCAACTCTTCTTACTCTTATACCTTCTCCAGCTGAACGCCAAACTTCCCATCTAGATCGCAAATGGGTTTTCAAAGTCGTACAGGTATTTATCCATCTCGTTCAAGATAGAAGACGCTTTGTGTATCTCCTAACTGTTGCCGTTTTAGGACTTTCTATTGCTGGGATGGTGCAGATGAAGACGACCGGAAATATCGTCGATGACCTCCCAGATAATGGTAGAGTTAAGACTGATTTGGCTTGGATAGAGGAGAATTTTAATGGGGTAATGCCCTTTGAAATGCTTATTGATTCTGGGGAAGAGGGAGAGGCATTGTCACTTGAGAACCTTAAGAAGATAGAACGTATGCAGAACTTGCTTGCGGAATATCCTGAGTTCAGCAGAAGTATTTCTGCTGTAGATGCTACTAAATTCGCTATGCAGGCTTTAAATAATGGCAAGCCAGCGGGTTACCGCCTTCCGATTTCTAACAGAGAGAAGATGACGCTTCGCTCATATACTCGTAGAACGGAGAAGAAAGCTCAAGACAGCGAGAACGCCTCTAGTGTTTTGAGGAATTTCATCGATTCATCTAAAACTATAACTCGTATTTCCGCCCAAATTGCCGATATCGGCACACTAGAAATGGATGCCTTAATTGACAATTTGCATCCTCGTATGGATTCCATATTTCCCAAAGCTAAGTACGACGTGACTTTGACCGGTACTAGTATAGTATTACTTGAGGGGACTCACTATCTCATAAAAAACCTCGCAATCAGCATTTCCCTTGCTATCATCCTTATAGCCCTTTTAATGGCGCTTCTATTCACCTCGGTCCGAATGGTGTTTATCGCTCTGCTTCCTAACATCATGCCCCTGCTATTTACTGCCGGAGTAATGGGTTGGACGGGCATTCCTATAAAGCCATCTACCATTCTAGTGTTCTCTATCGCCTTCGGAATTTCTGTTGATGATACCATTCACTTCCTTGCCAAATACAGGCAAGAACTAACTCGCTTAGACTGGAATATCAATAGAGCGGTAATCCTAGCAGTTGAAGAAACAGGAGTTAGCATGATGTACACTTCTATAGTTCTCTTTTGTGGATTCATGATGTTCTCTATGTCTGAATTCGACGGTACTCGCTCGCTAGGAATCCTTGTAAGTGTAACGCTTTTCGTAGCTATGTTTGCTAACCTCATCCTACTCCCGTCCTTATTACTTAGTTTCGAGAAGTTCGTTACCACGAAATCTTTCCAAGAGCCTATGATGGAGTTAATAGACGAGGAGAATGATATCGAACTTGAGGAACTAAAGGTACAATTAGGGCTCACACCAGGTAAAGGTGAGGAGTCCCATGAAGATTTAGTAAAACGTCGTAAATTAGACTCATGAAAGGGATAATTTTAGCTGGAGGAAGCGGCACTCGACTTTGGCCACTTACGAAAGCAGTGAGTAAACAGCTTATGCCTGTCTTCGATAAACCTATGATTTACTACCCTATTTCGACGCTTATGTTAGCCGGAATTAGAGAAATTCTAATCATTACAACCCCTGAAGATTCAGATGCTTTTAAAAGACTTTTGGGTGATGGGTGTCAGCTTGGATGCACGTTCGAGTACGCCGTGCAGGAGGTTCCTAACGGTCTCGCTCAGGCATTTGTGATAGGCGAGGAATTTATAGGGGATAGCAATGTAGCGCTAGTTTTAGGTGACAATATCTTCCATGGATATCGTTTTGGACGCCAAATGCGCTCCAATATCTCCACAGATGGCGCTCTCATATACGCGTACTATGTTCGTGACCCAGAGAGGTACGGAGTGGTAGATTTCGATGAGGAAGGCAATGCTATAAGCTTGGAGGAGAAACCCACTAATCCTAAGACTAATTTCGCTATTCCAGGCCTGTATTTCTACGATAATAACGTTGTCGAGATTGCAAAAAAACTCAAGCCAAGCGCTCGTGGAGAGTATGAGATTACGGATATAAACAAAGCATATTTAGAACGAGGTAAACTCAAGGTCAGCAAGCTCAATAGAAATATGGCCTGGTTAGATACAGGAACACACGAAAGCCTTCACGCAGCCTCGCAATACGTCCAGGTAGTAGAACAAAGACAAGGTCTTAAAATCGGCTGCATCGAAGAAGTTGCATGGAGAATGGGCTATATAAGCGATGCGGAATTGAAGGAGCTCGCAGACCCACTACGCAAAAGCGGATATGGAGATTACCTGCTTGCTCAAATAGCAAAAAAGTCCAGATAAAAGAAGGAGGAATAGGATGTCAACATTAACCCTTTATGAAAAATTTAGTGCGGGACTTAACAAGTTTCTATCCGAATTTCCATCTGACGGACTTTACGCACCTATTCACTATCTGTTAAATATTCACGGGAAACGAATTAGACCACTTTTAGCTCTTTCTGTTTGTGAAGCTGAGGGCTCTTCGATTGAAAAAGCTATGCCAGCAGCGATCGCAGTGGAGTTGTTTCACAACTTCACTCTTATGCACGACGATATTATGGATAAAGCTCCGCTTAGGCGAGGGCAATTGACGGTGCACAAAGTTTATGGTGAAGACGCTGCTATTTTGAGTGGTGACGCGATGTTTGCTCTGGCGAGCATTTCACTTGAAGACGTTAACGAAAGTGCTCTTCTCGAAATATTAAAGATCTACAATAGAACCTCTCGTGAAGTCTGTGAAGGCCAGCAATTGGATATGGAGTACGAGAACATGAACGATGTAACGATAGAACATTATCTTGAGATGATTCGTCTAAAAACCTCAGTTTTATTGGCTTGTTCATGCGCGATGGGGGCTATTTCTGCGGGTGCTTCTAAGGACAGGGTTGGGCTTTGGTATAAGTTTGGAGAACAAACAGGCCTTGCATTTCAAATCCAAGACGATCTTCTAGACACTTTCGGCGATTCAGAAATCACGGGAAAAAAGGTTGGGGGAGATATACTTTCGGAAAAGAAGACTTTTATTTGGCTTTATACAAAAGCGCAGGGCATGTTGCCTGAAAATCTCTCAAGTTGTTTAGAAAGTTCAGAGAAAGTATCACTCTTAAAGTCGGCCATGATAGAATCAGGGGCTGACATTGCGGCTCGTAAAAAAATGATGGTATATACAGAAAATGCACGTACCGCACTATCTCAGCTCGACCTTAGTTCTGACCACCTTAAAGCGTTCGAGAATCTACTTAGTTCCGTTACAGAACGCACGTCATGAATCCCTGAATCTATCTGACAGATTAAACATATGACATTCAGCACAATAGAGTAAATTTGTTATTTAGAGAGAGATATTTACCTATTAATATTTAGTGAGATTAGCCTACCATCAATTGTTTAAGCAGTTGTAACTTCGCCCTGGCATTTATAACTAATTCATTAGCGTGGATCCATTATCGTTTTTAAACAATGTTGACCCTAAGCAATTGGACGTATTATACGCCCAATATCTCAACAACCCAGATTCTGTTGACCGCTCTTGGCGACTTTTTTTTGCTGGGTTCGATTTAGCTAATTCTCATTTCAATGATGATGCAGCTTCTCCTCAAACTCTCAAGGAATTCAAGGTTCTCGACCTAATCCACGGATATAGAGCCCGTGGACACCTGTTTACTTTAACTAATCCTGTTCGCACTCGCCGCAGTTATTCTCCTGACCTATCTCTAGAAAATTACGGATTAGACAATTCCGATCTAGATATAGTTTTCCAGGCGGGAAATGAAATAGGTTTGGGACCAATTTCGCTTAAAGAAATCGTTGCGCATCTAGAAGAAACATACTGTAATAGTATCAGCACGGAGTATATGTATATCCGCGAGCCAAAGCGGGTGCAGTGGATACGTAAACATATTGAACTCGATAAACGCAAGAAGTTTGATGCTATAGAACGCTTACAGATCTTAAAAAAGATCAGCCAAGCGACACTGTTTGAGGAATTTCTTCAGAAGAAGTTTGTAGGCCAAAAGCGTTTCTCCCTCGAAGGTGGGGAATCCCTTATCCCAGCCCTAGACACTCTCATCGAGCACGGAACCAAGAACGGAGTTAAAGAGGTTGTAATAGGGATGGCTCATAGAGGGCGGTTAAGTACTCTTGCTCACATATTAGGGAAATCGTATCGAGATATTTTTAGTGAATTTCAGGGCAAAGATTTTGAGGGCGACAACCTAGAAGGCGATGTGAAGTATCACTTAGGTCATTCATTCACTCGAAAAACTGATTCAGATAAGGAAGTAGCTATAACTCTTGCTCCTAATCCATCACACCTCGAAGCGGTAGATCCTGTGGTACTTGGTATTTCTCGTGCGAGAATCGACGAAAGAGGTGGTGATGAAAATGCAGTACTTCCCATTTTAGTTCATGGAGACGCTGCTATTGCAGGTCAGGGAGTTGTTTACGAAGTAGTTCAAATGGCTGGACTCAAAGGTTACAAAACAGGCGGGACTATTCACATAGTGGTAAACAACCAAATTGGTTTTACCACGAACTACCTAGACGCACGAACATCGACGTATTGCACGGATATAGGGAAAGTTACTCAAAGTTTAATTTTCCACGTAAATGCGGATTACCCAGAGGCGGTCGTGCAAGTGATGAGAATAGCGCTTAAGTATCGACAAACCTTCCATAAAGATGTTTTCGTTGATTTATTAGGCTATAGAAAGTATGGGCACAACGAGGGAGATGAGCCTAAATTTACTCAACCGAAGCTCTATAAAGCCATAGCCGCACATAGTTCTCCATACGAGATTTATCTTGCGCAGCTCATATCAGATGGTAATTTGACGGAGAAAGAAGGAGCAACTTTAAGGAAGGCTCAAATAGACCAAATGGAAGACGGTCTCAGCATAGCTAAACAAAAGGACACAAACTCAGTTGAGAATTTCTTATCTGACATTTGGAAGGATTATCGCACGGCTACTCACGCCGAACTAACAACTTCTCCTGATACGAAGTATCCTGCTAAGAAGATTAGGGAGATTGGGGTTTCAATAAGTACCCTTCCAGAAGGCAAGACGTTCTTCAGGAAAGTAGCAAAGCTCCTCAAGGATAGACGCAAAATGCTCGATTCAGATAAACTAGATTGGGGTATGGCAGAAATTTTAGCTTACGGAACCCTACTAGTAGAAGGCCATCCAGTGAGAATTAGCGGCCAAGATGTAGAGAGAGGGACCTTCTCACATCGGCACGCCGTTCTTAAGACGGATGACAATGAGGAGGAAATTATTCCTCTAAACAATCTAAAGAAAGGTCAGGCTGAATTAAGTATCTACAACTCGTTACTTTCCGAGTATGCAGTTGCAGGGTTTGATTTCGGTTACGCGTTTGCTCGTCCTAATGGGCTTACGATTTGGGAAGCTCAATTTGGAGATTTTAATAATGGAGCGCAGATAATTTGGGATCAGTTCTTGAGTGCTACTGAGGATAAGTGGCTAACTATGAATGGTCTTACTCTACTTTTACCGCACGGGTACGAGGGTATGGGATCAGAACATAGCTCAGGCCGTCTTGAAAGATTCCTCACACTTGGATCTGGCGAAAATATTATTGTCGCTAACTGCACGACTCCTGCCCAAATGTATCACCTCTTACGTCGACAGGTTATACGTCCTTTCCGCAAACCGCTAGTGGCATTTACCCCTAAGAAATTACTCCGCTACCCGAAAGCTGTTTCGACAGTTAGCGATCTCGCTAAGGGTAAGTTCAACGAGGTAATTGACGACCCTCGCATGGGAAAAGCTCCCGCAGCTAAGAAAGTCGATGCTATAATGCTGTGCTCAGGTAAAATCTATTACGATGTACTAGAGAAATTTGAGATGCTGGACTCTAAAATCACGGAAAACATCACTTTAGTACGCATAGAACAACTCCACCCATTCCCAAAAAGTGCTATCGATAAGATTGTAAAGAGATATGGAAAGAAAGCAAAAGTGGTTTGGCTTCAAGAAGAACCAAGAAATATGGGCGCTTGGCCGTTTATATCTATGCATTATAAAGGAGAATTAGAAAAGGCCATTACCCGACCTGCTAGCGGAACGACTGCTTCGGGATCACGTCTTGTCTACGCACGTAGACACGACGCCATAATAGATGCCGTTCTTGAATACGCTCACTAAAAATATTGAATCATGCCAATACTTGAAATGAAAGTCCCTAGTCCAGGAGAGAGCATATCTGAAGTAGAAATTTCTGCTTGGCTTGTAAGTGATGGAGATTACGTCGAAAAGGACCAAGCCATTGCTGAAGTAGATTCGGATAAGGCTACTCTAGAGTTGCCGGCTGAAATGGCTGGAATTATTTCTCTTAAAGTAGAAGAAGGAGATGTTGTTCCTGTTGGAGGCGTTTGCTGCCTAATAGATACTGACGTAGAAAGACCAGCTGGGTCAACTACTTCAGTTGCAGCAACTCCAGTTCCAGTCGAGACTCCTGCTCCAACTTCAGAACCTGTAGTTAGATCTAAAGCCAAAACTTCTACAGGAAGCTTTGCTGAAGGTCATACGTCTCCAGCAGCACGTAAAATGATGGCAGATAAGGGAATTTCAACTGGATCACTTTCGGGGTCAGGAAGAGATGGGCGAGTTCTTAAACAGGATGTCTTATCAGCACTCGCCGCTGGGTTTGACCCCAATTCAGCTTTAGCAAAAGCTGGATGGACGGGTTCTCGCGAAACACGTACAGAACGCATGTCTATGCTGCGTAGAAAAGTAGCTGAAAGACTTGTAGGGGTGAAGAACGATACTGCGATGCTTACTACTTTTAACGAGGTAGATATGAAGCCCATAATGGATCTTAGAAAGAAGTACAAGAATAAGTTTAAGGAAGAAAAAGGAGTGGGGTTAGGTTTCATGGGGTTCTTTACAAAGGCCGTTACCATAGCTCTGGCTAAATTTCCAGGTGTGAACGCTATGATAGACGGAAAGGACGCAATTTTCCATGAATACGCAGATATATGTATTGCAGTGAGCTCTCCCAAAGGACTCATGGTTCCAGTGGTTCGCAATGCAGAAGTAATGTCTCTAGCAGAAATAGAAGGAGAGATTAAACGACTTGCTATCCGGGCCAGAGATGGACAGCTTACAGTAGATGAGATGCAAGGTGGAACATTCACCATCACGAACGGTGGAGTTTTCGGTTCTATGCTTTCTACCCCTATTATCAACCCACCCCAAAGCGCAATCCTCGGAATGCACAATATTATTGAGCGACCGGTCGCTGTCGATGGCAAGGTTGAAATACGTCCTATAATGTATGTAGCTCTCAGCTATGACCACAGAATAGTCGACGGAAAGGAAAGCGTAAGCTTCCTATACTTAGTAAAGGAACTCCTGGAAAAGCCTGAGCTTATGCTCTTCGGCGGCAAAGAGCCTAATGAAGTTCTTTTGGGGCTTTAAATTTAAACTATTAATATCTTGCAAGAGAGGAATCAATCTCCTCCTGCCATCCTAAGATTCCCCCAGTTAAATTCACAAGGTTAGTGTAGCCATGAGTGTCTTCGAGTTTGCGTATAGCACTTGCACTTCTTGCGCCGGATCTACATTGAACTACGACTGGAATATCCTTAGGAATTCTGTCGGTGCTTTCAAGTACAGTTGCAAGTGGAATTAACTCACCTCCGATTTCAGCGATACCATATTCGTATGGTTCGCGAACATCGATAAGGAGGTGATCAACGCCTTCTTTCCGCCACTTATCTAATATACTTACGCTAATCTCGGCAACCTTTCGGGGCTGCTCAGACTTTCTGTCTATCCCACAGAACTGCTCGTAATTGATAAGCTTAGTTTGGGTAGGATTTTCACCATTAAGTGGGTTGTTTTTATTCTTCCGTACTTTTAAGATTCGTGTTGTGAATCCAGTTGCGTCGAATAAAAATAGTCTTCCACTTAGGGTGTCGCCTATACCTGAAATCACTTTGAGAACTTCGAGAGCTTGCAGAGATCCTAAGATCCCGGGAAGCACTCCTATAACTCCCCCTTCAGCACAACTAGGGACTAAGCCAGGAGGTGGGGGAGAAGGGAATAGGTCTCTGTAATTAGGGCCCCGCGTGCCATCAGGTAGGAGCTGATTAAAGACGGAAGCTTGGCCTTCAAACCTGAATATACTTGCGTAAACATTTACCTTATCCTCAAGGACACAGGCGTCGTTAACTAAGTAACGTGTAGGGAAGTTATCTGTTCCGTCTGCTACTACATCGTACTGCTTTACTAGCTCCCGTGCATTATCTACAGTGAACATAGTATTGTGGACCTCTATTGAAATATGTGGATTTAAAGACTCTAGGCGCTTACTTGCTGCCACTACTTTTGACACACCAACATCTTGAATTCCAAAGAGTACTTGCCTTTGCAAGTTAGAAACATCGACGATGTCAAAATCAACAATTCCGATACGTCCAACACCTGCTGCCGCTAAGTATAAAAGTAGCGGACTTCCAAGCCCACCTGAACCTATGACAAGAACGCTGGAAGCTTTCAGCTTTTTTTGGCCTTCAATGTTAAATTCTGGAATAATCAGGTGACGACTATATCTCTCTAGCTCCTCTTTTGAAAATGTAATATTGTGATGTGACATATTTAATTTATTTAGACCCTCCAGCGATAGCGGGGATGATAATAACCTCGTCTCGATCGTCAATCTTAGTGTTCACGCCTTCTAGTTCGTTGATGTCCTCATCGCCTACATAAACGCGAATGAACCTTCTAAGTTCACCTGCATCATCAAAAAGATGCTTTTTAACTCCTTCGTTAGCAGAAGATAGAGCATTTAAAAGCTCGTTTACGTTTGAGGCATCTGCCTCAAAGACTGCATTGCCGTTTGTGAATTTTCTTAGAGGTGTGGGAATTATTAAAGTTGCCATTATTATATTTTTTGGTGTTATTTATACTATTTATAGCGATTTTTTTGGCTTTTTGGCCCATTTTTTACACTTTTAGTTGATTTTTGTGTTTTATTGTTTCTTCTTCAAATTCTCTTGATTCGTTTAATTGCCAAGACCTCACGTGATGCACCCCTGAAGGTTCCATGCTCAAGATGATGTAACTAAACCACGGCATAGCTACTTCAAGATCGTGCTTGCTTGGAATAGCGGGATGTAAGGGGTGACTGTGATAGATCCCTAAGAGAGTCAGCCCTTCCTGTGTGGCAAATCTCTCGGCTCCGAGGTAGTCTTTTCCGGAGATTTCGAACCTGCGTCTTCTGTCACCCTCTTTAACATTTATAATACGCTTCGCAATAGTCACCCATCTAACATCATCCTTCTCCTCGCCATAGAAGAATCCGCAGCATTCGTTAGGAAACGTATCCTCTCCATGCGCTTTCATCTCAACCATAGATTCCTCATTCACATCGAGTGGTAAAAATTGATTACTCATCTTAAGACTGAATTTATCACATCGCTGTATTTCGTTGCGTCATCTGCAAGAACTGTAACGATAACTCCTTCTTCAATTTCCTCAGCTAGCTTCACTGCTCCAGCTAGATTTGCAGCACCTGAAGGACTTAAAATAAGCCCCTCTTCTCGCGCAGCTCGTCGCATCATTGCGTAGCTTTCCTCTGTGCTTACGAATCTCATTTCGTCAGGTACACCAGCATCGTATATTTCTGGTACACGTGCGGTTTCAAGGTGCTTCCATCCCTCCAATCCGTGTAGTGCTGTTTCCGGTTGAAGTGCCACAAGCCTCACATCGGGATTTAATTCCTTAAGTCTGCGGCCCGTTCCCATAAATGTCCCTGTGGTGCCAAGTCCAGCTATGAAGTGTGTTATTCTTCCCGCGGTTTCATGCCAAACCTCAAGTCCCGTACCATAGTAATGAGCTTTCCAATTGGCCTCATTCCCATATTGGTCTACGTAGCAAAATTTATCAGGCCATTTCATGACTAATTTACGCGCTTCTGACTGGGCTCCATCAGTCCCTTCTAATGGACTGGTAAATCTGAGATCCACTCCAAGAGCTCTAAGTATATGCTTCCTCTCTTTTGACGCATTCTCTGGTAGAAAAAGAGTCACTGGTATGCCTGCTGCTGCCGAAAAAATAGCGTATGCTATTCCTGTATTTCCAGAAGTTGCATCCAGGAGGCGCCTTCCTTGTAAAGCCCCAGAAACGACAGCGTCATGGATGATATTAAAAGCAGGTCTTGCCTTTACACTTCCACCGAACTGTTGCCACTCAAGCTTTACGTGAATTTCTACCCCTGGTTTTGGAGAAAGGTTTACCAATTTATGCATAGGGCTATTGCCGATATGCCACCTTAATTCCTCAAGGGCTTGTAGTCTGGGATTAATTGTTGGAACTGTCATATTATTTTCCATAAAAAAAGCCCCTGATATTATCAGAGGCTTTAAAAGATTACGATTCTATTTTATATCTATCACGTATTCATATTAGGCTGCCTCCTTTCAGTGGACAACAACAACAACATGTATTTAGTGTGAATAGCATTATAACAAATATGGTTAAAATTTTTCGAAAACCCAAACGAATTGCTATAAAATGTCGATAAAACGTCAAATACGAGCCACTAATCGATTACCTCAGAACGCTTAATCTCTCCCCATCCAGTCTAATTAAAACTGTGATTAGAAAAGTAAAGCCTATAAGTGAGGAGCCCCCATAGCTGAAAAACGGAAGTGGTATTCCTATTACAGGAGCTAATCCAAGCACCATCCCAACATTTACTAAAAGGTGCATAAACAGAATACTAGCTACTCCATATGCGTATATGCGAGTAAACTTGGACCGTTGGCGTTCTGCTATGATTAAGATTCTAAGTATTAAAAAAGTAAATAATAGAATTACAAAGGCACTTCCTAGAAACCCCCATTCTTCCCCAACGGTACAGAAGATGAAGTCTGTTTCTTGCTCCGGAACGAAACTATAAGCAGTCATAGGTCCATGCATCCACCCCTTACCTGTCAGCCCTCCACTCCCTATAGCTGCTTTAGCATGACGTATATTATAATCCGCATCGGGATTGTTCACATCTATTCCGAAAAGAACATGTATGCGCTCCTTCTGGTGTGGCTTTAGCATCTTTTCCATTCCGGTATGAAGACCAACAGACATAATAAGGCCAGCAAACAAACTGATTATACTCCAAACAGCGATCTTCTTCCTTCTTCGAGGCATTGATAGCTCCTTTAATAAGTAAATGACTAACGCCCCTATGACTAACCATATAATCCAGAACAGACCTATTCCTGAACCAACACCGAAATAAGGATAGTGGAATGAAGTGACACCAATAAGAATAGTTGCAATAGAGAGTAACAGACCTGTAAATCCTATAATAAAGACATTTCCACTCAACCCTTCTCGATAAAGAACGAAGATAAACCCAGCAAAAACGAGTACAGTTCCAGCATCTGGTTGTAGCAGAATAAGTCCAGCTGGTATACCAATTAGTAATAATGAAATGAGGCGGACTTTTATACTTCGCCATTTAGTGGCGTCTCTAGAAAGATACCAAGCTAGTATCAAAGCAGTTGTAGGTTTAGCAAATTCACTGGGTTGCAAACTGACCCCCCCCAAGTCGAACCAAGACCGAGCTCCCCCAATTTTCTTTCCTATAGTTAATACTGCGATTAGTAATAAAAGGGTGAGGATATATTGGATGACAGATGTTCGAATAAAGAACTCACTCTCAATATTTATTATAAAAAACCCCAACACGAAACATATTGTGATCCACATAAGTTGCTTACCGCCCTTTCCGCTCCAATCTAACCAATCGAGAAGCTCAATGTTCGAAGTTGCACTTAGGATATTTATCCACCCGAAGAACATAAGCACTACCACAAGAGAAAGGGTTATCCAATCAATGTTGCGTCTAATAGATGATTCTCGACGTGTCATGGTTGGAATTCGATTATTCGATTTTCTCTGGCCGTGTATTTTACAGAATCGGTTAAATATTTTTCAATAAGCAACCCTGCAATCGGAGCGGCCCAAGATCCACCTGCTCCAGCATACTCAACATATACACTAAGCGCAATTTGAGGATTTTCCCTCGGCGCAAAAGCCATAAAGACACTGTGATCCTCAAAATCACCATTCTGTACTGTTCCAGTTTTCCCACAAATTGTAATGCCATCCACTTTTGCCCTTGAAGCTGTTCCGTGCACATCTTCTATCACATTTTGCATAGCGTCAATAACTGATTCAAAGTATTTCACGTCAACACTCATTTCATGCATAGAATCTATTCCCAAGGGCTTCCCCCTACCGCCAATATCTCTTATGGGATGAGGCTCTCTGAAATACCCGTGATTAGCAATAATAGCTGCTAGATTAGCCATTTGCAATGGCGTTGTAAGCAGCTCCCCCTCTCCAATAGCTATTGAACATATAGTCCTAAACCCCCAATGATTTTTCCCATAAACATTATCATAGTAAGGGGAATTAGGGATTGATCCTGCTCTTGTGCCAGGCATATGCCCTCCAAGTTTAGTTCCAAACCCAAACTCTTTTATCCTCTTATTCCAGGCTTCTAATCCCATTGATGCATCAACTAAAGGGTTTTCATCTCGACCTCTTTGTACTACCCTTCTCATTACTTCATAGAAATAAGGATTGCAAGAGTGAGTAATCGCCTGAGTGAAATCATCAGCTGAGTGTGGACCGTGACATCTGATTATAGATCTATCACAATTTATAATGGTATTTGTAGATATTACACCCTCATCTAAAGCCACTAGACCTTGAACCATTTTGAAAATTGAACCAGGACGATAAGTTCCCCTTAAAGCCCTATTGTACAGAGGTTTCCAGTTGTGCTTTCTGAGGCTATCATATACTAGACCTCGTCTTTTTCCTGTTAAACTATTCGCATCGTAAAATGGAGAAGACACAAGGGCAAGAACTTCTCCGGTCTCAGGTTCTATCGCTACAACGCTGCCCCTTTTGCCATTTAATAATTTTTCTGCGTACGCTTGCAATGCAACATCAATAGTTAAGGTTATGTCTTTGCCTGGGTTAGGCATAGTGTCCAGTTCGTCTAATGTATTGCGAACATTATTCCTGACATCTACGATATGATATCTTGCTCCAGGTTCGCCTCTCAAGGGCTTTTCATACTTTGCTTCTAAACCGGATTTACCCTTGTAATCGCCAAGGTGATAAAATTTATCGTTTTGTAGATCATCCCTGTCAACCTCCCTATATTCTCCAATCAAATGGCCAGCAACACCAGCTATGTTAGACCTAATAGACTGAGTTTTATACTTAATTTCAGGGTACTCCATAAGCTGCTTCGATATTCGCGCAAACTCTATTGCTGATAGTTGCTTTTCGATAACAGAAGGAACATAACGAGAATATGCAGATGCTTTATCAAGCCTTTTTACGAGTTCAGTAAGTTCTAATTCTAACAAGTTAGCAAGCTTAAAAGTGTCAAGATTCTTAGATTTTCTAGGAGTAAAAAGTAAATCGTAACTCGCGATATTTGCTACTAAGAGTTTTCCATTCCTATCCAAGAACTGCCCCCTCATAGGGTCAAGAGTCTCACGCTCTTCAGTTAACCGCCCAGCATAGTTAGACCAGTCTGAACTAACAAGTTGAATGTGAGCTAATCGAGAAATAAAAATAGTGGAAATGACAATAACAAGACCTCCGAAAACCAAACTTCTATTTTTCAGATGATGATTAGACATTACCAGTAGTAGGTGGTAGTTTTATTAGAATTACTCTTAGGTTTAGGCCCAAACAATCCTTGAACTATAGCGAATAGGATCACACTCAGTATAGTTGAAGCAATTCCCTTTCCTATTGCGTTTGGCAGTAAAGACAATTTCCACCCTTCGATAGCAAATAAGCTGAACATATAAGTGAAGGATATAAGAGAACTTAGAACTAAAAACCTCCCCCAGCCATCGTGAAGGACGCTTATCGATTGCTCTCGAGTAAACGCCTCTCTGGGAGCAATAAAAGCAGTCAACCAAGGCGTCATAAAGCAGGTGAAAACACAAGCAGCCATATGAAGTCCTCCGGTTAGTAACACCACATCCATGAGGGCACCTACAACAGCTCCTATAAGGATATAGCTTGTTTTAGAAAGTTCGAAAGGCAGCATAATTAATCCATAAATATGGAAACAAATAATAACCCATCCGCCAGCGAAAATTGCATATCTAAAAATCAACACTTGAAGCAAACAAGTGAGCATCAAAATTCCTATTGACCGAATCAAGGAATTCATAGTGATGACTTGGATAGTAACGAATCTATTTCAGGAGTGCCCTCTTTACTCAAAAATTCTACATAGTGAATTCTCTTATAGTTGGCTGAGAGTTTTATTGTCACAGATTGAAACTCATCGGCTTCTGTTACAATTAACTCTTCAACTTTCCCTACCAGTATTCCGCTTGGGAAAGTGCCTTGGAATCCGGAGGTGATAACGGAGTCACCAGGTAGAATGTGTTCTGAAAGAGGAATATCTGTTAGAGTAGCATACTCGACACTCTTTCCAGACCAGTTTAAAATACCAACAGCGCCATCATAACCAAGTCTAACGCTCCAATTGGGAGAAAGGTGAATAATAGGAAGAACCAAAGAGTGATTTACAGAGACCTCTGTGATAAGCCCTGCCACAACACCATTTTCTAACATACCCATTCCAGGTTGTAAACCAGCTAATGAACCTTTATTAGCGACTAAGACGTTGTTTTTAAAAGATGTCGAGTATCGGATAATCTCTGCAGGGGTACTTTCCCAGGAATTCCCGGAATTAAATAGCCTGCTAGACATAGACAGGCTCCTGTAGCTCATATTTTCTGTCCTTAATCGAGCGTTTTCAATTAATAAACTTGAGTTGTTTTTTTTAAAGTCCTTATAATCGATTAATCTTCCCACGGCATCAGTCCAGCTTGTAGACATTTCCATGCCGATTTTCGCTAAAGTTCCTCGAGGATGAGAATGAGTAGAAGCAACCCAACTTAAAGCGATAATTTCAAGTAGCACAAATAACACCAAACGGTGATTGCGAATAATAAGCTGTATTAACGTGCGCACTTGAGATTCATTGCTTTCCTTTCTTTCTTTCTTTACTTTCTAATGAGTTACGATCGCATAAGGAATGGAAACCTGTCTAAGTTTTTCAGAGCTATTGCACTTCCTTTTGCAACAGCGTGAAGTGGGTCTTCTGCTATGTGTACGGGGAGTTTAGTTCTCAGAGAAATTCGTTTATCTAATCCTCGTAGTAAAGCACCTCCACCAGCTAAGTAAATCCCAGTTTTAAAGATGTCGGCTGAGAGCTCAGGCGGGGTTTGGTTTAAAGATGCGTGAATAGCGTCTTCGATTTTACTAATACTCTTATCTATTGCACCTGCAATCTCAGCATATGTTACAACTACCTCTTTAGGATGACCACTCAATAAATCGCGACCAAGAACGGGATAATCATCAGGGCCATCTTCTAACAGAGATAACGCAGAACCTACATTAATTTTAACCTGCTCAGCTGTTCTTTCCCCGATTAGAATGTTATGCTGACGACGCATATAATCTTGAATGTCACGAGTGAATTCATCACCAGCGATTCTAATATTAGTATCTGTGACAATTCCACCAAGAGCTATAACGGCGATCTCAGAAGTTCCACCACCTATATCTACAATCATATTGCCCATAGGTTCTTCAACATCAATTCCGATTCCGATAGCAGCAGCCATCGGCTCGTGAATGAGGTATACCTCTTTTCCTCCAGCGTGCTCAGCTGAATCCTTAACGGCACGCTTTTCAACATCAGTAATCCCAGAAGGAATGCAGATAACCATTCTATGAGAAGGGGTAAACCAAGATTTATTATTCTTGTTAATCATTTTGATCATCCCCTTGATCATCTGCTCGGCTGATTCAAAATCGGCGATAACTCCGTCTCTTAATGGACGAATTGTTTCGATGTTTTTGTGAGTTTTACCGTGCATTTGTTGAGCACGACTACCGATAGCTACAATGCGACCGGATTTTATGTCTTTAGCAACAATAGAAGGTTGGTCTACTACGACCTTGTCTTTATAGTAGATAATAGTGTTAGCTGTCCCCAAATCAATGGCGATATCCTGTACGAAATAGTTAAACAAGCCCATACCCAAAGCTACAATTTCACTACTGCAATTCCACTTATTAGCACACCTAAATTCTACTTAGTGAATAAGTTTTGTTTTAGGTTAATAAGGTTGAGTTTGTTTGTTAATTAGGTGTTGAAAACAGTACGATTTCAAGTAGTTGTGCTTTTAGTGGCGGAAATGCCTAACACCCGTTGTGTGCATTGCAAGCCCCAGCTCATTACAAGCATCAATACTCTTGTGATCATTAATGGATCCACCGGGCTGAATTACGTGCTTGATTCCCGCCTCAGCAGCAAGAGTTACGCAGTCGGCGAATGGGAAGAAAGCATCTGAAGCCATTGAAGAACCCTCGAGGGATAGACCTAAGCCAGAGGCTTTTTCAACTGCTTGCTTGAGGGCGTCAACACGTGAGGTTTGGCCTGTCCCTGAAGCGAGAAGCTGCCCATCTCTAGCAAAAACGATTGTGTTTGATTTAGTATGCTTTGCTAGTTTCATTGCGAAGATCATGTCAGCCATAGCGCTTTTATCAGAAGTGGCGTTAGTTACGCAAGTTAGGTCTGCAGCAGTTTCAATAGTATTGTCACGTTCCTGAACCAGGAAGCCATTTAAGGCAGTTCTAACAGTTGAATTAGGAAGTGATCCGTCTTGGCGTTCTAAAAGAATGCGGTTTTTCTTGCCTTTCAGCATTTCTAAAGCATCATCGTCGAAATCAGGAGCGATTACTACCTCGCAGAAGAGGGTGTGGATCTTTTCTGCAGTAGCTATATCGATGGTACGATTGGCAATTAGGACACCGCCAAACGCACTTACCGGGTCTCCTTCTAAAGCTCGTGCGTATGCTTCGGCTAGATTGTCACGAGTTGCAATACCACAAGCATTGTTGTGTTTCATGATAGCAAACGTAGGATTGTCGTTTTTAAACTCCTCCATTAAGCTCACAGCGGCATCAACGTCGAGAATATTGTTATAAGAAAGCTCCTTGCCGTGAAGTTGCTTTAAAATTTCTTCGAGTCCACCAAAGAAGCGTCCTGCTTGGTGTGGGTTTTCACCATACCTCAAGGTTTTTACTTCTGGTACACTGAGGTTTAGCGTGTCGAGAAGCTGAGGATTCACAGTTGTGCTTAGCAGGTATTGCTCAATCATTGTGTCGTAATGTGAGCTTGTGCGAAAGGCACGAGCAGCTAAAGAGCGGCGCTCCTCAATAGATGTTTCACCATCGTTATCACGCAGCATTTCAAGTAACGTGTTGTAGTCATCCATGCTTGGTACGATTACTACGTCTTTGTGATTTTTTGCAGCTCCTCTAATAAGGGCGATTCCTCCGATATCAATCTTCTCTATTATAGCTTCTGCTTCCGCACCGCTTGCAACAGTTTCTTCGAAAGGGTATAAGTCTACAATGACGAGATCGATATAAGGGATGTCGTATTCAGCCATCTGTGCCTGGTCTTCTTCACGATCTCTACGCGCGAGAATTCCACCAAAAACTTTAGGATGAAGTGTCTTTACACGGCCACCTAAAATAGAAGGATAGTCAGTAAGAGTTTCAACAGGAATAACATCTACCCCTAGTTTTTCTATGTGCTTTTGGGTTCCACCGGTTGAGTAAATAGTAACACCTAAGCGCTTTAATTCTTCAACAATGGGAGCGAGTCCATCTTTGTTAAATACAGAGATTAATGCTGAACTTATTTTTCTAGACTGCGACATGTAAATTTCTCTCTGATTTAAGACCGTGAAGTTAACTCAAGGTGTAGCTTTGAGGTCATGATGTGGTTGCGTTTATTTAAGGAAAGTTTAAACTTCGCTTGGAGTGCAATTGTCATGAATAAACTCCGCACTTTCTTATCACTTTTAGGAGTGATGGTAGGCATTTTCGTGATTAGCGCCATATTTGCAGTCGTCGATTCAATGGAAGATGATCTCATGGAATCATTCAGCATGCTAGACGATGATGTTCTATTTGTTAGTAAGTGGCCTTGGAGCATGGGTGAGGATTATCCTTGGTGGAAATACATACAAAGACGTGAGCCATCCTTAAAGGATTCCAACGAATTGGCCTCACGTCTTACCCAAGCTTCAGAGGTGTCGTTTCAGATGAAGGCGATGTTCGATTTAGAATCTGGCGATAACTCATTCCCAAATGTCGCAGTTGCCGCGGTTTCGCACACTTATCCTAATGTTGTAAGCATAGATATTGCTAAAGGCAGGTTTTTCAATGACTCGGAAAGTGCATCTGGCAGAGGGATGGCGATCATTGGTTATGATGTGGCTATGAATCTATTCGGGACGGAAGATGCTCTAGGCAAGAAGTTTAAGATTGCAGGCCAAAAATTAGAAGTCATCGGCACATTTACTCAGCAAGGCGCCTCTATGGTTTCAAACGGTTTCGATGAATTCGTAGTGGTTCCCGCCACATTTGCACCGAGAATTTTCGACACTAGGAATAACGATGGTAATACCATTATGGTGAAGGCTAAGGACGGAGTTGATTTGGCCATTTTAAAAGACGAAATAATACAGCAATTTAGAAGTGTTAGAAGGGTTCGACCTTCAGATGTTGATGACTTTTCTATAAACCAAATAGAAATGCTTACCGGAATTATATCTTCAATATTT
>Ga0209089_10000107_pt1 | contig 72214 bp, 65 predicted proteins | sample ArcticOcean_MG_C_FD_187431 | JGI IMG/M metagenome (GOLD analysis project Ga0209089, IMG submission 187431) | Marine microbial communities from western Arctic Ocean - ArcticOcean_MG_CB2_150 (SPAdes) (version 2) | ecosystem: Environmental > Aquatic > Marine > Oceanic | place: Arctic Ocean: Canada...
GATCGCTGGTTTGAGTCGCGGCCAAGTCACTCGCAAAAAAACTTGCGTACCGCTACTCCCAAGGGTTCGAGCTTGTTCTTCAAGTTGATGATCTAACCCCGACCAAAACACGCCAACGGTTCGCGCCACGACAGCAAAATTGAAGAAGGAGTGGGCGATAACAACTGCGATAGCAGTGTGGTTCAAGTTGGGTAAACCAAACGTTGAATTCATTCCTTCGAATAGCTCTTTGAATGCTCCGCCGACGACGACGGTTGGGAGCACGAAGGGAACGGTCACCAGTGCCTTGAACCACGCCCCCCTCCTTCCAGATGTTCGAGCTATCAAAGCGGCACCGGGCAACGCCAAGATAAGAGTGAGTGCAGTCGATGCGGTTGCCTGCCATGCGGTGAACCAGAGCGCACCTCTTGCTCGCGGTGATCTGGCAATGTCTGCGAAGCCATCCCAACCCTGATTGAGTGCAGTAGCCAGAATCGTGAGGACGGGGTAGAAAAAGAAGAGCCCGAGGAACGCCACAGGGACAGCGGCGATAATGACGGTCGGTGCCCGTCGAACAATCTGGGGCCAGCCTGACATCTTCGAACCGTTAATCAAGAACGATTTCCACCCAACGTTCAGTCCATTCTTTTCGCTTGGCTTCTATTTCGGCGGGCTCAAGTGACAACGGGTTCTCGGTCAACTGTGAATGTTCAATAAATTCCGCAGGAAGTTCAGCTTTTTGAGATACGGGATACATGAACATACTCATCGGAATTTCGTTCTGGAAGGTGGAGCTCAAGAGGAAATCAATCAAACTTTGAGCCTCTTCTGGGTGCCTGGTCCCTGAAAGGATGCCGGCAAACTCAACCTGGCGAAAACATGAATCGAGTAACACACCTGTGGGGGGAACATCGACTGGTGGATCGGCGTAAATAACCTCAGCGACTGGGCTAGAGGCATACGAGACGACCATGGGACGACTTCCCCCTCCCGCGACGAACTCGCTGTAGTACGCGCTCTCCCAGCTGTTGGTGACAGCCACGTCGTTCGCCTTCAGTTGAGCCCAAAATTGTTCCCAATTGGGTGTTCCGGCGATAGTGGCTAACAGGAACGCCATACCTGGTGAGGACGTTTCCGGGTTCTGTACGACCAAGCTTCCAGCGAACTCTGGTAACACCAAATCCATTAACGACGTAGGGGGTGGCCCGTTAAGAGCGTCAACCCAGTAATTGACGCAGACATCGCCGTAATCAATGGGGATCAGTCGGTGCGTTGAGTCGAGTTGAAATCGTTCGGGAACGTTGACGAGTTCAGACGTCTCATACGGCTCGAGTATTGAACGGTCAAGGACGCGCTGCATGAACGTGTTGTCGATGCCGAAAATCACGTCACCCACCGGGTTGTCGGAACTCAATATTGTTTGGGCGACCAACGAACCAACATCACCTGAGGTCAGCACTTCAACACGAATTCCTGTTTGTTCAAAGAACGCTTCGAAAACTCCATCTGAGATCGCGAAGGAGTCGTGAGTTACGAAGGTCAACACAACCGGTTCCATATTTTTTGTAGCTTCGCTGGTCGTACCGCCTTCTGAGCTACATGCGACAAGCACACCGGCCGCTACGCATAGCGAAACCAACAGGGCACAAAGTCGTGACATAGCTACCTCCGCTGGAATTACCCAGATCAGGTCATACGGGTCGCCAGCATGGGTATCTGGCCTCTCAGCCCGGTCGATCCGAGCTCCCCGGTTTTCAGTTGTCAGCTTAGCGCCCCCGGCAGGACTCGAACCTGCAACCTTCGGGATAGAAGCCCGCTGCGCTGTCCAGTTGCGCCACGGAGGCCTGCAGTCAAGGTTGCCATTTGTCAGCGAAATTTCCGACCTGAAAAGGCACCTAGACGGTTTTTATTTTGAGGGTCTTCGACCCGGCCAACGAACCATTCCTGATTCAACACGGGGATCAGCTTGTCCATAGTCAGCATCATCGGGCCAAGCGATACGCCCAGGTCCCTCGATGTCATACCTGATTCGAACCAGTTCGTCCTGCTCTTCGTTGTTGCCTTCAGCAGCTGATATTGCCTCAGCTGCGTTTTCATATCGGGACAGTCGATTCAGCATCGAGATGGTGGGTGTCATCATCAACATTTCATCGGACTCGTTGAGAGCGAGGGCATCCGCTGGTCGAACCCATTCGTGATGTACTGCTTCGTCGTCATCATGGAGGGGTTGCTGACCTTGTGGCATGGCGGTCACAAAGAATCGCGTGTCGTAACGGCGAGGTGGACCCAACGGTGTTACCCATCTGCTGACGTAGTGAACGCCTGAACCATCTAATACGAGATCCTGTTCTCGGACCATGGACACGAAGTCCACTTCGCCGGCATTCACGCCGGCTCGGTACGTCCCAAACCGTTCCTCTGTGTCGCTCTGCGACAGATCCACTAATTCTTTCTCCCCTGAGGTGCGCGCCAACAAGATGCCTGCTTCTTCGAAGGTTTCGCGCAGAGCAGCCACCCAAAAAGCGACTCCGCCTTTTTCGATTCCCAGGTTGTTGCTTGCTTCAATATCGGTGAGACCTTCCACAACAGCGTCAGCTTCAGGCGTGCCGTCTTCAGGGTCGACCGCACCTCCGGGAAACACCCACATGTCACCCACGAAAATTGATCTGGCGTTGCGTTTCAGCATGAGTACCTGAAGATCAGGACGGTCATCGAGAATGAGAACCGTTGCTGCTAAGCGGACGACGATGGATTCGGGGTCGTAGTCGCCACCTGAACCTGGTGAGGAATGCCCACCCGACGCAGTTTGTTCAGGTTGCGCCATCAGTAGTCGATACCGGCACAGACCAGACATTCTTCGCTGTCATGGGTGAGCGCGGCGGCGGCGTGGTCATCTTGGTTCTGGTACTGAGGCGTCTCGTGTCGCGCAACTCGATCATCATCGTATTCCGATGATTCGCCTGCGGACTCGCTGGGTTCTATGGGAGCAAAGACTTTGTCTTTCCAGTCGTCGTTGTCTGACCACCGGTAGTCAAGATGGGCCATTGCTCCAGGTTCTGAGAGTGATTCAAACGCCGACAGAGTGTCGCGCATGATGGACGCGTTCAATTCTCGTTCGTTGGGGCGACCTGCGGTGTGACCTAGCGGATAGTCGAGGTAGACCGAGCGGGTCGGCCATGCGGATCGAGTGATGTCTCGGGCGCTGGACATCGACAACGTCGGAACGCCCGCTGCTTCAATGGCTCGTGCAATCAGACCCACGGTCTGATGGCAGACAGGTCAGACCGGTACGAGTAGTACGACGTCAACTTCATCAGCAAGTACGCGGTCCACCAAGGCAGGGATGAGTTCTTCTACAACTCGTCTGGTGCTATAGATGCCCCCCATAAGGGTGTAGGCGTCGGGGCTGACGGATCCGAGCGCGTTTTCATCGATCATGGAGCGCAGTTGTTCGATCGGGAAGACGACGTTGATGTCTTTTCTGGCGTCGGTGAGGTCGTACGCGAAATGGGTGGCTCGAAGATCGGAGGTGTCTACGTCTGTTGGGATCGCCCGGTAGCTAGTGTCGTCTTTGAAGTGGAAAGCAGTCTGACCCGCGACATAAATACCACCGGTGCAGATAAGCCCGAGCTTCGACTCAGACAATGGTTTCGAGAGCGGAGCCCAATTCGGTGCATCTTCGCTTTCAAGCCAGCGATATTCGCCGTATCCCAAACCGGAGTATTGGGCAGTGATCCGGGGGATGTAGTCAACCGGGGGTTGACGACGCTGTGGAGTGGTTGGCATCTGTTTATATTCCTATGTCAGTCTCACGGGCCGCGCTCAACTTTGGCGCGGATATCTAATGCACTTGGCTTCCACCCCAACTGGTGTGGCAAGATTTGTGCTTCTTGGTGATCGTAGCTCAGTTGGTTAGAGCGCCTGTCTGTGGCACAGGAGGTCGGGGGTTCAATTCCCCTCGGTCACCCCAAGACCAGTAAAGGTCAAACGAGCAACACATCCGTGGCATTTCAAGTAATTGTCACGCAAACCACCAACTCTTAAGCCCTTTGGGTCGCCGCCGCGCGCGAAGCAACTTGAGGTCCGGTCCACGGCTGTGTCCTAGCCTGTCGGCACACACATTTCAGCTCCAAAAGAATGGAATTAAACATGAGTTACACCTCTTTCTCCGTAGCGACCCCTGGTCGCGCTTACGACGGGGTTACTGTCGGAAGCGACCAGTGGAACGAACTACTCGGCAAGCAAATGGCGATTCTCGAAGCCGCAGGCACTGAGCAAGTCCTTAGTGGCTACGCAGCGGCGATCGGCAAGTTCGTCAACGTGAACAAATATGAGAGCGTCGAAAAATCGTCAACCGTCATAGCGCAGCTATCAGCAGCTCAGCTAATCGAGGTCGAAGCCTCTGGTCCCTTCATTAGCTTCGAAGAATGGTTCGAACTGATCGGCTAGCTCATCGCCAGGCACGCGGGTGGGCGCGTCGCTGGTTTCGTTACGAAGTAAACCTCATGATCGCATTGCGTTAACGCTAGTGAGGGTGGACTCAAACCACGACAGCGAAGAGTTCTTGATAGTGGAAGATCTTTGCTATATGTCACCGCCTCCGGTGCGTTATTGGCGTGTCTTTCCGATCCGGCGGCCGGTACTATGAGCAGTTCTAGCGCCTCTAGCTCAATTGGCAGAGCATCGGACTCTTAATCCGCAGGTTCTGGGTTCAAGTCCCAGGAGGCGTACAACAAACAGCAGACACTTTGCTCGCAGTTTTGATTCGCGAAACTCTCGGCGGGTTTAAAAACCGGTTGCCTTCTCTAGGGCGCGTGCTCATAAACACCGAACCGACCCAGTCATAAATGCTGAGTCATAGGTCGGTTCGGCTCGACAAACCACATGCCAAGGTACTGCGTGCGTTGGATCAGTTAATCAGTAACAAATGCGACGAAATCGCAACTGATGAGCACAGGGCCACTGCCGGGCACCTTCATGTTGTGTCGCGACGGACGACATGTGGGATCAGGGAAATGCTGTTCCCAAGGCCCGTTCAACGCGTCGCGACTGGTCGCAGGGTCGGTCACGTAGAACGTCATCTTGGCCACGTCGTCCCACGTCGCTCCGGCTCCGTCAAGCATTTGACCAACGTGGATAAAGAGGTTGTCGATTTGTTCTTCCAAGGTCTCGGGCAACTCACGCGTACCGCTGTTGTATGGCGGAGTGATGCTGCAGGTGACATACGGACCGATGCGCGTTGCCGCGGGAATCGGGTTGATGTGCTCGAAACTCTCAATATTGATTGACTTGCGTCCGTTTTCAACCATTGCTGACTGGCCCATTCTGTGATGTTTTGCGTTCTTCGAGCCACGCGTCGTACTCGGGACGTTTGTCCTTGTGGAGGGGGAAGTAATCACGGGTTGAACCGCCGGCGCGAACACGCTCGATGGCGAACTCTTCGCGGATCTCCATTGCCACCGATGCTTCGGCGATCTCTTCGACCAACGCTACGGGAATCACCACGGCGCCTTCGCTGTCGCCGACGATGACATCGCCAGGCATGACTGCCACCCCAGCGCACGCGATGGGCACCTGATGATCGAGCGGTGAGTGCAGTCGACTGAGAACAGCAGCGTGGGATGCCTGGTGGTAGACCGGCATGCCGAGAGCCTTGATGGCCGGCGTGTCGCGCAGAGCGCCGTCGGTGATAACTCCGACGCAGCCCCGGTACTGAGCACGCAAGGCGTAAATATCCCCGATGGTTCCGGCGTCGCTCTCGCCGCGGGCCTCGATGATGAGCACCTCTCCGGGCTCGATCGACTCGGCTGCTTCCTTCTGGGCGTTAAATCCCATTAAGCCAGCGATATCGGGGCGCGCGGGAAGGTACCGCAGGGTATGGGCGTAACCAACCATTGACTGGCCTTCGGCTAGGGGACGCAGTCCGCTCAAGAAACAATTTTGGTATCCAAGCCTCTGCAGTTGACTGGTAATGGTCGCTGTCGAAACTGAAGTCAGTTTCTGCTTCAACTCGTCTGTCAATTCAACGGTGCGGTGTGTTGTCATGAAGCGTCTCTCAGTGTCAAAGATGGACTAGTTCAGTGTCTTACGCCAGGTGGTCGTGCATTCCGGCTCATACGATGCACCCTAGGCAGTCGGAGCGAGCATCGCTAACAACACTCGGGCCTCAACCGCGCAACAATCACTCGGATAGGTTCTTAAGGGTTGCTAGGGGGCACATCGTGGTTACAGAGAACGGGTTAGGCGGCGCGGAGGCTGGCGATGACGTCCCGAAGGCCAAACGAGCGGGTCCGGTCGCCCCAGTGGGGGTCAATCATTTGGTCTTGAACGTGCACGATATGGAGGAGTCCCACCATTTCTGGTCCGACCTCCTCGGGTTCGAACAGGTCGGCGAGCTCTTCAACCCCAGTGGCGACGAGCCACCCATGCGAATGCGTTTTTACAGCGGCAAGAGTGACGACGAGTTGAGCCATCACGACATTGCCCTAGTGGAGCGTGCAGGCCTCCCTGATCCCGTGCCGTGGAGCATGATGACCGGTGTCGGCGCTATCAATCACATCGCCATCACCTACCCCGACCAGGAATCATGGCTTGAGCAGGTGGAGTTCTTGCGTGACCAGGGTGTGAAGCTGAACTTGAGGATGGACCACGGAATGACTCACAGCCTCTACATCAACGACCCCAACGGGTACGGCGTCGAGGTGTTGTATGACCTGCCCCGCGAGGTATGGGGTCATGACATCAACGCTGCACTGAGTTACGCGGTGCCGTTGCCCAAAAGCAAGCTCTTGGAGGAGACCGAGAGAGTCTCCGATTTCCCGCAGCCTATGTAATTGATCAGAACGCACCGATCGGCAACGTCGAATGTGGCAGGTCCGTTAACGCCTGTTGATTCTTCGCAACAGACACAACACGAACGCTCCTGCTAAATGTCAACCGCGAACATTCGATTCACTTCGCAGTTAGCCATTCCTGCCCTAGGCTTGTGCTTCTAGACCTTAAAATAAGGAGAAACCATGGCCACTTACTCTTGTCCCTCGTGTGGCATGTCGGTGAACGCGACGTGCGGAGAATGCAACGAGCCGTTGGTGAACGACAGCATCACTAAAGACGATGGATCTTCGGTCCAAGTTTCTAAATGCCCTAATGGTCACGGCAAGATCAAATCACCGATGTGCTGTGGCGCCGATATGGGGTACGCGGTCGCTTAAGCACTTTCCTATCTTGTTTTCTTGTGGTGGCCTGGTTTCTGAACCAGGTCACTTCCAAGTTTTGGGAGCCGATCCGACAGGTATTGGCATTGCACACCATTTCGAACCGGCAATGATGGATTAATGGCACGGCATCGTCTCATTCTCGCGTTGGTACTTGCCACCGTCGGATGCACATCCACAGCGGCGAGAACCGACGAGGCTTCCTCTCGTCATCCTTCTTTTGCGACAACTACCGCCATCAAACGTCAACTGTCCGTTAACGCCGAAACGACCACGGTGGTTGCGCCTAGTACGAGTGCGCTTATAGGTCCGGCTTCAACGCGACCCGATGAGTCACCTGAAGTTGTTGAGCTACCCGGTGGCATCGACGACTCGCTAGTAGGTCTTCATGGTCAGATTCGAGCCACTGCGTTTGGTCCGAACGGTGATTATGGGTGGGGCCTCAGTTACTACAGCGGCATCTGGGGTCACTTCAACGGCAGGCCACCTGCTGAGGTGCTGAGCGTTAACGGCACGTCACTCATCCCTGACAATTGGCGATACTCACAGACTCTTTGCCCTGAGGGAACTAGTGCCCGAGCGTCACTCAGCGGTCACGGTCCTTCATATCGGGAAGTGTTTCAGGCCATCGATGGAGCGGTCGGGTATTGGCCTCAGACCCGATTCCCATCGAGCCAACCTAAATTTCGAATGAGCGGCAACACGGACTGTTACACCACCAACACTTCGAACCCGGGGTGGGTTTGGAGAAGCGATAACGAAGTGATTCCGGGGCTCATTCAGTTATCGAATCGAGTCCTTGTGCCTCCAGATGGGATCACTTTCGAAGCGACTGGCGGTGAGTTATTGGGTACGGCCTGGATGGCACTTCCACTTTCGCAGCCTTATGAGCGAAGTGGTGTGGTGGTGGGAGATAAAAGTTGGACTCTTTTCCTTGAGGCAGCAAATTTCCGAGGACCTGTGGCTTATTGGGCCCCTGAGGCATGGAGCAGAGTCACGGTCAATCATCCTCCGGCTCACCTTCGCGGCCTTGATCACCGAGCAATAGACACTGAGTACAGGTTGTTTGTTAGTCATCTGAACACCCCGAGTTTGAGCGCTGTTGTTGAGGGAAGAGACTGGAGTCGTATCCCTGAACTTCGGTTTCCTGTCGATTCCGAAGGGCGCACCGTCTTTCACCAAGACGTGACTTTTTACGGTCGCGACGCGGTTTACGACCAAGTGGTTGCTGCTGTAAGCGGAGCACCGTTACCTGCAGCTTTTGATCGTTCGGCGTCCATTCATGCTCCCTTGCAGACGCACCGGTGGGAACTTCAGCATCGGGAATTACCGGTCGTGGGGTTAGAGAAATTCGTTCAATTAGAGGATTGGGACACCGCCGACAAAGAGGGGTGGGCGTGGGGATTGCAGTGGTTGGAACAGCCAGGGGTTTTCCCCTCATATTTCCGTCGCGAGGGCAGTGAATGGTTGGCTGTCAATCGTTCTGATTCACCCTCGGAGATGACTTCCCCAGATCTTGTGTTCCCAGGCGCTATTCGACGGTCGGGGTACGCTCCCCCACTTGCAGATGGCCCCGCTCCGCGAGTGCAACAAGCTCTGCTCAACGATGGGTCTGTTGTTCGTTACACCTGGTATCGGTTCGTTGAACAGCCCGCTGTGGTGGCTCTTGCCTTAGATGATGCACAAAAGGCGGTGTTGCAGTCTTTGGTGGAACAAATTCACCGCCAGTGGGGTCCAAACACAATATTTATGATGCCGCCGAGTGAGGGGGATCTAGCGAGCATTCAAACCGAGGTGCTCGTTGTACCTCCGACGGGAGCTGAGGTGGGTTGGGTGCCAGTGGTGATTAGCCAAACCGCAGCCGAATAACGCGCTGATTGACGCTTTGTCGAAGCTTGTTGGCAATGGTTTTTCGTTGGTAGAAACACGCGCTGGCGGGCGGGAACTATTAGTGCCGGATTGACCGTTGCCGTTAGGGATGTGACGATCACTATGTGATTTCTGCAGCCGAACTTGATACTCAGGACCCTTTGGCGGGGTTCCGTGACCGTTTCGTTCACAACTCGAGAGAACCAGACCTCATCTATCTAGACGGAAATTCCCTTGGGCGACAACCTCGGGCAGCCGCTGATGTTGTGGCACGCGTAGTTGACCGGGAATGGGGTGAACGCCTTATCCGCGGTTGGAATGAAGGTTGGTTGGAAATAGCTGGAAGTGTTGGCGATCTCATCGGCGAGTTATTGGGGGCCCAACCTGGAGAAGTCACCCTCGCCGAGAACACCTCCGTGTGTTTGTACAAGGCCGTCGTAGCTGCTTTGCGAGAACGGTCTTCACGACGAAAAGTGGTCACCGATGATGAGAACTTTCCATCCGATATTCAGATACTGCGTTCCGCTTGTCGCAGCGCAGGTTCAGACCAAATCGTCGAAGTCGTGGAGACTTCAGCGACGACTGACCCTACGGGAGCTTTGCTTAATGCAATAGATGAGTCGACAGCTGTTGTTTCGCTCAGCCATGTGGCTTACCGGTCGGGGCGGCGTTGGGATCTCAAGGCCGTGAATCGGGCCGCTCAACAGGCAGGCGCTTTAGTTGTTTGGGATTTTTCGCACTCGGTCGGAGCGATTCCCATTGATGTCGCTGCCGAGGGCGTTGATGTTGCGGTGGGTTGCACATACAAGTACCTCAATGGAGGCCCAGGGGCCCCAGCGTTCATCTACGTTTCCTCACAACAAAGTGCGCTCAGCAACCCGATATCGGGTTGGTTCGGTAGCCAAAAGCCGTTCGATTTTGATTACCAGAGTCCTCCTGCTGAAGGCATACAGCGATTCTTGACCGGCACACCTCACGTCGTTTCCGCTGCTCTTATCCAACCGGGGATCGAGTTGCTACTTGAGGCAGGCATGGACAGCGTCTACAAAAAATCGGTGGGGCTCACCGAACGCTTCATTGACTTGTGCGACAACCAATTAGCCAGGTTCGGATTCGAGATTGCCACTCCACGTGATCCCGCGTCTCGTGGATCACATGTCGCTGTGGTTCATGCTCAGGCGCAAGCGATCGGTCTTGCTCTACTCAACGAACAATCCGTTATCCCCGATTTTCGTCCGCCGGATCTTCTGAGGTTTGGGTTCGCTCCCCTGTACATCGGTTTCGCTGACGTTGACTCAACGGTGAAACGCATCGTTGATGTCGTTGAGGGTGGAGGTATTGATCGATGGAAGGACAACACCCCTCTCGTACCGTGACCGTTGCGGGTTAGGGAGCGTTAGCTCCGAAAACGAGGGTTGCGCACGCTGACCAATACCCTCCCCATCCGTGGCAGAGAGCCACGTCGACGTCGGGGACCTGGTTCGCTGCTTCGCCTCGGACTTGCCTGATCGACTCAAGCATGCACAACATCCCATAAGCACCTGTGTGGGCGTAGCTGAGCCCGCCACCGCTGGTGTTCATAGGCAACTTCCCACCTGGTGCGGTGTGCCCCTCGGCTATGAAGTGACCACCTTCGCCGTAGTCGACGAAACCGAGTCCTTCAAGACCAAAGATGGGTGTATGGATGAACGCGTCGTAAATCATGAGATGGTCGACATCGGAGTGGGTGATACCTGAACTAGCGAATGCGGCTTCGCCGCTGGTCCGAATGAACTCTGGACGCAAAGGTTCGCGAACTCCCGCTGGGCTCATGGGGCCGCCTTCTAAAGCTCCTCCAGTGCCTAGGACATACACAGGGGGTTTTGGGTAGTCGGCGGCCCTGTCGGCCGAGGTGACGATCAACGCTCCGCCTGCATCGGACACCAAACAACACATAGCGCGGCGGATAGGCCAGGCAACCATCGGCGAATCGAGAACTTCATCCACGGAGGTGGGTTCACGCAAAGTTGCTCGTGGTACGTCGACTGCCCAGGCACGCTGACTAACGGCACCGGCCGCTAGGTCCTCGTCGCTGAGACCGTATTCGTGTTGATAGCGAAGCACCGGAAGTGTGAAGGTTGCTGCGGCTTGGCCCCCGCCGTGGAGCATGTCGAATTGTTGTCCGATTCCACCTCGCTGCCCCGCGTCCCCGCTTTGGCCTAGGCGGCGAGTTGACTTGCCTGATTCTCCGTAAACAATGAGGACGGTGCTGCAATAGCCGGCGTGGATCGCAGCAATGGCGTTTCGTAGTTGGAACATCCAGGAGCAGCCCCCAACGACGGTGTTGTCAGCCCAGGAGGGAAATATTCCTAGCTGTCGGCTCATATCTGCGACGGGGAAATAGCCGCAGGTGAAGCCATCGATGTCGGCCGCTGTTATTCCGGCGTCTCGCATTGCGTTGGCGGCGGCATCGATCGCCAATCCGGCTGATGACACGTCGGGAACGGTTCCTATTTCGGTCGACTCGGCTGCGCCGACGATCGCGGTTGCTCCGGGCGGGATCATTGTTGTTCCTCGGTTGGTTCGAAACAAAGGACGGTGGTTTCGCCAAAGCTCGTAAATGTCGCCTGTAGAGGCATGTCGAGGCGCAGGGTTTCGGGGGTTTGTTCGCAATTGATGATTGAGGAGGTGAGCATTGGGCCTTCTAACAGTTTCACTAAAGCGACCGAACGTGGTCCTTGGGTACCCCATAGATCAGGGGGCTTTTGTTGGATTGTGTAGCTGTACAAGGTCGCTTCGCCGCTCGCGTCGAAGAACTTGACGTCGGTTGAAGAGCAATGCGGGCAAATGGGCGACGGGGGAAAATATGCGTCGTTGCAAGCATTGCACCGGTTGATACGCAGTATCCCTTGATTGCATCCATCCCAATAGGGCTGAGTTTCGGGTGTGGGCACGGGGATGAGAGGGTGAGCCATATCTAGAGTTTTAGCCTGACATGACGTCATTTCGCTTGACCTTGCGAAGGAGTTCGCGACCAATAACGCCTCGTTGAGGATACGGTGCAAATCTTGGGTCTCTAAAGTTCACCTGTGGGAGGGGCGAAATGAGCGACAACGAAGGGAACGCGATCGTTGTTACGGGCGCAGGCTCGGGCATTGGAAAAGCAACGGTCAACCGCTTGGCAAATGATGGCGCAAATGTGGTCGCGGTCGACGTCACAGAAAGCTCGTTGGAGTGGACCAAAGAATTTGATTCCGTGACGCCACTCGTGGGCGATGTAACCGATTCGGATACCAACGAAAAGATGGTTGCTTTGGCGGTTCAGAACTATGGGGGTCTAAACGCCGCTGTTCTCAATGCAGGAGTGGTGGTCCAAGGCGACATTGTTCGGGGCTCGATGTCGGACTATGACCGGGTAATGGACGTCAATGTGCGCGGTGTTGTGCTCGGATTGAAGTCTGCGGTCGCCGTGATGGCTTCAACCGGGGGCTCCATCGTTGTGACCGGTTCGGTATCTGGACTTCGAGGCGATAGCGGCCTTTGGGCTTACAACGCTTCTAAGGGCGCAGTGGTGAACCTTGCTAGAGCAGCGGCCCTTGATCTCGGTCACCTCAACATTCGTGTAAACGCGGTGTGTCCCGGACCAATTCACACCGCACTCACTAAGGACACGCGTGGCACCGAGATGGGGGACGCTATGGAGGCACGTCTACCCCTGGGGCGGTTCGGTGAACCAGAAGAGGTAGCCGCGGTGATTGCGTTTCTCACATCGAGCCAATCATCGTTTGTTACAGGCGCCGCGATTCCCGTTGACGGCGGAGTAACTGCAGGGACCGGCCAATGGGCCACCTATAGCGGTCGTAAACGCGGCTACTTGTAGTTGTGAGTCTGTGCAGTTGTGCAATGCTGCGACTATGAGCGAAGCACCCATTTCGACCTTCCCAGTTCCGGCGTTGGATGACATTCCCGAAGATTTGCGGTCAATGATGATCGGAATTCAAGAAAAGACGGGCTTCATTCCCAACGTCTTCTTGGCGTTGAGTCACCGTCCCGATGAGTTACGTGCATTCATGGCGTATCACGACGCTTTGATGGAACGGGACAGTGGTCTCACAAAGGCAGAACGCGAAATGATTGTCGTTGCCACCAGTGGTGCGAACAGTTGCATGTACTGCGTCGTGGCTCACGGCGCAATTCTTCGAATCAGAGCAAAGAACCCTCTTATTGCGGATCAGTTAGCCGTTGATCCGTTGAAAGCGGACCTTGAAAGCAAGCAAACAGCGATGATTGCCTTCGCTGTCAAATTGGCTCGAACCCCTGAAGCCGTCGATGCCGCTGACCATGAATCCTTGCGCGATCATGGGTTCAGCGACGATGACATTTGGGATATCGGAGCGATAACCGGGCTCTTCGCTATGTCGAACCGTTTAGCGCACTTGGCTTCGATGCGACCCAACGACGAGTTCTTCACCATGGGGCGAGGTTGAGCACCGAAACCTCCAACAGAAATAAGTTCAGATCTCCAGCGCATCCTCAGCAGCGACATAGTCCACACCAACTGAAGCCGCTACTTCGGGTTCAGTAACCATGCCCTTGTGTACGTTCAACCCCCGCCGCAAATGCGGATCGGTTCGCAACGCGTCAAGTCCCTGATCTGCTAGCGACACGACCCGAGGGAGCGTCGCATCGTTGAGAGCGCGAGTAGACGTTTGCGGCACAACCCCGGGCATATTCGCCACGCAGTAGTGCACGACGTCATCTACTACGAAAGTCGGTTCGGCGTGGGTGGTCGGTCTTGATGTTTCAAAACACCCTCCCTGGTCAATGGCTACATCGACAACGACGGATCCCGGTTTCATTCGGCCAATTATTTCGGCGGTGACCAGCTTGGGTGCCTTTGCTCCGACAACAAGCACCGCTCCGATGACCAAATCAGCTTCCAAGACTTCTTGTTCGATGGTGGTCCGGTTAGAGGTGATGGTGGTGATACTCGCGCCGAACCTTTGCTCGAGATGGTCAAGCACCGTTGGATCGAGGTCGAGTACATGAACATCTGCACCCATGCCGACCGCGATCTCAGCTGCGTTTTCGCCGACGACTCCGCCCCCTATGATCACCACCCGCGCCGGAGGAACTCCTGGTACTCCACCGATCAGGATGCCCGCGCCACCGTGAACAGTTTCCAAAGCTGAGGCTCCAGCCTGCACAGCTAAGCGGCCAGCGACCCGAGACATCGGAGCTAGTAAAGGTAACCCACCGCTGCTATCGGTGACTGTTTCGTACGCTATGCAACTGGCCAGGCTAGCGATCAGATCGAGAGTCTGATCGCGGTCAGGAGCAAGGTGGAGGTAGGTGAACAAGATCTGGTCTGCCCGCAGACGAGCTCGTTCGACCAATTGGGGCTCTTTTACTTTCACCACCATGTCGGCGATACCCCACACCTTCTCAACATCATTTGTGACCGTTGCGCCCGATGCTCGGTAATGGTCATCGGTAGCACCAATACCGGAACCTGCTTCAGTTTCGAGGAGCACTTCGTGACCGCGACCGGTGAGTTCTCGAACTGATGTCGGCGTCAACCCGACGCGCCGCTCAGCTTGTTTTATTTCTCTGGGAACGCCAATGCGCATCGACGCACCTCGCCAATCTTAATTTATTGCCTTAAGCACCCGATTTATCAGTGACCCTAATGCACTACTCTTGGTTAATATCTGCTTATTTTGCGTTGCGTTCTATGTTTCAGCGCATGATTCTTGCGCATAATTGACTTTTGAAGGCTGAATATTCAATGGACCAACTCGACCATATCGACCGCGCCCTCCTGCGATACCTCGGGGATGCAGCGCGAGCCACCAACGCGGAATTAGCTGACAAAATCCACATGTCGCAGTCGGCGACCCTACGACGAGTACGTCGACTCGAAACCGAGGGCATCATCGAGCGCTACAGCGTTGTAGTAAATCGCAGCGCAATGGGTCGAGGCACTTCAGTTTTTGTTGAGATCACCCTCGACGGTCAAAGCGACGGCCAACTAGACGAGTTCGAAGCCGCGGTAATTGATTGCCCCGATGTTCTTTCGTGTCACCTCATTGCCGGCGGCTTTGATTATTTACTTCATGTCGCTTGTGACGACGTCGCCAGCTACGAAAACATTCATCGCCAGCAACTGGCCCACCTTCCTCATGTCGCACGAGTGCAGTCAAGTTTCGCTTTGCGCACCGTCTTGGACCGCCCGGCAACGGCAATGTTGTGACCGTTTGAAGCGAAGCTCTATCGAAGCTCTTGTAGCGTCGCCAACGCTCCATCAGCGTGCTTTCCCATATTGGATTCACTCGTGATCATCGCGAGCACCCGCCGGTCGGTACCGATTACAAAGGTGCGTCGCTTGTTTGGCAAGGGCCCCATCCGCTTCACTCCGAATTGGCTGGCGATGCTCCGCTCAGGATCCGATAAGAGCAGCAGATTCAGGTGATTGGCTTCATCAAAGATGAGTTGTTGAGCCCACGGATCAACGCTGATACCCACCACCGAAGCCCCAACTTTGGCAAACTCTTCGCTGAGATCTCGGAAGTGGCAGCTCTCTTTGGTTCAACCTGGAGTCATGGCCTTCGGAAAAAAGAACAAGACCACAGGTCCCGGTAGCAACAAATCAAAAAACCGGATGGGGTCTCCGAATTGATTGATGGCCTCAAAGTCGGGAGCAAGTTCACCTAGCCGCACGGCCGCATCCTAGGCAGCTGAGACCCTACGATCTGTGACCATGCGCGGACATCCACGACTCGATGATTTAGGCCCAGCTCTTCCTCGAGATCGCTGGACCTTGGTCGATGCCGTCCGCACCCAAGCTTCCGTCTACGGTCACCGGGAATTCTTATCCTTTGAGGACGGCAGCAGCCTTTCGTTTTCTGACTTCGACCGACTGACTGACTGCCTCGCTACTGCGTTAAGTGACCTTGGCTTGGGCGCCGGGGAACGTCTGTTGGCGCTGTTAACAAACAGTCGGGAGTTCATGCTGATGATGATCGCTACTCACAAGCTCCGGGCAGTGTTTGTTCCCATCAACACTGAGCTTCGCGGAGGCTTCCTCCAACATCAGGTTCACAACAGTTCACCGCGCGTCATTGTCACTGAAGATGACCTAATTGAACGTTTTGCCGACGTCGACACTTCAAAAGTTGACATAGACACGGTGATTCGTGTCACCGAGGGAACCGGAACCGGTAACGCATTACCCGATTCGTTAGCAGGGATACGTCATCTCCGCATTGATGAACTCTTAGACACGACACCACGACCAGAAGTGCTGGCTGAACCCCAACCAAGTGACGTGTGCACGATCATGTACACCTCAGGCACGACCGGGCCATCCAAAGGCGTTTTGATGCCTCAAGGGCACTGTTACTTGTTCGGTCTAGGCACCGTGGCAGCGATGGAGCTAACCGAAGATGATCGCTACTTTTGTTGCATGCCGTTGTTCCATGCCAACGGCTTATTCATGCAGGTGTATGCGTCACTTCTGGCCGGCGCGTCGTGCCACGTAACGAAACGATTCAGCGTGACCGACTGGCTCGACATAGTTCGCGAACAACAAATAACGGCAACCAATGCGCTTGGAGTAATACCAGAGTTCATCTTTCGCAGTCCCGAATCACCCCACGATCGCGATCACCAGTTATCTCGTATCCTCGCGATTCCTGTAGCTGAAGAGTGGGGGTCAGCGATGGAGGAACGATTCGGGGTTGTTTTGCGTCAAGGCTTCGGCATGACTGAAGTCAACATGGTTAGTTACAGCGATGTTGACGATCCGGTTTTGCCTGGCTGCGCCGGCCTACCATTGACAGATTTTTTTGAAGTAATCATCGCAGATCCGTCTACCGACATTGAGATGCCGAGAACTGAGATCGGCGAAATCTTGGTGCGCCCAAAGGTGCCTTTTTGTTTCAACGTCGGTTATTTCAATATGCCCGAAAAAACGGTGGAGGCGTGGCGAAATCTCTGGTTTCACACCGGTGACGCGGGTCGTATGGATAACGACGGCAGATTGTTCTTCGTTGACAGAATCAAAGATCGGATTCGAAGAAGAGGCGAAAATATTTCTTCATATGAACTAGAGCAGGCCTTAAACGAGCATCCGGCGGTCATCGAGTCGGCGGCTGTGGGACTAAGGGTGTCTGGGGCAGGCGGCGAAGACGAAATTAAGGCGGTTCTGGCAATCCACGGCGTCGCTCCTAAGCCCTCCGAGTTTCTTGATTGGTGCGTTCCGAGAATGCCACGCCATATGGTGCCGAGATACCTTGAATTCGTCACGGAGCTAGATAAGACCGCATCGGGGAAGATCCGAAAGCAGGCGATACGCGACGCTGGGGTGACGAGTGAAACTTGGGACCGTGAGTCGGTGGGATACGTCGTTCGACGGGACTGATTGTTAAAAGTAGTTACCCCAGGCTGTGACGCCATGGAATCCGCCGTCTACCAAGATTGTTTGACCCGTGATGTACGCGGCGTCGTCGCCCGCTAAGAAAGCAACGACAGAGCCTATTTCTTCGGGCTCACCCCATCGACCTAGCGCTATGTGGCTTGCTAAGCCGTCCGCCAATCCAGGTGTTTTGCGCCCTTGTTCCCACATTTCGGTGATGATCAGACCTGGGGCCACCGCGTTTACTCTTATGCCGAATTTCCCCAGTTGAGCTGCTTGGCTGCGGGTGAGGGAGTCAAGCGCTGCTTTCGTCGCTCCATAGGTCGGAAGCTCGGCCACTCCAGTCGCTCCAGCTACCGATGACATGTGGATGATCGACCCGCGTCCGCGGTCGGCCATTTGGCGAGAGAGGGCTTTCGTGGTTTCAAGTGGTGCGTGGTAGTTGACACGCATCACCATCTCATCCTCGTCTTTGATTTCGCCGATGCCAGCATTATTGACGAGGATGTCGACGCCACCCAAGGCTTTCACCGCTGATGCTGCCAACTCCGCGCCAGCACCTGGTTTCGATAGATCTATGGGGAGTACCACCGGATCGTTGGCAAGCTCCGCAGCCACCCGGAACAGGTCATCTTCTGAGCGGGCCGCGAGCGCCACTCGAGCTCCTTGCTCACAGAGTGCCCGGGCGCAATGTTCACCTATACCGCGGCTCGCCCCCGTAACAAGCGCTAGCCGTCCCTCAAGTTTCCCCATGGCGTTCCCCTTTCCGCCCCGCGAGTCTTGCAGCACTGAAATGCTCACGCTCTGAAAGACTGGCACCGTGAATGATCCGCTAGTTGTCGAAGTCACACGGGGCTCCAGTGTGGAGAGCCGCCATCTAGTCGACGTGGCGTTAGTTGATGGCGTCGGCAAAACGGTTGACGGGTGGGGTGAATTCGATCGACCGACGTTGCCTCGTTCATCACTAAAACCCATTCAAGCAACACCCCTAATCGCCGAAGGCATCGCCGACGCGGCTGGTCTTACGAACGAACAACTCGCCATCGCGTGTTCTAGTCACAACGGTGAAACCCGCCACGTTCAAGTTGTTGATCGTTGGTTAGAAACAATGGGGGTTTCCCACCGCGTTCTGGAATGCGGGGTCCATTTTCCCAGCGACTCTGGCGCAGCACGCGACCTTGTTTTGGCTGGCGTCGAGCCAGATAGCCGACACAACAACTGCTCGGGTAAACACACGGGATTCGTTGCGGTATCGAACTACTTTGACTTGGACCCATCGGGTTACATTTCTCCTGAACATCCCGTGATGAAGGACTTCGTAACTCCAGCCGTTGAGGATTTCTGTCGGGTCGACCTAAGCAGGCAAACACCAAGCGTGGATGGCTGCGGGGTACCCGTGTGGTCGATACCCCTCGATCATCTGGCCGTCGGGTGGTCGCAGCTTCGGGCACGAGGAGCGGGGGGCCGGCTCCTACAGGCAATGGTCCGCGAGCCATTCCTCGTCGCTGGTTCGGGTCGTGCATGTACCCGTTTAATCGAGTCCGCCGATGGCACCGCTGTCGTCAAGACCGGCGCCGAAGGCGTGTTTTGTGGGGTCGACCTTCGACAGGGCTTTGCGTTCGCCCTTAAAGCTCGCGATGGTCACGCCCGGGCAGCAGAAACAGCAGCCGAGTGGATGCTCGACCATCTGGGTTGCATCGAACATGCGTCTCCGAAAGTTCTACAGAACTGGGCTGGCACAAACGTCGGGGAAATCCGAATCGCTTCTAGGGGCCGATGAGGTGGCATCCAACTCTCAGTTATTGATGGAACTTGAAGCTCGACTGGATCCTAAATGTATTCAATCTGACGTTGATGTGATCGCAGCGTACGCCCAGGACCGAGCGGTTTTCGAGGGCGCTGGTAGCGCTGCGGTGCTCGTCATGCCCCGCTCAACGGCGGAGGTCGTAGCCGCAGTTGAGGCAGCTAAATCGGCAGGCGTTCCGATTGTCCCGAGGGGAGCTGGAACCGGTCTAACCGGTGCAGCCAACGCTACCGATGGATGCGTTTTGTTGTCCCTTCATCGCATGAATCAGATTCTAGAAATCGATGTCATAAACCGAATGTGTCGAGTTCAGCCAGGGGTCATCAACTCAGATTTAAAAGGCGCAGTTGCTAAACACGGTCTTTTCTACCCTCCAGATCCGGCGTCGTTCGAAATGTCATCGGTCGGAGGCAACGTGGCAACCAACGCTGGTGGGCTGTGCTGTGTCAAATACGGAGTTACCCGCGATTACGTAATCAGCCTCGAAGTCGTTCTCGCTAGTGGCGCAGTAATTCGAACGGGCCGTCACACACTTAAATCCACGACCGGTTTAGATCTGACAGGCCTTTTTGTTGGGTCAGAAGGTGTTTTGGGAGTTATTACCGAGATCACATTGAAGTTAGTGCCCTCTCCCCCACCTCCTGCAACGGCAGTCGCCTATTTCGACCAGCTCCCACACGCAGGCGAAACCATCGTCGAGGTCTTTAAGCAGGGGCACGAGCCGTCCATGATGGAGATCTTGGATCGGGCCAGTCTCCGACAGGTAGACGCTGTCTACAACATGGGTCTTGATGTAGATGCTGCCTGCCTTCTTCTGATTCAAACGTCAGGTGATCAAGCTGTCGCTTCGATTGAAGCTATTGCGAACATCTGCCGGACGGCAGGCGCGACCTATGTAGCTCATGTCGACGACCCCGAAGAGGGCGAGATGCTGGTTGAGGTTCGAAGACGAGTGTGGCCGGCATTCGAACATCTCGGAAAAGCGATGCTTCCCGAAGATGTCGCCGTGCCGCGTCAGCATTTGCCTGAGCTGATGGCTGGCATCGTTGCTATCGGAGAGCGCCACGAGTTAGAGCTCCCCACTATCGGTCACGCGGGAGACGGCAATATGCATCCACTTCTTATCTTCAATGGCGAAGACAAGAACGAAGTCGAACGAGTAAGAACGGCGTTTGCCGAGATCGTGAAACTCGCGCTCAGCCTTGGTGGCACTATTGCGGCCGAACACGGCGTCGGGACGCTGAAGCGAGCATTCGTATCTGAAGAGATAGGCCCGGCTGAACTTGGGACCATGGAAGTAATCCGAGCGGCGTTAGATCCTGACCGTCGATTCAACCCAGGTAAGAAGCTTTAACTTATTTAAGATCTGGTCGCAGCATTACTCTGCCGGTCGTTTTTCTACCAGACAAGTCCACGAGACCGCCCATCAGTTCCTCTAGACGTAGCTCTCTACTCACCAGCGGGTCCAGCGTTCCGTTACTCACCATCTCCCACAGTTGGGAATAGCACTCGTCAAGCACTTCGTCCATGCGACCCTTGTATCCGCCCATGTGAACACCTACTACCGAGTAGTTCTTGACGAGGAGGTGGTTGGCAGGAGCGCTAGGGATATCCCCACTCGCGAATCCGACCACTAGCAAACGGCCTTCCCATGCGACGAGACGTCTCGCTACGTCGAAGTAATCACCACCAACAGGGTCATAAATCAGATCGCAACCTCTACCCGAGGTGGCGTCCATCACTTTTTCGTAGAGGTCTTCGGAGTTGTAGTCCACGACCACGTCCGCCCCAAGTGATCTACAAACCTCAACTTTGTCGCTTCCTCCTGCAGCAGCAATAACAGTGCAGCCGTGCACTTTCGCCATTTGAACGGCCGCTGATCCGACCCCTCCTGCCGCAGCAAGAACGAGAACCGTTTCTCCCGGCTGCATGTGTCCTCGCCTATGGAGAGCTGTCCATCCAGTGCCATATATAACATTCATCGCCGATGCGACAGGCAGAGACACATTTGCGGGCACGATGCGCATCTCTTCGGCGCGCACAAGCGCTTCTTCGGCATAACCACCCCATCCAGATGTGGTCATCCCAAGGACACGGTCACCTGGCTTCAGATCACATTCGGGTCCTGCCTCAACGACCGTCCCAGCCACACTCATGCCCGGCGTGAATGGGGGATCTAAGCGGACCTGGTATTGGCCCTGGCATTGCAAAATGTCAGCGAAGTTTAAATCGCTAGCCGACACTGCAACTCGTGCCTCTCCTACGCCCGGAGTTGGCGATTCGATCTCTTGCAATGAGAGAACATCCCACGGGTCGCCTAGTTCGCTGAGTCGCCACGCTCTCATGGGGCCTCCTTGGAGTTTTCGTCTGAAGGGCACCGTACCAACCAACTTCTTGCGCTGTGGGAGTAAGTTCAAGTCATGACTAGCTCCTCGCCTGAGATCGCAGTTGTTGGAGCTGGCGTTGCTGGGGCGTCGGCGGCGTATCGCTTAAGTGAACTCGGGTTCAAAAGCCGTGTGTACGAAACCGAAGGGCACCCAGGTGGACGGATGGCAGCCACTGTGATCAATGAAGCCAAGTTTGATCATGGGGCGCAATTTTTCACGACTCGAGGCCACGGATTTCAGTCTGCGGTCGATGCCGCAGCCGCAGATGGGGCGGTCAAGGTTTGGACACACGGCTTTGATGAACCTCCAGATGGTTACGAACGATGGCGCGGTGTGCCTGACATGACGGCCTTGGCGAGTTGGCTCTTAGCCAAGGCTGATGTAATGGTTCATTTCGGCCAACCGGTCGACAATCTCAAACATCTAAACGCCTCTGCAATCGTCCTCACCCCACCGGTTCCTGTAAGCCTCACGCTCGCACAGCATTCCGATCTCGAACCACCAGAAAATCTTCTGAACAGATTAAGAAACGTCGAATATAAGCGCACCATCGCAGTGCTTTTCTCCTTGGAAGAACACCCCAGAGGTCTGCCGAGCCATGGAGGGATTCAGTTTGTAGATGACCCTGAATTAGCTTTTATCGCAGACAACGCCACAAAAGGGGTGAGCGAATCTCCAGCGGTCACTGTTCATCTGTCAAACGACGCAAGTTTGGCTCTTTGGAACGAACCTGATCACGAACTAACCGAGTTCGCGTCCGAACATCTTGAAGCCAAGATTGGTGCTGTCGTTTCGCTCGGCAGCGTGGTGAAACGTTGGCGTTACGCCGGTCCAGTTCAGGTCCTCGAAGAATCAGCGTTCTTGTGGGGGAACCAACCTCTAATCGCCATGGCTGGAGAGGCGTTCAACGGTCCCAAGGTCGAAGGTGCTTTTGACTCAGGCAGGTACGCGGCCGAAAAGATCGCTGAGTTTCTCTCTTGAAGAGCGGCCGTGCACGGAGGGACGTCAAAAGGTGAGCCGCGCCGACCACATAGCTGGCCTGGAGGTGGGGCGTCTCACTCCAGTTGACATCGAATACTTTTTCAGAACCCTTCCGCCGCGTGTTCCCAACAGAGTGAGCGAGGATCACCAGGTTCTCCTTAACCAGCTTCACTTACGTCTGCACAATTTGGCGGTGTATCTGGGCGACCCGTTAGCTGTTTCGTTCGATCACAACGACGTCAGCAAAGTTGTGTCGTCCATTGGTGAACGACTTGAGAGGATGAAACGACGCGAATGGCGTGCACGCATCGCAGGCATCAAAGTTCTGCAGCACCTACGTCTTGAAATCGGGGAAATCTCCGCTGACCTCAACCAAATGTCTACCGGATGATTCTGTTTGCCAGCGCGGCCTAACGTTAGGGGCGGAAGGGGATCACTATGTCGTTCACATCAAGTGACCATGAAGAAATTCGGCAATTGTTAGCTCGTTACAACTTCGCGATCGACTTTGGAGACATCGACAGCTGGGTACAGACATTCACTTCAGATGGAGTGTTCAGTTGTTTAGGTATGCCAGAGGGCGCTCCGTTGGGAGGTACCCACCGAGGCGCCGATGCTCTTCGAGCGTACGCCGAGACTCATTTTTCGATTAGTCAAGGCCGAGCTCGGCATTGGAACTGGAATCTACTCATTGAGGGGAACAACGATTCGGCAACTATGCAGTGTTACCTCAACGCGTATAGCGCCGGGCAGGGCGACACCGCTCTATTCAGAGTCACTGGTGTGTACAGAGATCGAATGGTACGCACCGATGACGGCTGGAGATTCATCGAACGCGAAGTCACCATTGACCCGGCGTGAATGACAGTTTGGGATGATCACAACATCGTTAACATACGCTTGTGAAAAGACGGTTGAGGGGGCACTGTGTCAGTAACTGAAACTTCAACGGGTTTAATTCCTGTGCTGGACCTTCAAGCACTAGTCGACGGCGACCCCGACGGAATTCAAGACTTGGCGTTGGAGTTACGTCAGGCCTTACAAGAGATCGGGTTCTTCTCCATCGTCAACCATGGGGTGTCGTGGAGTTTGGTGGAAGACATTTACAGCGCCACTCAAACCTTGCATGCTCTCCCTCAGACAGAAAAAGACGCCATCACGATGGACCGCACACACGGTGGATATCTCGGGATGGGGGCCGGAACCTCATATGCAAGCGAGATAGCGGGAGAAGTCCGCAAACCAAATCAAAACGAGGCGTTCTTCGTTCACGAAGGCGGGTACCGGGAAAGCAACCAATACCCGGACCTCGCTGGCTTTAAAGAACTGACGGCTTCCTACATTCGCAACATGGAGGGTTTAGCTAACTCGTTGATGACGTTACTGGCGTTGTCGTTAGGTCTCGACGCTAGTTTTTTCGCGAAAGATTTCGACGTTCCAAGCGTGACTCTTCGCATGTCGCACTACCCGGTAATGCAGTACACCGATAATGAGTGGGGGCTCGCTCCTCACACCGACAGTTCTATATTCACGTTCTTACCGGTCAACGACACCCCAGGTCTTGAGGTTCGACCAGCCGGACACGACTGGATCCAACCATCAGTAATTCCGTGTTCGTTTTTGGTGAATAGTGGCGACATGCTGAAACGGTGGACTAATGGCGATTATTTGTCGACCGCTCACCGAGCAAGCAACTTGTCCGATGTTGATCGCTATGCCGTGCCGTTCTTCTATGGAGCTAGAGACGACGCAGTAGTTGACCCTGTTCCCACAACAGTGTCCGAAAGTAATCCCAGCAGATATGAGCCCATTACCTATGGTGATTACCAACGCTGGTTCATTGACAGAAATTACAGAAAAATGACCGGGCAAATAGCTTCCGAAACTCCGCCATAAAGTAAACCGACCGTCAAGCAAGACAACTGAGCGTGGAGTTACTCCGGCCAGGTTCTCGATAGATCAAGGACAAGCTATTCCGATACCTTGCGGCGGCGGATCTTTGCCGTGGTGAGTAGCTCTCGAAATCTTCTCTTTCTTCATGTTCCTCGTAGTGCCTGGCAGACGCAAAGAACAAGAACGTCCAATACAGCCCACCTCTGGAGACTGATACATAGACGCTTGGGAAGCTGAAGCCCCTCGGCTCGAGAAATCGGATCGGGGGCCTACACCTTTTTGGGGCCAACCAGCCTTTAGTGTTCATGGTCTGGATAGATAGAAGGGATACGGATTATGGATGGGGATCACTCTTGCCTTACGTGTCAACCAGGTGCTGATCGCGTAATCAACTACGAGAACAATGTTGTAAATCTTCCCCAACATTTTCGCGGTCCTCCCACTTCGGGAAATGGTGGCGTCGCCACCGGCTTGTACGCCTGTCTTGGAGCGCACTTTCTCCAAACCAACGTTGCTCAACTGCAGGTAAGACTCCATCGACCGCCACCGCTTTCAACCGATTTAGAATTTCACGAGGAACAGTTAGACAACGAAACCGTCTCGGTCACGGTGGGCATCGATGGAGAGACTGTTCTGTCGGGTTGGGCGTCGTCAAAGACTAAAGAACCGGTGATGAGCGAAGACACTGCGCTTGAGCTCCAACAACACGTTGCTCTTAGTGAGGAGCAAAGGAATAGGTTCGATAGCTACGAGGATGTGTTCGGACCGTCTAAAGATCACTTCAAAGAGTGTTTCGTTTGTGGTCCTGAATCGCGATTGGGTTTACGTCTACGTCTCCGACAGATAACCGACCAAATCTTCTGGCAATCATGGAACCCTGGGAGACGCTGGGAAGACCAGGGGGCTCTGGCCTCACTCCCAGCCATAGCGGCCTTGGATTGCACTTCAGCGCTGGGGTTTTATGCGAACGGTGTCTTGGGAGAGCACGAATCCTGTCTGCTCGGCACTTACGACGCTGTATTAGCTTCTCTGCCTTTGTTCGATTCTGATGAAGGCTTCCGTGTCATCAGCAAGACTCGTGAGCGCGTAGGTAGGAAAATTTATACAGACGTCGGCTTGTTTGGAGCCACGGGCGAAGTGCATGTACTTGGCAAAGCGACCTGGATAGTTGTCTCCCCAGAGGTGGCGAAAGGGTATGGGGAAGAGACCGCCAGCTAACATCTCGGCACGGCGAGACGTCTCATGTCGATCGGAGAACTGGATAGGCGGGGGCTCACCGAACAACCGAAGGACCCGTTCAGGTTTGTGAAATACGCGGGCTGGGCCGTAGGGATCGTCATGTGCTTCTGGGCTATGGCGTACTGCGGCGTGTACGTCGATGGCACTCCTTCTGATAACCCACCTAATTTCCAAGAAGGCGAGTTCGACGACGATTACGGCACGGACAAGGACAAGGGACCGCTAAGCCGCCCATAGCGAAACATCACAGAGACTCAAATGGTCTCACCCAAATTTTTTGGCACGCTCTTGAAGAGCTGCGTGCATTCCCTCTTCGCGAACAGTTTTGAAAAAATCGACGTAAGTTTCACTCTGATGAAAAAAAGTATCCAAATCAGCGGTGCTATAGGTAGAAGCGAGAAGACCCATGTTCTCGAACCAACGGTTGGTGGCAAGCTTGGAGACTCTCAAGCCCACCTCTGCGGTGCGCGCTACGTCCTGAGCCATTTCTAAAGCCGCCGAACTTAATGTATCTGCGGGCACAGCCTGGTTGACCAAGCCGATCCGTTCAGCCTCTACGCCATCGATAAGTTTCGCAGTAAACAAAAGCTCTTTTGTCTTACGCATCCCTATAAGAAGGGGCCAAAAAGAAAGAGTGACAGGAATACCCAGATCACGACCGGCGGGGTGACCAAACTTAGCGTTATCGGCAGCGACAACTATGTCTGCCATAGCCAGTAGCTCCCCAGCGCCTGATAAACAAACTCCCTGAACCTCAGCAATAATGGGTTTCGGGAACTTCCATAGCCTAAGCCAATATTCCAGAATCTTGGTTACGTCCTCACGATCTTGAACTGCATTCACCGGTCCGTCAAAATCTGCTCCGTATTGAGTCAAGATCCAGTCATCGGGCGCTAAATCATAACCGGCACAAAAAGACCTGCCAGCCCCTTTTAACAAAACTACTTTCGCAGAAGAATCATCTTTCGCACGATCGAATGCCTTTTCGAGATCATCAAGAAGGCTTTGACTCATAGCGTTAAGTTTTTCTGGCCTGTTCAAAGTTATTGTCGCGATCTTGTCAGACACCTCGTACAGGACCTGATCAGAATGCGAAACGTTGGCCGGGTTATTTTGTGACATAACCGTTATTTGATCAGCAAAACCCATACTGCCGCGTGTCGACGATGACAAAGGTGCCTACGACTGGGATGATTAGACCCCCCCCAGCGGCCTGATTACCGGGGTAGGGCCTTCGGGACATTCCGAAAACGTCTGAGAGCGCTTCCTCTGCGGAGCGTTTTTGGCTTTTTGCGACGTATCGGTCCTATGGAGGATTCTCCATCGAAGTGAGTGCATTTCGACGTACTCAGGGTTTTGGGGTGCTGGTTGAATGGTTCTTAACAGCACAGCAACTTTCAACTCTGTTAGATCCCCAGGCTTCAGGACACCGAAGAACACAGGACCGACATACGCAACGTTCCCCGGTTCTTTGAATCGTCTTAGTTTCTGTTCAGGTCGCAGGACATGGGGCGTTTAAACATCGCTCTGATCTGACGAGATATTTAGCTACTTGGTTTATCGTAGGGCCGGTGACTATGGACTTTCGTATCTTTACCGAACCACAACAAGGCGCAACTTATGCCGATTTGTTAGCAGCAGCGTTAGTAACCGAGAAGTCGGGTTTTGATGCTTTCTTTCGATCAGATCATTGGCTCACCATGGGCGATAACGACGGTTTGCCTGGGCCGACTGACGCCTGGGTCACATTGGGAGGGTTAGCCAGAGAAACCTCAAAGATTCGCCTTGGCACTCTCGTTAACTCGGCAACTTTCAGACTGCCAGGGCCTTTAGCAATCACAGTTGCCCAAGTTGATGAAATGAGTTCGGGCAGAATTGAGCTTGGTCTTGGAGCTGGTTGGTACGAAGGCGAGCACTCTGCATACGGAATACCATTTCCGGCCCTAGGTGAGCGTTTCGAAATTCTCGAAGAACAACTAGAAGTGATATCGGGGTTGTGGTCGACTCCCGCCGGAGAGCGGTACAACTTCCAGGGTCAGCATTATTCGTTAGTTGACTCTCCTGCACTCCCTAAGCCCCACCAACCGGGCGGACCACCGATCATTATCGGTGGTGGCGGACCGCTGCGAACCCCACGATTGGCTGCTACCTACGCCAATGAATTCAATCTTCCTTTTCGATCGATTGAAGCGTTCAAAGAACAAAAGAATCGAGTAACTACAGCTTGCGAAAAGCTTCGCCGTGATCCTCAAGAATTGACATACTCAGTAGCGTTAGTCGCTTGTGTGGGAGACACCGAATCTGAAGTTTCTGCGCGAGCTCAAGCGATTGGGCGCGACACACAAGAACTAAGAGAAAACGGACTAGCGGGTACACCTGACGAGGCACTTGAAACACTTCAGAAGTGGAGCGACGCGGGAGCAGAGAGAATTTATCTTCAGGTTCTCGATCTTGGTGACCTTGATCACATTGCTTTAATGGGTCGAGAATTCATAGGGAAACTATGAGCTTGCCGTGGACAGTTGTGAACCAAGAAACCCAACGCCACGGCTACTAGCGGACTGAAAGTCGTTCTCAGATCACAGATGCAGTGTTACTCAAGCACACCGGCGACCGCTAACTCGGCAACTCGGTCCGCGTCGTACCCAAGAATCCCTTCGAGAACTTCGAAAGTGTGCTGACCGTAACTGGGTCCCGCATCAGTTATGTCGTCACGAGATCTACTCATTGAAAACCGAGTGCCCTCAACCCACATTTTGTCGTTTGTCATGTGGTCGACGTGACGAAAATGTCGTCGATATTCAAGCTGCGCATCTTCGGCTAGGGCGTCAGACATTTGCACTCGGTGTGCAGGTACCCCTTGTTCCTGAAGCAATTCTTGGGTTTCAGCACCAGAGCGCTGCGACGTCCACGCGCCAATGGCATCGTCGATTTCTTCTCGATGTGCGCGTCGTTGTTCACAGCCAAGATTGACTAGCTGCTCTGAGAGACCCATGACTTGGCAGGTCGAAGCCCACTGCGCGTCATCTTGGCAAGCGATAGCGACCCACTTGTCTTCGCCAGCAGATGGATAGTTGCCGTGGGGGAACATCGAAGGGTGATCATTGCCCACGGGTTGCGGTTCGCGGCCGTTGATTCGGTAATCAAGGAGCGCTGGAGTCAAGAAGTGCATAGCTGCTTCGGCCTGCGAAACGTCTATGTATTGGCCCTCGCCGGTGCGATCGCGGTGGTCTAGGGCAGCCATGATGGCTGCTGTGAGGAACCGCGGGGACACATAGTCGGTATAGGCGCCCATTACTCCGGCCGGGTCTCTATCTGGCCATCCAGTCATCGCGTAAAACCCTGACATCGAAGCTCCCATGGTGCCAAAGCCCGCCAAGCTTGAAAGAGGCCCATCCTGACCGAAAAGGCAACTGCTGGTCATGATGATTGACGGGTTGACCTTTTTTAGGTCTTCGTAGCCAAGTCCCCAGTTCTGCATCGCTTTTGGCGAAAACGATTCACACACCACGTCGGCCCACTTAACGAGATCCAGAATCACCTCTCTGGCTTCGGGTTTTGACATATCGAGGGCGAGCCCCATCTTTCCCGCGTTCATATTTTGATACAGACCACCGTTGTCAGCTCCACCTTCGTCGTTGAGAAACGGCTGTATGGTTCGAGCGGTTTCAACCTTGTGCGAAGACTCGACCCGAACCACATTGGCGCCCCAGTCGGCAAGCACTCTCGTCGATGCTGGTCCCGCCATTACCCATTGCAAGTCGAGGATATTGACATCTGAGAGGGGTAACGCAGTTCCATCGGAAGCTGTCTTAGCGGATTGAGTTTGCAACTCGCGTGCAGGTGCGTCGCGTAAAGCTTCATTCCCTTCACCTAGAAGAGGCGGTGGCTCCTCAATAGCCATTGGTGTCGCTGACATCTTGGCTGAAGGGCCGGGGAAGACGACACTCCCGTGGTTTGGGATATCGATGTCTCGCCAATAGTCCCGCTCCACGTAGTGGGGTTCCTCTGCGACGTCTCCGACGTTGGCAATGGGTACTATCAGCAGCCGTCGCGTCAACGCCTCGCCGAGTAGTTCTTCCTTTGATCTACTGGATGTAAAAGCCGCTACCACGTCTTGGATACGGTCGTATTCCCCCATCGGAATTTTTCCGGTCATCACACCGTCAACGAAATTGATCCATGGGATTTCCAGATCGCTGTCCTCGCACTCTCCCTCTTCGTGAATCCACTCGAACAGTCGCTGCCCAAAGGGTCCGATCGCTTCACCAAAAAGAATCGTTGCCGAAACAAAACCATCGGCAGCGGGTGAACGAAGCCGAATTTTGAATGGCCCAAGTTTTGCGCCTCCGCTCATTCGACCGGCTTCTTGCGCATTGTAAAGATGGGCTAGCGAAACCGACTGCGTCGCACAAGTCAATGCCTGCTGGGCTGAAACGTCGATGTGCTGTCCAACACCAGATCGGTTCCGTTCATGCAGAGCGATAAGCGTCGCAGCTCCAGCCTCTGCGGAGGCATGAAGGAAGGATTGGTCAAGCGGGATTCGAAGAGGTGAACGATCGTCGTCCCCTTGTAATCCCATCTGCATTCCTGCGGCAGCCACTGTGAGGTCCGTCGCCCCCCACGTCGCCTTAGGGCCCTGCTGCCCATATCCGGAGATAGATGTGACGACGAGTTGAGGGTTGAGAGCAGAGAGATCTTCGTAGCTAAGGCCACGGCTGGCCATCTGACCGACATCAGAGGATTCGATGACGATATCGGCCCCCGCTGCAAGGGCCTTGAACTCTGATTGTCCTTCTTCTGAATCTAAGTCCAGGGTGATGCTCCGCTTTCCTCGGTTGTAGGACCAAAACCACAAGGAGGCTTCGCGGTTATCTTCCTGACCGTCCACGAATGGTCCAACGGTGCGAGAGCGAGATCCACTTGGCGGCTCGACAAGAATTACTTCTGCTCCGAGGTCCGCGAGCATCATGCCCGCCAACTGGCCACGTTCATCTGTTAGATCAAGAACTCGATACGCCGAAAGCACGATGCTCGACCTTTCCCTAGTTTGACAACACGCTAGCGCCCGTTAGTGAGTGTTCATTCAACGCCGTGAGCGTCGGGCCTCGTGTCGGTCAAGTGAGTTAGAGTGCAAAGTCTTGGCGGGCAGCGTTGACCACTAGAGGCAAACGTGGGCAGCGTAAAAAGTGCTTGGGCCACAAATTTCCGTCTCCGAAAATGAACGTCCTTCAATGGGGGTACATATGTCCGATTTCGCCTACAGCACCACGGTCGAAACTGCTGCGGCCATTAGTTCGGGCGAGGTGTCTAGTCGAGAACTTCTCGAAGCCGCGTTAGCTCGTGTGCAACGTCTTGATGGCCCTATCAATGCAGTTGTTGCTCTCGACGCTGAGCGTGCATTAGAGGCCGCCGACCAAGCAGATTTGGCTGTCAGTCGTGGCGATGAACTCGGGCCGCTTCATGGGGTTCCAATCACCATCAAGGACAGCTTTCAGACTGCTGGCATTGTTACAACTTCGGGGGCTCCTGAACTCGCTGATTTCGTGCCTGATAAGGACGCAGATCCAGTCGCTCGTTATAAAGCAGCGGGCGCCATCGTGTACGGCAAAACCAACCTGCCAATTTGGGCTGGTGATCTCCAGTCCTACAACAAGGTCTATGGCACGACCGCTAATCCCTACGACATCGAGTGCACGCCAGGAGGGTCTTCCGGTGGCTCTGGTGCATCTCTAGCCGCCGGTTTCACTCCGCTGGAATTGGGCTCTGACATCGGTGGGTCCATCCGCATTCCGTCACATTGGTCAGGCGTATGTGGTCACAAACCTAGTTACGGGATCGTGTCGGCGTTAGGTCAAATCCCTGGAATGCCTGGAACCCTCAGTCAGGCTGATATAGCGGTGGCGGGTCCAATGGCTCGCGATGTTGGCGACCTTGAAATGGCACTTGACGTGCTCGCTGGTCCTGACCAATGGAACCAACTGGCGTATTCGCTTTCGTTGCCGCCTGCGCGTCACGATCGAATCGCTGATTTTCGCGTCGCTGTATGGATCGATGAAGACGCTGCGCCGATCCGCTCGGAGTATCGCGAGCTTCTGATGAATGCTGCGTCGGCATTAAAGGACGCTGGAGCTGTCGTGGACTACGAAGCCAGACCGCAGTTCACTTTTGAGAAAGCCGTCGATACATTTCAGCATCTTCTTTCTGCCGCTGAAGCCGGCACGTGGACTTTGTCTGAGATCGAAGAATTGGCCTCCGGCAGTGAAAAACCTGAAGGCGAACTCGGTATTTGGTATGCAACGATGCGGCACCGCGAATGGTTGAGTTGGCATGAGCGACGTCTGCAGCAACGAAACAAGTGGAACGAATTTTTCAAAAGTTTTGATGTGGTGTTATTGCCGGTGACACTCGGCGAAGCCATCCGTCACGACCATTCACGTCCGTTCACTGGCAGAACCATTGAGGTAGATGGGCAAACACGCCTATATACCGATCAGATCAAATGGATGGGTGTGACGGGTGTGTCATGGTTGCCCGCGACGGTGGTGCCAATAGGTCAGATCGATGCGAAACCCGTCGGTGTGCAAATCGCCGGACCGTTCCTTGAAGATCGCACCACTTTGGCTGTAGGTCGCTTTTTGCAAGACGCCCTCGGGGGCTTCCAACAACCCCCAGGTTTTTAAACTCTTGGTGCATCCAAGCCCAGAAACCTTGGGTTAGATATGGCCACCTTGACCGCCATCAACGTTGATGGCTGCACCATTTACGTAAGAGGCAGCGTCAGTGCATAAGAAAGCGATCACGTTCGCTACCTCCTCCGCTGTGCCGTAACGACCGACTGGGACACTTTTGGAGTTGTTGGCCAGAACTTGTTCTGCGGAACTCCCGGATGCTTCCGCCACTTCTCCTGCTGCTCGATCCCACATGGCCGTGTGGATGAGACCGGGAAGTACCGAATTTACGAGCACTCCGTCGCGGCCGTACTTCCCCGCTAGCGCTTTACCGGTGGCAACCATGGCGGCCTTAGTCGCGGCGTAGTCAATGAGCGCGGCGCCGGGATATTTGGCTGCGCCACTGGCAATCATCACGATGCGTCCCCACTTCTGAGATCGCATGCCAGCAAGAAAATGTCGGGTACATCGAACTGCTGACATCAAATTGAGTTCATGAAGCTGAGACCAATCTTCGTCTGTCATGTATTGAAAGTTGCGCGATGGGGAAGCCCCGACGTTATTAACCAAAATGGATATCTCTCCGCGGCTGCTCACTTCGGAGAGAAATTCTTCGACCGATTCTCGATCACCCATATCGGCCACATGCCCATGTATCTGGCTGTCGTTGTCAGATTGAGAGTCCACGAGATCCTCAACGGCGTCTTTACTGCGGGCACAAAACTCAACTTCGGCTCCTAGCTCCGCTAGCAATCGAACGGTAGCCGCGCCTATTCCTAGGCTGGCGCCCGTCACCACGGCTCGACGTCCCTTCAGATCAAGTTGCATCACGCTCTTCTCCATCCTTGAACAATCTCTGTTCCAACATCTTTCCATCGGGAAACTGTTGATGCATTCACAAGTGACCGAGTGGGACACGGACGCGTCTAGATTTGCCGAACCATGTCTGTTGAGTTACCTGACCAAGCTGAAGTCGTAGTGGTCGGTGGTGGCATTATCGGTGCCAGCATCGCGTATCACCTGACCAAGCGCGGAGTATCTGACGTTCTACTTCTCGAGCAAGGACAACTGACCGGGGGCACTACCTGGCATGCCGCTGGATTGGTTTCTCAATTGAAATCAACTCACTCGCTGACAAAGCTGGCGACCTACTCAACACGGCTATTCGAAGAGTTGGAAGATGAGACGGGACAAGCGACCGGATACAGGGCTCCGGGCTCAATTTCGGTGGCTGCAGATTCAGAACGCTGGGAAGAAATGCGTCGCGGCATTTCGATGGCGTCAACTGTAGGAGTCGACATTCGAGAGATAGGTATGGACGAACTGCAGGAGATGGTCCCCCTTCTTCACACCGATGACCTTGTCGGCGCGCTCTACATTCCCAAGGACGGGCAAACATCTCCTGTCGACACCACCATGGCTTTAGTTAAGGGGGCTCGCAACGGCGGGGCGACGATTGTTGAAGGGGTCGCTGTCACTCGACTGCTAAAGGACGGTGATCGTTGCGTCGGCGTTGAAACCGAAGACCACCAGATCATCAAAGCTGAAACCGTGGTGATGGCGGCCGGCATGTGGACTCGACATTTGGGCGAAACCATCGGAGTCAAAGTGCCGTTACAGGCATGCGAGCACTTTTACATCGTGACTGAACCATTGGAGGGCGTAGAGCGGGGAATGCCGATTGTTCGTGATCCCAGTAATTACACCTACTTCAAGGAAGAAACCGGGAAGATCATGGCGGGGTTTTTCGAACCTCAGGCAAAGATCTGGAATCTGGACGGTATTCCTCGAGATTTTTGCTTTGGCACCCTTCCTGAGGACTGGGACCATATCGGACCGATTTTTGAAGCGGCATGTCGACGCATGCCTGCTCTGAGCGAAGCCGGTTTACAACTCTTCTTTAATGGCCCTGAAGCATTCACCCCCGATGGCACTTTTTATCTCGGTGAATCACCTGAAATCGACCGCTGTTTCGTCGCTGCAGGATTCAATTCTGTTGGCATTCAAACCGCTGGGGGCGCCGGCTGGGTTATCGCCGATTGGATCGTCGACGGATATCCGCCCATGGACCTGTCCGGAGTCGACATCCGTCGAGCTTTTCCTTTTCAAAATGATCCGTCGTACCTCCGGGAACGAATCTCTGAGTCGTTGGGTCTTCTCTATGCAATGCACTGGCCGTTTCGTCAGTACGAATCAGCACGAGGAATTCGGAAAAGCGAACTGCACGACGTTTTGACTGCCGCTGGAGCGGTCTTCGGTGAAACAGCTGGCTGGGAACGCCCAAACTGGTTCGCGAACGAAGGTCAACCTCGCAAATACGACTATTCGTACGGCAAACAAAATTGGCATGAGAATATGCGAGCCGAGTGTGATGCAGTCCGAACGGCAGTAGGACTTTTTGATCAAAGTTCCTTCGCAAAATTCTCTTTGAGTGGACCCGATGCACTTACCGTTCTCGAAACGATGAGTGCGAATTCAATCAACGTCCCTCCGGGCAGAGCGGTGTACACCCAGTGGTTGAACGAGCGAGGCGGCATCGAAGCGGATTTAACCGTCACTCGTGTCGACGAAGAGGATTTTTTTGTCGTGACCAGTGCTGCATCCCAGACGCGCGACTGGGCGTGGCTGAGGCGAGGTTGCCGGGGATACGACGTGTGTCTCTCCGACATCACGAACGACTGGAGTGTTTTAGGGGTCATGGGTCCCAACTCCCGACAATTACTTCAATCCCTCACTGAAACAGATTTATCTAACGATGCGTTCGAGTTCGGAGCCATGAAGTCCCTCGTGGTCGCCGATGTGACTTGTCGGGCGTTACGTATGAGTTATGTGGGGGAACTTGGCTGGGAACTTTACGTTCCCGCACTCCATGCCGAGGCTGTGTACCGGGCAATAACTGGCAGCGGAGAGCCATACGGTCTTCGTCACGCAGGATTTCATGCAATGAATTCGCTTCGCCTTGAAGCGGGCTACCGGCACTGGGGGCACGACATCTGCGACGTGGACACGCCTCTCGAAGCGGGGCTTGGGTTCGCTGTCGCTTGGGAGAAACCTGGCGGCTTCATGGGACGCGAAGCCCTCCTGAGTCAAAAAGGTGCCCCGAAACCAAAACGACTGATCCAATTTCGAATCGAAGACGCTGACATGATCAGCTACCACGATGACCCCATCTTTCGAGATGACATTTATGTTGGTCGCACAACGGGCGGCATGTGGAGCCATGTCGAAGATCGATGTCTAACAATGGCGTACCTATCCAATCCCGAAGGGGTAACTCAGCAGTGGTTGGATAACGGCGAATGGGAAATTGAAATTGGGACTCGACGACGCCAGGTGACTCCGAGCATCCGAAGTTTTTATGACCCGACAAGTCAAAGGGTCAAAATGTGATTGGCAATTCGTGTGTCGAGGTGGAGGAGGTCGCGACGAAATGAAAACCGAAGTTCAGGTAGCCATCGTCGGGGGCGGAGCTATGGGCGTAGGTTTGCTGTACCACCTTGCTCACGAAGGGTGGACCGACACCGTTCTTTTGGAGAAAGGCGAACTCACCTCAGGCTCTACATGGCATGCAGCAGGTCTGGTTCCTCACTTCATCGGCAGCCTCAACATGGCCAAAGTGCACGTGGAGGCGCCACTGCTCTACGCACGACTCGAAGAAGAAACGGGTCTGACTGCAGGGTGGCATCCGACTGGAGCGATCCGTTTAGCTCTAAACGACACAGAAGTCGACTGGTTTCGCTACGTGCAAGGCGTATTGGACTTGGTAGGAGTGGAAAGCCACCTCTTAAGCCCTGCGGAAATAGTTGAACACCAACCACTCCTCAACGTCGACGACGTGAAATTAGGCTTTTGGACACCAAACGACGGATGGAGCGACCCCAGCAGCTCCACAAACGCCATGGCTCGAGGCGCTCGTCAACTGGGGGCCGACATCGAGCGACACACCTTGGTGACCGCAATGCGACAATTACCTGATGGCAGGTGGGAGGTCGTTACTGACAAAGGTCGGCTGATCGCAGAACACGTCGTAAACGCGGCAGGCTGTTATGCGCCGCAACTCGGCGAAATGGTCGGCTACGACGTACCTATAGTTTCAGTGATTCATCAATATTTGGTGACCGAAGCCATACCTGAAGTCGCCGAGTTGGACTTTGATTTGCCTGTCATTCGCGATCCTCGCGCGTCGTGCTACTACCGACGCGAACTTGACGGGCTCATCATCGGGCCTTATGAACGCGCCGGTGCCAAAACCTACGGAGTGGACGGCATCGACTGGGATCTGCATTTCTATTTAACTCCACCGGATCACGATGTATTGATGCCTTGGCTTGAGTTGGCAGCTCAACGAATCCCAGTTTTTGCCGAAGCTGGCATCCGAACCACAATTTCGGGCCCGATCACCCACACCCCCGACTCGGGTTACCTCATGGGGCCCGCACCTGGACTCAAAAACTATTGGGTCTGCGCCGGCGCTTCCATCGGAGTGACTCAAGGGCCTGGCGCCGGCAAGTATTTGGCTCAGTGGATGGTGCACGGCCAAACCGAAATCAACGTCGCCGAGATGGACCCACGACGTTTCGGTCCACACACGTATCCAAAGGGGCCTTTCGCTGAAGCTAAAGCAATCGACGAATTTCATGAGATGTATCAGGTTCGATCTCCTGGCGAGGAACGCTTCGCTGGTCGTCCTGTAAAGACGACCCCTGTTTATGATCGTTTCCAAGAACTTGGTGCCCAATGGATGGAGATATTTGGTTGGGAGAGGCCTCAATACTTCGGACAGCTCGAACAACACACGTTCCGACGTTCTAACGCTCTAGATGCTGTCGGCGATGAAGTTCGAGGAACTCGGGAAAGGGCGGGTATTGCTGATCTCACAGCATTCACCAAAATTGAGGTAACGGGACGAGACGCAGTTTCGCTACTGGAACGTCTATCGGCTAACAAGTTGCCGGTCAAAGATGGCGGTATCCGCCTTACTCACATGTTGACACCTCAGGGGGGCATCGAATGTGAGATGACCATCACTCGGTTGAGCCCAGATCGCTTCTATTTGAACAGCTCGATAATGGGTCAAGTTCACGACCTCGATTGGCTCACTCAACATGTTCTCGAGGATGAAACTGTGACTATCCGCGATATGACTAACGAGCTAGCCATCTTGGCGGTCAGCGGACCCCGATCAAGAGACATCATTCAACCGCTCACCGAAACAGACCTTTCGAATGACACCTTTGCCTGGCTCAATGCCCAAGAAATTCAGGTAGCGGGTGTTTCGTGTATCGCGTTAAGAGTGAGCTACGTCGGCGAATTGGGTTGGGAGCTTCACCACCCCATTGATTCAATGCTCACGCTTTACGACGCTCTCGTCACATCCGGTGAGCCTCATGGATTAGTTCACTTCGGCAGCTACGCAATGAACGAAATGCGTATCGAGAAGGGTTACAAGGCGTGGGGCTCGGAGTTGACCACTGAAATCACCCCGGTCGAAGCTCGGATCGAACGTTTCGTTGACCAGTCAAAAGATTTCATCGGTAAAGACGCAGTCGTTGCCCGTTCCAAAGAACAACTATCAATGGTTCTGGTCTACTGCGAGGTAGACACCAAAGACACCGAGTGTCGAGGTAACGAACCCGTGTACTCGAACGGGAAGCTGGTAGGCATCACCACAAGTGGCGCGTGGAGTCACACCTCGAACAAAAGTCTCGCGTTTGCGTATGTCATTCCTGAACTAGAGCAGGCCGGATCTCGTTTCGACATTCAAATCATGAGCGAACGGCGCGATGCCGTAGTGCTTGACGCTCCTGTTGTCGATCCCCAAAACAAGAAGCTAAAGGAGTAAATCGTGGCAGCCGAAAATTCGTCGCGACGAGCTGGAGGGCGAAACGCTCGAATCGCCAAACGCTCTGCCGAGGTTCCCCGAGAGGACCGCGCCGTGCAGCCTGGAATGCCGGGTGGCGCATATCAGCCGTTGACTCAAATGCAAATGACTCAAATTTTTGATGCGTCACTGACCCTGCTCGATGATATTGGAATGGGTCAGGCGACTCCTGAGTTCATCGATTTAGTCACATCAGATGGTGGGACCTTTGACAATGATGAACGTCTCCACTTTCCAAAGTCGATGATTCACACTGCTATTGAAAATGCTGCGAAGGAGTTCACCCTCTACGGCTTTTCACCCGAACATGACGTGCACATCGGCGGGCAGCGGGTCCACTTTTCTACAGGAGGTGCCGCCGTTCTCATGCTGGAGCACGAAACCTCGACCTTTCGCCATAGCTCGATAAAGGATGTGTACGAAATTGGTCGGGTCATTAACGCCCTCGAGCACATCCATATTTACGTTCGGACTGTGGTTGCGCGCGACATGGAAACATCCAGAGAACTCGATCTCAACACGGCTTATGCGGCTATGGCGAGTACTACCAAACCCATCGGCACTTCGTTCTTTCAGCCCGAACATGTTCATGAAGTGGCACAAATATTCAACATCGCGTTGACCGGCGACCTCGACGCCGACGAGTTTCGTAAGCGGCCATTCTGTATTGCCAACAACACTTTTGTCGTGCCGCCCCTCAGATTCGCTGAGGACTCAGCGTTATGTATGGCTGAACAAGTTCGTGTAGGTATGCCAATTAATTTGCTCTCGGCGGGACAGGCTGGCGCGACGTCTCCCGCGACGCTGGCGGGTTCGCTCAGCCAAGCCCTCGCCGAATGCCTTGCTGGGCTTACTTGCGTCAATCTGCTGTCACCGGGTCACCCATGCACGATGGGCATGTGGCCCTTTGTTTCAGATCTTCGTACCGGCGCTATGTCTGGTGGATCTGGAGAAGAGGCGGTGCTCAACGCGGCGGCAGCCCAGCTCATTAATTGGATTGGTTTGCCTTCCGGCGTCGCGGCTGGAATGACGGACTCGAAGCTGCCTGATCAACAAGCCGGTCACGAAAAAGGGCTGACTGTTACTTTGGCGGCTCAAGCGGGTGCCAACGTGGTGTTTGAATCAGCCGGCATGCTGGCTTCGCTTTTGGCTTGTTCACTCGAAACTCTGGTGATTGACAACGATCTTTTGGGTGCGGTGGCTCGCGCCATCAGAGGAATTGAGGTCAACAGCGATTCGCTAGCAATTGAAGTTATCGACGAAGTCGTCAAGGGAGCAGGTCATTTCCTTGGTCACGAACAAACTCTTCGCGTCATGCAAACGGAATACCTGTATCCGGCTGTTGGTGACCGATTAAGTCCCGAAGACTGGGCTGATGGAGGTTCGTTAAACGTGCGGGCACGGGCCAGCCGACGAGTTGCGGAAATTCTTGCTCTGCCACCTCCCGGACATATCACCCCGACAGCAGACGTTTTGATTCGGGATCGGTTTCCGATCCATCTGGATCTTGCGTAATCGTGTCAGCATCTGAACATCGGCGCGGGCTGCTTCTAGCCTCCCTCGGCGTCGTGGCAATTATTCCTGATGCGACCTTTGTCCGACTTGTTGATGCCCCCAGTTTGACCAACGCCATGTGGCGAACTGGCTTGTTGGGAATTTCGCTCAGTATCTTTCTTGCTGTTCGGTATCGACGTGGCCTTCCAGCACTTTTGGTTTCACTTGGTCGGTGGGGAATGATCGCCAGCGTCTTGTCGGGGTTGGGGACAATTTTGTTTGTCGTCGCGGTCGATCATGCACCCGTCGCCAATGTCTTGTTGATTCTCGCTTTATCTCCTTTTTGGGCTGCCATATGGACACGGCTGGTGGTCGGTGTCACTGTGGCTCGTCGAACCTTGGTGTCTATGCCATTCGCATTGGTTGGTGTCGCTATAGCTGTCGGCGCAACTTCCGACGGGGTTCTCGCAATAGGAAACATTGTCGCCCTTTTGTGTTCCCTGGGGTTGTCCGCAAACTTGACCATTATTCGCAGCCACAAACATTTAGACATGGTGCCAACCACCGCTTGCGGCGGCTTTTTGGGGTGCGCCGCCTTAGCTTTAGCCGGTACCGATCCGACGCTGCAAGCCGGCGACCTTGCCCCTTTGTTGTTGTTGGGTCTCGTCATTTTGCCCCTCGCCATGGCGTTGCTCACTTTGGGCGGTCGCCTGCTCCCCAGCCCCGAGACCGCGCTTCTTCTGACAGGTGAAACCGCGCTCAGCCCGCTGCTAGCGGCATGGGTCATCGGCGAGTCGGTCTCTGGTCAGGCTTTCGTTGGCGGATCCGTGGTCCTCGCAGTGTTAGTAGTTCACGCCACGTTGGGATTACGTCAGGTTACGGCTACCAGTTAATCTGCGCGATACCTAGGACTGCTCCCACGTTGGTGAAGCTCCCCTGGCGTCCTGCAATCGTGCGTCGGACATGGCACGCAGATAACGAGGTCACTCCCCCACTGAACCCAGAGAAATGGTTATGTGTCGGAGCCCTCGACGATCACACCGTCGACTGCCAAGACGCCCTCATTGAAGGCGCATACAACTTGATTGTGAACGGCGACCACGGAACCGTGTTAACGAACCCCGAGCTGCACGAAGCAGTCATCGAACACATCAACAACCACTAACAGGCAGCCGAGCCATCATCGGAGTCAGATAATGTGGTTACAGGTTCTGGGGCGGGCTATGGAGAAGCAGGTCAAGCGTTCAACGGAGTATCCCGACCACAATAAAGTCGGGGATCGGCTTGAAGCGCAACAACGCCAACGCGTCGCAAAGGCCGCCAAGCGCGCCATAACCGGTGTCATCATCTTGGGGGCCGTAATCCTTACCTCATTCCTGATTATGGGTGCCCTGGCCCTTTTCGGTGTGCGCTCTTAGCTCTTTGACTGCAAGACGAACACATCAACAACCACTAACAGCGCTGCAGCAGAGACTCATCTGAGTCCAACCTCTTAGATCTATGAGAGATGACATTAGGAAGTACCCATTTACTGGCCTGTTGGTCGGTAATGAGTTTGGTTATTCGGTTTCGATGAAGATGCACTCGCCAGGACACTCTTCGGCGGCGTCGATGACCGCTTCCAATAGGCCCTCAGGAAATCGCGCCATGCCTTCGGCTCCACCAGGGTTGGCGACACCATCGAACAGCTTCTCCGTGCCGAAGTTCTCCGCTGATTCCTTCACGTAGAAAAGACCGTCGTCCATCCCGAAGAACACGTCGGGAGCGATCTCCTCGCAGAGCCCATCGCCGGTACACAGATCTTGATCAATCCAAACTTTGAGCATGTGACCATTTTACTTTCTGCTACCTGCACTTCCTGTGTGGTGATGGTTGGTTTGGGTTTTTAGCGCGTTATCTTCTCGTCGACCTAGTCCGTCAACCAGTCCGATTACCTCCATCGGGCCGACCATAGGGCAATCGCATAGCTGACGATGCCATCATGGCTACTTGTGAGTATCGAACATTTACATGCAGTGGTCCACGAAGGCGAAGGACCTGTCGCTCTGTTAGTTCACGGGGCGTTGGGAAGCCGTTCTTATTGGCACGAAAATATTTCCGCGTTGCAGGAGGTTTGCAGGCCGGTCGTCTTGGAGCTATGGGGGCATGGTCTCTCGCCAAGTCCAGATGATTTGGCTCGTTACGAGCCGGCTGGCTACGTAGCGGAGTTCGATCACATTCGAGCCAAGTTGAACGAGGAGCAGGTTTGGCTCGTCGGCCAGTCCATGGGGGCGGCGCTGGTGATGCATTACGCGGTCGCTAAACCTCACCGCGTGGCGGGAATGATCATTACCAATTCGGCGTCCGGTTTCGCTGAGCGAGAAGAATGGCGAGAACGAAACCGAACCACAGTCAGTGAAATTGCGGACCAAGTTGATGCTGAAGGGGTGGAGTGTCTGCGCGACAGTTGGGTCAATCCGGGGCGATCGCGACGTATAGGGACTGACACCCTCGAATTGTTATCAAAAGAATTTGCTGAGCATTCGGCTGCGGGCATTACGGCCTCGTTCCGGATCACGAACTTTTCACTGCCCCTTGGCGAATTACTTGAGGAGATCTCAATGCCCGTGCTCTTCACAAATGGAGTGGAAGAAGAACGTTTCCAGAAACATTTACCTAGGGTGAAACTCATCCCTCAAGTTGAAATAGTCGATCTCCCCGCTTCACACGCAGTCAATGCGCATGACCCGGAGGGTTGGAATCGGGCCGTCGTTGATTTCTTCAAGCGACACACAGACATCGGAGTTTGAACTCGTGGAACCAGAGAAACAAACCGCGGCTGGACCTCTTGCGGGAATCAAAGTGGTTGATGTGTCTAGTGCTGTCGCAGGACCCTGGGTCAGTTCATGGCTTGCCGAGCAGGGCGCTGACGTCATCTTCATCGAAAAGGTCGGAGTTCCCGATGTGATGCGCATGACCGGCGCGATCAACGGTGACCAATCGGGCTGTTGGGTTCACATGCACAGAAATAAGCGAGGCATGGATCTCGACGTTCGAAACGACGCTGGACGCGAAATCTTGATGAAACTTGTCGCCGAGGCTGATGTGTTTATACAAAACTTCAGGCCTGGTGTCGTTGAGCGCTTAGCAATCGACTACTCGAATCTCTCGGCGATAAACCCCGACTTGGTGTATCTGTCAATCTCTGGTTTCGGTGCGGATGGTCCCTATACCGATCGGCCGGTCTACGACCCGATCATCCAAGCAATGTCAGGTATGACTGAAGCTCAAAACGGCACGTATGTGAAAGCCGTTGTCGCTGACAAAACGACCGCAATGGCGGGCGCAAACGCTGTACTTGCTGCTCTTTTGGCTCGGGCCAACGGAGCAGGCGGACAGCATGTGCAGATCGCTTTACTCGACACGATGCTTCATTGGATGTGGCTAGAGGTCTTCTGGAACGAATCTTTACCTGATGCTGTCCCTACCCCGACCTACAGCGAATGGTACGAACCTTGGGACACAGCTGACGGGCAAATCGCAGCAAACTGGGTGAACTTCAGCCAATACAAAGGCGCATGTGTAGCGCTCGGTCGACCCGACCTCGCCAATGACCCGCGTTTCGCGACCCGCGATGCTCGTTTACGCAACGCGGATGCTCAACGCACCGAGTTCGGAGCAATCCTGAAACCAATGACAAGTGCTGACGCCATTTCCGCTTTGGAGGCCGCGGATGTGCCCTGCGCTCGGGTCCTCTCACGGCAAGAAGTTTTCGCCGATCCCCAAGTGATTCACAACCAGACAATCGTGGAAGAAGTTCATCCCACTGCCGGTCGGATACGAACGGCGAAGCCACCAGCAAAATTCAGTGGCACACCGACACACCTGCACAGCCACTCCCCAGGGAAAGGGGAACACACCGACGAGATACTTCGCGAGTTAGGTTTCCGCGACCCTGAGATCGAGAAGCTGCGAGCCAAAGAAATCGTTGCCTGAAGTAGCCCTGAATATGCGTGAACCTCTAACCAGTTTTGTTTCGTCGGAAGACAGCGTCGAAGTAGCCATCCATGATTACGGCGGGCAAGGACACCCCACGATTTTCGTTCACGGAACTGGGCTCACCTCCCGGATGTGGGAACCCATCATCGAACGGCTCGGCGTCAATTTTCGGGCAATCTGTGTCGACCTTCGCGCTCACGGTGCGACCAACAATCCTCTCGACATCAATTTCTTTGATCACCGAATGGTCGCTGACCTGTCGGCGGCAGCGGACGCTTTAGCTCTCAAAGACGCCTGGATAGTTGGGCATTCCATGGGTGGGGCAACGAGTCTTCTGGCAAGCCTGACGCGCCCTGAGGCCTTCAGCCGAGCCTGGGTCTACGAGCCAATCATTTTTGAGCGAACCGAAGAACGACCTGCCGGAGCTTTCGATTTTGTTGAGGCAACTAAACGTCGCCGTGCCGTCTTTTCCTCGAGATCTGAGGTGATTGAGCGTTACGGATCTCGCGCTCCATTTGATGAATTGCATCCGGAATGTCTTGAGGCGTACGTGCAGCACGGGTTTATCGACAGGGCAGATGGTGCAGTGGAGTTGGCATGTTCGCCAGCGCTCGAATCGAAAGCTTACGAGCAGTTCCTCCAACAAGGGTGGGGCCAACTACCTAAGGTAAGCATCGCAGTTCTTGTTGCCTACGGCGCCCGAGGATCAGACCGTCCATCAACAGAAGCTCAGGCGATAGCTGAACGCATACCGTCCGGCGTTGCCGAAGTCTTCGAAGACTCAGATCACCTCGGATGTTTTGGTCCCCTCGAAGATGTAACAGCATCAATCCGCAATTGGTTTACCGGTACGCCATCTTGAAAACTCGTCAAAAACGCGTCAACGCTTCTTGAGCTACCGAAGCCACCAGTCGGTCGTCTTGCCACATTCGAGCCTCGGCAAGTCCACGAGCTCCTGAGGCCGCGACAGGCCACTGCTCTACATAGACCCATTCATCGGCGCGAGCCGGTGCGTGAAACCACATCGCATGGTCAAGACTCACAAGCATGGTCCCTTCCGTGCCCCATGTACGTCCATGGGGAACAAGAAGTGTGTCAGCGACGCAGTCATCGCTCATATAGGCGAGAATCGCGGCGTGGACCTCAGGCTCATCGCTGAGCGGTCGTCGCGCCCGGAACCAAAAATTGATTCCTCCGGTTTCTGAGGGTCCAGTTGGCGACCATGGAGCGTGTTCGATTCGGTACTCAACCGGGCGAGGGCCGTGCGACCATTCCTCACCGAAAATGGGACCGACTTCCATCATGCATTCTTCAAAGGTGGGAAGATTTTCTGGCTTGTCCAGATATTGAGGTGGCGGCGGTGGGATCACACCCGGCCCTGCTTCTGGAGTGTGAAATGAAGCTGTGAGATCGAAAATGCTCTTAGCGTTTTGGGAACCAGTTACGCGACGTTGACAAAAGGTGCGACCATCTCGGATTGTCTCGACGTCGTAGTCGATCTTCTGAATTCCATCCCCTCCGCGCAAAAACAAGGCGTGGACTGAGTGAAGGCGTCGCTCGGGGTCTACCGATCGGTATGCCGCGACAATTGATTGGGCTATTTGATGGCCACCATAAAGGCCGTATCCGCTATGCCCCGAACCGAGACCGACAAACCCTTTGTCATCACGTTCTTTTAGGTCAAGAACGTCGAGTAGTTCACTAATGGGATCATTCACGATGCAACAGGCTGCCAGAATTGAACCGATCTGTCGCCTCGCTTCAAACGCTCTCATAACCCGGAGGTGGAACGAACCCTCCTAGTTCACGTTCGAGGAGGGATGCGAAATGAATGGACCTTCGGTCATGTAAATGCGGGGCGACTATTTGAATGCCCACAGGCAATCCTTCAAGCAGTCCCACTGGGGCGACCGTACTGGGCAAGTACACGCTGCAACTCCAACCCGCCCAGAACAGTTGGTCAACAACGGGTTCCTGCCCACCATCAATGTCGATGGTGCGATCAGGTCGCTCCCCTTCATGGTCATGAGGGAAGGCAGTGGAAGCAGCGGCTGGACAGAGAAGAAGGTCGAACTCGTCGAAATATCTTGCCCATTGCTGTCGATATCGCTCCCGTTGCTGATGAAGAGCGAACCATTCGCGGTGGGTCATGTGCGCTCCATGGTCCACCAAATTCCGATAAGTGCGCTCTCCGCGTTCCCAAGCTTCATGTCCTGGCAAAGCCATAGCGAGTGCTTCGTCGTCGATTGATACGCCAGTAGCAGCTCGTAGCAGCAAGAGATAATTCTCAAAAAACTCCACCTGGTCAATGCGTGGGGTGGCGCTAGACACTTGCACTCCTAGACCCGCGAGCTGGTCGACGGTGCCTTGAAGATGATCGATGAGCGGCGTGGCGGTTTTACACGCCGGCGTGTCAAGAAGAACACCAACGCGATAGTCACTGAGGGACTCTCTTGTGGAGTTAGGCAAATCAACTCGATATCCGGTGGCATCAAATCCGGCGGGACCGGCCAGAACCGATAGCGCCATGTCGAGGTCTTTGGCGCTTCGTGCAAGCGGCCCCACGACCGCAATATCTACGGCCGTCTCCACCCCAGGAGCTGTGTGCCCTTGTTGAGGGATCAAATCCATCGTCGGCTTATGACCGAACACGCCGCAGTAGTGGGCTGGATTCCGAATGGAAGCACCGATATCGCTACCGATTTCAAGGGCAGCCATTCCTGTCGCTAACGACACCGCTGACCCTCCGGAAGAGCCGCCCGGTGTTCGAGCTAGATCCCAAGGATTATTGGTGCAGCCATATAGATCATTGAAAGATTGCCAATCAGCAAGCATGTAAGGCACGTTGGTCTTCGCCCAAATGACAGCCCCTGCTCCCAATAGACGTTCCACAGATGGGCTGTCAACGTCTGGGAAGTTGTTGACCCATTTCGGATTACCCCAAGTTGAAGGTGTCCCTACCCAGTCGTAGGCCTCTTTAATAGTGACGGGCAACCCGTGGAAAGGTCCCCATGATTCCCCTTGAGCGGTTGCTTCGTCAGCCGCCAGGGCTCGATTTTGCGCTAGTTCGATTCTGCTTTCGGTGATCGCGTTGACCGCAGGATTAAAGGCCTCACACCGAGATACGGCTTCATCAAGTAGTTCACGAGCACTGGTTTCTCGAGATCTAATCAGGACCGCTAGTTCAGACGCTGTTTTCAACATCAAATCGTTTGACATGCGGCAACCGTAGCTCGCTCAGCGAACCACCAGATCGAGAGCTTCACCAACAGCGGTCAGTAGGTGGTGAATGTCAGCATTGGAGGTGGCGAGATTCACACAACCCATCCCGTAACCACTGAAGTACACCTCACGTTCAAGCAAGCGATGCTGCAGAGATGCCATCACGGTCGCTTCATCACTATCGAGATGCGCATCCCGGTAGCCACGAATTGGTCGTTGGTGTGGGTGGATTCGGAACAACGAGCCGGCGCCCGTCACCTGCCATTCGATTGATTGTTCTTCGAACAGTTCTTTCAGTCCCTGGCGTATCTGATTACCAATGTTGTCCAACCGATCAAAACTAGGTTCCTCAAGTTCTCGCATGCAGGCAACTCCAGCCGTCATCGTTACCGGGTTGGCGGTATAAGTCCCACCAGAAGGCACCGCAGCGCGGTCTCCTTCCACCGCCGCAAAAACTTCCATCACCTCAGATCTTCCCCCTATCGCACCAACGGGAAAACCCCCACCGATAATCTTGGCAAGAACCGTTAGGTCTGGGTCTATACCGTGAACCGCTTGGGCACCTCCGAGCGCCAACCGAAACGAAATCACTTCGTCAAGAACCAGAAGCGCTCCAACTTCCCGGGTTGTTTTTCTGATCGCTTCGCTGAAGATTGGGTCGAGAACGGGCATACCGACCCTCGATGGCATGGGGTCGAGGAGAACGGCTGCTAGACGCGGCCCAACACGTCGAATCGCTTCAACTGCGCCTTGCGCGTCGTTGAACTGCACTACAACAACTTCGTCAGCCAGCGATTCTGGGGCACCTTGGGCGTAAGGAACTGTCGATGGAGCGTCACCTACGCCCCAGTTTGATGGGTCCGGCCCGAGGCTCACCTCAGCATGGTCATAGGTGCCGTGATAACTCCCTTCCACCTTGATAATCGCGGGGCGACCGGTGAACGCTCGGGCGGCTTTAATCGCTCCCATCACCGCCTCGGTTCCCGAGTTACAAAAGCGCACATGTTCGCAACTCGATATTCGGTTACACAGAATTTCTGCAAGTTCGATTTCTGCTTCTGTCGCCATGGAGAAAGCTGTCCCTCTGCTGAGTTGCTTTCGCACGGCTGCTTCAACCATTGGATCGGCATGACCCAGAATGATCGAGGTGAAATTGTTGTTGCAATCTAGGTAGCGATTGCCATCGACATCGGTAATCCAAGCACCTTTGCCGTGGTCGACGTAGATGGGGTGAGGTCGAATAATCACAGTGGATCGTGACACCCCGTCTGGGATGACTGCCAGGCCGCGTTGGTGAAGTTCAGCGGAACGAGAAGTCGATGCAGGGTAGCTAATGCCCATTTACACAGTCTCGCAGGTCAATGCGCGCGATGATCGATACCTATGACGCAGTCTGAAACAACTCCAACAATAGCGAGCACACCTGAAGCTCCTTGGCGAATCGGTGTTGATGTCGGTGGCACATTTACCGATCTCGTGCTCGCTGATTCACGCGGGAAGGCATGGGTAGCGAAGGTTCCTTCTGTGCCTTCCGATCCAAGTCGAGGCGTGCTCGCTGCTGTTCAACGCATCGCAGTTGACCTAGGTCTCCCCAAATCGGAAGTCCTGAGTCAGTGTTCTTTGTTTGTCCATGGTTCGACCATTGCAACGAACACGATGCTGGAAGGCAAAGCAGCCAGCGTTGGACTGATTACGACCGAAGGTTTCAGAGACACGATCGAAATTCGACGTGGTCTTCGTTCTGATCAGTGGAACCATCGAGCTCCCTATGCGCCTGTGCTCGTTCCTCGTTACCTTCGCCGCTCGATACCGGGGCGGATCAATGCAGATGGGAGCGAGCATCAGCCACTTGATACCTCTTCGGTGCCCGAAATTCTCGCCGATTTCGAGAAAGAACAAGTTGAAACAATAGCCATAGCGTTAATGAACAGTTTTGTTGATGATCGCCACGAGCAACAATTAGCTCAGGTGGTCAAGGAACATTGGGGCAAGGAGTGGGTGACTTGCTCCGCCGAGGTCTCGCCTTTAATGGGCGAATATGAAAGAAGCTCTACCGCGGTAGTCAATGCTGCTCTTTCTCCTCGAATCGTAAAGTACCTCCGTTCATTGGATGCTGAGTTAACGGCCGAAGGTCTCAGTCGACCAATCTTGTTAGTTCAGTCAAACGGGGGCGCAGCTTCCGTTGATCAGCTAGCTAATCGACCCGTAAATCTTCTACTCAGCGGACCTGCAGCAGCTGTCGGTGCCCTCAATCTGTATCGACGCACCATCGATCACGCTGGCGTGGCTGCCGGAGACGAAGGCAATCTCATATCAATGGAGATCGGTGGGACGTCCTGCGATGTGCTCCTTATGTCTAATGGTGAGGTCGCAACACGCGATGACGTAGACATCGCCGGGTATCACGTGTCTACACCCGCGATCGATATTCACACCATTGGTGCGGGAGGCGGCACGATCGCCGGAGTCGACGAAGCAGGGCTTCTCTACGTTGGTCCCGAAGGAGCCGGAGCCGATCCCGGACCTGCCTGCTACGGCATCGGAGGCAAATTACCTACAGTCACGGATGCGCACCTTGTGCTGGGACGTTTACGTCCTGGGAAATCTGCGGGAGGGACTCTTGATTTAGATATTGATGCAGCTCGGGAGGCAATAAATATTCATGTTGCACAAAAACTCGACATGTCTATCGAAGAAGCCGCTGCCGGCATCATCGAATTAGTCGAACAGCATCTGTTGAGCGCTGTTGAGCACATTTCGATTGAGCGCGGGCATTCTCCTAGACGATTCACGTTGGTTGCGGCCGGGGGCGCAGGCCCAATGCACGGTGCCAACGTCGCTGCCGGTTTAGGTTGCGCTCGAGTCCACATACCCCGAGATGCAGGAGCTCTCTGCGCCATCGGAATGCTGCACGCAGATGTCCGCCAGGACTTCACGAGATTTTTGCTCGGCTCATTAGATGAGATGCCAGCCAGAACCATCGAACAGGGTTTTGATTCTCTCACCGACCGGGCGCTCGCAGTTCTGTCAGCTGAAGGATTTTCGAAGCCCGAAGTCACTCTGAACTACGAAGTTGAGTTACATCATCCGGGGCAACTTTGGTCCATCCGAGTGGCAGTTGAAGCAAAAGGATTTGACGCTCAGGCAGCGAGGTCAACATTCGAGGCCGAATACCAGCGTCTCTACGGCCATGTGCAGGACGAGGGAACGATCATGGTTTCGTCTCTTCGTTTAACCGCTCGAGGGTCAACTGGCGAAGTGGAGATGGCCGGAGGCAGCCCGTCTGAAGGACTACCCGATCCAATTGATATGCGTCCAGTCTGGTTTCCTGGAACAGGATGGGCGCAAACGGCGGTACATGACGGGTCTCTCTTGCGGCCAGGCGACAGCCTCGACGGGCCGGCGCTAATCGAGGAAGCTACGACAACTGTTGTAGCCCGACCGGGCGATCGTTTATGGGTGGATAATTCGGGCGATTTCTTTATTGACGTCGCGCAAACTGATGACAAGGTTGAGCATCGCGCTGGTGAGATGGACCCAGTCGTGTTGGCATTAATGCAAAATCGACTCGATCAGATCAGCCGACATATGGGTTGGGTCATGACTCGAACGGCTCGAAGCACCATATTTAGTCAAAGCCACGATTTCAGCTGCTTCATCACCACCCCGGACGGCACCTTGGTCGCTAATGCTGACGGAATCCCTATCCATACGGGTGGCGGGGGGTTCGCTGTTCGCGCGTTGCTTGCCAAATATGGTGACACCCTGAATGTCGACGATGTCTTCCTTTTATCTGACCCGTATGTGGCGGGCGGAAATCATTTACCTGACTGGGTAATCGCTCGACCAATCTTTGTGGGTGCTACCGACCCTGTGCTGGCAGGGTTCTGCTGCAACCGGGCACACCAGTCAGATATTGGTGGTGGGCTCGCCGGCACCTACAACCCAGAAGCAACCGAAATATGGCAGGAGGGCATTCGGCTGCCAGTCATGCGACTTATAGAGGAAGGCAGAGTCAGAGAAGACCTGTGGGAGTTGCTGTTGCTCAACTGCAGAACACCTGAGCTCCTCGATGGTGATCTCTTGGCGATGCTCGGCTCTACCCAAATCGGTGGTGAACGCGTGGTCGGCTTAGCGACCGAGTTGGGGCTCGACGCGTATTTGTCCTATCTGGATGGCGTCCTCGACCATGCTGATCGACGCATGCGATCAGCGGTACTGGCCCTTCCTGATGGCACTTATTTTGGTGAAGATCACACCGACAATGACTGTTTCAAAAAGATAGATATCGCTGTGCGAGTCAAAATGATTATTGATGGAGACGCGATGAGCATCGACTTCTCGGGAACTGACCCCCAAATCGAGGGCTTTAAGAACAGTTCGATCGCAAACACGTACTCATCTGTGTATTTAGCTATTTCCTCTTTTTTTGACACGAGCATTCCTCGTAACGAGGGGACCTACCGTTGCGTTTCGATCAACGCACCCGAGGGTTCAATAGTTAATGCCCTACCTCCTGCCCCTATGACCATGAATACGGTTTACGTCGCACACGAGATCGTGATCGCGATTTGGCAGGCATTGGCCTCAGCGGATCCAACGCGAGCGTGTGCAGCGTGGTCTAAAACCATGCACGGCCACGTAGCCGGTCGACGAGATGACGGAACCACCTGGGTGATGTACCAGTGGCACGCTATGGGCACTCCTGGCGCAACAGCTGAACGCGACGGGTTCCCTCAAATGGGTCACCTCATCAGCCTCGGCGGTCTTGATATGCCAAACCTGGAGTTTCATGAACAGCACTATCCGGTTCGCTACATCTGTCACGAACAACGCTGCGATAACGCTGGTCCAGGCACTATGCGCGGAGGTACGGGCGTTCGCTACGAGGCAGATATTCTCAAATCAGCTATTTGGTCGTTCCGAGCCGAAGGACTCGACACTCCAAGCGGTCACGGCGTAGAAGGCGGAGGGACCGGTGGGGTTGGACTCGAATGGATAGTTCCAACCGATAGTGATGTCGACGGTCCGACATTTGTTCCCCCCAAGTACGGAGTGACCAAGCTTGGTCCTGCGAGAATGATCGCGGAAACACCCGGTGGCGGAGGATGGGGCGATCCTTTTGATCGGGATCCTGAATTGGTGCTGCGCGATGTGCGAGACGGGGTGGTGTCCCTCGAGGCGGCGCGACGCGATTACGGCGTGGCGTTAGCTGCCAATGGCCAATCAGTTGACATGGTGGCGACCGCCGCCGTGCGCGGTTCGACATGATTTTGCGATCATTAGCTAATGACTGATCCCGTAATTCAAACGCTTGACCGACTCCGCGCTGACTACGAAATCGTTGACTGTGACCCAGATCTAGCGGACACCGCTCAGTTTTGCGATCGCTACGGTTACCGGCTTGACGAAAGCGCTAACGCAATCTTGGTGGTCGGCAAGGCCGATCCGCGGGTGTATGCAATGTGCCTGGTGCTTGCCACCACCCAAATTGATGTGAACAAAGTGGTGCGCAAGAAATTTGGGGTGAAGAAAGCATCGTTCGCTTCGCCGGAGGAAACAACTCAGATAACCGGGATGTTGCTGGGCGGAGTCACCCCATTTGGTTTGCCAGAAACGCTGCCATTATGGATCGATAGCAGGGTAATGAACTGCCCGCGTGTCATCGTCGGCGGAGGATCACGAGACCGAAAGGTTTACGTCGATCCTCATAGTTTAGAAGCGCTGCCCTCGGCGCATATCATCGAAAACCTTGCAAAAGAACGCCCTGAAGGCACGTAACTTGGGTCTACGGCCGATGCAAGTCTCAAGGAGTACGTATGACAGTCGTTCTTATCCATGGCAACCCCGAGACTGACGCTATCTGGGATCCGTTGCGCATTGAACTGGCGCGAGATGACGTCGTCGCTTTGTCCCCTCCAGGATTTGGTGCACCTCTCCCCGAGAGCTTCGATGTCACTAGTGACGGATATTTGCACTGGCTTGCACAGGAGCTCGAGAAACTTGACGGACCGATCGATTTAGTTGGTCACGATTGGGGAGGCGGCCACGTCGTTCGCCTCGCCATGACCCGGCCCGATCTGATCCGTTCGTGGTGCACCGACATCATCGGGATCTTTAACCATGAATACGTCTGGCACGACGCTGCTCAAAGCTGGCAGGGACCAGACGGAGAATCCGCAGTTAGGGCCATGATTGATTTATCCGAGTCGGATCGAAGAGCAATCTTTGCTCAATTAGGTATGGGTGAATTGGTAGCTAGCAAAGTTGCGCCTTGGATAAATGACGACATGGCGCAAGCCATTCTTGGTCTGTATCGCAGTGCCGCCCAACCAGTGGTTGGCAAACTCGGTGAGGCGTTACGAGATGCCGCCGAACGTCCCGGTCTGTGCATCGTTGCTTCAGAAGACACATACACGGGCGGCGAAATGCTGCATCGGCAGGCAGCAGATCGATCGGGGGCAGAAGTTGCAGTCCTCGAAGGCTTAGGGCACTGGTGGATGTGCGAAGATCCGACTCGGGCTGCAGAACAGTTGAATCTCTGGTTCGACAAGCAAGACTAGGCCCGGAGTAGCCGCAAAAATTTGGAGATGTCTGCGACGCCAACTAGGGCAGAAACAACCAACCTTGATATCTGGGGTTGCGGCGAGGTGTAGTCTCGTTCCTGCTCTCAAGCAAGCACAACAAACCAGGGGACATTCATGGCGTCACAGGGTTCAATCCTAGGCAATGCAGTATTGAGGAAAGAAGATCCCGGGCTATTAACGGGCGCCAACGCCTACGTTGATGATCTAGACATTGATACGGCTCAGATCGTGTTTGTGCGTTCAACCATGGCCCATGCTTCAGTGCTTGATATTGATGTCAGCGGAGCCGAAGCCATGCCAGGTGTTCTAGCTGTGTACACCTCCAATAACCTCGAATTTGAAGCGGTGAATCAGTCTGAGTTCATGGATCCATCCATGAACCGTCCACCTTTAGCTGTTGGTCGGGTGCGGTTCGTCGGTGACATCATCGCCGCGGTCGTAGCTGAAACAAACTCTCAGGCGGTCGACGCGGCTGAACTCGTAATTGTTGATTATGACCCGCTTCCAGCTAACGCCGATATCGAAGCTGCGCTCGCCGACGGAGCTGATGTGTTGTGGGAAGGCGCTGAAAGCAACGTCTGTTTTGCTATCGGGAACGAGTACGACGGACCCGATGTAACCGAAGGAGCAGATGTCGTTGTTAGTGAGCGCATCGTTACTCAACGCCTAGCTGGCGTTCCGATGGAACCCAATGGTTGTGTCGCAATACCTGAGGGCGACTCAATGACGTTCTATGCCTCAACCCAGACAGCACACGGGCTCCGCGATGGTCTCGCCCCGAACCTTGGATTTGAGCCAGAAAATTTGCGAGTAATAGCTCCTTGGGTCGGTGGTGGTTTCGGACCAAAGGCCGGGCTATATATCGAGTACATCCTCTGTGGAAAAGCGGCACAAGAATTAGCGAGACCTGTCAGGTGGACAGAACAACGCAGCGAGAACATGGTTGCTATGGCTCAAGGTCGCGCCATGGTGATGAACGCAGAGTTGGCCGTAAATAACGACGGGTCAATAGTCGGTCTGCGCGCTCGAGTCGTTGCAGACGCAGGTGCTTATCCCGCGCTTGGGGCCATTCTTCCGATGCTGACCATGCAGCTAAGTCAAGCAGTCTACGACATTCCAGCAATTGACTTCTTTGCCCAATCAGTTGTTACTAACACGACCTTTATCGGCCCATATCGTGGAGCGGGGCGACCTGAAGCGACCCAAATGGTGGAACGAATTCTTGATAAAGCGGCTCACTCGATCGGCATGGACCCTGCGGAACTGCGGAGGAAAAACTACATACAACCGGATGCATTTCCGCTCACCACGCTGGTTGGTTCCAACTACGACTCCGGGGAGTACGAACGCGCACTTGACGCCGTGCTGGAGGCTTCTGGATACTCAGAGCTGCGAGCAGAACAAGCCCGACGGCGCGAAGCCGATGATCAAACCCTTCTCGGGATTGGTGTTTCGTCGTATGTCGAGGTGACGGCACCCATCGGCCTGCACGTCGAATATGGAAGTTGTGAGATCAACGACGACGGTTCAGCGACTATCAAAGTCGGCACGAGCTCGCATGGCCAGGGACACGACACCGCTTTTTCTATGCTTGTTAACGAAATTCTCGGGATTCCAATGGATCAAGTCAACCACGTCGACGCCGACACAGAGGAAGTGCCTCGAGGCGCTGGGACTCTTGGTTCTCGGTCTCTTCAAACTGCGGGTTCCGCCGTCTATGAGGCATCGAAAGTTGTTCTCGACAAAGGTAAGCAACTCGCGGCGAATCTCTTAGAAGCAAGTGTCGATGACATCGTGGTTGGTGAGGGGGCCCTCCAAGTCGCCGGAGTCCCGGCCAAGTCGGTGAGTTGGACTGAGCTCGCGGCAGCAGCTGCAGAACAAAAGATCGAAGGTGGCTTAGCTCACGAACTTGACTTTGACGGTAGCGACGCTACATATCCATTCGGCTCACATGTAGCAGTAGTCGAAATTGACCGCGAGACTGGTCGCGTCGATTTAATCCGTCACATAGCCGTCGACGACTGCGGAACTATTCTCAACCCCATGCTGGTCAACGGCCAGCAGCACGGAGGAATCGCCCAAGGTATCGGTCAAGCGCTTTGGGAGCACGTGCGTTACGACGAGGATGCGAACCCCGTGACAGCAAACCTTATGGACTATTTGATGCCATCGGCCGCTGAATTTCCTAGCTTCGAGGTGTCAAATACCGAGACCGCCAGCCCGCGCAACCCGTTGGGGGCTAAGGGAATAGGCGAATCGGGCACAATCGGTTCAACACCAGCGGTCCACAACGCCGTGTGTGATGCTCTCGTTCATTTGGGAATTGAACACGTCGATATGCCTTGCAGCCCACAAACGGTGTGGAACGCACTTCAAAGCGTTTAAACCCGCTCACAGATAACGAAAACGTTTAGATTGACGCGGTGTGGCCCGTTTCGTCGCTCTGCTGCAATTCATGCCTCAACGAGCAGGATCAGGGCTATCGCTGTCAGCGATGCGAGGAGGAGCACCAGGGGTACCTGCCCGCTCAGGTCCTCTTTTCGACGCAGCGTCGCAAGCGCTCGATCATGACCAACCATCACTCCAGCCACATGGCCTCCGACAACACCTAACACCTGAACTACTGCAATCAAGGTCGGGCCGATGATCCGGTAATTGACATATTCATCAGCGGTGCCAAACAGGTTCCATCCTTGATCGAATGGGTCACTGATTTGAATAAGCAGCTGCTGACCTTCAAAAACACCCATTCCTATGTAATGAGCGATGGCATATCCCACAGCAACGGGAACTAGTGACAAAGCAAAGCCGTCTTCGAAATCGGCGTCATCGTTGTCGTCTTTGCGTTGCATCCACCTCACACAACCCAAAAACAACGCTGTAATCAGCGCCATCGAAAAGAGTAAGCCCATCGTGTTGAACACAGTTGCATTCCAACCCTGACGGGCACTGATGATGTTTTCCCACCAACCCGTTCTTGACAGGCCATCGAAAGAAGTGCCGCCAAGCACCACCAGCACCACCGCCGACAAACCCACCTGGGGGCGAACTTTCCCTAGACCCACCAATGGGCGACGAACATAAAGATGTCCGTCTTGAACATGAGTTGGTGAGATCGCAGCAACTAGTCGACAAAACACCGCTAGGGGGTCGTGCGAGCGTAACCACCCGCGACCTTTCACCAAGGCCCCAATGCCACTCCACGCCGACCAAATTATGAGCATTACTGCTAACGGCGTGCGGCCAGCGGGACGGTGATATGCCAACTCCAACCAGAGGAACCCGCAGAGCAACGCTGCGGCCGGGTACAAGGACCAACCATTGTCCGAATCTTCGCCGAGTCGTCGGGCTCGCACACCGGCAAGAGTCTCGAACGGACTCATCCATCGCCATAGATCACCAAGGAATGCAGATCCGACGGGAATGACAATCCATAGCGCCACGAAAACGATACGGGGCGCCATATTTACGACGGTGTCGTCAGCCACAACGAAGCAAGATACGACTGCTAGACCGACAAGCACGAAGCCAAATATTCGTCCAAGGATCAGACTTCCTCGGCCAATCACAGAACCCAAGTCGAGCACCATGCGACCCGCCGGCGCACCTGGAAAACGCGATTCACGCCAACCAGACACAAGAGCCGCAAAGGAAATGAGTAGGGCCGCCGCCGCCGCCAAACCCAAGGTATTTAACGACATTGGCAACTCCCCAGGGGGACCCACGCCATGCCCATAGAGAGAAGCAACCATTGCTGTGGAGGGTAGAGGAGCGAACATGAATGGGCACTACCCCATCATGTGGGGGTAGTGTTCCCGACGTCGCTAATCCTGCATGAAGGGACTCATATGAGCACCGACGCATCGACCGACCCGGTCATCGTTGCAACCGCCCGCAGCCCAATCGGTAGAGCCTTTAAAGGCTCAATGACCGAAATTCGCCCTGATGATCTGAGCGCTCAGATCGTTACTAAGGTCTTGGCGAAGGTTCCTGAACTTCCAGTAGAGGAAATAGAAGACCTCATCATGGGTACCGGCTCCCCAGGTGGCGAACAGGGATTCAACATCGGTCGCGCGACCGCAATACTTGCCGGCCTGGGAGATGTTGCAGGAACCACCGTCAATCGATACTGCTCGTCATCACTTCAGACGATCCGTATGGCAGCGCACGCAATCAAAGCCGGTGAAGGCGACGCTTTCATCGCAGCTGGCGTCGAATGCGTCTCTCGCTACGGAAAAGGGAACGCAGACAGCTTGCCTGACACCGCAAATCCCACCTTTAAAGCACCGGGTGCACGATCAAAGGTACGCGCCGAGGGCGGTCACGGTGACTGGACCCCAGCCGAAGGACTACCTGACCTTTATATATCTATGGGACAAACAGCCGAGAACGTCGCTGAGTTGAAGGGCGTAAGTCGCGAAGCCATGGACGAGTACGGGGTCATGAGCCAAAACAAGGCGGAAGCAGCGATTGAGCGCGGCTTCTTCGAAATGGACATCACCCCCGTGGTCATGCCTGACGGCACTGTGGTTTCCACCGATGATGGTCCTCGCGCCGGCGTGACATTAGAAGCTGTTTCTCAGCTGAAGCCGGTATTTCGGCCCGATGGGCGGGTAACAGCGGCCAATGCATGTCCTTTGAACGATGGAGCGGCAGCGGTTGTAGTTATGAGTCGTAAACGAGCCGAAGAGCTCGGGATCACACCTCTTGCCCGGGTTATTGCTAGCTCGGTATCTGCACTCAACCCCGAAATTATGGGCCTTGGACCTATCGAAGCGATCAACCGTGTGATGGCTAGAGCCAACATGACGATGAGCGACATCGATCTGGTCGAGATCAACGAAGCGTTCGCTGCTCAGGTCATTCCCTCCGCTGATGAGCTTGGCATTGACATGGTTAGCCAGCTCAACATCAACGGCGGCGCAATCGCACTTGGCCATCCGTTTGGTCAAACTGGCGCACGCATAATGACGACGCTAATCAACGCACTCCAAGATTCCGACAAAACATTTGGTTTGGAATCCATGTGCGTCGGCGGCGGCCAAGGAATGGCGATGGTCATTGAACGTCTGAGCTGATATCAGTTCAGTTTGAGTTTTACAGTTGAGTTGGCGCCCGCTTTGCGGGCGCCAATTCGCGTTCTAACTAGATATTTTTGATCCACCCCGAAACCACCTCTACATGACTGGTTTGCGGGAACATATCAAGAACGTCGACGCGGTCTAGTTCGTAACCAGATGAGGTCATCAGTGCCGCATCTCGGCCGAGAGCGCCAGCATCACAAGACACCAAAAGCACGTGAGGGGCTTCGGTCTTTTGGATGACTTCCACCGCCTCAGCGCGCAACCCCGAACGAGGTGGGTCGGCAATCACCACATCCGCCAGTTCAGGTACCCACTGCTCGACAGAAGTGCGGTGAATAGTGACGTGCGGGTCAAGGTTGTGGGCGGCGTCTGCAACCGCCGAAGCTGAAGATTCGACCGCCGTGACCTTTTCGAACCAGTCGCCAACGGTTCCAGAGAATAGGCCCACCCCGGCGTAAAGATCGACTAACACCTGTTCACCTACATCATGTAGGGCCAGCCATTCGGCGGCGAGCGCGACCAACATTTCTGCCCCTTCAGGAGAACTTTGGAAAAAGGAACGAGCCGATATTTTCCATGTCATCCCGGCGGCTTCTTCGAAGATGTAGGCCTCGTCGCCTTTACGGGCCCGGTTCCTACCAATTACTGATACCTGGTCAGGAACCCGAAATCCTTCTGCAGTTGGCTCCCCCATCACCAACCGATCCCCAGTGCGAGCACCGACTCTTATAGTCACCTCAGATGCTTCAGCGAAAAATCCTTCCGCCAAAATTTCGTCGATGAGTGGATGGGCGATCAAACAATCGTCAACTTGAACCAATTCGTGGGAGTGTGCACGTCGGTACGCGGCACGACCATTTTTAACGCCAAGTCGAACGGTTGTCCGATACCTCAAGGGTTCGGGCCCAGCAACATATCCAACGTCTGGAGAGGTGATGGATCCGAGCTTCCTCAGAGCATCCTCCACTAGCGAGACTTTTCCCTCAATCTGGGCTTCTTCGCTCAAATGCTGCCAATCACACCCGCCGCATCCCCTGGGAACGTGATGGCACAACGGTTTCCGTCGCCCGTCGCCGGCCGAAAGGACCTCAATAATCGTTCCTCTGGTGTAGCGACTCTTTTCTTCGGTTATATCGACAAGTAGGTCGTCATCTACTGCAGCGCCTGCAACAAACACGACGCGCCCGTCCTCTAATCGACCTACCCCGTCCCCTCCGACAGCAAGATCGTAAATGTTGACGCGTTTCGACATTGATCCCAGACTACGGTCACCTACATGAATCGCCCCATCGAGATCGTCCCCTCTGTCCTACCAGCGGACTTTTCTCGCCTCGGAGAGGAATGTGTGGCTCTCGAAGCAGCCGGCGTGGACCGCATTCAGTGGGATGTCATGGATGGCAACTTTGTACCGAACCTAACCTTTGGGCCCGATGTCATTGCGTCTTGCCGAGAACACGTGGGGGTCATGTTTGAGGCCCATCTGATGGTCGCTAACCCTGATGAGCTTCTCCACACCTACATCGACGCAGGGTGTCAGATGGTCATCGTTCATGTGGAAACAACGCCCCATCTTCACCGCACTCTGGGCCGCATACGAGATCTCGGTTGCAGCCCGGCAGCAGCGCTCAATCCCTCAACTCACCTCGATTCAGTTGCTCACGTGCTCGACATGTTGGACATGGTGCTCGTCATGACGGTCAACCCAGGGTTCGGAGGTCAGGCCTACATCCAGAGCATGGAGCCCAAGGTGTCGGCGCTCCAAGGTCTCATATCTGAGGGCGGTCACGACGTAGATATCGAAGTCGATGGCGGCATTTCCTCCTCAACCATTTCAGGTGCGACCGCTGCGGGCGCCAACGTTTTAGTGTCCGGAAGCGCACTGTATAAATATGACGAAGGCCTAGAGCACGGTGTACGAGATCTTCGGCGCATAGCCACCGAAGCTCAATCAGGGTGACAGCAGCCAACTACGGCGTTCTAGCGTTACTCACAATCGCGCTATTTTTTGGGTGCGGGAAAGGCCCAGATCCGACAGCGAATTTTTGCGAGGCCGTTGTCGAATTGAAAGAAATCGATCGTTTAAGTTTTGATGTTTCCCCTTCAGATGATCCAGCTGTCCGCGGCGCTTTGGCCCAAACATCTGCTCAAACTGCGAGAGTGGCCAGAGAAGCGCCCATTGAAGTTCGCGGCGATGCTGAGGTCGTGGCGGCCTTTGTGTTAGCTCTGACTCACGCGTTCAATGACACCGAGTTCAGCGAACCGTTAGAAAGATCAGCTGCCATTGGCGCCGCACAGCAACAATTCGAGGTGCAGTTGGCCGAATCCATTGAGAACCTGAGCGCTTTCGTGGCGAGAACCTGCAGCCCTGCACCGAATGAATAACTAGCGAGCAGGCTTTATATGATTTCGCCTCGCTTGACGATGACGTGGTCGCATAGACCGTAGTCTTTCGCTTCTTCTGCAGTGAACCAGCGGTCCCGCTCGCTGTCCGTTTGTATTTGATCAACGTCTTGCCCGCTATGCAATGCGATCCGTTCAGCCAATACTCGTTTGATGTATGCCATTTGTTCAGCCTGTATCGCAATGTCTGAGGCTTGACCTCGAACTCCGCCTGAAGGCTGGTGCATCATCACCCGAGCGTGAGGTAGGCAATACCTTTTTTCGGGGGCACCTGCAGTCAGTAAAAACTGACCCATCGAGGCACCCAGGCCCATGCAGACCGTCGCTACGTCACACGATACGAATTGCATCGTGTCGTATAACGCCATTCCTGCAGTAACGGAACCACCTGGACTGTTGATGTAAAGCCAAATGTCTTTTTCCCGATCCTGCCCTTCCAAGAACAGCATCTGAGCACAGAGAATGTTGGCAATCTCATCATCAACTTCGGTACCGAGAAAAACGATTCGGTCGTTAAGTAGTCGGTTGAAAATCTCGCCGGGTCCGGCTGAGATTCCGGTGGATAACGCACTGGCGGAATGGAGCTCTGGCATGACTTGGAGGTTATCTGCTGTCGGCGATGGCGCCTTGGTCCAACGTAGGCTCATCTCATGCATATTGACGAGCTTCCGACTCCCGCCTTGTGGGCAGATCTCGACGTTCTTGAGTCCAACCTCGCAGCGATGGCTCAACGCTTACCAGGTAACCGGCTACGACCTCATGTAAAAGCCCACAAAACTACGGCTATCGCGCGACTGCAGTACGAAGCCGGGCACATGGGGTTTACGTGCGCTACTACACGCGAGGTCTTGGGGTTAGCCAACGCTGGCTTGGGTCACGACCTGTTGCTGGCCAACGAAACCGTCGACGGGGATCGACTTACTTCGATGGCGAGAAGCGAAGCGAGGGTGACGGTCGCGGTCGATAGCGAGGCCACCGTTGATGCTGCTGCATCTGCCGGAATCGCCGAGTGTGTCATCGATATTCGAGTCGGCTTTCGTTGCGGGTGTGAGGTAAGCGAAGCTGGTTATCTAGCCGATCGGGCACGGAAGGCAGGACTTGAGGTTCGCGGCGTGATGGGCTACGAAGGCCACGCCATGGGGGTGGTCGACTTGGACCGTCGACGCGAACTAGTAGAAGCAGCAATGGAACGACTTCTTCAAGCGCACACACTTGTCGGCGGGGACCTTGTAACAGGAGGAGGAACAGGTACTCACGCCGTGAACACATGGGTGAACGAAATCCAAGCCGGGTCATATGTACTGATGGACACCGCATATGCCGAACAGGTTGATCAACCTTTCGAACAGGGTTTGTTCTTACAGTCGACTGTGGTATCCGTCGCTGAAAAGTTCGCAGTGTGTGATGCAGGTCTTAAGGCTCAAGGCATGGACCATGGCAACCCGAGCTGGGGGGAAGGAGAGATTCTTTTCTGTTCCGACGAACACACCAACCTGATTCCCGAGAAACCTCTCGTGGTGGGAGACCGAGTCTGCTTAATTCCCGCCCACATCGATCCAACTATGGCCAAACACCAGTTGCTTCACCTTGTTCGCCGTGAAGAAGTCATCGGTCACTGGGAAATCGATTTACGTCACTGGTGAAGATCAGGGCAGTTGGTCGGCCAGACAACGGAAGGCGCGCCCTCGGTGACTAATCGAGTTTTTCTCGTCGGCGTCCATTTGAGCGAAGGTACGCCCGCGACCCTCATTGGGAACAAAGACTGAGTCGTAACCAAATCCCCCTTCTCCGCGAGGCGTCATGCAGATAGCTCCTTCGACCACCCCGTGGGCAACTACTTCCCTACCGTCGGGGAACACGATTATCGCCACCGTGCGAAAACGAGCCGTGCGGTGAGCCTCTTCAACGTCTTCCATTCGCTCTAACAGTTTGAGAAGATTCGTCGCGTCTGTCGCGTCTTCTCCTGCATATCGAGCGCTCCGCACTCCCGGCATTCCCCCTAAAGCATCGACTTCGAGCCCAGTGTCATCAGCCACTGCTGCAGCGTTCGCTTCTCTACAAACAGTTGCTGCTTTGAGCCGGGCGTTGCCCTCGAGGGTCTGTTCGTGTTCGAAGATGTCTCCCAGTTCGGGAGGTCTGGGTTCAATGTCGTAGTCGGCTAATAGCTCAGCAATCTCAGCCACCTTGTTTGGATTTGCCGATGCCATAACTAACCGCATGATGCTTAGTCAGAGCCTTGGGATAACACCGCCCGTTGAAGTTCAACGATTTCAGCGATGCCTTTCTCCGCCAGTTTCAGAAGCCCATCAAGCTGAACTCGATTAAACGGGTCACCTTCGGCCGTTCCTTGCACTTCGATGAATTCGCCGGCACCGGTCATCACTACGTTCATATCTACTTCAGCAGCGGAGTCTTCAATGTATGGGAGGTCGAGGCGAAGGCTGTCCCCGACGACGCCAACAGAAATCGCTCCACAAAAGTCGTTCAGTGGATGCGTTTGAATTGTGCCGTCAGCTATGAGTCGGCTAAAGGCGTCGTGAAGGGCGACATATCCTCCACATATTGAGGCCGTTCGTGTGCCTCCATCGGCTTGTAAGACGTCACAGTCGACTGTTACTTCCCGCTCACCTAATGCCTCCATGTCACACACTGCTCGTAGGGCGCGACCGATCAGCCGTTCAATTTCTAGTGTGCGCCCTTTCTGTTTACCTTTTTTCGCTTCGCGACCTACGCGTTCTCCACTGGATCCGGGGAGCATTGAATACTCCGCGGTGACCCATCCTTCGCCTTTCCCTCGCATCCATCGGGGGACATCATCATCAATCGACACAGTGCACAACACCTTGGTGCGGCCGAAACTGACGAGGACCGACCCCGGAGTCTGATCAGTGAAATTGCGTTCGAAAAGGATCGGACGTAGTTCGTCGTTCGCTCGACCATCGGCTCGCATAGTTACTCCTGTCGCAGGCTAGATGGTTGAAAAGGTACGCCCTGTGACGGCGAGTTCAACATTTCCGTCAAATACTGAGGCTGCCTCGTCTAAATGTTGCGACGGGTCAGACCCTGGTGGAACGTGAGTGACAACTAAGCATTTTGCTCCAACCTTGTTGGCATCTGCTGCGAGGTGAGTGCAACTGATATGGGGAATAGCTGGGTTATCTGTGGCTTCGATCAAGGTGCCCTCCCCCACCACAATGTCGGGTTCTTGGCCAAGTCGCGCTAACGACCACCTTCTTCCCGTGTCCGCGGTGTAAACGATTGACGCGTCATCGCACCGGAATCGCATAGCGAGAGTCTCAACAGGGTGGTCGGTCTGAGAGAAGTTGATTTCGATATCACCGATCTCAGTGACACAGCCGTCACTAACAATTTCCCAATTAAAAAGATCTCCGCTGTCACCATCGGGCTGGAAGGCATCGGTGACTCGCCGTACATCGGCAGTTCCTATCGCCCTTATGTGCTTAACGTCAGTGAAGTATTTGTACGCGTTGTAAATAACTGGCAGCTCAGCGCAGTGGTCGGGGTGATGGTGAGAAACCACTATCGCGTCGATGTCGTCTAGACCGACATGGTTCTGGATATTGGCGAGGGTGCCAGGACCGCAGTCAACCCACAGAGTGGTAGAGCGGGATTGAACCAAATATCCGCTGCATGCTTGCCCTGCTGCTGCATAGCTTCCCGAACAACCAAGCACGGTAACCGCAAGTCCTGTCACAGCACCTAGATTACGCCGAGGCCATGGCGTACATCTACTCGTCGTCGTGTAAAGCACACAAAACGCTGGTGAGTGCTCGACGCGATATTCGATATTCGCCAGATGGAAGGTCCCGGTACCCTGCACAGCATGAACACGACCGGCGCTTCGGAGAATCGAATCGTTGCTTCGAATCGTCGCGCCCGCGCAAATTACGACATTCTCGATACCTATGAATGTGGGCTGGTCCTGCAAGGGAGCGAAGTCAAGTCCCTTCGTGACAGCGCTGTTCAACTCGCGGATGCATTCGCCAGGGTACGAAGTAGAGAGATGTGGATTCTGGGGATGCATATTTCGCCTTGGGGTCATGCCTCAGCGCAGAACGGTCACGTTGTTGATCGCCCGCGAAAGCTGCTACTTCACAGAGTTGAGATCGATCGTTTACGTTCACGGACTGAGCAAGAACCCTTGCAGTTGATTCCGTTGTCGGTGTACTTCCGAGACGGCAAGGCCAAAATGGAATTGGCGCTAGCGAAAGGGCGACGACAGTACGACAAGAGGCACGTCATTCGAAAACGTGAAAGTGACCTTGAGGCTCGCCGAGCCATGTCCTACCGCAATCGTTGATTCGACTTTTCCAAGAAACGGCATTTCAGAATCAGCTATCCAAATATCGCCGCTACCCTGACGTCGAAGGTCTAGGCCCTGTTCTAGACAGATCACGGGGGTGATCGGTTTCGACTTCGTCGGTCGATATGAGAGAAGCGAGCCGTGGTCTCCGGATCCACGTTAAAGAGTCGGAACATATACAAACGCCAATGTCAAAACCAATGACCTGGCACTCGCTGCCTAATTTAGGCAACGGGTAACGGCCCCACTGCCCCAGCCTCTCGGGTAGCGGTGGCCCTCATTTGAGAGGCTTGCCCAACATCATCGCCGGTGTGTTGGTGGGGACATTTTGCCGGATACGGCTGTGAGATCTGGGGTCGCTACCAGCTTTCAGCCCGACAACTTCTAAAGCGACTGCGCTCGGAGAAGACTCATTGAAACGCCGGAGGACGCGGGTTCAATTCCCGCCACCTCCACCACCTTGTAATTTTTTATTTCTATTGCCCCGGCTAACTCCTGCAGAGCAGCCTTGGAGTGGGGCTATTGGATATTTATTCCTTCGTATCCTTCTTGCGCAACTTTTTGGAGACCCGCTGCGTATCGAGGCCCGCCTCCGTTGTATATGTTGTATCGAGTTTTTCCATACTCGTGCCCTTCAAGGTTGGAGTTGTAACCAGTGATCCAACTCTGAGCGGTTCGCAGTAAGAAGGGCTCGTACATTTTCACTACGTGGTCAAACCATCCCTGTTCCGCGGCAAGGTCAGTTTCGAAACGTTTCTTATCTGAGTCCCACATGTGTTCGAGTAGCGCCGTTGCCCAGTCAACTGACAGTTCAGCTCCACGAGGGAAATTGGTTGCTGCGGTTTGTGGTCCCGAAATCATGACCAAATTTGGGAAACCATTGACTAAGAGTCCTAGGTAGGTCACGGGACCGTCAGACCATTTCTCTCGCAAGCTCATACCACCTACCCCTTGAATGTCGATCCGGTCGAACGCGCCCGTGAACGCATCAAAACCGGTGGCGTAGACGATCAGATCGAACTCGTAGTGTTGATCACTCGTTTGAATTCCGGTTTCGGTAATTTTTTCGATTGGTGTCTCACTGGAATCTACGAGTTGAACGTTGTCGCGGTTATATGCCTCAAAATAGTTAGTTTCCAGTGGCACACGTTGGATTCCGAATCCGTGGTCTTTGGGAATCAGTTTCTCGGCTATTTGTGGATCGTCGACGCGTTGACGGATGCGCTCGGCGATGTACTCAGAAAATTCTGCGTTGGCGTCCTCATCCATGAAGATTTCGATGAAGTTTTGTAGCCATATGCCAAAACCTGGACCGTCGTATAGGCCATCCCAAAGTTCGAGACGTTCTTCGCGGGATACGTTAAAAAACCCACGCCGGTCTGGTTCGTGTTCAAAACCGCCCGGAGTGCGAGCGCAGGCAGCAAAAATTTCGTCATACCGTTTTCGTATGTCTGCCATTTCTTCTTCGGAAATGACACGATTGTTGAGGGGCGCCGCCCAGTTTGGCCGTCGTTGGAACACCGTCAGAGTTTGCGCTTCTTTTGCGACCTCGGGAATCAGCTGTATTGCCGTTGCGCCGGTGCCAATTACTGCCACTCGTTTACCTGCAAGTTGAACAGGTTCGGTAGGCCAATGGAAGGTGTGGAACGATTCGCCTTGGAATCTGTCGATCCCTTCGATGCGAGGCATAGTTGGGACTGACAAAGGTCCTACTGCCGTCAAAATAAACCGCGCTGTAATTTCCCGCCCGTCTCTCAGGTGAATGATCCAAGTGCAGGATGACTCTTCAAACACCATTTGTTCGACGTAGCAGTTGAATTGGAGATGTTCGCGCAACCCGAACTTGTCTGCCACAAAGTTCAGGTATTTGAGTGTCTCGGGTTGTGGCGAAAACATCTCTGTCCAATCCCACTCTTCCAACAGCTCCTCGTCCCATGAGTATCCGTATGTGAAGCTTTCGGAATCAAAACGAGCGCCCGGGTACCGATTGCGATACCAGGTGCCACCCAAGTCTTCATCGCCTTCAAGGACGGTCGCGTTTACCCCTAGGTCGGTCAGTCGTTTGATCTGGTAGAGACCACCAACTCCGGCGCCAATGACTACGACTTCGTAGTCGGGCTGACTAGCTATGTTCGACGAATTTTCCGACGATGTCTCCGTGATCATTTGATCAGTCATGAGATTTCTCCTAGTCGCTCTTGGAATCTCAACCAAACCGGTGGCCACCGCAGCGTACTGACATGTGAGATGCGTCTGCCGGGGTAGCTAGCCAAGTGGCCAGAACGAGAACATCGACCTGTTCTGTTGTGTATTTAGATCGGTGAATGTGATCAGAGAAAAGAACACAATATCGGTGTCGGAACGCGCGTTTCGTCAAAGTTGCGGACAAACAAGGCTTTTCCCTTGGGTGCTCATTTGGGAGTACTCGTTCATGCGGTCCATGTCGAGCACCGACTCCAAAGAAAGCGTGTCGCTGTAAGAACTCGCGAAGGTAGTGGTCAATTCAGCCGCCACTCGTCGACGCAGCTCGGTACTTCTTTGGGGTCCGATTTTCGCTAAGAAATTAGGGAGCAGCCAACCAGCCACGCCCCATGCCATCCCATAGTTTCTTCGCAGGAGAGTGGGCCCTCGATCGAGTCCGCCATAGATGTACAACTGCTTATGCGTTGTCGACCCGTACCGGCTGTACTCACCGCCGCTTGAACTCGCTGCTACCTCCATGGCGTGAAGGAGTTCTGTGGTCAAGTCACCACCGCCGACGGCGTCAAAGCCAATCGTTGCACCGGTGTTCGCGATGGCCTCAACCAAATCGCTACGAAAATCGGGTGAACTGGAGTTTGCGATGTGCGTGGCTCCTTGCGATCGGAGAAGTTCTACATGTTCTTCACGCCGCACGACGTTGACCAAAGCGATGCCATCGTCGATACATATCCGGTTGAGCATCTGACCTAGGTTTGAAGCGGCGGCTGTGTGGATGAGCGCCGAATGGTCTTCAAGTCCCATGGTTTCCGTCATGCCTAAGGCCGTGAGCGGGTTCACGAAACACGATGCAGCGTCGAGAGCTTCGGTGCCTTCTTCTAGAACCAAGCAATCACGTGCTTTCACTAAGCGATGGGTGGCGTACATTCCACCTGCCAGAGCAGCGACAACCTGTCCTTGGAGCGCTTGGGCTTCTTCTCCGGTTCCCGCGTCGACGACTACGCCAGCTCCTTCATTTCCCACGGGCATGGGCCGATCAAGCCGACCCATGAGGCCGTCGACCGCTCCATCGGGAAGCGACAGGACGAGTCCGTTTTCTGATTTTGAGACGGTCGATACATCCGCGCCCGCCAGAAGGAGCCCTAAATCGCTGGGGTTGATGGGTGACGCCTCCACCGCGACGAGTACTTCGTCAGGTCCCGGATTTGGCACCTCGAATTCTTCGATACCCAAATGGACTGTCGATTCCGAAGTGACGGTCGAAATCAGTCGCTTTCCCTTAGACATATGCACCAATTCCTTTCTTATTTGTAGAACTGTTTCCCTACGAGGTCCAGAAGGCTCTTGGCGATGCCAAGAAAACTTGATGGGCGACGTCAGGGGCGAACTTCGTAGTAGCTGTTCATGGCGTGATCAATATCTAGCTGGCGGAACCTTGAAAACCCAGCTCGTTCAGTAAGTTCTTGCATCGCCGGAGCTGGTAATCCATACACACCATGACCGGCTCCCCCAGATTCACTCATCCCCGACTGCAAACAACCAGCAACCGATGCTGCGTACCCGAACACCGCAAGTGGCAGTTCCAAGTTTTCTTCCAGACTTCCTTTGCTGGTCGGGTCCACGATTAGCCACCGACCTTCGGGACCCAACGAATTGTAGATAGCGGTAGCGAGATCATCTGGTGAGGTCATGTCGTGGACACAGTCGAAAGTCGCGACAAGTGAGAAACTGCCATCTTCTGGTAGGCCCCCGTTCTGAACATCGTGAAACGTGGCGTTCGCGACACCGGCCTGTATCGCGTTCTCTCGACAGCGATCTAACGCGAGCGGTGCGATTTCCCAACCATGAAAGTCAGATTGTGGGAACGCTTCCGCCATAGTGACAACCGCCACTCCGCTGCCGCATCCCACGTCGGCAACTCGTGCTCCATCACGCAGGTCGTCTAGCAAGCCATCTAGCTCTGGGAGCACGCTTTGGACAAGGACCTGTTCGTACCAGGGTCGAAGTAACCGCTCCATCCACTGAACACGACCTGACGTTCCGCCACGTTCAACATCAGCCCAGGAGATACCTACACCAGTTTTGAATGAACGGGGAATCTCAGAAAGAAGCGCTGTGCGTTGAGGGAAGTTGTCAAACCAACGCGCCATCGAACGAAGATCGTCTTCCTGGGCGAGGAGGACCCCCGCCTCGGGCGACATGTAGAACATCTCCTCACCCCGATATTCGAGGAGTCCAGCGGCCACTTGAAGACACAGCCACTCTCGTACAAATCGCTCGTGTAGCCCGGCTCGAGACGCAACTTCTTGGCTCGTCATTGGGCCCTGTTGATCCATTGCCCTGTAGAGACCCATTTCGTCACCTAGATAAACCATGCCCGAAACTAGGGCCCCCTCGTACGCTCCCATTATCCGTTTCGAAAGCTGGCCCATTTTCTTGTCATCCACAACGGTCTCCATCTAATCAAAGCGGCCCATCTCCACGGCCGCTGACATCGGACATCTTTCCATAGAGCTTTAACTAACTTCTGCCTGGTTGAGGCACTGAACCAATTCAAAGTTCAGTTCCAGAGAACTACTTGAGAGACATTTGGGCTCTGCGATGATCGCAGTGATCAGTTGGCATCAGTCCACGCTGAGTAACCGCCCACAAGGTCAACGACCGCGTCCGGGGCTATTTGTAAGCGGAGCATGCTTGCGGCAATTGAACTCCGGTAACCGCCCGCGCAATACACGACTATGTCGTTACTCGTCACAATTTCGTTCATGCGTTGGTGCAACTCAACCAACGGAATATGCACTGATCCTTCGATCGCTCCTTCAGCGACCTCTACTGGGCCGCGGACATCTAGAACTACGGGAGTTGAGTCTTCACGTAGTCGCACTCTGAGATCAGACGCTGTAAGTCGTTCAGTACCAACAACATTCGCCATGTCAACAGATCCAGCGGCGAGCGATCCGAGGACGTGGTCATAACCAATTCGACACAGTCGCGTACGAGCTTCTGGAATCTGATCGGTTTCACCGAAAAGAACGATCGGTGTTTCCGGATCGATAACACTTCCTGCGAATTCAGCGAAGCGTCCTTCTAGACCAACATTGATAGCTCCAGGCAAGTGTCCCGCAGCGAAACTGTCGGGGGTTCGCACATCGAGAACCACTGCTCCAGAACTGGTGATCTGATCAACTTCAGCTAGAGATAAAGCTTGTAATGGGGAGTGATCTCGAACGGCTCGAATTTGACTGTTGAGTTTTGCGTCGTAGGCAAAATATCCCGGTTGTGTTGGCTGACCCTCACTGATCGAAGCAACAAATTCTTCGCGATCGCCGATCCGTGCAGACACGTTGTCTCTTTTTTGCGCACCGATCGTTGACCAGGTTTCACTAGAAAGATTCTTCCCGCACGCCGAACCCGCACCATGGGCCGGGTAAACAATCGTGTCGTCGGGGAGGGTGAAAAGCTTGGTATGAAGCGAGTCGTGCAGCATCCCAGCCAGTTCAAATTTCGACCATCCGGAACTCACCAAAAGATCCGGGCGTCCCACATCACCAACAAACAACGTGTCACCGGTACATACGGCGTGCGGGTTCAAAGAATCGGGAGTTTCATAAACCGCGATGCTGATCGATTCCGGTGTGTGTCCAGGCGTGTGCATGATCTCAAGGATGACTTCCCCCAACGAATAACCCTCGTGATCGTCAAATAGTCGAGCGGGGAATTCAGGTTCCGCTAAAGATCCAAACCCAATTTCCGCACCGACAGCGGCGAACTCTAGATGACCAGAAAGGAAGTCGGCGTGCAGGTGAGTTTCCAGGACCAGCTCAATCTCGAGACCTAGCTGCTGTGCGTCTTGTAGATAGTCCTCTATGTCTCTTCTGGGGTCGACTACCACTGCTCGACCGGTCGTCTCATCGCCGATGAGATACGAGGCTTGTGAAAGACACTGCAGGTAGTACTGCTCCAGAATCACTTGGTTCTTCCTGTGCTCCGCCGCGAAACTCGGCTCGCACCACTTCGTTGTTCCTCCTCGTCGCACGTTGTATCAGGTGCGCGTGGGTCAATAGTTAGATCGTAGGCCGAAGCACAGCCACCTAAGACCGCCAGGGTTCGCGCCCCCCTTCTCGCCACTCTTTGGGGCGCCAGGTCATCTACGATTGCCGAATGACTAGCCACATAACGGTTCAATCTGCGAACAATCGGGTCCGGGTCCGGGTGAGTGATGTGACGGTCGCTGATTCTGTGCAAGCGCAGCTGCTCACTGAGGGGACCCTTCCACTCCGCCATTATTTCCCTCGCGACCACGTGCGGATGGACTTATTGACCCCCACCGAAAACGTCACCCACTGCCCTCACAAAGGTGATGCTCACTACTGGAGCTTGATTGTTGATGGTGAAGAGTTCGAAAACATTGTTTGGTCCTACGAAGACCCGATCCCCGAGATGTCCGACATCGCTGGCCTGCTTTGTTTCTATGACGAGCAAGTCACTCTTGAGGTGGTCACCTGAAAACTGACGTTGACGATTAGCGCTACCGAAACCCGGTCGGCCTAGTTGTTTGCGTCGCTAGCAAGCACCTTCGTAATGAAACTTTTCACTTCCTTCCGAACCCCATC